>Ga0111538_10000740_pt1 | contig 44919 bp, 29 predicted proteins | sample SoiMethybrSBSTD1_FD_79669 | JGI IMG/M metagenome (GOLD analysis project Ga0111538, IMG submission 79669) | Bulk soil microbial communities from a Populus tree surrounding site in Tennessee, USA - Soil MetaG P. TD hybrid SBSTD1 (version 2)... | ecosystem: Environmental > Terrestrial > Soil >...
AAGAACTGCCCGCCCATGCCGCCGATGATGATTCCCGAGTTGATGATCGTCGGCCCTGGAATCCAGCCCTGCTCGATCGCCTGACGGAGCGCCGTGTCCGCGTAGTTCCCGTTGTTGCCCATGTCGCGGACGATGGTGAAGCCGGCGGCGAGCATCTGGATGCCGTTCGAAGCCGCCTGAATCGCACGAAGCGGCGTCGAGTCCGCGACGTACGTGTAGTAGTAAATGTTGTTCTCCGGCGTCGGCTTGTACGTCAGCGCCAGGTGATTGTGCGCATCGACGAGGCCCGGCAGCACCGTCATCGTCGAGAGATCGATCACCTGCGCGCCGGCGGGGATCGTCACGTTCGGTCCCACCTCGCGGATGCGATTGCCTTGAATCAGGATGATCTGACCTGGCCGGATCACGCCTGCGTCAGGATCGAGCAACCTGCCGGCGCGAATTGCGGTGACAGGCGCGGGCGCCTGAGGGGCAGGGGTCTGCGCAATTGCGGCGCCGCCAAGACAAATGAAGATTGACAGCAACATCGTCGCGCGGTTCATGAACCCTCCTCAGGGACCAGCGCCCCGGCTCGTAGGCGGATTATATGAGCGAGCTTCGCACGCCTTGACGTTCCGGTGGGAGAAAGGCCCCGGAATCTGACCACGGTGCGCTGCAGGTCCCTTCGATCAGCTGAATGACACCGATGTGTGAAAATGAGGTGACTGGTCTGAACAGGGAGCGCCATGGTGGCATTTCCGTGGACTCGATCTCACGCCGGAGCCCATGTGCTCTCGGTGGCCGGGTTCATCGCCGTACTTGCTCTGAGGCCGGATGACATGTCTCTGCGGGCGCAGGGCCAGCCCCCGCTTCCCGCTCGGTTCGACTCGTACATCAAGGCTCACGTCAAGCTGACCCCGGACAGACACAAGCAGCTCCTTGCCGGGCAGCCCGTGACGCAGCACCTCGATACCGATCCTGCGAAAGAGGTGGCCATCTTCGGTGCCGTATGGGTCAAGGCACCGATGGCCCGCTACCTTGACGCGGTGAAGGACATCGAATCGTTTGAAAAGGGCGCCAACTTTCTGGTGACGAAGCGCATCAGCAGCCCGCCTCGACTCGAGGATTTCGACCAGCTCTCGCTTCCGCCCGACGAGATCGCGGACCTGAAGACCTGCAAGGTCGGCGATTGCGAGGTGAAGTTGAGCGAAGCGGCGTTGACACGTATTCAACGGGAAACAGATTGGTCGAAGCCGAGCGCGCCCGCCGATGTGGAGCGGTCGTTCAGAAGGCTGGCATACGAGTACGTGACCGGATATCTGGAGGGCGGCAATAGCCGGCTGGCCGTCTATCGTGACGCGCAACGCCCGACGTTTGTCGCCCAGGAATTCGCCGCCATGGTCGATCGCATGCCGGAAATGACCAGCTATCTACCCGATCTCAGGAAGTACCTCCTCGACTACCCGAAGGTGATCCTGCCGAACGCCGAAGGGTTTCTGTACTGGCAGAATGCCAAGTTCGGGCTCAAGCCGACGATTCGCATCAATCACTTGACGATTGCTCACGAGCCGTCCCACGTCGCGGTGGTCTCGAAGATGTTGTACTCCAGCCACTACTTCTGGACGGCTATCGAATTGCGAATCCTCGTACCGGATTCCGCGCGTGGAGAAGGATTCTGGTTCGCCAACGTCAATCGAAGTCGATCGGATGGACTTGACGGTTTCGTGGGCTCGCTTATCAGGGGCAAGGTGCGGGCCGAGGCAGCGAAGGGGATGCAGGCTGCGCTCGCGGTCACCAAAACCCAGATGGAACGCTGAGGCACCCCGATGACCCTTCGCGTGTTGGGATCCGCGATGCTCGTGGCGATGTCGATGTCGGTTCTCGGCCCGGCCCAGCAGGCCCCACCCGCCCCGCCGTCGGGGATCGTGCCACCCGACCAGCGTCTGCCGCCGCACATCCGGAAGCTCACCGGGTTTGGTGAGCGCGCCGATTTTTCGTTGGACAGCCAGCGGGTGCTGTTTCTCTCCAAGACGTTTGGCGACGCGATGGAGATTGACCTGGCGTCGGGCGTCATTCGCAACCTGACCGCGCACTTTCCGCATCACGGCTTTACCCGGGCGCTCTACCTGGCGAACGGCCACATCCTGCTGTCGGGTCCGACCGAGTTCAACCCGGCCAACGTCGGTGCGGCGCGGACCAACTGCTGGCTGTTCGTGCTCGATCCCGCCGGGAACAGCCGCCCTCAGCCCCTGGGCGTCAAGGCGGCTGAGGGTCCGGTGCCTTCGCGCAAGCGGATGCACATCGCCTGGTCGTATCGAGCCGCCCAGTTTCCCGGCGGCGACATGCCCCCGGGATCGTCCCAGATTCACGAAGCCGACATCGTCTACGAAGGTGGCGTTCCGAAGCTCGCCAACCAGCGAAAGATTCTCGACAGCCGCGATCTCCCATTCAGCGCGACGCTCGAGCCGCAGAACTACCGTCCGCCCCAGGAGCGGGAGCTGATCTTCAGCGCCTACGACTACCAGCAGGGAGAGGTGTTCGGCGTCGATCTGACGACCGGGAAGCTCACGAACTATTCGAACGGCCCAGGCGTGTACGATGAACCGGAAGGCATTTTTCCGTCTGGCGAGTTCACGACGGTTGAATCCGACAAGCACAACCCGGCCGGAAAGGGCTTCGACCGCGCGGATATCCACAAGCTGAAGCTGGACGGCAGCGGCGCGATGGAGCGTCTCACGTACTTCGCCGACGTCCCGACCTATCGTGCGTCCAACCCCGTGGTCAGCGACGACGGGCGATACATGGCGTTTCAGATGGGCCGCTCGGGGGTCGCGGCGGGCATCGGCTACGGCCTCTTCCTGTACGACTTTGCGAAGGCAGGGCCGCCGATTCGCGCTCACACGGGCAGCTCGAACCAGAACGTGCTGCCGGCGGGCGCGCCGGCATCCACACCGATCGTTCCGCCCTGTGCCTCGATCGCGAGCTTGCAGAACGCGAGGCCCAGGCCAATCGAGTGGGCCGCTCGTTCGAGCCTGCCCTCGACGGTCCCGAATTTCTCGAAGATCCGCTCGCGGGCGTCCGGCGGCACGCCGCGTCCCCGATCGCGCACTTCCACACGCACGCGGTCGTCGACGTTGGCGAGGGAGATCTGCAGCGCGCTGCCGGCGGGCGTGTGCCTGATGCCGTTGCTCACCAGATTCTCCATCACGCGGCGGACGAGACCGCCGTCGCAGATCGCGCGAACGATGCCGGCGCTCTCGATGTCGATGTGACGCGCAGGATCGAGGTTGCCGAGCGCATCGCGCACGTCGTGCGCCATCCGTATGAGATCGCACTCCGCCCGCGCGATCGGCATCCTGCCGTCTTCGAGCCGGCTCACGTCGAGCAGGTCGTCGACCATCCGGCTGAGCGTCTGGACCGATTGGGCCGCGTCGTCGAGGTCTCGCCGGCCCGTGTCGCTCAGCGTCGCGGCCGGCCTCTTCAACAGGGCGAGATTGATCTCGAGCGCCAGCAACGGCGATCGCATGTCGTGGACGACCATGTGCACGAGATCGTCGCGCAGCCGCTCGAGGCGCCTGAGCCGGTTGTAGCTGCCGGCCAGGGCGATCTGCGCGCGCCTGAGCGCGAGATGCGTCCGGACGCGCGCGAGGACCTCCTCGAACTGGAACGGCTTGGTCACGTAATCCACGCCGCCGGTGTCGAATGCCCGTACCATGTCGGCGGTCCCCGTCTGCGCGGTGAGGAAGATGACGGGCACCTCGGCCGAACGCGCCGTCGCCTTGAGCCGGCGGCAGACCTCGAAGCCGTCCATGTCGGGCATCGTGATGTCCAGCAGGATCAGATCGGGTGGATCGTGTTCCACGGCCTGCAGCGCCTGGCGGCCGCTCGTCACGGCGCGTACCTCGTATCCGTGTTTGCCCAGCAGGTCGGACAACAGCCGAAGATTGTCGACCGTGTCATCCACGACGAGGACGCTGGACGGCCGTTCGCTATTCGTCATGCGCTCTCGTTGGCAAGGCCGACACGAGCACGTCGTACTCAAACGCCTGGGCCAGCGCGCGAATTTCGGCCGAGAGGTCTTCGGAGTGTTGCCGCGCCTGATCGGCGAGCGATTCGAGCCGCCAGGCCCGGCCGTCGATCGCCGCGTCGCGCAGCTGTTCGATGAGCTTCGGCGGCAGCACGCGCAACCGCTGCGACAGCGTCGCGTCGTCTACAGCGTGCGCGGCCGGCCGTGCGCCGGAGGGCTCGTAGACGTACCGGACGCCCGCCAGCTCGCCGATCGCCGCGAGCAGCTCGTTTTCGCGCGTCGGCTTCCGCAGGAACGCGTCCGCGCCGGCGTCGCGCGCCTCGGACTCGCGGTCGGGCAGGCCGCTGGCGGTCACGGCGATGATCGCCGCCCTCGATCCTCCGTGCCGCAGCCGCCGGATCGCCTCCAGTCCGCCCATCCCGGGCATTCGCAGATCCATGAGCACCACATCGGGCTGCCACTCGTCGTATGCGGCGATCGCGTCTTCGCCGTTCTCTGCCAGCCGGGTGAGAAACCCCACTCGAGACAACTGCTCGTCGAACAGCTCGCGGTTCGTCGGCACGTCGTCAACAATCAAGACCCTCCGGGCCGGTTGATCCGGGTGCAGGCCAGCCGGCTTCGGGCGCACGACACGTCCCGGCACCCGGCCGAGCGCTTCTGGCGTGGCCTCGAACCAGAACGTGAACACACTACCGTGTCCCGGCGTGCTCTCGACGACCAGGTCGCCTTGCATCAGGCGCGCGAAATTCCGGCTGATCGCGAGGCCCAGTCCTGTGCCGCCGGCACGCACCTTCGAGTCGCCCTGGTCGAACGCGTCGAAGATTCTCGTCAGATTCCCCCGATCGATCCCGGGCCCGGTGTCTTCCACGGCGATCGCCATCACGACCCGGTTGTCCGCCGCCGGGCGAGACGACGCCCGGACGGCGATCTGGCCCCGTGACGTGAACTTGACGGCGTTGCTCAGCAGATTGATGACCACCTGGCGAACCTTGCCCGCGTCAGCCGCTAACGCGGCAGGCACGCCATCGTCCTGATCGAACGTGAGCGCGAGTCCTTTCTTTTCCGCCAGGTCCCGGAACATCAACCGGACGTCGTTCAGGAGCGCCCGCAGATCGAATGGCTCGACGATGAGCGCCGCCCGGCCGGCCTCGATCTTCGACATTTCCAGGACATCGTCGATCAATGCGAGGAGATGGTTGCCGCTCGAGTGGATGATGTCGATCTTTTGCCGCTGCAGGTGGGTCAGGCCCTCGTCGCGCTCGAGCAGCTGGGCATAGCCGAGGATGGCGTTCATCGGCGTGCGAATCTCGTGCGACATGTTGGCCAGGAACTCGCCCTTCGCGCGGCTGGCGTCTTCGGCGGCATCCTTGGCGGCTTGCAGTTCGGTGGTGCGGCCAGCGACGAGCGCTTCGAGATGTTCCTGGTGCGTTCGCAGCTCGTGAACGAGCTGCTCGCGTTCGCGTTCTGCGTTGATGAGGTCGGTCACGTCGCGGTTGACACCGACCATGCGGACGGCCCGGCCGTCGGCGTTGAGGATGGTTTGACCGACGCCGCGAATCGTGCGGATGCTGCCGTCGGACTGCCGGACCCTGAAGTCGGACCTGTAGCGGCCGTCCCCGTGCAGCGCGGCCTGGATATCGGCATGCGCGCGGGCCACGTCTTCCGGCACGAGACATCGGGTCCATGCGTCGAACGCGCCGCTGAACTCCTCTTTTGGGATGCCATACAGCCGGTACATCGAGTCGTCCCAGACGAGCCGGTCCTCCGCGACGTCCCAGTCCCAGATGCCGAGCCCGGCGGCATCGATCGCGAGCTGCAGGCGGTCTTCACTGACGTGCAGCCGGCTCTCGCTCTCCTCGAGCTCGCGCTCACGCCGCTTCCGCGTCTCGACTTCGCCGACGAGATCGTCGAACGACACCTTCAAGCGCGTGGCCATGTCGTTGAACGATTGCGAGAGCGCGCTCAACTCCTCCAGCCGGCTGCCGGGGACGCGCGCGTTCAAATCGCCGGCGGCCATGTTCTGCGTCGCCCGCGCGATGCGCCGGAGCGGCGCCGTCACCATCGACGCGAGCGCGGCGGCGAGCACGAGCGAAAGCACGAGCGCCAGCGCGAACATCATGGCCGCACGGCTGCTCCCCATGCGCGTACCGGCGAGGTAGACCGCTTCCGGCATGGCGGTGACGAGCGTCCAGTGACGGCCGGCCGCGTCCCGGTACGGCGTCGCGTACGTCAGCCACGTTTCACGCGCGAGCGGCTTCGCCGTGACCTGGTCGAAGCGGAACTCCGTCGCCGCGCCGGACGGACCGGCCGGACCGGCGGACCGCGTGAGACCGGCCACCGCCTCCTCCACCACCTGGTCGCCGATTTCGGCCGACGACGCGATCATCGCGCCCGCACCGTCGAGAATGAGGGCTCGGCCCTCCGAGCCGACGGCCTGGCGCAGCAGCGACACGAGCGCGTCCTTCCGCTCGGCATCCGGCGCCGCGGGGGAGCGTGAGAGGTACTCGTTCAGATGGCTGTTGATATTCGTCGAGGCTTCCTGATGCAGCCTCGTCGCCAGTCTCATCGCGTCATCGTCCGCGCTTCGCAGCGCGACGATCGCCGTGGCCGCGACCATCACGAGCATCAGCACGATGAACGGCATGAACGTGAACATCCGGATCGGGACGCCTTGCGGCACGGCGGCGAGGTGCTCCGGCGACTTGCCGCGCCCCGCCTCCCAGACCCAGTCGCTGCTGCCGATCGCGCGTTCCCGGACGTGTCCCGGGATCTCTGCCCAGAACCATCGAAACCGTCTGGCCAGCGGCAGCGCGATCAGGAACGCGCCGGGCGCCAGGATCCAGGTCACGACCAGCGTGAAGAGCAGCGCGGTCGAGATGCTGCGATACGAAATCGCCGAAGAGAATTGACCCGAGCAGATGAATCCCCACATGACGGGGTCGAACAGCAGAATCAACACGACGAAGAGGCCGTAGCGCCTCCACGTCCGTGCCCGGCGGAAGTCGGGATTCCGGCCGATGAGCTGATAGGCCATCCAGACGAACGCCGTCCAGAAGAAATAGCCCTCCGCCCAGCTCAGAACAAAGCCTGGCGGGACCCCTTCGATGAGATCCGACAGCATGTACGCCGGCGGCACTGCCAGCAGCGCGGGATAGCCGAAGAGCACGATCCCCAGCAGCACCACGAGGTCCTTCAGCGATTCGAAGGTCTGTGCGCCCGGGACCAGCACCACGAACGAACCCGCATAGCCGGTCGCGAGGATCAGGACGAACATGAGCGGCAGGGTCAGGAACGCTTTGGCGTCCCATGTCTGCCGTTCGCGGCCAAAGCCCCACCGCTCGCCGATCCGGAACGTAAAACCGCCGAAGGCGCAGATGGCGAGCACGAGCCCGACGAGATAGCTGAATCGGCCCCACACCTCCAGCACCGGGAGGTTGAAGTTCCCGACCACCGCTTCGAGCCAGGTGAGGAAAGACGTCATGAGCACCCGGGCGCTATACTAACCTCGCGCGAGGGGCGCATCCTGTCCGCGGAAAGGGCCGTGCCCACCCTCTGACCGTCTTCCATCAACGAACTTCTTTCAGCCTGACATCGGCGGACTCCAGGCGATGAAAGAGGTTTCGCATGCCCGCCAGAGAACTTCCGTCCCGTCCGAATCTGGATCAGTACAGAAAGCAAGCCAAAGATCTCGTTCGAGAGTACGAGGCGCGCACGCCTGAGGCGATCGCGCGGATCGGACACCTTCATCAGCGATTCAAAGAACGAACGCCGGCGCGCGGCCGGACGTTCCGGCTGGCGGACGCACAGCGGGTGATCGCGCGCGAGCACGGTTTCGAGAGCTGGACGACGTTCGCGAGTGAGATTCGCCGGCTCGTGGCCCGCGAGTCCGAGCGCGCCGGCGCGCCGCCTTCACGCGCGGCGATCTTCGTGGTCGATCTCGACCTCACGACGGACGAGGTGAATACGTGCGCGTTCACACGGGACGGGCGGCGCGCCATCACGGGCGCGCACGGCAATCCGGTGCGCGTGTGGGATGTCGAGACGGGACGATGCGTCGTCTCGCTCGACGATCGCACCGTCGCGGCGTGGGCGACCACATGGAGCGATGACGAGCGTCACGTGTTCGTCGGGACGCGTGACGGCAGCGTGCAGATGTGGAATGCCGACACCGGCGCTCGCGTTCACGATCAGAAGAGTCACCACGAGCTCGTGCGGTGCATTGACTCGACCGGTGATGCCCGTCGCGTCCTTTCGGGATCGGGCAAGTGGGACGGGACGGTGAAGCTCTGGGAGGTGGAGTCCGGACACCTGCTTCAGACGCTCGAGGGCCACGCGGAGGGCATCTATGAGGTCGTCTTCGATCGCGCCGAGCGACGCGCCCTGTCCGGGTCGCGCGACACGACGATCCGCCTGTGGGATCTGCAGAGCGGCCGGTGCCTGCGCGTGTTCACAGGTCACTCGTACCACGTCCACTCCATTGCCTGGAGTACGGACGAGCGCCGGATCCTGTCCAGCTCCTCTGACATCCGGTTGTGGGACGTCGACACCGGCCGCTGTCTTCGCGTGTTCACCGGCCACACCCAGACCATCAGAAAAGTGGCCTGGCGCGCCGATCAGCGCCAGGCGCTCTCGGCCTCACACGACGGCAGCGTGCGGCTGTGGGATGTGGATCGCGGAACGTGCATGCGTGTGTTCGAGGGCCATCCTGTGGGCGTGATCACCGTCGCCTGGAGTCCAGACGAACGGCGGGCGTACTCGTGCGACTGGAACGGCGGGATCAGGCACTGGGATGTGTCCTGAACCGTCGGTTGCTGCCAGTTGGTGTGATTTCGTCTACGATCGGTGGCACGATGCGCCGTCTCCTCGCGATCTGCCCGGATCAGGGACTCCTGAACGCGCTCTCGACGGGCCTCGCCGGCAACGACCTGGTCATCTCGGGAGGCAACGTCGAGGCCGTGCGGCGCCTCCGTGATCTCGCCGTCGATGTCGTCATCACCGACCCCACGACATCAGTCACCGAGGACCTGGCGCTCGCCTCCGAGCTCCGGGTCGTCCGTCCCGGCGTGAAGGTCATCGTGCTCGCGCCTGCGACGACCCCCGAGGAGGTCGTGGCCGCGCTGCGCGCGCAGGTGTTCGCGTGCTTTACACCGCCGTTCGACTTTGACGAAATCGTCGCCATGGTCCTCTCGGCGCTCGAGGCCGTGGACTGGAGACACGGCATCGAGGTGGTGTCGGGCCTGCCGTACTGGATGACGCTGCGCGTCTCGTGCGATCTGCTCACCGCGGAGCGCCTGGTGCGGTTCATGACCGAGCGGGAGAACTCGCTGCCCGAGCGGGATCGCGACCTGTTGATGACGGCGTTCCGCGAGATGCTGGTGAACGCGATGGAACACGGCGCCGGGTTCGATCCGGGAAAGGTGATCGAGGTCACGGCCGCGCGCACCGAGCGCGCGATCGTCTATCACTTCCGCGATCCGGGCAACGGCTTCGATCGCGCCGACCTCGCGCACGTCGCCAGGACGCGCCGTCCCGAGGAGATCCTCGACGTCACGCTCGAGCGCGAGAAGACGGGTCGCCGGCCCGGTGGATTCGGGATGCTCCTCGTCAAGCAGATCGCCGACGAGCTGGTCTACAACGAGCGCGGCAACGAGGTCCTGCTGATCAAGCACCTGAAGTGAGGCCGAGGACCGCGAGAAGCCCCAGCTGTCGACGATTCAGCGATCTCCTCAGCACCGCCGGCGTAAGGCGGGCGAAACGTTGTACGCTGTCGCCCGATGTCAATGATTGGCGACAAATACCTGCTCACTGGCTCCGGGCGAAGCGACCACGATCGGTTGCGCGTGATCAGTGAGATTCACGATGGCCGGACTCGCGAATTGCTGCTGCGCGCCGGGTTTGCTCCGAGGCAGCGTTTCGTCGAGTTCGGCTGCGGGCTGGGTTATGTGTCGCGGTGGGCGGCCGGTCGAGGAGCACACGCCACCGGCATCGATCTGAACCCCGAACAGATCACCGTGGCCGAAGGACTGGCGCGCGACGCCGGACTGCACACCGCCCAGTTTCGTCTGGGCAATGTCTACGAACCCGGGCTCGAGCCTGGCGCCGTGGATATGTCGTACTCGCGCTGGCTGATGGTGCACCTGAACAAACCGGTAGAGGCGATGCGCGCCATCTACACGGTATTGAAGCCGGGCGGCGTCATGGTCTGCGAGGAGGCGGATGTGAGCGCGGTCTACGCGGAGCCGAGCTCGCCTGCGTATGTGGAATTGCGTGAGATCTGCCTCGAGGGAGGTCGAGAGCGCGGGGTCGACTACTCGGGTGGCCGCCGGGCGCATTCATGGGCGAAGGAAGCGGGTTTCGAGGTCATTCACGTGGACACCTATCAGCCGCACTACCTGACCGGCGAACATAAGGGATTCTGGAATTGGACGCTGCGTACGGGCGCCGAGGGATTGGTCCGCGAAGGCTCGCTGACCGCGGAACGTCTCGAGAAGCTTGTCGCAGGCATGACCGCGGCGGACGCTTCACCCGACACGGTGGTCGCGCATTGCCGCATGCACCAACTGATCGCGAGAAAGCCCATCACGACGTCCTGAGTCGTCAGCCGGAGTCAGAACCGTGCCGTACATCCTCGCCCTCGACCAGGGCACCACCAGCTCGCGAGCCATCGTCTTCGATCACGACGCGTCCATCGTCGCCGTCGGCCAACGCGAATTTGGACAGATCTTTCCGCGTCCGGGCTGGGTGGAACACGACCCCGGCGACATCTGGGCGACGCAGATTTCGGTGGCCACCGAGGCGCTGGGCCGCGCGCATCTTCGGCCGCGAGACATCGCCGCGATCGGCATCACCAACCAGCGCGAGACCACCGTCGTGTGGGATCGTGAGACTGGTCAGCCCGTCTACAACGCCATCGTCTGGCAGGACCGCCGGACGGCAGAGTTCTGTGATCGCCTGAAACGCGACGGCCACGAAGACTTCATTCGCGAACGCACAGGACTCGTCATCGACGCGTATTTTTCCGGCAGCAAAGTCGCGTGGATTCTCGACAACGTCCCGGGCGCACGTGCCAGAGCGGAAGCCGGCAAGCTGGCGTTCGGAACCATCGACAGCTGGCTGGTGTGGCAGCTCACGAGCGACGCGACGCACATCACGGATGTGAGCAATGCGTCGCGGACGATGCTGTTCAATATCAACACGCTGACATGGGACGAAGATCTGCTGAAGCTGTTGCGGGTGCCCGCCAGCATGTTGCCCGACGTGCGTCCATCAAGCGGAGTCTACGGCCATGTCTCGACTTCGCTCGGGGCCGGCGGCGTGCCCATCGCCGGCATTGCCGGTGACCAGCAGGCCGCCCTGTTCGGCCAGATGTGCGTCTCCCCGGGGCTGACGAAGAACACCTACGGCACCGGCTGTTTCCTGTTGCAGAACACCGGCGACCGCCCGGTCGCCTCACGTAATCGATTGCTCTCGACGGTGGGCTGGCAGATCGGCGGCAAGACGATGTACGCGCTCGAAGGCAGCGTGTTCATCGGCGGCGCGGTCGTCCAATGGCTGCGCGATGGGCTGGGCATCATCAGGGAATCGTCCGAGGTGGAGGCACTCGCGTCGTCCGTGCCGGATAGCGGCGGCGTCTATCTCGTGCCGGCGTTTGCCGGTCTGGGTGCGCCGCACTGGGATCCGTACGCGCGGGGGACCATCGTCGGGATCACGCGAGGCACCAAGGCCGGCCACATCGCCAGGGCAGCGGTGGAGTCCATCGCGTTCCAGGTCGCCGACCTGCTCGAAGCCGTTCGGGACGACGCCGCAATCGACCTGGCTGAACTGCGCGTCGACGGCGGTGCGGCGGCCAACAACGACCTGCTGCAGTTTCAGGCCGACCTGCTCGGCGTCGCCGTCGCGCGGCCGAAAGTGACCGAGACGACGGCGCTGGGCGCGGCGTACCTTGCAGGCCTGGCGGTCGGGTTCTGGGACTCGATCGACGCACTCGCCCGCCACTGGCGGGTCGACAGACGCTTCGAGCCGTCCATGCCCTCCTCAGCGGCGGCGGCGCGCAGGGCCCAATGGCACGAGGCGTTGAACCGATCCAGGAAATGGATTGCGGGGAGTCAGTAGCATGCGCAGGGCCGATATGCTCATGCGGCTCGAGGATCGGCACCATCCCTGGGACATGGTCATCATCGGCGGCGGCGCCACGGGCGTGGGGATCGCGGTCGACGCGGCGTGCCGCGGCTACGACGTGCTCCTCCTGGAGCAGCACGACTTCGGCAAAGGCACGTCGAGCCGGAGCACCAAGCTCGTGCACGGCGGCGTGCGTTACCTGGAACAGGGCAACATCGCCCTGGTCATGGAAGCGCTCAAGGAGCGCGGCCTGCTTCGACAGAACGCTCCACATCTGGTCAGCAACCTCGCCTTCGTCGTGCCGAACTACGATTGGTGGGAGGCGCCCTTTTACGGGCTTGGACTCAAGATCTACAACGTGCTCGCCGGCAAGTACGGCTTCGGCACGTCCCAAATCCTGTCACGCGAAGAGACGCTGGCCCGGCTGCCGACGATCAAGACCGAAGGATTGCGCGGCGGCGTCGTCTACTACGACGGCCAGTTCGACGACGCGCGGCTGTTGATCAACCTCGTGGAGACTGCTGCCGATCAAGGCGCGACACTGGTCAACTACGTCCGCGTCGTGGCCATGACGAAGGGCGCCGACGGCTTCATCGATGGCGTCGTCGCGGTCGATCAGGAAACCGGGCGGGAATGGACGATCAAGGCACGCGTGATCGTCAATGCGGCTGGGCCGTTCTCCGACTCGGTGCGCCGGCTGGCCGAACCCGAGGCGGGGACGCTGATGGCACCGAGCCAGGGAATCCACCTCGTGTTCGACCACTCCTTTCTCTCGTCCGACGCGGCGATCATGGTGCCCCACACGTCGGATGGCCGCGTGATGTTCGCGATTCCGTGGCACGGTCACGCGCTTGTCGGCACCACCGACACCCCGATCGCGACGCCAACGCTCGAGCCGCGACCGTTGCAGGAGGAGATCGAGTTCGTCCTCGAGACGGCAGGCCAGTACCTTCACAAGGCGCCTACGCGAGACGACGTCCTGAGCGTGTTCGTCGGCATTCGGCCGCTCGTCAAGAGCGGGGACGGGAAGTTGACCGCGGCGCTGTCGCGCGACCACACGATTCACATCGACGCCTCGGGGCTGCTGACGACGACGGGCGGCAAGTGGACGACCTACCGGAACATGGCTGAGCACGCCGTGGACCAGGCGGCCGATCTCGGGCGTCTGGCGGAGCGGCCGTGCGTGACGCGCACGCTCAACGTCCATGGGTACCACACCAACGCGGATCGGTTTGGCCCGCTTGGCGTGTACGGGTCTGACGCGCCAGCGATTCAAGATCTGATGCGCGCGACGCCGTCGCTGGCGGTGCCGCTCCATGCGCGGTTGCCGTACACGGGCGCCGAAGTCGTCTGGGCCGCTCGCCACGAGATGGCGCGGACGGTCGAGGACGTGCTGGCGCGCCGCACGCGGGCGTTGTTCCTCAACGCCCGCGCCGCGGAAGCCATGGCGCCCGAGGTGGCGCATTTGATGGCCGGCGAGCTTGGCTGGGATGCATCGCGTCAGGCGGCGGAAGTGACCGCCTTCTCGGCCCTTGCCAGGGGATATCAGCTGTAGCCGAAATGAGAACGGCTCCAGGCTGGGTGTAGCATTCGGGTGCGGACCCACCATGGATACTCCTGACCTCGAGATCGTCGCCGCCGGCGGATTGATCCATCGCCGATGGTTTCTCGCACAGACCGCCGGCGCCGCCGGCCTGGTGCTCCTGCGCGCCCAACCGGCCCTCCTGGCAGCCCAGCAGGATGTGCCGCCCTGGATGAAGGCGCCCGGCCAGCCGCTGCGGCCCTACGGCGAGCGATCGCCCCACGAAGCTCCCGTGCAGCGCATCGTCAACTCTGTTCCCGGGACGACCGGGAGTGGATCGGCGAGGACGCCGCTCGAGTCTCTCGAGGGCATGATCACGCCCAACTCGCTGCACTTCGAGCGTAGTCATAGCGGCATTCCCGAGATTCCGCCCGATCAGCATCGCCTGCTGATCCACGGGCTCGTCGATCGGCCGCTGACGTTCGATCTCGCCGCACTCTCGCGGTATCCGCTGGCGTCGCGGATTCACTTCATCGAGTGCTCGGGGAACAGCAGGGGGCTGTACGCGGCGCAACCGGCGCAGTCGTCCGCCGGCGCGCTGCATGGCCTGGTGTCGTGCAGTGAATGGACCGGTGTTCCGGTGGGCACGCTCCTTCAAGAAGCAGGCGTGCGTCCGAACGGCCGCTGGCTGCTCGCCGAAGGCGCGGACGCCGCGGCGATGAGCCGCAGTGTGCCGATCGACAAAGCGTTCGATGACGCGCTGATTGCGATCTACCAGAACGGCGAGCGTCTCCGCCCTGAAAACGGGTACCCGATGCGGCTGCTGTTGCCCGGTTGGGAAGGCAACACGAACGTCAAGTGGCTGCGGCGCCTCAAGGTGACGGAGGCGCCAGTGATGACGAAGGACGAGACGTCGAAGTACACCGACTCGCTGCCTGATGGCCGCGCCTTACAGTTCACGTTTCCGATGGGCGTGAAGTCGGTGATCACGTCGCCATCCGGTGGATTGAAGATGCAAGGGCCGGGGCTGTATCAGATTTCCGGCGTCGCGTGGTCCGGCGCCGGCCGCGTCCGTCGCGTGGACGTGTCTGCCGACGGCGGCAAAACGTGGGCCCCTGCCGACATTCCCGGTCCGGTGCTCCCCAAGGCGCTGACGCGATTCCGGATGGCCTGGCGCTGGGACGGCGGTCCCGCGGTGCTCATCAGTCGAGCGGTGGACGAGACGAGCGCCGTTCAGCCATCGCGAAAGGCCTTCCTGGATGCGCATGGCGCCGCGCATAGCTATCACTTCCACGGCATGCAGAGCTGGGGCGTGTCGGCCGATGGCGAGGTCCGCAATGTCTACGTCTAAGCGAGCCGCCGGACTCATCGCACTGTTCACGGTGCTGACCATCTGTACGGTCGTCCGGGCGCAGCAGCGTCCGGCGCCGCCCAAGGGGCCGGGGCTCGGTGTGCCGGCCACGCCCGCGCAGATCGCGAGCGCCGACATCAGCATTCCTCCCGACGGCGCCGGCTTGCCTGAAGGGTCAGGCACTTCAGCGCAAGGCGGGCAGGTCTACGCCGCGAAATGCCTCGTGTGCCATGGGCCTGAAGGGGCGAACGGAGTCAACGATCGACTCGTCGGCGGACAGGGCACGCTGACGACGCCGGCCCCGGTGAAGACCATCGGGAGTTACTGGCCGTACGCGACGACCGTGTTCGACTACATCCGCCGCGCGATGCCTTTTCCTGCGCCGCATTCGCTGACCAACGCCGAGGCATACGCATTGACGGCGTATCTGCTGCACCTCAACGGCGTGATTGCCGCCGATGCCGTGATGGACGCGAAGACCTTGCCGAAGGTGCAGATGCCGAACCGCGGCAACTTCGTCCTCGCGTGGCCGCCGGCGACCAAGAAATAGCAGCGGCACAACCACAGGAGAAACCGGGATGAGACTCGCGATCGCGTGCGTGGCCGGCGTGATGCTGCTTGGCGCTCCGACGCCCCTTCAGGATGTGGCCGCGCTGACGCCGCGGACCCTTCAGGCGGCCCTGGAGGCCAAGCCGGCGAGTGCCGACGCGGATCGGCTGGCCGAGCGGATTCGAAAAGACTTCGGCGGCCCGGAAGCGCTCGCCAGCGGCGCGCCAGCAAAGATCGACGAATTGCTGGTCGCGTTCGCCGTCGAGACGGCGCCGCTCGCAGCCAACGCCCCGGCGCCACGGGTGGTCTCGGATGCGGTCCTCTTTTCCATGGCGCTCACCCGCGTCGGCGCCACCAACGTTTATGCCGGCGTCGCCGAGCTGGCGCACGGCACGGCGTTCACGTGGCATTACGAGATCGGCCCTCGACGTCTCGGCGGAGGGCAGCTCGAGGCCTATGAGACGCACCCCGACAGCAAGGAACAGCCCGGGGTGCCGAAAGGGACGGTCAAGCAGATGCCGCCCTGGCAGAGCAAGATCTTCCCGGGCACGACGCGCGATTGGTGGGTCTACGTGCCGGCGCAATACCGGCCGGCGAGCCCGGCGGCGGTCATGGTGTTCCAGGACGGCGCCGGACCAAAAGACTACGTGCCGACCGTCTTCGATAACCTGATCGCGAAGAAGGACATGCCGGTGACGGTGGGCATCTTCCTCCAGCCCGGCACGCGCGCGGACGGCGGATCGAACCGGAGCTTCGAGTACGACACGCTTTCCGATCAGTACGCGCGGTTCCTGCTCGAGGAGATTCTGCCTGAGGTCGAGAAGACCGCGACCCTGCGCCGCGACGCCGCGAGCCGCGCGATCTCGGGCGCGAGCAGTGGCGGCATCTGCGCGTTCACCGTCGCCTGGGAACGCCCGAACGAGTTCAGCAAAGTGCTGTCCTGGATCGGCAGCTTCACCAATATCGCCAGCGGGAAGACCGTCCGAGAAGGCGGCCACAACTACGAGGCGATGGTGCGGAAGACGCCGCGCAAGCCGATCCGTGTCTTCCTGCAGGACGGCGCAAACGACCTCGACAACGCCAACGGCAACTGGCCGCTGGCGAATCAGACGCTGGCCAAGTCGCTGTCGTTTGCGCGCTACGACTACCGGTTCGAGTACGGGCAGGGCTTTCACAGCAACCGCCACGGGCGCGCGATTCTCCCGGATTCGCTGCGCTGGCTCTGGCGCGGCTATCAACCCTAGTCTGCCCAGGAGGATTCCATGCCGCTTCGTACGCTCACGGCATTTCTCGTTGCGTCCATCGCTTCCGCGGGGGCGGCGTTCGCCGACGTTCAGCTGCCCGGGATCATCAGCGATCACATGCTCCTGCAGCGCGGCGTGCCGGCGCGCATCTTCGGCAAGGCGGATCCTGGCGAGGCGATCAGCGTGACGTTTCGCGGCCAGACCGCGCAAGCGGTCACCGACACCCTCGGCCGTTGGGAGCTCTGGCTGAAGCCGCTCGACGTCGGACCCGCCGCCGAGATGACGATCCGTGGCACGAACACGATCACGATCGCGGACGTCCTTGTCGGCGACGTGTGGATCGGATCAGGGCAATCGAACATGCAATGGGCCGTCCGGCAGTCGGACAACGCCGACGCGGAGGCCGCGGCGGCGACGTTTTCGCAGATCCGTTTCTTCTACGTCCCGCGCAAGACCTCGGCGGTCCCGGTCGAGGACGTGGATGCGAAGTGGGTCGTCTGCACACCCGAGACGGTCAAAGAATTCTCGGCGGTCCTGTACTTTTTCGGCCGGCAGTTGCACCGGGATCTCAAAGTGCCGATGGGCCTGATTCACTCGTCATGGGGTGGTACGCCCATCGCGTCGTGGATCAGCGGTCCGTCACTCGTCAGCAACGCCCGGCTCGAGCCGCTCCTCACGTTCTGGGAGAACATCATCCTGCAATATCCGGCCAACCAGAGCCGCTACCAGATCGCGCTCAAGCGCTGGGAAGCCGGCGGATCGCAGGGGGCCCGGCCGGCGGCGCCGATGGGCCCAGGAAACGCGCACGAGCCGACGTCGCTCTACAACGGGATGATCGCGCCGCTCACGAAGTACACGATCAAAGGGGCGCTCTGGTATCAGGGCGAGACTGAGGCCGGCCGCGCGCAGGGACACGTCTACGGCGATGCGCTCATGACGCTCGTCCAGGATTGGCGCAAGGCCTTCGGTCAGGGCGATTTCCCGTTCTACTGGGTCCAGTTGGCCAACTACGGCAACGCCGCGAAGAACGGTCACTGGATGCGAGTGCAGGAAGGACAGGTCAAGGCCACCGCCCTGCGCAACACCGGCGTCGTCGTCATCAATGACATCGGGAATCCGACGGACATTCACCCGACCAACAAACAGGATGTCGGATGGCGGCTGGCGATGCTCGCGCAGGATCGCGGAGCGAGCCCGCTCTATCGGCAGTTCACACGCGAGGGCGCCGCGATGCGGATCTGGTTCGAGCATGCCGGAACGGAACTGCGCGTCCGGGGCGGCGGGTCGCTGACCGGATTCCAGATTGCGGGATCGGACGGCAAGTACGTGGCGGCGACGGCCGTGATCGAGGGCACGACGGTCGTGGTGTCGAGCCCTGACGTCACCAATCCGCTGTCGGTCCGCTATGCCTGGGACTACAACCCGGCTGCGAATCTGATCAACGCTCTTGGACTGCCGGCGTCGATCTTTCGTACGCACGAGAACGACGAACGCTGAGCCGTGCAGCGCCTCCACTATGCGGCCAGCAGTCGATGATCCCGCGGCTCGCCTGTCTGTCGTTGTTGCTCGTGCTGCCGCTCGCCGGCCTGGCGCGAGGGCCGCAGGATCGGCCGGGCGACGGACGGCGGCCCCGGGTCATCGTCTCCACGGACATCGGCGGCACCGATCCGGACGACTTTCAGTCGATGGTGCACTTCCTCCTCTACGCCGACATGTTCGACGTCGAAGGCCTCATCTCGTCGCCTTACGGCCCCGGCCGTCGCGAGCACGTGCTGCAGGTCCTCGAGCGGTACGCCACGGATTACCCGAAGCTGAAGACGCATTCAGATCGCTACCCGCCGCCTGACGCGTTGCGGTCGGTGACGAAGCAGGGCGCCATCGCATCGGCCCCGCCAGGCGGCGTGGGCCGGCCGACGGACGGATCGAACTGGATCGTCCAGCGCGCGCGGCAGACCGACTCGCGACCGTTGTGGGTACTCGTGTGGGGCGGCATCGACGATCTCGCGCAGGCCCTTCACGACGCGCCGGACATCCTGCCCAAACTGCGCGTGTATTTCATCGGCGGGCCCAACAAGATGTGGAGCGTCGAGGCGTACGACTACATCGAGCGGCAGTTCCCGGCGCTCTGGATGATCGAGGCGAACGCGACCTACCGCGGCTGGTTCACCGGCGGCAATCAGACGGGAGAATGGAGCAACACGGCGTTTGTCGCTCAGCACGTCGCCGGCCGCGGCGCCCTCGGCGAGTTCTTCGCGACGCTGCTCGGCGGCACGATCAAGATGGGCGACAGCCCATCGGTCGGGTATCTGCTGCATGGCACGCCCGACGACCCGTCGCAGCCAGGATGGGGCGGCAGGTTCGTCCGCGTCTGGGACGACCGGAAGACGGTGTTCGGCGGAATGACCACCGCGGCCGACACGGCCGAGTCCTTCGGCGTGGTCGAGTTCGCGCTCCCGGTGCCTTCCGGCATGACGCGCGCTCACTCCGTCGAGATGCTTTTCGACGGCCGCATTCCCGCCGCGGGCGAGAATGACGGCCGCGTGCTGCGATTCCGCTTCTCGCCGCGCGACGCCAAAGTCTGGCCCTACGTGATCCGCAGCGACTTTTCGGGACTCGACGGGCGGTCGGGCCAGTTCACCGCTGTTCCACCTCCTGCCAGCCGCACGCGCCGCCCGTCGTCACGCCACCCCAACTGGTGGATCGACGATCCGGATCCGGCGGCCGCCGAGGGGATTCATCCCGGCGCAAAGCACGTCAACCGATGGCGCGAGGCCTTTCTCCGCGACTTTGCCGCGCGTCTGGAGAGATCCAGAAACTGAGCCCGCTGACACAACCCCGCTGCACGCTTGACCGCGTCTCCGACCCGACCTATCCTCGGGCATCCCAATAGATGGAGGCAACGCCATGCCACGACAACTGCGCCAGGTCTCTGTGCTCCTCCTGCTCGTCGCCCTCGCGGCCGCGCCACTTGCCGCACAGCAATCGAAGCCCGTACAGGCCATCGCGAACGTGTTGATGACGATGAACCACTTTCCCGACGACGCCCAGAAGCAAACGCTGAAGCAGCTCGCTGACGACAAGGCGACGACCGCGCAGGAGCGTGTGCTCCTTCAGGCTCTGCTGAGCGTCCAGCACACGGTGAGCGCAGCCGACAAGCCCAAGGTGGAGGCGCTGCTGAAGGATCCCGCCGCGACGGACGCCGTGAAGACACTCGCGACGATTCTCGGCAAGCTCAATCACCAGGCGACCGACGCGGACAAGGCCGCGCTGAAGAAGCTGCTTTCGTAGTCACGCGCGGCCAATAGCGACAGGACCGCTCTCGATCTGCATCATTCACCGGGCGCGACTCTCGGCGTCAGCGCGGGACCAGGGCGACAGACGGTCACGTTCGATCCGCAACACAGAACGCACGGAGAAAACACGGAGAACACGGGCCTCAGGGTTTACTCCCTGATTGCCGTGCTCTCCGTCTTCTCCGTGCCATCCGTGTTCTGGATCGAGGGGCCAGCGGTAAGGAGCGGCCGGCTTGCGCCTTCGCGCGGGGGACTAAGAGCGCGTTGCACAATTACCGGCGGTCGGAGGGGCCCGCTTCAGCCGGCCCAGTGAGGGCGGGCTAAAGCCCGCCCCTCCTTCTGCATTTTGCAACGCGCTCTTAGTCACGCGCGGCCACGTTATTTCCGTGGCTTGGGCACGTGCTGATCGATCAGGATCGGGTTGCCGTCGGGATCGGTCAGCACCATGCTTGCGGGGCCCGTGGAAGACTCATCGGCCGCCGCGGTCGGCACGAGGCCTCGGTCCTTGAGTGTCCGTTGGATGTCGCGCACATCGTCAAAGTCCGGCAGCGTGCTGCCGGTTCGATCCCACCCCGGATTGAACGTCAGCATGTTCCTGGTGAACTGCGGTCCTTGAAAGAGCCCGATGGTGCTGGTTGAGTTCTGAAGAATCAACCAGTTCTGTGCCTGATCGCCGGCGATCTGCTTGAAGCCGAGTTTTTCGTAGAACGCGCGGGAGGCGGCGATGTCCTTCACGGCGAGACCGACTGAAAAGTTTCCGAGTTGCATCTGACGTTCTCCTGAGGCTGGGCCGGTGGCGCGCGGGGTTTGAGGGGGCGCCGGGGCGGGCGCGGAACCGCCTCCGCCGAGGAAACACACGAAAACGACTAGGATGAATCGGGTCATGGGCCATCATTGCAAATCGCGGCGGGGAGGGCTTGCCAGATCTTGCGAACAGGTGTGAAAACCCGCGCCACAACCCCGATGACCTACGTCGAACGGGTCAACCTCGCCATCGATCACGTCGTGGGTCATCTCGGGGATTCGTTGCGGCTCGCCGACGTTGCGCGTGCCGCGCGGCTGTCGCCGTTCCACTTTCACCGTGTGTTCCAGGTCCTGGTGGGAGAGACGCTGGCCGAGTTCGTGAAACGGTTGAGACTTGAACGCGCGCTCGTCATGATGGCCCACGCGCCGCGGTCCTCGCTCACGACGGTCGCGTTGACGTGCGGGTTTTCGTCGTCGTCCGACTTCTCACGGTGCTTCAAGCAGCGCTACGGAACGGCCCCCAGCGCGTTCGACATCAAGGGGTGGCGCGAGGCGCGCGGCTCCGAGTTGCAAGCGACGGTTCCACAGCCCGCCGGCCGATTTCATCTGGGCGGCTTGCCCGTCGCGCACAATCCCGACGGATTCAAGGTGAAACTCCGCGATCTCCCCGCGCGCACGGTGGCGTATATCCGAGTGCTCAATCCCTATCGCGGCGACGCCGTCGCCAAGGCGACCGAGCGCCTCATCGCGTGGGCGGAGCGACAATCGCTGGCCGACGGCCAGTGGCTCGGCTACCAGTGGGACAACCCCGAAATCACGGCCCTGGAAGATTGCCAGTATTACCTGGCCGTCGAAGCCGAGCGATTCGTCCCGAGGGGAGAGATCGGCCGGTTCAGGTTTCCGCCGATGACGGTTGCCCAAGTCGAAATCCGCGGCGGGATCGACCTCGAACTCCGAGCGCTCCAATGGGTGTATGGGACGTGGCTTCCGAGGAGCGGCTACGTGCCCGATGATCAGCCGGGCTTCGAGGCATGGATCGGAAGACCGTTCGCCCACGGCACGGAGCACTTCGAGCTGTACGCGCAGCTGCCCATCCGACGAGCGTGAACGTCACTGCGGTCCGGTCGCTCGCTCCACAACACGGAGATCGCAGAGCGACACGGAGGACACGCAAGCAGGGGCGGGCTTCAGCCCGCCCTTGCTGGGCCGGCTGAAGCCGGCCCTCCCGGAGCCAGAGTTTGCAACGCACTCTCAGCGTTCCGTGTGATCCGTAATCTCCGTGGGCTCCGTGTTGCAGTTCGCACCCAGCGATGCCGTATCACGCCGACCAACTCGTGAGCGGGGAAACGGCTTGCCAATCAAGAAGGCGAAAGACGAGACTAGGAGAGCTCCCAGATCGCGAAAGTGGTGCACACATGAAAATACCGTGCCCTGGCGTCGCCGTTCTCGCCGCCACTGTGGTGCTGGCCGGACCGGCTGCAACTGCAGCGAACAGCCCGAATCAGCAGCCGGCGGTCCAGCCCCAGCAACTCTTTGAAGCCGGCCAGTACGAGCCGGCGCTCAAATCACTCGGCGAGAAGCGGGATAAGGGCGCAGCGGGTCTGCCCGAGGCCTTTCTGGCCGCGCACGCGGCGCTGAAGTTGAATCAGAACGATCGAGCGAAAGAAGAATTCGCACGACTCACGGCCGCGGACGACAAGGTCTGGCATCTGGTCGGCGAATCGGCGACGGCGGCCGTCGACAACGACCGCGACCGCGCGCTCGAGCTCGCCGTCAAGGCGGTCGACGAGGCGAAGGCCGGATCCGGCGAGCGGCTCCGCGACTTCCACGCGTACTACCAGCTCGGGCTCGCCAGGACACGGAAAGAAGAGTGGGCGGGAGCCGCCGAAGCGTTCGCGCGCGCCGCCGAGCTGAATTCGAACTTCGCGTACGCTCACTACTACGCCGGGCTCTCCTACTCGCGCGTGAAGCGGCCAGACCTGGTGGCGCGTTACATGGAGATGTTCCTGAAGCTTGCTCCCAAGGCGCCGGAGCGCTCGGCGGTGACGTCGCTCCTCAGGTCGATCAAGGGCCTCTGAGGAATCGGGACGGCTATTCGGCAGCCGCGGGTGCCACGAATGCGCCGCTGGCGGATCATCGCCGCTGCGATTGCGAGCGTCTGCGTGCTCGTCTTCGCGTTCGTCCATCTCCCCTTCGTACGGACGCGCGTGCTGTCGTGGGCGGGCGCCGAGTTGGCGCGTCGCGGCATCCGTTTCGAAGCGGCGCGGCTCGACTACAACCTGTTCGCGCTGACGGTCGGTCTCGATCGTGTGACGATGGCCGCCGCGGGCAATGGAGTGCCATTCCTCGAGGCGGACGCCGTCTTGCTCGATCTGCCGGTGTCCGCGATCTTCGGCGCGCTTCGCGTCCAGTCAGTTGAGGTCACGCGCCCTCGGGTGAGGCTCGTCCAGAGCGCCGACGGCTCGTGGAATCTTCCCCGTTCTACCCAACCTGACGAGGCAGGACCTTGGCTCAGCGGACGGCTCGAGATCGACCGGCTCGTCGTCTCTGGCCTCGCCGTTCAGTACAGCGATGCCGGCGGAGTCGAGCTGGAAAGCGCGGGGCTCACGCTCGCTCTGCAGCGTAGCCCTGGCCGTCCGCTTTCCGGCCGTCTGTCGATGGCCGAACCGGCGCGGGTTCGCCGGGGGGGCCGCGCCACGGAGATCACCACGTTCGACGGATCCGTGTCGTTCGACGGCGAGACCGTATCGATTGGCGGGCTCGATGTCGCGGCGCCGGAAGGAAGCGCGCGCGTCACCGGCACCTTGGGACCGCTCTCGGGCGAGCCCCGGCTGACGCTCACCGGCGACGGCACGTTCGAGGTCGAGCGTGTCGCGTCCTGGTTCGATGTCCCGCAGCGCCCCGCCGGACGCGTCGGCGTGCACGCTCGCGTGGACGGTCCGCTCAACGCGCCCCGCATCGAGCTCCGCGCCACGAGCGAGCGCGTCGTCTGGCCCGCGGTCGGCGCTCTCTCGCTCGACGGGCGCGCGACGCTCGCCGACGGGACCGCCGTCGTCGACTCGCTGCGCGTTGGCCTTGGCGCCGGCGAGGTGGTGGCCACGGGTCGTGCGCGTGTTGCCGGCGACGGAGGTTCCGAGGCCGAGATCCGCTGGCGCAATCTGGACATCGGCGAGCTCGCACGGACCGGAGCGGAGTGGCCGATTCGGATCGCCGCGATCGCCGACGGCCACTTCACGCTGTCGTGGATGGACCGCGACCTCATTGGCGCGCGCGGCCGGCTGACGACGTCGCTTCGTGAGCCGAGCGCATCCAGTGGCGCTGCGTCTCTATCGGGCCGAATCGATTTGTCGCTCGACGACCGGCGATGGTCGCTCACAGCCGACTCGCGGATCGCCGGCGCCATGACGCTCGCCGCAAGTGCCGGAGGCCGCCTCGAGGAAACGCTTGCGGCCTCGACGATCGCCGGCCGCGCTGAGCTGCGCGCTGCTGAGATCGACGTGGCGCTGAAGCGGCTCGACACGGCTGGTCTCAGAATCGGCGCAGACGCGCTGCGCGGGACGGCGACGGCTACCGTGGATCTCGCCGGCACGATCGCCGCGCCGCAGGCGAGCGGCACTGTGGATGCCAGCGATCTCCGCGTCGGAACCACAGGTCCGGGATCGGCCTTGGTCCGTTTCAGTGCGAAGCCGCACACGCTGACGCTCGAGGCGATCCAGCTCGGTGTCGGACCGAACATCGTCACCGGTCAAGCCGTCATCGGACTGGACGCGGGCACGCTCACCGGTCAACTCGACGGCAGCCTGCCGCAACTGGCGGCGCTCACCAGCGAGCTGCCGGAATTCTGGAGACCGGAGGGCTCCGCCCGGCTCGGCGGTCGTCTCGGCGGTACGCTGACCAATCCGGCGGTGGAGCTGATCGTCGCATCCGATGGTCTGCGACTGGCGGGCCAGACGTTGCAGTCGGTGCGCTCCACTATCCAACTCGCCGATCGTGTCGTCACGCTGCGGACGCTCGAGGTCTCGCAGGGCGAGGGACGACTGACGGCGAAAGGGCAGTACACGCTGAACGGCCGCCGCTATACGTTTGACGCCAGCGGCACCGGACTGACCATCGATTCGCCCGCGGCGACCGTCACGCCAGGCCGCCCGGACGCGGCGGCCCCGCCTCCGACGCTGGTGCAGGCGCGCTTCGATCTGCGGGCCGCCGGCGCCGGAGTGATCGATCGGCCGCACGCCGAAGGCACGATCGACTTCAGTCGCCTGGACTGGGGCGCGTACTCCGTCGGCCGCATGCGCGCCGACGTGACGCTTTCCGCCGGCCGCCTGCAGGTCCAGTCGACCGTGCCATCGCTCGGTAGCCGCGTTGACGCCACCGTCGATCTCGACGCACGTACGTTCGCGGCTACCGCGGCAGTCGTCAACGCCGATCTGGCGACGTTGACTCGCCTGTCCCGAGCGGAGTCGAGGGGCCCCGCCGATCCGGCCGGCCGACGAACGGCATTGGAATCGCCGCAATCGGCCCCGATCGCGCTCTCGGGCACTGTGAGCCTGCAGGCGACCGCGAACGGTCCCCTGAACGACGTGGCGGCGATCGACGCCGTGGTTGATCTGAGATCGGCGGACGCGATCGTCAATGGCGCGCCCGTCCGGCTCGAACGCCCGGCCAGCCTGCGTTACCAGAAGGGCCAGATCGTGACGGACGGCCTCGATCTTCGTTTCGGCAGCAGCAGCGCCTCAGCCCGTGGCCGGCTCGGCGCGCCGCGCGACAGCGGCGAGGCGCTTCACATCGAGCTCACCGGATCGATGGCCGACCTCATGCCATTCGCCAGACTCGCTCCGAGCGAGACCGGGCTCGATGTGTCGGGTGCGGTGAACCTGCGCCTGCAGGCGGCCGGACCGATTGAAACGCCTGAGGTGACCGGCAGTTTCACGCTGTCGGACGGCTCGCTGAAGACGAAAGATCTGCCGCCCGTGAGCGACATCGCCGTGGCCGCCACGTACGCCGGCGGGCGACTGGAGGTGACGCAGGTCTCCGGCCGATGGCAGGGCGTCGGGATCGCGGCAACGGCTCGGATTCCAATCGGCGTCTTCTGGACGTCGCCGCGCCCGGCCTTTGTCGCTTCGCTGCCTGACGCTTCGGGACCCGCCGCGAGCACCCTGCGTCTGACCTCGATCACACGAGAGGCCCTCGCGCCGTTCGTGGATCGCGCGACCGTCGATGCGATCGCGGGACACGTTGACCTCGTCGCGACGATCGAAGCGAGCCGTCTCGATCTGGCGGGCGTGAGCGGTGAGGTGACGCTCGAGCGTGCGGAGCTGGAGATCGCCCGCGTTCCGATCCGGCAAGCGTCGCCGACACGGCTGCGGCTGGCCAACCGGCGCCTTGACGTGGTGTCGTGGAGCTGGACGGGCTCCGGGAGCCAGCTCGACGTCACCGGTTCCGTGCAATTGCCGGACGAGGTCCCGGACCTCAACCTGGCGGTCAAGGGCGCGATCGACCTGCGCATGCTCGGCGTGTTCGTGCCGGACGTCGGCGTCGTTGGGCAGGCGACCGTCGACCTTCGCGCGACCGGTCCTGCGACTGATCCCGCGATCCAGGGCGAGATTGGGGTATCGAATGTCGATGTCGCGATCAGGCGTCAACGAATCGCGATCACGGGTCTCCAGGGCGGGGCGACGCTCACGCCCAATCGCGTGCAGCTCCGCGGCGTCACGGCCAGCGCGAACGGCGGAGAGGTTCGTGCGGAAGGAGACTTCGAGTACGGCAAGGCCACGGCGCGCGGGGCCAAGCTGACGGTGACCGGACGCGGCATGGCCTTCGAGATCATCGATGGCCTCCGCACCGACGTGGACGCCGATCTCACGCTCGGCGTCGCGGGCGGAGAACGATCGATCGGTGGCCGCGTCACGATTCTGCGCGGCGACTACCGGCGCCGCCTGCGCCTCATCGACCTGCTCGGCACTGGTCATGCGGCGGCCGCGCCGCCGCCGCCAGCCGGCCCAGGGGCACTCGACGATGTCAAGCTCGACATCTCGGTGGCCACGGCCGACGACATCATCGTGGACAACAACTACGGACGGCTCGAGCTCGGCAGCCAGTTGACGGTCGCCGGTACGCTGGCCAAGCCTGTGCTGGCCGGGCGGCTGAGTTTCGGCGAAGGCGGGCGCGTGTTTCTCGGTGGACGGACGTATTCGGTGCGGCGCGGCACGATCGCCTTCACGAACCCGTCCGAGATCGAGCCGGTCCTGGACCTGGCGCTCGAGACACGCGTTCAACAGGACGACATCACGCTCGAAATCACGGGCACGCCGGACACGCTGGATGTCAGTCTGCGCAGCCCCGGTCTCAGCCAGCAGGACGCGGTCTCGCTCCTCCTGACGGGCCAGCCGGCCGACGAGTCGACGGTCGCCTATTCGGACATCGCCCAGGGACAGTTGCTGGTGCTCCTGTCGGGAGAAATCCTCGGGGCGGCAGGACAGGCGGTCGGACTCGATTCGGTTCGCGTCAGTCAGGGCCTCGGCGCCGCGGCGTCCACGTTCGATCTGCTCGCCACGGAATCCAATCCCGACGCCCGTCTGACGATCTCGAAGTACCTCAGCCGCGAGGTCGAGCTCATCGTGTCGCAGAACCTGCGTGAGACCGGCGACATCACATGGATTCTGGCATACCGGCCCACGCGGCGCATCGATCTGCGTGCGACGACCGACGACGACGACAGCCGGACGTATGAGTTCAGGCACGAGGTGCCGTTCGGCGGCGGCCGATCGGCGAGCGAGGCCCGCCGGCCGGCGCGTCCGTCAATGCCTCGTGTGAACGGCGTCGAGGTTCGTGGCGCGCCCGCCACGCTCGCGGCCGATCTGCGCGGAAAGCTGCGCGTCGAGGCCGGCGATCGCTTCGATTTCTATCGCTGGCAGGAGGATCGCGATCGGCTGGTCGACACGCTTCACGAGCGCGGCTATCTCGAGGCGCGCGTCGCGGCGCGGCGCCGCGACGCCGGCGCGGCTGCCATTATCCTGGACTACGACATCACGCCCGGCCCACGCACGACGCTCGAGGTCGAGGGCTTCACCCTGCCGTTGCGCGCCATCGCCCAGATGAAGGCCGCCTGGACCGCAGCGCTGTTCGATGAATTTCTCAAGGAGGACCTCGCGATCGTCGCGAAACGCGCGCTGGTCGCCGCCGGCCATCTGACGCCGGAGATCGTGATCACCGTCCGCAGCCCGGCGGCCGACGAAAAGTCTGTGCTCGTCCGGATGGTGCCCGGACCGCGCTTCGACGAGCGCCGGCTGTCCTTCGAAGGCAACACGGCGATGCCGTCAGCGGCGCTCGCGGAGATCGTCCGCGTTCGCGATCTCGAGATCGAGGCCTGGCTGGACCGCGACCGGCTGGCATCGACACTCGAGGAACACTACCGGTCGCTCGGCTACCTCTCCGTGACCGCCACGGTCGAATCGCCGGTGTTCAAGGGCGCGTCCGCCATCCTCCCGGTACGGATCGAGGAGGGACCGCTGTATCGCGTGGGCGAGGTGAGCGTGGACGGCGCGGCGCCGCGATCGGCGGATGAGGTGCGCGCCACGTTCGGGCTCGCTGCAGGATCCGTGTACCGTCCGGCGGCGGTCGAGCCGGCGCGCCGCAAGGTCGAGACCGACTACCTGAGCCGCGGGCACAACAAGGCCCGGGTGCGGACAACCGTTCAGCCCGATCGGGCACAGGCGCGCGTCGATCTCTCCCTCACGATCGACGCGGGACCGCAACAGGTGCTGGAGTCGGTGGACGTCAGCGGCGCCGGGTTCACCAGCAAGGGCACGATCGACTGGGCGCTGAAACTGCCGATTGGCCAGCCGATCGGTCTCGGCGACGTGTACAAGGCACAGAAGCGCCTCTACGACACCGGCGTCTTTCAATCGGTGGACCTGTCGCTGACGCCGGTCACCGCCAGCGCGGCGCCCGCCGGCGTCCAACCCGTGCGCGCCACGGTGACGCTGCGGGAGCTCCCACGCTTCCGTCTCCGCTACGGCTTCCGGCTGACCGACCTGGCAGAACCATCCAGTGAGCAGAGACAGGTACAGCCCGGCCTGGTCACGGACCTGCTCGATCGGAACCTGTTCGGCCGCGCCATCACCGGAGGCATCGCGGGCCAGATCGACGCCGATCGTACGATCGGCCGGGCCTTCCTCTCGGTGCCCTCGCTCCTCGGGCATTCTGTCATCACGAACGTCTTTCTCACTCAGTCGCGCGAAGAGATCGCGCCGCCCGACGAGACGGCCTTCATCGACAAGACGAGGGAGCTCACGATCGAACAGAAGCTGCGGCCGGCGAAGAAAATGTCGATCAGCTACGGGCTCGGCTTCGGTCGAAAACACGTGTACGAGCCCGACGCGGATCCTGATTCACCACTGCCGCCACTCGACCTCAGCACCAACATCACGCGGGCGACGGGCACCTACGCGTGGGATACGCGCGACGATCCGACCAATGCATCGCGCGGCTGGTTCCACTCCTCGGGCATCGAGTACGGGGTCGAAGCGCTCGGCAGCGACCTGCGTTTCATCCGGTATCTCGCTCAGCAGTACTACTTCAAGCGGGTCAGTGCACGGGTTGTGCTCGCCTCGGCATTGCGCGTGGGAGCCGGCCGCGGTTTCGACCAGGAGCTCATCCGGAGCGAGCGGTTCTTCGCGGGCGGCGGCACGAGCGTGCGCGGCTTTGCGGAGGACGGCCTCGGCCCGCACGGCGTGCTCGGCGGGGCGGAGGGCGGGGACGCGCTCCTGGTCTTCAACCAGGAACTGCGCCTGCGGCCGCGCCGCTGGCTCGGTGCCGTCGCCTTCTTCGACGCCGGCAATGTCTTCGCCCGGCCTGGCGAGATGTCGTTCTCCGACCTCGAGGTGGGGGCCGGCGCCGGGGTGCGGTTCATCTCGCCGTTCGCGATCCTCCGCGTCGATTTCGGCGTCCCGTTGACGAGCAAGAAGACGGAGCCGCGCGGGCGGTGGTACTTCGGGATCGGCCACACGTTCTGATCAAAAACACGGAGAACACGGAGACAAACACGGAGAACACGGAATAAAGAACAGATTCGCTTGGGACTAATCAGGCACCGGCGCTCCTTTCACGGCTGCGGCTGAACCCTGACGTCGCGGAAATGCGCGACGGTGCCCGCGCCGACCCAGAGCCCGACCGCGCCCCGCCCCTGCGCACCCGTCTTGACGTCATTGACGATGAGTGCGGGCTGCGCCTGATCGTGGATAAAGAGACGCGCGCGATCGCCGCGCACCTCGATCTTGATCCGCGTCCAGACGTTCGGCTGGAGGTCCGCGTACGACTCGTACCTGGACGGCGTCTCCTTGCGAAGCCGCGCCCAGGTCCAGTCCGGATGCGAGATGTACTGGGTCGCGTGATTGCGCCGCTCCTGATCCTCGGCGCGGCCGTTCGTCGGACGCAGGTAGAACGCGTCGAACGTCTGCATGTCGCTGCTGACGCGAAACGCCATCCCGACGAAGCCGCGCGCCGCCTCGCCGGCGCCTAGTCCAGGCGTTCCGGCCAACTCCGCCTCGATGATGCCGTTCGCGAAGTCGAGCCCCTCGATGACGGCCACTTCTTCCTGACCGGCGGACGTGATCTTCAGCCCTTTCTTGCCATCCAGTGTGGCCGGTTCGGCCGTCAGACTCTTCGTGCGAATGCCGGCCGTCGATTCCAGCGCGAACTGCTTGACCTGTGGCTCACGTGCCTGCGATGAGGGGGCGAGCGTCACCCCGATGCCGACGAGCGCCAAGAGCGTGACTGCGATGACGCGGAGGGGTTGATAGCGGCGAGGCTCCATGCGGGTCTCCTTCCTGCGCATCAAATGTTGAAGGCGCGATGCGGATCCAGACGGACTCAGCGCCGGGCTGGTTCCACGGCCCGGTGTGCGATTGCGAACGATGTCATAATTCACGCTCGAAATAGAGTCGCGTGCTATCGGAAGCAGCGAAGGACCAGGACGGAGTGCCCACATGAAGCGAATCATATTCGCCGGTGCCGTCGCGCTGGCCGTCGGCGTCGTCGCGGGCGCGGTGCTCGCCCGCCAGACGCAGGTACCGCAGCCCTTTTTCGTCGGCAATCGTCTCGGTCTGCCCGTCACGCCCGCGCCCGACGGCGCGTTCGAGGCGATCTCGTCGAACGTCAAGGTCTACGGCTCCATTTACTCCGCGGAGAGTTGCTCGTACGACGCCGCGCGAGGGCTCATCGTGGTGCCCAACCGTGGCGTGCCCCAGAACGTGCAGACCAACAACGCCTGGTGTCGCTCCTCAACCACGACGGGTCAGTCCACACCGCGCGATGGATCGGCGTGCAGGGCCCGGCGGAGCGGGGCAGCCTTACGCCGCCGCTGGTCCTGAACGAGCCGTACGGGAGTGACATCGCCAACGGCATGCTGTATCTCGCCGATCGTGACGGCGGCACGACGCCCACCGAACCAAGCGTGGCCGTCATCCGCCGGTTCAACCTTCAGACGGGCGCCCCGGCCGGCGAGATCCGCGTGGAACGATCAGCCTGGTTCAACGACATCGAGGTCGCGAACGACGGCACCATTTACGCGACGCAGACCGGCGACCGCAGCGAGAAGCCGGATCCCACGACGTGGCAGGTCTGGAAAATCTCGGCTGAACGGCGGGGTCTCGCGCCTCCGGGCCGGAGGGCCCGCCGAGCTCATCGCCCGCAACATCCCGAGCGCGGCGTCGATGTGCTACGACGCAGGGGCGAACCAGTTGGTGATCCCGATGAATCCCAACAACGGGCTGGCGTTCGTGCGGCTGGAGCGATGATCCCTCGATCCACACCCCGGAGAGATCTTTCGATCCGCAACACGGAGGTCACGGAACAACACGGAGGTCACGGCCACAAACGGTCTCGCCCAGAAGCTTCCGTGTGTTCCGTGCTCTCCGTGTGTTCCGTGTTATAGCCCGAAGGATGACGCCTGCTCGTCCCAGAAGCGCGCAAGCGAATTCAGAAGTAGTACTTCACGCCAAACTGAACGATCCGCGGCGGCACCCGCGTGTCGGTGATCGTCCCGAAGCTCCCTGCCGTCACGAGGGAATTCGGATCGCTGAAGTTGACCGTATTGAACAAGTTGAAGATCTCGGTCCGGATTTCGAGCCGCGTCTTGTTGATCGCGATGTTCTTGAAAATTCCGAGATCCACCTGAAAGAACCCGGGACCTCTGAAAAGATTCCGGTCCGAGCCTGTGCTCCCGGCCTCGGCGGTCTGGAACATCGCCCGCTCCTCGGCCGAGAAGTACTCGACGCCGCGATCCGTACGGCGAACCTGGCCGATCGTTCCAGCGCCCGTGTAGTCGGCGCGACTGGTCACGCCATTCCCGCTCGTCGTCGCGACTCGCGTTCCGTTGTCATAGAACGTGAAGGTGTGGAAGCCGGAGTACACGCTGAAGGGAAATCCGCTCGACATGTCGAGGATGCCGTTCATCTGCCAGCCGCCGACGATTGCGTTGACGAGCCCCGAGCTGTTGGCGGCGAACCGGCGTCCGTGACCGAACGGGAGATCCCAGATGAAGTGCCCGCGGACGACATGCGTGACGTCGAAGTCGGAGAGCCCCTGGTCGAGCTCGAGACGCTTCGGGTCCGACGGCACCACGAGCTCCGTTCCCGCGCCGCGCGTATCGTTCGACACGTCGTCGGTCGATCGCGAGAAGGTGTAGTTCACCGCGAACGCGACGCCGCCCGACATCTGCCGCTGCACCTGGAGCTGCAGCGCGTTATAGGCGGAGCTCGAACAGCTGCATCCCACGCCCGCGATGGTGAATTGCGGGCTCGGCCGGAAAAAAGTCTCCGGAAGGCCGGCGGCCGCGAGACCGATCCCCTGGACCTGACGATCGAGGGCATCCGCGACCAGTCCCACGTTGTTGTTGAGGATGTCAGGGAAGGCACTGCCGGGGATCGTGCCCCCGTACAGCTTGCCGAAGTTGCCGGTCGGCTCGCCGGTATTGGCGTTGCCCGAGGCCACGAGGTTCCGGCGCGCCGCCTGAAAGTCGCGAATGAACCCGTTGGCCACGAGATCCATCTGATTCACGTTCGTCATTCGGAACAGCTTGCTGCCACGCGACCCGACGTACGACACTTCGACCGCCAGCTTCTTCCACAGCTCGCGTTGAATGCCGGCGACGAACTGCTGGACGTACGGCGTGCGGATATCCGGCTCGAAAAACAGCGGCTGCTCGTTTCGATTGTTCGGTGGGGTCCGGTTGATCGTCGCCGGCGTGCTCAGATACGGCACACCATCGATCATCGTCAACGACGTGCCGGCTTGTGGCAACGGGATGCGGCCCTGCTTCAGCAGCTCATTGAGCCGCAGGATCTGATCGCTCCCACTGATCGCGGGATCGCGCGGCGCGACCAAAAACTGATTCAACGAGGTGGCCGGCTGGCGCTGCTCGACGACGTTGAGCGCCCAGGTGATGAGGCGCTGATAGGCGAGGCGATAGCTGCCTCGAATCGAGGTCTTTCCCGAGCCGGTGGGATCCCACGCGACGCCGGCCGACGGGGCGAAGTTGTTGTTGTCACGGGCGAACCACTCGCGGCCGGTGCCGGGGCCGCCCTGCTCGAACGTGACGGCGCCCTGGCTGCCGTCGAGGGGTCGGTTGGGCACCACCTGGACGCCGGCGGCGTCGTACGGCACGGTGTTCAGCTCGTACCTGAGACCAAGGTTCAGCGTCAGATTCTGGCGAATGCGCCAGTCGTCCTGCAGGTAAACGTTGAACTCGGTGAGACGCTGATCGAGCGTCAGCGGCTGCAGCGGGACGAACTCGCGCCCGTTGCTGTAGAAAATCTGGTCGATCCGGCCGACGCGACCCAGCAACACGTTGTAGAGCGTGTTCAAGTTATTGCGATCGGTCGCGTTGATTCCTGAGGCAGTCAGATCGACGCGGCTTCCGTCCGCTCGCACGACGCCGAGCGTGTTGTTGCCGCTGAACGACGCATCGAGCCGGTTGAACGTGATGCTCGGGTAGATGCCGAACGGGTTGCCGGCGCCGCGGGTCTGTTCGATGTAGTAGCGCCGCACGTTCACGCCGGACTTGACAGCGTGCGCGCCGTGGACCCAGGTCAGATTGTCGAGGAACTGGAGCTCGGTCGGCTGGCGAGCCGTTCCCGGCCAGTAGACAAACGGACTGGAGAAGATGCAGCTCCCGCGACAAATCTCATACGTCCGGGGATGCTCGGGATCGGCGAAGTCGAGGACATTGCGGGTGAACCCGCCGGTGAACTCGTTGACGAGCCGATCGGTGAGCGTCCACTTGTGTCCGATCGAGGCGCCTTGTTGATCCGACAGCCGGACCCTGGCCGGCCAGCTCATGGGGCGTGGCGTGGCGTTGATGATGTCGTTGATCAAATCGTTCCGCCACGCGTTGCTGTACCGCGCGAAAAACGACTGACGCTGACTGAACGTGTAATCGACGCGGGCCGTGATGCCGTCGACGGGCGATTCGGACGGCGAGTTCCAGCGGTACCCGGCGGTGTTCAGGCCGTCACCGGTCGTGAAATCGTTGGGCAGCGGAAGGAACGCCAGCGTCTCACGCTGCATCACCGGATCGAGGCCGAGCTGCCGGGGATCGTTGGCCGCGAAGTTGTACGACGAGACGGGCACCAGCGCGTTGCCGGACCCGTCGACGCACGATGGGCGGTTTCGCGCAACCGTCTCGCCCGCGCACGCCTGGGTGGCGAAGCGGAATGTCCCGTTGCGGAGCGACGCCGTGGGAACGGTGACCGACTGGCTGGTCTCCTGCGTCCGGCGCATGCCGTCGTAGTTGATGAAGAAAAAGGCACGATGGCGCCGAATCGGGCCGGCGAGCGACATGCCGAACTGATTGCGCCGCAGCTCTTCTTTCGGCAGCTGCTGGAGCTTGTTGAAATACGAGTTCGAGTCGAGCGCCGTATTGCGGAGGAATTCGTAGGCCGTGCCGGACAGCGTATTCGTGCCGCTGCGGGTCACGAGCTCCACTTGTCCGCCGGCCGACCGGCCGTATTCCGCCTTGGCATTGCTCGTGATCACGCGAAATTCCTGCAAGGCCTCGGGATTGACCGGCGAGTTGGTCAGCTCACCGCGCGGGATCACGGGATCGGAGACGTCGATCCCGTCCTGCGTGGTCGTGATGCCGCGGCCGCGGTCGCCGTTGATGTACTGCGTCGAGGTGCCGCCCGAGGACGTCGCTTCCGCGCTGTGACCGGCCACGCCCGGCACGAGGCCGATCAGGTGAAGCGGATTGCGGCCGTTGAGCGGAAGCGTCACGATCGTTTCCCGCGAGACGAACGTGCTCAGCGACGACTCGGTGGTCTGGACGATCGGCGAGTCGGCCGTCACCGTGACGGCTTCCCGCACGTCCCCTGGCTCGAGGACGATCGTCAGATTGAGGTCGGTCCCGACCGTGAGCAGGTTCTTGGGCCGGCTCACCGGACGAAACCCGGACAACTCCGCGCGAATGGTGTAGGGGCCGACTGGCAGGCTGGCAAAGACGAACAACCCGGCCGCGGTCGTGACCGTCTGCTGGCGGATGCCGGTGGCCTCGTGCACCGCGATGATCGTGACACCCGGGACGACCGCACCGGTCCCGTCTTTGACGAGTCCTGAGATCCGTCCCGTGCCCGTCTGGGCCCACGCCGTCGAAGCCGACAGCGCCACGGTGAAAATGATGGTGAAGGCGAGAGAGCAGGAGAATCGATCGCGCTGACGCATGGCGTCCTCCCCTCGATTACCGGCGATTATGCGCCCTGACGCCACGTCCATTCAAATCTCGAACTTGGACATCTTGATGCTCGAAGAAGGCGATCGGTCGCTACTATGGGTTCGAGGACCACCATGCAGAAGCGCCCACTCGGCAAGAGCGGCTTGGAAGTCTCAGCGCTCGGACTTGGCTGTATGGGATTGAGCTTCGGCTATGGTCCAGCCGTTGACAAGCCGCAGGGGATCGCCCTGATTCGCGCAGCCGTCGAACGCGGCGTGACGTTCTTCGACACCGCCGAAGCCTACGGCCCGTTCACGAACGAAGAACTGGTCGGCGAAGCGCTGGCGCCATTCCACGGCCGAGTCGTGATCGCGACAAAGTTCGGGTTCAAGTTCGAAGGCGGCAAGCCGGCGGGGCTGGACAGCCGGCCGGCGCACATCAAGGAGGCCGCCGAGGCGTCGCTCAGGCGGCTGCAGGTCGAGGCGATCGACCTCCTCTATCAACACCGTGTTGATCCTGATGTGCCCATCGAAGACGTCGCGGGCGCGGTGAAGGATCTGATTCACGAGGGCAAGGTCAGGCACTTCGGGCTGTCAGAACCTGGCGTGCAGACGATCCGGCGTGCGCACGCGGTCCAGCCCGTCACGGCCGTTCAGAGCGAATACTCGCTGTGGTGGAGAAGACCTGAAGCGGAGGTGTTGCCGGCGCTCGAGGAGTTGGGCATCGGCTTCGTGCCGTTCAGTCCGCTCGGCAAGGGCTTCCTCACCGGGAAGATCGACGAACACACCACGTTCGACGCGTCCGACTTTCGCAACATCGTTCCGCGATTCACGCCAGAGGCGCGGAAGGCCAATCAGGTCCTCGTCGATCTGCTGCGCGCGATCGGCGAACGGAAGCAGGCGACGCCGGCTCAGATTGCCCTCGTGTGGCTGCTGGCGCAGAGACCGTGGATTGTGCCCATCCCGGGCACGACGAAGCGGCACCGGCTCGAGGAAAACCTCGACGCGGCGGCCATCGCGCTGACGTCCGACGATCTTCGTGACATCGAGACCGCGGCCGCTCGAGTGACGTTGCAGGGCGCTCGCTACCCCGATCACCTGGAGCGGCTGACCGGCCGCTGACCGGCGGCGCTCCCACCAGAAGGAGGGGCGGGCTTTAGCCCGCCTTGCCGGGGCCGGCTGAAGCCGGCCCCTCGCTTCGTTTCTCGTGTCGATATATGATGTGACGACATATGGGGCTCAATGCGCTGGCCCGGGAGCTCAAGCGCGGCAGCGCCGAGATCCTGATTCTTGCGCTGCTCGAGGAGCGCGATCGCCACGGCTACGAAATCGCGCGGCTGATCGAAGAGCGTTCCCGCGGCGCGATCGCCTTCAACGTCGCGTCCCTCTACCCGACGCTCTACCGCATGGAAGACAAGGGGCTCGTCGAAGGGTGGTGGGTCGAAAAAGCCGGACAGCGCCGCCGGCGCTACTACGGACTGACCCGGGCGGGCCGGAAGACGCTCGCCAGCCAGCGGAGTCTCTGGGAACACTTCTTCGCCGCGCTGAACCACGTCGCGCGGATCATTCCCGCCTGAGATCGAGGGCCGTATGGACTGGCAGGCTCGGATCCGCAATGCGCTGAAGTCGGCCGCCGGGCGCCTCGACGAGGATGTCGTCGAGGAGCTCGCGCAGCATGCGCGGGCGATGTACGAGCGGACGCGCGCAGACGGCCTCGATCACGTCGAGGCGGAACGCCGGGTGACGGCGCAGATCGAGACGTGGCGTGCCGAGTCGGCCGCGCTCCGACCGCGGACCCGGCGCCTGGCCGCCGTCATCCCGCCGCCGACGGCGACATCGTCGTGGTTCCAGGGGATCGCGCAGGATCTCCGGTACGCCTGCCGTCTGATCGGGCGGCAGCCGCGGTTTGCGCTGCTCGTGGTACTGACTATGGGCCTCGGGATCGGGCCGACGACGGCGCTGTTCGGCGTCGCGCAAGGCGTGTTGATGACGCCGTGGCCGTGGGCCGGTGCCGATCGACTGGTCGTCCTCAAGGAAACCCGCGGTGGCAGGGCGCCGAGATTCGGCTCATTCAGCAATGCCACGTATCTGGCGTGGCGCGAGCACAGCACGGCGCTCGACGACCTCGCCGCCTGGAGACCCCAAACCCTCACGCTCACCGGCGCCAGCGATCCGGAACGCGTTCGCGTGACCATCGCCACGGCGAGCCTCTTCCGGGTCCTGGCCGTGCGCCCGATCGTCGGCTCGCTGTTCGACGAGCTGTCCGAGCGCGAGAAGGTCGTCGTGCTGTCCGAGAGTTTGTGGCGGCAGCGATTCGGCCGCGATCCGGGAATCGTCGGCCGACCGATTCAGTTCGACGGCGAGCCGTACACGATCCTGGGCGTCGTGCCGGACGAGGTCAGCTATCCGGACCGGCTGTCGCGCGCGTGGGTGCCGTTCAGCGTGCCCGCTCCCACCGGCAACCTGCTGTCGATGTTCGAGGTACTGGCCAGGCGCCGGCCCGAGGCGACGATTGCGCAGGTGGCGGCCGAAGGCGCGGCGCGCGGCAGTTTCGCGGCCGACACGGGCATGACCACGGTGGCGATCTTCGGCGGCGACGGGCCGGTCGGCGTCGACGTCAGGCCGCTCGGCGACGCACTGCTCGGCGACGTTCGTCGTCCGCTCTTCGTGCTGCTGTTCGCCGTCACGCTGCTACTCGCCATCGCGACGACCAACGTCGCCAGCCTGCAGCTCGCGCGCGCGACCACGCGCCGGCGCGAGCTGGCGATCCGCTCTGCCTTGGGGGCCGCGACCGGTCGCGTCATGCGGCAGCTCGTCCTCGAGAATCTGCTGCTTGGCGCTGCCGGCGGCGCGCTCGGGCTCGCGGTGGCCTGGGGCCTGCACCGCGCTGCCGTGGTGATCCTGCCGGCCGACTTTCCGCGCGTGCTCGAGCTGACCTTCGACCGCCGTGTCGTTCTCTTCACCGTCGTCACGTCGGTCCTGACGAGCCTGGTGTTCGGGTGGCTGCCCGCGCTTCGTCTCCGTCGACTCGATGTCGTGGTGTCGCTCGCAGAGGACGGCGCCTCGCCCGCGGGGTTCGGGCGCCGCGTTGGCGTGGCACGGAGTCGTCTCGTGATCGTCGCCGGGCAGGTGGCGATCGCCTGCATCCTGCTCGTCGGCGCCTCCCTGCTCGGGCGCAGCTTCCTGCAACTGCTGCGCGCGGATCGCGGCTACGACCCGGCCGACGTGCTCATCGCACCGCTCCAGATGTCCGGCCCCGGCTACACGCCCGAACGACGGATTGCGGTCCTCGAGGCGCTCCTCGATCGGCTCGGAACGGTGCCGACGGTGCGCGGGGTGGCGTTCACGTCCGAGTCCCCGTTGACACCCGGCGGATCGACGAGCTCGCTCACCCTCCCGGCTCGCGATGGCGGCGCGCCGGTGGCGGTCCAGGCTTCACCCCGGCTCGTCAGTCCCGGCTACTTTGCCACGCTCGGCCTCCGCGTCGTCGCGGGGCGCGGGCTCGCGGACTCGGACGTGCGGACGTCGGAGCCGGTGGCCGTGGTCAACGAGACGTTCGTGCGGCGGTACCTTGGCGGCTCGCCCCTCGGCGTGAAGATCCCGATGGGCGTCTGGGGACGCGCGCAGTCGGGTGACGCGACGATTGTCGGCGTGGTCGAAGACGTTCGATATGTGGGGGCGCCGGTCATTTCGCTCCCCGAGATGTATTTCTCGTACCGACAGGTGAACGTCGGCTTGCGCAGCTCGATCGCGACGCTGCTGCTGCGCGATGACGGCCGCCGTGAGTCAATCGCCGGCGTCCTCAGGGGTACGGTGCGATCGATCGACGCCGGCCTGGCACCCGGAGCGTTGATGACGTTGGAAGATCGTCTGTTGTCGACAAGCCTCGCGCGGCCGCGGCTCTACGCGGCGCTCGTCGGCAGCTTCGCCTTCGTCGCGCTGGCCGTAACCGGCGTGGGATTGTTCGGTGTCCTGTCGTACACGGTCGCGCAGCGGACACGCGAGCTGGCGCTCCGCGCCGCCCTCGGCGCGCGGCGGCGCAACCTCGTCTTGCTCGTGCTGCGGCAAGGCCTGGGCGTGGCGGCGATCGGGATTGGCGCCGGCCTGGCCGCCTCGAGATGGCTGGCCACGTTCGTCGCGACACTCCTCTATGGCGTCGATCCGGCCGATGCGACGACCTATCTTGGCGTGCCGCTCGTGCTGCTCGCGGTCGCGACCGCCGCCTGTATCGTTCCGGCGCTCCGGGCGGCGCGTCTCGATCCGATCCGCGCCCTGCGGCAGTAGCCGTGGCGTGATCAGAGGCCCGACGCGTCAATTCGCTCGCTGCCGGATCATCAGGATTCCCGTCTCGACCCGAATCTGGCCGATGCGGTCCTGACCGGTCGTGTTCGCGTCCACGGTGTAGTTGAATCGCTCGTCGCCCGCGCTCGGCATCGGCGTGGTGACGTGAATCCAGCTCGCCTGGGAGATGGCTGTCCACGGGCAACCTATCATGCAGTTCACGCTCGCGGGCGTGCCGAGGACCGTGACGAAGGCCTGGCCGCCGGCGGCGGAGAATTCGCGTGACGTCTCGGCGAGAGCATAGAAGCAGCCTTCCTGCGTGATCCACACGTTCTGGCCCGCCGTCGGCGTCGGCCAGCGCACTTGCACGGGCGCGCGACGGCTGACCTGGCCGGTATAGATCGAATTCGTGAACTGAATCACCCTCGGGCCCGCCCCTTCGGACGGCGGCGCGATCGTCAACCAATCGGCGCCGGCGCTCACCGTCCACGCGCACCCCGCTGCGGTCGTCAGGTTGATGTTCGCGCTCGTGTGATGCCAGTGCTGAACCAGTTCGACGGGAGCGACACTGTAGTCGCACGGCAGCGGCACGGGCGGCACCGGCGGCGCCGCGTCCTGGCCCACCGCGACCGTCCGGCCGGCCACCGTGAGACTGCCGGTTCGCACCCGCGTCTCTTCGTTCCGCTGCACGGCGTAGGTGATCTCTCCAGGTCCCTGGCGCTGGGTTTCACCGATGAACGCGATCCAGCTCTCCGCCGCAGCGGCGCTCCATGCGCAGGCGGCGGCGGTCGCGACGCGCACGGTACCTTGTCCCCCGTCGAAGCCGAACGCGGCGCTGAGCGGCGAGACGTCGAACGTGCAGGGCGTGGGGACGGCACCCGCCTGTGTCACCGTCAACGTCTGATCCGCGATCGTCACGCTGGCCGTACGTGATTGCTCGGACGTATTCGGCGCGGCCGTAAAGGTAACGGTCGCGGGGCCGGTGGCCGAGGTCGGCTGGATCGTCAGCCACGCCGCACTCGACGTGGCGGTCCAGACGCAACTGGCGGCGGTCGTGAGGTTGACGCTACCAGATCCTCCGTCCGCCGCGATCGTTGCCTGGGTCACCGACATCACATAGGTGCACGGCAGCGGTGTCGGACCGGTCGGCGACTCGTCCTCTGCACACGCGCTGCTGACGACGGCCAGGAGAATCGCAACAAGGGTGAGACGAATATCGCGCATGATGACCTCCGCGGACTACGATCGCGCGCGGGATCGCCACCCGCTGCTGTTCTCCGCCGGACAATTGCGACGGGAAGTGATCCGCGCGCGATTGCAGTCCGACGAGCGCCAGCGCCTCGTCGGGCGGCAGCGGGTGATTGACGATGTCGGTCACGAGCGCGACGTTTTCGCGCGCGGTGAGGCTGGGAATCAGGTTGTAGAACTGAAAGACGAATCCCACGTGATCGCGGCGGTACCTCGTGAGGGAACGCTCGTCGGCGTGGGTGAGGGTGTGATCGGCGTAGGTCACCTCGCCGGACGTCGAGACGTGTTCGAGCCGAAAGGCCGCGGCGGCGACGGTGGTGGAGGTCACGCTCCTGCACCTGCAACCCTCCTGCCGTCATGTCCAGCGGCCACCGCCGGGCGGTCGCGCATGTCAGGCAGAGGTGGTGCGAGATTCTCCGCGGCGCCTCTCTCCGCGTCGGGTTTGTCCGCAATTCGGGGGGAATCCCCAGCGCTCACTCCGGTCCCTGCTGGACCGCGCCGTGACGGGATCGATCGGCAAGAAGCTTGCAATGACAACCTGTACTGGCGCCTCGGGAGATGAGGGCCGCCGCAGCCAATGAGGGAGCCCATGAGGACCGTCACGGCACGACCGGAACCGATGCGAGCGCGGGCGCTCCGGCGCACGCTCGAAGCGCAGCGGGATCTGATCGAACAGATCACGCGCCGTACGCGGCGTGCGGTCCGCGAAGACGCCCAGTGGGAAGGCGAAGCGATCGCCGATACCGCCGAGCAATGCGAGGCGGACATGCAAAGCGATCTCGATCTCGCGATGCTGGCGATTCATGCCGAGCTCCTGCAGGAGATCGACGAAGCCTTGTCGAGGATGGACAACGGCACGTACGGACACTGCGTTGACTGTGGGGCCGACATCCCCGGGCGCCGGCTCGAAGCGTTGCCTTCGGCCACCCGCTGCATGAGGTGCGAGGAGGCGCGAGAGGCAGCCGTCGAGTGGAAGACGCAAGCGAGCGCCCGCCGCCTGGCGGACGAGCTCGCGAGCCTGCCGGGCTAGAGCCCCGCGAGGGTTCCGCCGTTCCGTGGTTCAGCGCCACGAACCGAACCTCGGAACCCCGGAACCCCGGAACCTTCTGAGTGAAACGCGCCTTCAATCGGCACATGCCGGCCTCCGAGGACGCGGCGGCTGCGGACTCGCGCGCCCCCGCGGGAATTTCGAGGGCTGTACTGGTCTCAGCGCTCAGCGACGCCGGTGACGTCGACGCACGAATGCGCCGGCCACTCCTGTCCCGAGAAGCAACAGGGTCGCCGGTTCCGGGACCACCTGCGCGGATTCGATATACGCGAGCGCCGTGCCGCCTTGCAAGCTACGGATGCCGAACCCTGCGTCGGAGAACCACGGAGGCACGAGCGGCAGATCGTCTGACGGCACCGGCCCCTCCTCCCAGTAGGCGAGCAATTCGAACGCGCGATACGTGTAGGCTGGGAAACCTCCGGGGGTGATTCCACACGACGGCACAGTTCCCTGCCCGGTGCTGACCTCTATCCACCCGGAATACGACGGATACGTCTGCGAGCCCAGCACGGCAGTGACCGAGGTGAGCGCGCCGAGGTAGAGACCACAACCTGGGTCTGGCTCGATATCCGGTGTCGCCGACTCGAACGTCAGCGACATCCAGGCCGCATCGCCTACGTTGATTCCCGCGATGCTCGACGTGAAGATGGTGCCTTCGAGTATCCAGGTGATGGAACTCGCCGCGGCGGGCGCGGCCGTGAACGTCAGGCCGACAATCAAGACAACGACGCGAAGGGCTTTCGTCATCGCAGTGAGCCTCATGAACCGCTTGCCGTTGCCGGGCGCAATCACACTCGCGCGTGCGTCCGGCGCATCGGACCAGTCTCATGGGCAATTGACGTACCGTTCGAGTGTGCTGAACGGGGCTCTTGCGTTCGACCGGCCGGCCCGCCGAATGGCGTCGCGCTCCGCAACGAGCTGAATCACCGCGGAGAAATCCGCAGCCTCGCGCGGAACATTGCACGTGGACGGCCCGAACGGTGTGACCCGCCGGGTCCGGCCCGCCTGGGCGGCGACCTCGCCCACGTGCACGACGAGGCAGTCACTGCGAAACACGACAATGCGGCCGGTGAGGCGTGGTCGCATCAACGCCGTGGTAAATCGATTCCGCCGCATGTCTCGCCCGTTCACCGCCAAATCGGGCAACCGGCCGGGATCTATACTCAGTACATGCCCGCCGCGCTGTCCGGCCCGGGACAGCAGGAAGACAAGGTGCGCGCCGCTCGCGCCGGCTTCGACCGGCACTTCACCAAGCCGGTGCACCTCAACGCGCTGCGGGTGTTTCTCTAGGGCGTGGTCCGGGCGGCCGACTCGGATCAACGCGCGCGTCGGTGACGGGTGGGCACGCGGATAAGGAGATGGTCATGCGCAGGGGAGGTCTGATCCTCGTTCTGGTGCTGGCGGCCGCCGCCGCCGCGCAGCAGGCGAATCCAAGACAGCAGCCGGGCGCCGCGATCACGATGTTCGCGCCCGAACAGCACGACCTGTACGACGGGCACTATGTCCTTTCAGCGAACCGAATCTATATGGTCGGCGGGCTGAACGATCCGGTCGGCTGGGATCACATGGACAACGAGGCGAAGACCGTGAAGCCAGTGTCGGGGACGGCGGAGATCGACGTGAACGATCTGTCGAACACCGGCACGTTCCAGGCCCGGCTCAAGATTCCCGACGGGGATCTCGTGCTCGCCATCGACAAGTTCAACGAGTTCAACCCCTGCCAGAACGGCGGCATTGTCGGGTTCCTGCACGAGCATGGGACCGATTCCGGATGCGGGGACAACAACTGGCCGAAGACGTTCGTGTATCTCGCCGGCTGGGGCTTCGGGCACGCCACGCTGAATGCCAAGCCGCTCTACGACAACTACGAGATGCACTTCATGATCACGCAGGGCATCCGCGACCGGAAGACGCTGCGCGTGAACTATCCGATGGTGAACAAGAAGCTGCCGGGCGGCGAGGTCAATCCGGCGGCGCAGCAAATCGACTTCTACATCCGCAGTCCTCAGCAGAACCCGAAGAACCGGCCGAACCGTGAGACGTTTCTGCACTTCTTCGGCATGGAAGTCACCTGGAAGTAGGCCGGTCGCGCCGGTCAGGTCTGCACGGTGACGTTGTCGAAGGCCGCTTCGAACCAGCGCCGCCACCGCGCGGTCAGTGCCGCGTGCGCCGCCTCGTCGAAGCCGTAGAGCGTCAGCACGAACATGCCGCCGCCGAACGGCGAGGCCGTCGTCGGCGGCCGCCGCATGGCGACGAGCAGGCCGGGTCCGAACGTGTCAACGACGAGACCGATCTGCCAGGCGGACCGAAACCAGACGTGCCCCGTGAGCCGATCGCCCGTCGCGACGTCGATTGCGTACGAATGGCCGGGCCAGGCTTCAGCGAATCCGCCGAGACCCAGCGCCTCGGGAGGCGGTGGCGCCCTTTTGCTGCGGGTACGGCCGGACAGGTAGATCGTGCGTCTGGGCTCGCCGGCGTGGCGCGCGAACGCGAACCGCAGCTGGTGCACGAAAGTGCGCCATCCTTCAGCGATATCGTCGTAGATCTCGTTCCACGAACCACCGGCGGGCGCCGCCCGGGTGACGCGCACCAGCGTCTGATCGCCCTGCGCCTCGAGGGTGAACTCGTCATCGTCCAGGGTCAGGCGATACGACGCGTCATCGGCCGTGGCGTGTGTGAAAAAGATGTACTCGATCTCGTCGGGCAGACCGGGATCGCTCCAGCCGAACCACCGCGCGATGATGGCGGGATCCCGCAGCGCCTTCCAGACCGCATCAATCGGCGCGGCGACGACGACTTCGACGACGACGGC
>Ga0111538_10000743_pt1 | contig 44856 bp, 43 predicted proteins | sample SoiMethybrSBSTD1_FD_79669 | JGI IMG/M metagenome (GOLD analysis project Ga0111538, IMG submission 79669) | Bulk soil microbial communities from a Populus tree surrounding site in Tennessee, USA - Soil MetaG P. TD hybrid SBSTD1 (version 2)... | ecosystem: Environmental > Terrestrial > Soil >...
GGGCGCGCAGCGACTGCTCGCTTACCACGTCTGCGACTGGCTGGTGCCGACGCGCGACCTCCTCAACGACCGCGGTATGATGGGCGACGGCATCGTCGAATTGCGCAAGGTCCGCGCTCACATCGAGGCCGCCGGCTACACGGGCGCGATCGAGATCGAGATATTTTCCGACCACTGGTGGAGCCGCCCCGCCGACGAAGTCCTCGACACCTGCATCGCGCGCTACCGCACGGTGGTGTAAGTGTCATCCCGGCGCTTGTCGCCGGGATCCATCTTGCCGCCAACTCCGGCGGTGCGGATGGCTGGATACCGGCGACGAGCCCCGGTATGACATCGTGGGCGCACTCTTCGGGACCTAGTCACGAGCTTCCAAGTCCATGGCATCATCATCACCCACCGACCCCGCCCTCCTATCTGCCAGCGAGCTCCTCGCGCTCTATCGCACCGAGCAGCTCTCGCCCATCGAGGCCGTGCAGGCGACGCTGGCGCGCATCGAGCGCTTTAATCCGATCGTCAACGCCTACTGCCATCTCGACGCCGCGGGCGCGCTGGCTGCCGCCGAAGAGTCGCAGGCGCGCTGGCTGGCCGGCACCCCCAAGGGGCTCCTCGACGGTGTGCCGGTCGGGGTGAAGGACAACATTCAGGTTGCGGGCCTGCCCACCCGCTTCGGCTCCAAGCTCACGCCGGATGCGCCGCAGAAGATCGACTCGCCGGCGGTGGCGCGCCTCAAGGAGCAGGGCGCCATCATCCTCGGCAAGACCGCCATGCCGGAATACGGCTGGAAGGCCACGAGCGACAGCCCGCTGACCGGCATCACCCGCAATCCCTGGGACACGCGCATGACCACCGGCGGCTCATCCGCCGGCGCGGCGGCCTCCGCCGTGCTCGGCATGGGCGCCTTGCACCTGGGCACCGACGGCGGCGGCTCGATCCGCATTCCAGCCGCCTTCACCGGCTGCTACGGCCTCAAGCCGACGCGCGCCCGCGTGCCGGCCTTTCCGGCCTCCCCGTTCGGCACCCTCGCGCACCACGGACCCTTGACGCGCACGGTGGGCGATGCGGCGCTGGCCATGACCGTCATCGCCGCGCCCGATGCGCGTGATGTCTATGGCTGGATCTCGCCCGCGCCCGACTACCGCGCCGGCCTCGACGACGGCGTGCGCGGCCTGCACATCGCCTACTCGCCCACGCTCGGCGGCCTCGCCAAGCGCGTGGATCCGGAGGTCGCGCGCCTTGCCGCCGCCGCGGCCAAGGCCTTCGCCCATCTCGGTGCCACGGTGGAGGAAGCCGACCCGGAGCTGGGCGCCGATCCCATCGACGCCTGGAATGCGTTCTGGTGGCCGGGCATGGCGCTGCAGCTGCAGGCGTTCGCGGACCGCGCCAAGGAGCTCGCCGATCCGGGCCTCGTCGCCGAGGCGGCGCACGGCCCAGCGATGAGCGCCTTCGATCACATTCGTGCCCAGCTGCGCCGCGCCGAGCTGCACAATGCGCTCGTCAGGTTCCACGAGCGCTACGACCTGCTGCTCACCCCCGCCATGCCACTGCCAGCCTTCGAGGCGGGCCATGTCCTGCCGCCGGCGGGCGGCTGGGGCGAGGCCTGGACCGACTGGGCGCCCTTCAGCTACCCCTTCAACCTGACCCAACAGCCGGCCGCCTCCGTCCCGTGCGGATTGACCGCTGGCGGCCTGCCGGTCGGCCTGCAGATCGTCGGCCCGATCGGCGCCGATGCCCTGGTCCTGCGGGCGAGCCACGCCTTCGAGGCCGCCCACCCGTTTCCCACCCTCGACGCACCGCGCCAAAAGGTCCAGTCCCGATAGGCAAGAAAGCCCGACTCACCGAATTGTGAGCAGGCCTGACTTGTGCTCAGGGTCCGACCAACCCAACATCCCCAGCACCGTGCCGCACGAACCTTCCAACCCGACGCAATTGCCGATGCGCCTGGGGCGCCGTTGTTGCGCCCTCTTCTTCGTCCTGGCTCTCGCTTGCTGGCAAGGCATGGCGCAGGCCGCGCCGCCGGTGCGCGAGCTGGTGCAGGCCGAGCTGATCGCCGAGCCGGCCGCCATCGCCCCAGGCGAGCCGTTCTGGATCGGCATCCGCCTGCGCATCAAGCAGGGCTGGCACGTCTACTGGCGCAATCCCGGCGACTCCGGCGAAGCCGTCTCTGTTGCCTGGCGGCTGCCGCCCGGCTTTGCCGCCGATCCCATCGCCTGGCCGACGCCCAGCCGCATCCCCGTCGCGCACCTGGTGAACTTCGGCTACGAGCGCGAGACGACCCTACTCGCGCGCATCGTGCCGCCCGCCACGCTCGCAGCCGGCACGCCGATCCGCCTCGACGCCGATGTCGCCTGGCTGGTGTGCGAGAAGGAATGCATCCCCGGCGAGGCGCGCCTGTCGCTTGTCTTGCCCGATGCCGCCCCGGGCACCTCGCCCAGCCTCGAAGTGCGCACGCGCGCCCTTTTCGACACCGCGCGCGCTGCCCTTCCGCAGCCCGCCCCCTGGCCCGCACGCATGGACGTGGGCTCCGAGTGGGTGACGTTGAGCGTGAGCGCACCAAACCTCCAGCGCATCCGCTCTGGAACCTTCTTTCCTTACGCCGAGACGCTCATCCAACACGCGGCCCCGCAGCAGCTGCAGCTGACGAGCTCCGGCCTGACGCTGCGGTTGCAGCGCAGCGCGCTCTCGACCGGCTTGCCGCCTGATGCCGGCGGCGTGCTGGTGCTCGACACTACGTCGGGCCCCACAGCGATGCCCCAGCAGGCATTCGCCTTCGCCAATATCCCCGTCTCCCCCGCTGCCCTGCACGCCACCGCCTCGCTCGCCGCGATCCTGCAGGCGGCCCTGCTCGCCGTCCTCGGCGGCATCATCCTCAACCTGATGCCCTGCGTGTTCCCGGTGCTATCCATCAAGGTGCTGAGCTTGGTCGGACTGTCCGGCGGCAATCGGGAAGAGGTGCGCCGCCACGGCCTCGCCTATACGGCCGGCGTGCTGGCGGCGTTCGCCGCGCTCGGCACCGTGCTGCTCGGCCTGCGCGCCGCCGGCACCGAGGTCGGCTGGGGGTTCCAGCTGCAATCGCCGCTGACGGTTGCCGTGCTGGCCTACGTGCTGTTCGCCATGGGCCTCAGCCTGTCCGGAGTGTTCTACCTGGGCGGCTCGCTGCAGGGCATCGGCACACGCCTGATGCGCCACCCAGGCCTTGCCGGCTCATTCTCGACCGGCGTGCTGGCCGCCGTCGTCGCCACGCCATGCACGGCGCCCTTCATGGCCACCGCGGTCGGCTTCGCGCTCACCCAGCCCGCCGCCGTCGCACTTGCCGTCATTCTCGCCCTCGGGCTCGGTCTGGCGCTTCCCTTCCTTGCCTTGACGCTGGCGCCGCACCTGATCGCCCGGCTGCCCCGTCCCGGCGCCTGGATGGAGATGTTGAAGCAGCTGCTGGCCTTCCCGGTCTACGCCACCGTGGCCTGGCTGGTGTGGGTGCTGACCCAGCAGGTGGGCCCGGCGGGCGTACTGGCGGCTCTCATCGGCTTCGTGCTGATCGGCCTTGGCGCCTGGTCCTTCAACATCGCCCAGACCGCCGCGCCGTGGGGCCGCCGCCTGGCCCTGGGCACGGTTGCTGCCTCGCTGGTTGGCGCCGCTGCCGCCATCGTCGGCCTCGACCGTGCCGGTCCGGCGAGCGCGCCGCAGCCTCAATCGGCGGCCGGCTACGAGCCTTTCACGTCGCAGCGCCTGGCCGAGCTGCTGGCCACCGACCGCCCCGTGTTCGTGAACATGACCGCGGCCTGGTGCATCACCTGCCTCGTCAACGAGCACACGGCCCTTTCCACCGCCGCCGTCAGGGCTGCCTTCGCCGCCCGCAACGTCGCCTATCTCAAGGGCGACTGGACCAGCCGCAACCCCGACATCACGCGCGTGCTGGAGCGCCACGGCCGCAGCGGCGTGCCCCTCTACCTACTCTATGCCGGCGCCGCCGAGCCCATCGTCTTGCCGCAAGTCCTCACCCCCGCCATAGTGCTGGGTGAGATAGACCGCATACCCGGTGCATCGCAGCGCCGGGCCTCCCTGACACCCCCGAACAAGGAGTGATTGCATGCAGCCCATGAACAGACGCGCCCTGCTGGTTGCCGGCGTTGCCGGGACGGCCGCAACCCTCACCCTGGGTCTCACCTGCGTGCCCAGCGCCGCCAACCCAGCTGCGCAGGCGCGCATCGGCGCACCGGCCCCCGGCTTCACGCTCACCGACAGCAACGGCAAGTCCGTCTCGCTCGCCGACCTCAAGGGCAAGACGGTGGTGCTGGAGTGGACCAACCACGACTGTCCCTACGTCCGCAAACACTACGGCGGCAACGCCATGCAGGCCCTGCAGAAGAAATGGACCGGACAGGGCGTGGTGTGGCTGACCGTCATCTCCTCGATGCCGGGCTCGCAGGGCTACGTGACACCTGAGCAGGCCAACAAGCTCACCGCCGACCGCGGCGCGGCCCCGAGCGCCGTGCTGTTCGATCCCAAGGGCGACGCAGGTCGCGCCTACGGCGCACAAACGACGCCGCACATGTACGTCATCACCGGCGCCGGCACGCTAGTCTACATGGGCGGCATCGACGACAAGGCCACCACCCGCCTCGAGGACCTCAAGACCGCCAAGAACTTCGTCGACTTGGCGCTCGGCGAAGTGGCGCAGGGCAAACCAGTGTCCATCACCACCGCCCGGCCCTACGGCTGCACCATCAAGTACTCGTCCTGAGGGACGACGCCTCCCTCTCCCCACTTGTGGGCAGAGGGTCGGGGTGAGGGGCGGCGAAAAACTCCGATGCCCGCGTACGCCGACCCGCGCCCTGAACGGATCCTCTCATGACCGACGTGACCCTGGCCCAAGTGGCGCTGTTCCTGGCGGCTGCCGTGGTGGCGGCGCCGTTGGCCAAGCTGCTGCGCATCGGCAACGTGCTGGGCTACCTGCTGGTCGGCGTGCTGATCGGTCCGTTCGGGCTGGGCTTCGTCTATTCCGTCTACGAGGTGAGCTCGATCCTGCATTTTGCCGAGTTCGGCGTGGTGCTGCTGCTGTTCCTGATCGGCCTCGAGCTGCGGCCCAGGCGCCTGTGGGCCATGCGCGCCGCCATCTTCGGGCTGGGCGGCGCCCAGGTCGCCATCACGGCGATGCTGCTCGGCCTCGTCGCCCTGGCCTGTGGCCTCGCCTGGCCGGTCGCGGTGTTCGCTGGCCTGGCGCTGTCACTATCCTCGACGGCCTTCGCCCTGCAGGTGCTGGAGGAAAAGGGCGAGCTGGCGCTGCGTCACGGGCGCATGGCGTTTGCCGTGCTGCTGTTCCAGGACCTGGTCGCCATCCCGCTGATCGCGCTGACCCCGCTGTTTGCCGTCAGCGCCCGCGGCAAGGCGCCGCCCATGGAGATCCTGACCGCGCTCAAGGCCATCGGCGTCATTCTGCTGGTGGTGGTGGTCGGCCGCTACGTGCTCGACGGCCTGATCCGCATCGTCGCCCGCACGCGCGTCAAGGAGGCCATGACCGCCTGCGCGCTGCTGACCGTCGTCGGCGTGACGCTGATCATGGAGCAGGCGGGGCTCTCCGCCTCGCTCGGCGCCTTCATCGCCGGCGTGCTGCTCGCCGACTCCGACTACCGCCACGAGATCCAGGCCGACATCGCTCCCTTCGAAGGGCTGCTGCTCGGCCTGTTCTTCACCGCCATCGGCATGTCGCTCAACCTGCGCCTGATGGTCGACAGCCCGAAGCTGGTGCTGGCCATCGTCGTCGGCCTGCTGGCGGTCAAGAGCGCCGTATTGTACCTCCTCGGTCGCCGCGCCGGATTGGAGGCCGGCCCGTCGCGGCGGCTGGCGCTCGCCATCGCCCAGGGCGGCGAGTTCGCCTTCGTGCTGTTCACCACCGGCGCCGCCTCCGGCGTCATCGAGCAGCCGGTCGCCGATCTCCTGTCGGTCGCCGTCACCCTGTCGATGGCGGCAACGCCGCTGCTCCTACTGATCGACGAGATACTGTCGCCGAAGGCGGTCGTGGCCCGCGCCTTCGACGCCATGCCGGAGAACGACGGCCACGTCGTCATTGCCGGCTTCGGCCGCGTCGGCCAGATCGTGGCGCGCATCCTGCTCGCCAAGAAGATCCCCTTCACCGCGCTCGACTCCGATCCCCAGCACGTCGATGCGGTGCGCAAGTTCGGCGCGCGCGCCTTCTACGGCGACGCCAGCCGGCCCGAGATCCTGGACGCGGCGCAGACCTCAAAAGCGCGCGCCTTCGTGCTGGCCATCGACAACGTCGAGGCCTCGCTCAGGACCGCGCAGATGGTCAAGCAACGCTATCCGCACGTGCCGATCTACGCCCGCTCGCGCCACCGCCGGCACACCCACCAGCTCATGGACCTGGGGATCACGATCATTCGCCGCGAGACGTTCCTGTCCTCGCTCGACCTCACCCGCGAGGTGCTGCGGGGCCTGGGCCTCTCCGAGCGCGACGTGCGCTTCGCCGTCGACACCTTCATGGCAGCGGACCGCAAGCGTCTCTATGAGGACTACAAGCACTACACCGACCTCGAGAAGCTGCAGGAGCGCGCCAAGAGCCACACCCAGGAGCTCGAGGGAATTTTCGCCCAAGACGCCGCCGAGCAGGCCACGGCCGCCAAGGCGAAGGCATCCTCCTGATCGGCACCGGCCTCTCACATTTTCATTTTGTCTGGGCATCTGTGCTCTCGATATGGAAGCCCTTCGACGTGATCAGCCAATCGCCGGCGATCCGATGGAAGGTGAGGTAGTCGACGTACACGGCTGTATTCCACCTCACCCGCACCTTCACCAGCGCTTGCGAGTCGGAGGCAAAGTCCACCATCAGGACTTGCTCTTCGCGTGCGATGTTCCTCGACTTGAGCGATGGGCGGCTGGCAATCGCTTCCTTGAATGCCTGCGCCGGCAGTACCGACATTTTGCCTCCGCGAAATCCGTGCAGTTGGGCGGTCGAGCGAAAGACGCGATCGAAGCGCGATGTGTCGGAGTCGTACATGAGGTCGAAGTAGCGTTGCACGGCTTGGTTCAGACCTTGAACATCGGTGTGGTCGGTCACGGGATGGCTCCTCCAGTGCGGCTGCGCGACTCTTGCGCAGGCGGGCGAGGCGAGTCCTTGCATATTGCACTGGCGCGGAGGCCGATTCTGCAATATCCTGCTAATTTATCTGTTCCTATTGGGCAAACATGCCAAACCCAGACCTCGACGCGATCGATCGACGAATCGTTGCCGCGCTTCAAGCGGACGGCCGACTGAGCAATGTCGACCTCGCCGAGCGCGTCGGCTTGTCACCCTCCCCCTGTCTGCGTCGCGTCAAGCGTCTGGAGGGCGAGGGATATATCGAAGCCTATCGCGCCATGCTCGGGCGCGACCGCATCGGGCTCGGCCTAACCGTCTTTGTGGGGATCAAGATTGAGGGCCATGCCAATGCGCGGGCCGAGCCTTTCGAGAAAGCTATCCGCGCCATGCCGGAGGTCGTTGCCTGCCACATGGTGTCGGGCGAGGCCGACTATCTCCTCGAGGTTGTGGTACCCGACCTCCAGCACTATCAGCGCTTCCTGCTCGGCAAGCTGCTGGATTTGCCCATCGTCAGGGAGGTGCGCAGCAACATTGCCATTCAGTCGCTGAAAACCGGGGCGGCGTTGCCTTTGGATCATCTCAACCCACCGAAGGAGCCCCGCAAATCACCCAACGTGGGGGTCGCGAGGAAGCCTCTGCGCAAAATGCGCTGAGTGCCTCCTCGTCCTTGCCCTATCTTCCGCGCAAGCTCGTCCAGATCGACACCTCGAGCTCGAGGCGGCGGCGGGCCACGATATAGTTCATGAACGCCGCGGCGGTGAGCGCGATTGCGGTTGCCGCCGCCGCTCCCATCATGCCGAACGCCGGCACCAAGGCAAAGCTGAGCGCCACGTCGAGCACCGCCGACGCCGCCAGTACTAGAGCGCACAAACCCTGCTCGCCCAGCATGTTGAGGACAAACTCGGCAGGGCCCATCGAAGCTCGCGCCAAGAAACCGAGGGCGAGCACGAGCATGGCCGGGTAGGCCGCCGTGAACTCGGGGTTGAACAGCCACAACAGCGGTTTGCCGAGTGCGAGGATGAGAGCCGTCCCGGCAAGGGTCGGCCAGAAGGTCCAGCTGACGGCATCGCGCACCAGCGCCTTCAGGCCATCCTGGTCGCCGCGCGCCTTGAGCGCCGCAAAGCGGTTGGCGACGGCGCTGCCCACCGCATAGTGGATGAACATCACGAGGCTCATGGTCTTGGCCGCGGCGAAGTACATGCCGACCTCGGTCGGCGACATGTAGACAGAGACGATCAGGACGTCGGCGTTCTGCAGCGCTAGCTCGCAGCCCGTGATGGCCATTAGCGGCAATGCGGCTCCGAGCCACCCCTTGAAGTCGTAGCGCCGGCTGCCCGCGGGCAGTTCGCCGCGGAATTGTCGGGCAATGAGGAGCATCTGCACGATGGCTGCCGTCCACGTGGCCACCACGGCGGAGCCGGCGGCCGTCACGGCATTGGTCGGAAAGCCCGCAACGTGCGCTGCCGCCATGCACCCGAGCAGCAGCAACGGACGCAGCAGGTAGGGGGGAACGAGACCCACCGCGATCCACCCGCGACCGCGGCCGATGCCGTCCTGGACATCGCTCACCGCGCACAGCGGCACGCATGCGAGCGCCAGGCAGACTGGCAGCGCGTACGGATTGTCGAGGCGCTCGCCCAGGAGCCAGATCGACACGAGACCCGCGCAGGCGACGGCCGTGCCGACAAGCAGGGCAACCGCGCGGCTGCCGAGCAGGAATCCGCGCAGGCGTGCATGCTCAGCCCGCGCCCGGTATTCGGGCACCAGCCGGATCGCCAGCGTCGGCAGGCCCAGCTGCGACAGGCCACACAGCACCAGCACCCAGGTCCACACGAACACGTAGACGCCGCACTCGAAGGCCCCCATCCAGCGCGCCAGCACCACCTGCGTCAGATAGAGGATACCGGCGCTGGCGATGCGCACCGAGAACGCCGCAACCGCGTTGCGCTGGATGCGCGCGCGCTCGCTGTCGCCGCGGCAAACGTCGTGCGTCCGATGCACGAGGCTTGCCATGTATCGCAGCGGCGAGACTGCCGCCAAGCTCTGGCTCGGGGTCAGCACGGGCCTCTCTGCTTTCGGGTTGTAGGGGGATCGGGTCGCGGCGATCGGGCTCGTCAGGGACATTGCTCGCCGAGGCGGGTCGCCGCCCGGCGCCGCACCATCTCGGCCACACCGGCCCATGCCCAACTGCGTCCCGCGTCGCCTTTTAGGCTATGTGCGGTGGAGAAGAATTCGGCCACGTCAGCCGCCCAGGCGCCATGCCGGCCTTCCAGGACCGCCACCATGGCCTCGACCTCGCCCGGAGTGGGCGTCGCGTCCCCGTGGAAATGCCAACCCGATGCCATCTTTCATCCCCGACGCTGTGATAGGGGTGAAGTAGCAAGATTGGCGCCAGGCGGGCCGTCCCAGTCGGGCTCCGTCGCGCACCAGAGTTAACGCCGCGGTCGGTCGAGGCCGCCCAAAATTGGCGCTCTGCCTGGCATTGCGCTAGAATCGTGGTGAATCGACATCGGAGATGCTGCGATGAAGGCCACGATCATCTCAACGCTCGTTGCCTGCGCCCTTTGTCTGTGCGTTCTGGTCCTGCCCGGGCGGGAGGCTCTGGCGCAAATCAAGCCTGAGGCCGTCCGCCCCGAGGCCGCCAATCCAAGCCTGAAGGACCGGTCGGACCGTCCTCCAGCGCCGCGCCGGCCCGATACGCCGGCCCCCAGCGAGGAGGCCCCGGCCGCGCAGGAGGACATGCCGATGGTTCCGGGCGCGTGCCCCGACCAGGGCCGCAAGCTGCAGCTGATCGTGTAGGGCTGCCGGCGCGCGCTATTGCTGCGATGCGGCGGGAACGGACGCCTTGCGGGCCCCCTTCTTGGCCGGCGCCTTCTGCTGCTCCGACACCCCCTGCCCCTTCTTCCTGGTCTTGGCCACGGCGCGGCGCCGGCCGCCCGTGCCGCACACGAACGACCTCACCAGCTGGCGGATGGTCACCGGTCCCTTGGCGTCCTCCGCCATCGGCATCGTCTCCAGCGTCGGCGGGGTGAACAGAGCCTTCCACTCGTAGGTCTGGAAGCCGTGCTCGAGCAGGTTGGCGGCGCGCGCGCTGCGCTCCCCGCCCGTGGCCTCGCCCAGAACGACCGCGATCATCTTGCGGCCGTCGCGGGTGGCGCTGGCAACCACGTTGAAGCCGCTGTCGCAGATGAAGCCCGTCTTGAGCCCGTCGGCGCCCGCATAGTTGGTGAGCAAGCCGTTGTGGCTGCGCAGATGGCGCTTGCCCACCTTGGCATCGAGCATCGCCCACATGTGCGCATACTCGGGAAAGTCGCGCACTACGGCGGCGGACAGCCTGCCGAGATCGCGCGCGGTGGTGATCTGCTCGGGCGCCGGCAGGCCGTTGGCATTGGCAAACCGGGTGCGCGTCATGCCGAGGCGGGCGGCGGTGGCGTTCATCTGCGCCACGAACGCGGCGTGCGAGCCGGCGACTGCCTCGGCCAACATCACCGCCACGTCATTCGCCGACTTGATGATCAGGGCCTGCAGCGCCGTCTCGACCGTGATGGAGTTGCCGGGGGCCAAGCCGAGCTTTGTAGGGCCTTGCAGGCTCGCGATCTCCGAGCAGGCGATCTTGGTCTCGAGCGTCAGCTTGCCTTGCTTGATCGCCTCGAAGGTCAGGTAGGCGGTCATGACCTTGGTCAGCGACGCCGGATGCCACTGGTTGTCGGCGTCCTCGGCATAGAGCACGCGGCCGTCGGCGGCATCGAACAGCAGCGCCGGGCCTGCCGCGGCGGGCGACAGCGCCAGCCCCACAGCGATTACAGCCGCCATAGATCCGGTCAACTGAGCCAACATGGCATCCCTCTGGAGAACGGAGTGTTTCCCGTGTGCTCCGCGTATGCGGCAGCTTTGCGGCCCAGGCTACCGGCGCCACCAAGCGTGAGCAACGTTTAACATCGCCCCGTGCCCAGCAAACCCCAACCCCGGCAGTGGGCTTCAGGCCGCCCGAGAGGCCGAGTGATCGAGCTGCGCTGACGTCGTGCTAGTTGGCTCGCGGTGTGCCGATCGCGGACTGCTGCTGCAGCCCCGATGCCGGTCCCGCCGTCGCCTCGGGACGCAGGAACACGTCGACGCGCATGCCCGGCATCAGCGGCGGTTGGCCGACCATGTCGATCAGCACCTCCAGCACGTCGACGTCGGTGGGCTTGCGCGGGCCCCGCTGGCCGAGCCGGCTCGACCCCAGCGTCTGCGCCAGGGAGGCGATCTTGCCCTCGAAGTCCTTTCCAGGGAAGGCATCGGAGCGCACGATGGCGGTAAGACCTACGCGGACCTTACCGATGTCGCGCTCCTCGATCTCGGCCCTGACCTGCAGCGAGGAGAGGTTGCCGACGACGACCAGCGCCGTCTCGGGCGAGGGGGTTGCCGTCTCCCCCGTCTTGGCGTTGACGAGCAGCACCGTACCGGCAGCGGCAGCCCTGATGCGTGTGCGCTCGAGCGCCGCATCGGCTTGGGAGAGGTCGGCGCGGGCGGCGACGAGGGCCGCTTCCGGCCGGGTCGGGGCCGGCAGGTTGTCCGCCGATTGCACCTTACGGAGGGTGGCCCGCGTCTGCTCGAGCCGGTCCTTGGCCTTGCTCACGGCGTCGCGCGCCTTGTCGAGATCGGCCTCGCTTCCCGAACCGGCGCGGCGCCCCTTCACCAGGCGATCGGCCTCCTCGCGGGCCTGCACCAGCTGACGCTCGGCGCTGGCGACGCCGTCCTCGGCGGAGCGGCGTTCCTGGGCCCGGCCAGAAACCTCGGTGTTGTCACGATCGCGCTTGCGGATCGCCACCTCGGCAAGCGCCGAGTTCACCCGCCCGATGAGCTCGTCGTCGTCCAGTCGCACCATCAGGTCGCCTGCGGCAACCCTGTCGTTGAGCGAGACCAGCACCTCGGCGATGCGGCCCGGCGCCGTGGCGGTGATTCGCACCTCGCCACCGGACGGCTCGACGCGACCCGGTGCGGAGGCTGCCCAAGCGGACTTGGACGACGTCGCCGTCTTCTTGGCCGAGGTGTCGGCCTTAGCGGAGGAATCTGCCTTCGCGGAGGCATCGGCCTTGGTAGCCTCGGCCGGCTTGGAGTTGAGAGTCTGCGGCACGTAGTAGCCGACGCCGAGCGCCAGGATCGCCGCCACGACCAGCATCTTGAGTGAAGAATCGCCCTTACGCATTGGCTTTCCGCTTTCTGTTGCGCGCCAGCTGATGCACCGTCTCGACGCCTTCCGCGCGGCGTTCCTCGCCGACGATCAGGCCGTCCTCGATGCGCAGCACCCGCGTGGCAAACGGCACGGTTCTTGGATCGTGGGTGACGGCGAGGACCGCGCGGCTGGTGTCCTTGGCGATCTCCGCCAGAAGTTGCATGACGGCAACCCCGTTCTCGCTGTCGAGCGCCGCGGTCGGCTCGTCCGCCAGCAGCACCGAGGGAGCCCCGACGAGCGCGCGCGCCACCGCCACGCGCTGCTGTTCTCCGCCGCTCAAGTTGGCGGGAAACGATTTCATGCGGTGGCGCAGGCCGACCTGCTGTAGCGCCCGCTGCGCGCGCACGGTCGCCTCCGAGCCGCGCTCGCCGCGCAGGTCGAGCGCAATACGCACATTCTGCTCGGCCGACAGCGTCGGGAACAGGTTGTAGGACTGGAAGATGAAGCCGATGTAGCGGCGGCGCAGCTCGGCCAGTTGCTCGGGCGTGAGGCCTGCCGTGGCACGCCCGGCAACGGCCAGCGTGCCCGAGGTCTGCGTCAGGATGCAGCCCAGGATCGACAGAAGCGTGGTCTTGCCGCTGCCCGACGGTCCCATCAGCAACGTCATCTCGCCGGCGCGCAGCGTCAAGCTCACGCCTTTGAGGGCACGGACCTTGCGCGCCCCATGCCCCAACTCCTTGACGATGTCGTGCGCCTCCAGCACGACCTTGGCGGCCCTGTCGGGCTCGATCCCGGGTTCGTGGGCGAGAGCGAGGTTGGCGTCTGCGGTCATCGGTTGAACACCATCGCTGGATCGATCCTCATGACCTTGCCGATGGCGGAGATCGCCGAGATGGCGCACATGCCAAGCGTCAATCCGAGCAGTAGGACGGCAAGGGCCGGCGTCATCACGATCGGCAGCGCCGTGCGCTCGCTGAAATAGACGATAGCCATGGCGATGGTCATCCCCAGCGCATAGCCGAGCACGGCGCTGAGCGCGGCCTGCGCCAGGATCACCCTATGAATGTAGCCCGACGACGAGCCCAGCGCCCGCAGGGTCGCGAACTCGTTGAGGTGGTCCTTGGTGCTGGAATAAAGCGTCTGCGCGACGATCACGGTGCCGACGATGAGCCCGAGGATGGCGCCGCCGATCAGTGCCACGCCGGCGCCGGTCGCAAACAGCCAGTGGTTGAGGCTGCGCGTGCGGAACTCGGCCTTGGTGAGCACGTCGCTGTCGGGCACGCTCTTCCTGATCTCGTTGCGCACCGCCAGGGCGTCGGCACCCGGTTCCAGCTTGACCAGCACGTACGTCATCTTGTCGGCGGGCAGGTCGAGGAGGGTGCGCGCGCGATTGAGGGTGGTGAATACATAAGGCGTGACGGTAAACGATCGGATGCCCTCGGTGAGCCCTGTGACGCGCACGCGCGACGCACCGACCTGGGCGGTGTCGCCGACGCCCGTGAGGCCGAGGTCGGGCAGGTAGCTCTTCTCGACGATCACGGCATCGCGTGCACCGAGACCCGACACGTCGCCCTCGACGATGTTCCATGGGCTCAAGCCGCCGTCCTCGTGGTCTGCGCCGATCAGCACCACGATGGTCGACCCGCCGGTCGGCTTGCGCCACTCCGTGAAGCTGGCAATCAGCGGGGTGGCCTTGACGACTCCGGGCGTCGACAGCGCCGCGAACCGCTCGCGCGCGCTGATCGACTGAGCCTCCTCGAAGTTCTTGGTGCCGTAGGCCATGATCCAAAGGTCGCCGTCGGATCGGTCGATCATCGAGATGATGAGGTTGCGGGCGCCGAGGTAGAGGCCGAGCTGCACGGCGACAAGGACGATCGAAAACAGGATACCGACCAGCGTCACCGCAAGTCGGATGCGATCGTGAGACAGGTTGCGGAATGCCAAGAGCAGGGTCATTGCGACGCGTGATACCCGTTATGTTTCGCTTCGGAACGGCGCCAGGCCGCCCTAGCTTCTACCGCCGCACAAGCGTGAACCCAGCCCGAGTTTGCGTGGCTATCGCCAACCCGGCGTGCTGACGTGTGGGGCTTATATAGGCATTTGCGTTCCCGAATGTGACCGGTCCCGACAATAATGTTGGTCGGGGCACGATGAAGCATCGTCCGCCGAGCTTTGACGCGGAGCCCGACAGGTCGGCAATTCGCTGTGTTAAACGACTGAATTGTCACAATTTTCCTTGGTCCATCAGCGTTCGCATGCAAGCTCCTGCGGGCCATTCCTTGTGCCCCCGAGCACGGGCGAAGTGCCGCGCTGCCGGCCCATGGCGGCCGCGGCACGGGTCATCGCGTGAGGCCGCCCCGATTAACCCTGGGCGACACTCGGCATCTCGCGCCTCGCCTGAAGCGCGCTCTGCAACCATTCCACGAAACTCGCCACCCGCTGCGCCACGATGTGACGCTGCTGGTCGAGCGTGACCATGTGATAGCTGTTGTCGAGCACCAGCGTGTCGACCAAGCCGCCGAGATGCTTTTGCAGATAGTGGGCATTCGCGAGACTGGCCATGTCGTCCTGGCGCGGATGGACGATGAGCGCGGGCTGGCACACTTTGCCGAGATCGCGTTTCACCACCGAGACCAACGCATTGAGATTGGCGAATGAGCGCAGCGGCGTGCTGAACACGCCGGCTTGCCCCCCGTCGCCGCTCAGCATCGCCGAGACGACGAGGGCGCGCACGCGTTCGTCCTTCAAGCCGTAAGGGTCGTGCTCGGCGAGATCGAACTCGAAGCGGAAGGGAAACGGCCGGAGGTAGTTGAGGACCCGCGAGTACCAGGGCATCGACCAGCCGTCGAGTCTGAGCGTCGGCGCCAGCAGCAGGAGGCCGTGCACCTCGTCGGGCCGGTTCTGCGCCAGATGCGTGGCCAGGATACCGCCCATCGACAGACCGCCGGCGACGACGATGTCGCAATGCTCCTTTAGCCGATCATGCGCCGCCTCGACGCTGGCGTACCATTGCTGCCAGGTCGAGCGGCGAAGCTCCTCGGGTGTGGCGCAGTGGCCGGCGAGCTGACAGCACGAGACGGTATGTCCGGCGCGGGCGAGGCCATGGGCCACGAACCTGAGCTCGATGGGCGTTCCGCCAAGTCCATGCACCAGGAGCACGCCGAGGCGTCCGCCGCGGATGAACTGGCTGCGATCCCGCACCGGCGTCTCGGCCACTTCTTCTTTGTGTACTGTCAGCTCACTATGCACGCCGGTTCATCCCCGTTTTGCTTTTTGCATGCTGCTCATCATTTGAGGTTGCACGCCACTGTCCCTCAACAACCGTCCATTGGCTCCCATCTCTTTGCCTGGATGGTTACCGGTGCAAATCTGGCCAGCGAGGGCGCCGTCGAGGCCAGCGGTCTTCCGCTGCACCTCGCCATTCGAGACTGCGTTCTGGGCTAAGACCTCATACTTTGCTGACGCGATGGAGCACGCGCTCGAGAAGTTGCAGGCTCAGGTCCATCTCTTGCCGCGTGATATGCAAGCTTGGCGCCAGCGTGACGACGTTCTTGTAGTAGCCGCCGATGTCGAGCACGAGACCGTAGCGCCGGCCGTCGACCTCGAGATCGCCCTTCAGTCCTTCGTCCACCATGCGGTCGACGATCGCCTTGGACGGCGTGAAGCTGTCGTGCGGCTCGCAGATCTCCATGCGCAGCGCCAGCCCCAAGCCGTCGACGTCGCCCACGATCTTGTAGCGACGCTTGAGGTCCTCGAGGCCCGCCAGCAGATAGGCGCCCTTCTCCATCACCATGGTTTCATAGTCGGTCTCACCCATCATCTTCATGGCTTCGAGCGCGACCGCGGTGCCCATCGGGTTGGCATTGAATGTGGAATGGGTGGAACCGGGCGGGAACACTTCCGGGTTGATCAGCTCCTCGCGCGCCCAAACGCCGGCCAGCGGGTTGAGGCCGTTGGTGATGGCCTTGCCGAACACGATGATGTCGGGCTTTACGCCGAAGTGTTCGATCGAGAAGAGCTTGCCGGTGCGGTAGAAGCCCATCTGGATCTCGTCCACGACCAGCAGGATGCCGTGCCGGTCGAGCACCTGCTTGAGCTCCACGAAGAAGTTCTTGGGCGGAATGACGTAGCCGCCCGTGCCCTGGATCGGCTCAACGTAGAAGGCGGCAAACTCGGCCTGGCCGACCTTGGGGTCCCACACGCCGTTGTATTCGCTCTCGAACAGGCGCGCGAACTGCTGCACGCAATAGCTGCCGTACTCTTCCTTGCTCATCCCCTTGGGACCTCGGAAATGGTAGGGGAACGGCACGAATTGGGCCCGGTCGCCGAAATGGCCGTAGCGGCGGCGATAGCGGTAGGACGAGGTGATGGCCGAGGCCCCGAGCGTGCGGCCGTGATAGCCGCCCTCGAAGGCGAACATGAGGCTCTTGCCGTTCTTGGCGTTGCGGACGAGCTTGAGGCTGTCCTCGACGGCCTGGCTGCCGCCGACATTGAAATGGATGCGGCCATCGAGACCGAACCTCTGCTGCGCAGCCCTGGCCAGGGCTGCGGCAAGCTCGATTTTCTCGCGATGCAGGTATTGGCTGGCCACCTGCGGAAGCCGATCCAGCTGCCGCCTGACGGCGTCGTTGAGACGCTCGTTGCGGTAGCCGAAATTCACTGCCGAATACCACATCTGCAAGTCGAGGTACTGGCGGTCCTCCGCATCGAACAGGAACGAGCCTTCGCAGCGGTCGAAGATCTTGGGCGGGTTGGTGTAGTGCACGGTGTCGCCGTGCGAGCAATAGCGCGCCTCGAGCTCGAGCAGCTCGGCTTGCGATGGCTCGGCCAAGGCCGCTTCAACCCTGACGGCCCGCTCGAGCGGCCACTCCACCGGCTTGTGCATGCTTTCCCCCCTCAATCCTCAGCGCGTGGTGCAGGTTCGTCCATGCCCGCGTACTGGCGGCCTTCGAGCCAGGCTGCGAACTGCAAGGACGCCTCGTTGAAATCCTCAAAGGCCAGATGCGGCAGACGCGCCCTCCGGCAGTGATCGAGCAGGGGCCCCTTGGCCAGGACGAGATCGGCGCGGCCGGCGACGCAGAAATCCGAGCGGCCGTCACCCACCAGGATGCGCAGCTGCTGCGGTTGGCCCTCCGTGAAGTGGCACTTGCAGTTGCCCGACAAAGTCTGGCAGTCGCTGCGTGCATGGGGGAAGCTCAAGCGCCAGCGGTCGGCTCCCTGCCATTGCAGGCGATTGGCATAGAAGGGCAGGTCGAGGCCGTAACGCTCGAGCACCGCCTCGATGGTGCGGTCGAGTCCGTCGGACACGATCGTCACACTGTGGCCGAGCCGTTCGCACAGCCTGGCGAAGCCCGAAAATCCGCTGTCGATTTCGATGCCGGCGACGAACGCGTCCATCTGAGACTGGCTCGCGCGCACCAGATCGACCTGGCGCACGAGGCATTCACGCGAGCCGATGCGGCCGGCTTTCCAGTCGTCCTCGATTTCCCGCCACGCCGGAGCGGCGAAGCGCTCCAATAGGAGGTCGGTCGTATCGACAGGCGCGATAGTTCCGTCGAAATCGACGAAAACGCGACATTTCACACGCGCACGTGACACGCTGAAGGAACCCCTTGGGGGAATTGTTGTCCCTGCCCCGATAGGTATCGAAAGGCGGCGGCCTCTCTAGCCGCCAATGCCGACCGACGCCAACTGGTTTCATTCACATTTTCGTCAACCGCGGGCCTATCGGTACTTCCGATAGATACCGCAGGGTCGCCGTGGTGGCCCTACGAAAGACCTCCCGCCGTAGTTAGCCAACGTTTCCACATAATTAAGGGTAACGGGACAGAAGGCCGCAGCCGCGGCGAAATGCCATGGCCCCGCCGACTACGCCGGCAATTGGCGCTTGGGGTCGGCTCGGTGCTGCCGGGCCTCGAGGCAAGCGGCGCCGACATAGCCGATGAGCGCGGCCAGCAGTCCCAGCAGATATGGGGTGCCCAGCCCGAGCGCATATTTGCCCGACGCCCAAACCAGCAAGCCGGCCGCCACCGAAGCGTAAGCGCTGGCAGGGCCGCCGAACCGCGTAAAGAGAGCGAACAGTGCGGTCACGAAAACGCCGGCGCTGCCGAATGCCGATGCCGTCTCGACCAGATCGTGAATGCGCTCGGAGGTGACGGAGAGAGCGTAGGCGACGACGCTGAGCACCATCACCGTCAGCCGAACGCACCAAAGCTTGCCACGTTCGCTGAGGCCCGGGACGAGCCGCACCACGATGTTGTGGGAGATCTGTGCCGCAGGGGCGTGCAGGGCGGAGTGCACGGTCGAAAGGATCGCCGAGATGATGGCGCCCGCAAACGCGGCGTAGAGCAGCCCGGGCAGATGCAGCTTGGCGAGCTTGGCGACGATTTGCTCGGACTCCTCCACGTTCGGCAGCAGCCCCGGACCTACGAGCCCGAGAAACACGGGCACCATGCCGATGATCAGGTAGATGGCGCCGCCGAGGACCGTGCCATGCACGGCCACCCGCGCCGAGCGAGCGCCAAGGAATCGGGAGATCAGTTCGACGGCAACGATGGTGCCGCAAATCGGAATGGCTATTTTCTCGATCGTGACGGCCAGGCTCTCCTTGGCATGCAACACCGTCAGCCGTTGCGGCTCGACTTGGGCAAGGCCGGCAGCAACGCCACCGACGTGAGCAGCCACGATGATCCCCAGAACGATCAAGCCGATTAGGACAGCGACGCCTTGGATGACGTCGGTTACCGCATCCGCCAGCAATCCGCCGACCACCGAATAGGCCGCCACCAACACGGCCGCCAACAGGATCGCCGACTTGAGCCCCATCCCCGAATTCTCATCCATGATCTGACCGAAGGCGCGCACCTGGGCCGCCGCCCAGATCACCGAGCCCGGCAGCAGCACGATCACCACGAGTTTTTCAACGCCGGGCGAATAGCGCTCGCGGAAGAGATCGGCGAACGTCGTGAGGCCCCGGCTCCACAAGGCCCGCGCAAAAAAGATGCCGACAATGATGATGGCAGCGGCGTAGCCCACCGGATCGACGAGCGCACCTGAAAGACCCTTCTCATACACGGCGCCTCCCGAGGCCACGATCGCCTCGGCTCCGAAATACGTGGCAAAAACCGAGAAAGTGACGAGGGCGACGCCGAGACCGCGGCCGGCAAGGATGTAGTCGGTCTCGCTGGCCATGCGGCGGGATACCCAAGTGCCGATGACAAACTGCACGAGCACATAGCCGACGATGGCCAAAAGCAGCCAGTTCATCGCATTCCCTCTCTCTCCCCCGCGTCGATTGGGTGCTCCATTGCACGTGGGACGTCGCAGGTGCAACTGCTGTCTGCAGAGGGCTGACCCGGCCAAGCCGGCGGTCCATCATGGATAAAAATTGAGGCTCCTGCCGCAGTTCGCACTCGATTCTATGCTTTGTCACGCTTGAGCATTTCGTGCGGCAATCCCCATATCTACCTGCCGCCGATGCGCGGGCACCTCGAGGTTGAAGCCGAGAACGCCAGTGAGCACAGCCCTGCGCTACGTTCGTCCCGCCCTATCTTGCTTGATTGCAGCTGCGCTGGCGCTGGCGCCGGCCTCGTCCGCTGTCGCGGCCTCGACCATGACGCGCGCCGAATACGAGGCCTGCCAGGCGCGCGACGAGAACGGTTTCCGCGCCGCTATCGAGACGCTTACCCGCCGGGGCCTGCAGGCCGGCCTCGCCACTGTCGACTACAAGGTGCTCGTTGCCGACGAATGGCGGCGCGGCAACATCGACGACATCATCGACCGCGAGGTCGACCGCGCTATCGGCGAGGTGCGCGAGGAGTCGAGCTGGCTCAAGTTGTGGTCCTCGCTGGCCTCGGGCGAGCGGGCCGCGGAGCTTGCCACCACGGCCGCCGAGCGGGTCTACCGCTCCGAAGCGATGAAGAACGCCATCGAAGCCCTGGCAACGGGCCTTGGCAAGGAGATCGGCAAGCGCATCGAGCTCGCGGCCCTCGACACCGCCGGCCCGGCCACGCAATGCATGCAGGCCTTCCTCCGCCGCCGCTACGGCACCACCGTCGCCCGCATCGTCGCCGACGGCGCCGGCAGGGAGTACAGCGTCGACCCCGGCAAGGGTGGGGCACATGTATCGACCGGTCGAGTGATGTTGGAAGGAGGCGAAGGTATCGCCGGCGCGGTGGTGCTGGTGGTACGCCGGCAGCTCGCCAACATGGCCTCGCGTCTTGGCCAGCGACTGGTCGGCTCGATCCTCGGTCGCCTGGTGTCGGTGGTGGCGAGCGGCGTGGGCATCGTCCTCATTGCCAAGGACATCTGGGATTTCCGGCACGGCGTGCTGCCCATCGTCGCCGAGGAGATGAAGGCCAAGGCGACCAAGGAAAAGGTCCGCGACGAGCTCGCCAAATCGATCGCCGAGCAGATTGGGGATGGCCTCAAGGACATTGCCGACAAGACCGCCGAGCGCGTGGTGGAGATCTGGCTGGAGTTCCGCCGCGCCCACGCCAAGGTCGTGGAGCTGGCAGAGCGGCAGGACGACTTCAAGCGTTTCCTCGAGACTGTGAAGGCCGAGGACATGCCGCGGCTCGACGAGATCGTGGGTCTGGTGTTGGTGAGCGAGGGCGAGCCCGGTGTGCTGAAGCGGCTGTCGGACGGTACTCTGCATCGCGCTGCGACGGCACTGCCGCCGGCTGCCCTCGACATCGCCCGCGAGGCCCAATCGCTGGAGATGGCGCTGCAGTGGTCGGCCGTTGCCGGCGACAGCCTTACCAAGGTGGTCGAATACGAGGTCCATCGCCGCGCCCAGCCCGACGCCTTCACCAAGGCCGGCCTGCAGCGCCTCCTCGGCCTGCAGGACAAGCTCGCCATCACGCGGCTGGCTTCGCTGACACCGGCAGCGCGCACCTCGCTGTTCGAACTCGAGACCGGCGAGCTCAAAGGGCTCGCGCGAGCACTGGACGACAGCCAGCTCGACAGCCTGTCGCGCTATCTCACCGGCCTCGACAAGGCCTCGGCCCAGCGCGTCCTGCGCGCCGTGGCGCAAACGCCTGCCCGGATGGCCGAGCTCGGCAAACCGAGGGTGCGCGATGCCATCATCGCTTCCAACGACCAGGCCGCCGCCGTCGGCATGATGCTGCAAGCCACCTCCCTGCCTGACCCGACCCTGATGCTGGAGCATCTCAAGTTGGTGCTGCAGGGCCGCGTGAGCCCCTGGCTGATGTGGGAGAAGCATCCCGTTTCTCTGGCGGTGGCCGGCGTCCTGGCGCTCATTTTGCTCCTGCTGACGCGGCGGCTGCTGTTCGGCACGCGGCCTAAGATCATCGTCCAGCACAGCTCGGGCGTTGCCGGCTCCAGCCGCGCCCGTGGAGGCCGCTGATGCGGCTCATCACGGCCGAGATCGTCCCGGACCGGCCGATCGAGCAGGGCGAGATGGTCTATGCGTGCGCGGTGAGCGGCGCCAACATCCTGCGCGACATGCGCGAGGCCGTCGTCAACACCATCGGCGGGCACATGACGAAGTACGAGGCACTGCTGGACAAGACCATTGCCCGCGCTCTCGACGGGTTGTCGGAGCGCGCGCAAGAGAGGGGCTACGACGGGGTGCTCGGTATTCGCATCTCGCACCCCACCATCACCAGCGGTGCCATCGAAGTGGTCGTCGCCGGCACCGGCTTCCGCTACCAGGGGTCGGAGGTCAGGAATCAGTAGTCAGGGCCGTTACCCTGATCCTTGACCCCTGAATTACCCACAAGCTTTTCCGCGCTCCCGTAGCGTCTGACGTAACCGCTGCTATAAGCCGCTGGGCGGTTGTCTGTATTCGATTCGTCGCCGTGCTCTACTCCAGGGTCAAAATAGGGAGACGGTGCAAATGGCTTTGAAGGCTCCAGGCATCCTGATCTTCACGCTCTCCATCATCGTGTCGCTGGCCGTCCTGTTCGCGCGCTTCTTCGGCTCCAACGTGCCTCTGCTCACGGCAGACACGACGCAATTCTATGCCATGTGGGGTGCCTATTTGGTGCTGGTCCTCGGCTGCGTCATGCGCGGGCTGTAGCGAGCCGGCGACTCCATCCAATACCGCTGGCCCGCGCGATGTGCCGATCTGTCGCGCGGCTTTTGGCGCTCTGGAAAGACTCGGTCGCCTCGCTCGTTATCCGGCCATGGAAAGACACTCCATCGCCGGAGAGCATGGGCGTCAGCGCCGAGTGAGGCGTTGGGCGCGGGAGATCGCGCTCGCCGCGATCCTGACTGTTGCCGCCGCCGCCTTCATCACCGTTGCACTGCTGCGGGGCACCGGCAACCCGCAGGATGCCCCGCCCTTCGAGACCGCGCGCAAGCCCGTCACGAAATAGCGCTTCTATTGCGCAGTCCAGCCGCCGTCGATCGAATAGTTGGCGCCCGTGATCGACGCCGCCACTTCGCTCGCCAGGAAGGCCGAAAGAGCGGCAACTTGCTCCACCGTCACGAACTGATTGGTCGGCTGCCGCGACAGCACCTGCTTCTTGGCCTGCTCCAGCGTGATGTTCTCCGACTTGGCCAGATCGGGGATCTGCTTTTCCACCAGCGGCGTCCACACGAAGCCCGGCGAGATGGCATTGGCCGTGACGCCGTGCTCGGCAAGCTCGAGCGCCACCGTCTTGGTGAAACCGGCAAGACCGTGCTTGGCCGACACGTACGCGCACTTGAAGGGCGAGGCCCTGAGCGAATGTGCCGAGCAGATGTTGATGATGCGCCCCCACTTGCGTTTCTTCATGCCGGGCACCGCGGCTCGCGTGGTGTGGAAGGCCGACGTCAAATTGATGGCGATGATGGAGTCCCATTGCTCGATGGGGAACTCCTCGACCGGGGCGACGTGCTGGATGCCGGCATTGTTGACGAGGATGTCGACCGAGCCGAAGTCGCGCTCGGCCTTGGCGATCATCTCGGCGATCTGGTTGTGGCGGAGCATGTTGGCGCCGTCGAACGCGACGCGCGTGCCCAGCTTCTTCACTTCGGCGATGGCCTTGTCGTTGTCCTTCTCGCTGCCCAGGCCATTGACGACGACGTTGGCGCCATCCCTGGCCAGCGCCAGCGCGATGCCGTGGCCGATGCCGGACGTCGATCCGGTGACGACTGCGGTCCTGCCTTTGAGTGTCATGCCGACCTCGCGTGCGATGTCCGGGTTGTGGGGCTCGGCGCATCCTGCCGCAAAGCTTGGCGCTTGAACATGTATGAATTGGCCGATTTGATATGGCGTGCCTATGTCGTCTGTGCGCCTTGCCGCACCACCTGGGAGATCCGACGATGACACCGGAAGCAAAGCTTGCGTCGCTGGGCCTCAGCCTTCCCGAGATCCCCAAGCCCATGGCCAACTACGTCCCCTACAAGATCGACGGCACTACGCTCTATCTGTCGGGTCAGGGCCCGCGCCGCAACGATGGCGGCATGGCGACTGGCAAGGTCGGCCGCGACGTGACCGTCGAGCAGGCCTACGAGCACGCCAAGCTCGTTGGCCTTGGCCTGCTAGCAGCCGCCAAGCTCGCGGCCGGCGATCTCTCCAGGATCGAGGTGCTGAAGGTGCTGGGCATGGTCAATGCCGTGCCGGAGTTCACGGATCAGCCCAAGGTGATCAACGGCTGCTCGGACCTGTTCGTAGCCGTGCTCGGCGAGCGCGGCCGGCATGCCCGCTCGGCAGTTGGCATGGGCTCTCTGCCGATGCAGATCACCGTCGAGATCGAAGCCATCATGCGCATCCACCCGTGAGGCGGGATCCTCTCCCGCACTTCATGGGGACAGGGGATGCTACGGCAAATAGCCCTTTGCCAGGTCGAGCGCTTGTCGCGTCATCTGCCGGCCCGACGCGTCGCTGACGGCGAGCGTCCACGTCACGTTGGTGCCGCGCTCATAAGACGTGGTCGACCGCAGGTGTGCCGAGAGCGTCTGCCCGGCCGCCATCTCGATGGGCGCGAGAACCGGCAGGTAGAGCTGCTCCCAATGCGTGCGCGGATCGAGCGGGCCGGTTGCCAGGTCGACGCCGGCGACCAGTTCGGCGCGCCACCATAGCGCCAGTCCGTAGACTGCAGTGGGTCGATCGATGGGCCAGGCCGCTTTGCCGGCGCGCGTCGTCTTGTTACGGCGGTCGAAGACGACCTTGTCCCATGTCTTCGCCGGGCTGCCACCCCCGAGCAGATCGCTGGCCTCGAACCAACGCACGTAGATGTTGTTGAGCGTCATCGCCTTGGCGGGGGCGAAGTCGAGGCCGTAGCCGACCTCGTCCCATCGCGCGAGCTCCTGGTAATAGCGCTCGCCGACGACGGGCACGACGAATTGCTCGACGCTGTGCGGGATGACAACGCCGCCTGGCCGCAGGAACCGCGCTCGCGCGTCGTTGAGCGTGGCGATGATGTTCTCCTCGAAGGGATAATTGCCGAGCGTCTCGCAGACGACGACATCGACGCGCTCGGGGGCCGCAACCTCGGTCGAGTGCACTTCGGCAATGCGGGCGTTGGCGATGTGGTTGTGTCGCAGGAGCTTGCGGGCGACGCCGGCAATCTCGGCCGCCTCGTAGAGGTCGACGCGGGCCGCGCCGAGCTTGGCCGCCAGGAAGCCGAGCAAGCCGGTGCCGGCGCCGATGTCGGCAATCGTGGTCTGCCCCGCCACCACCACGCGTTGCAGGGCCGCCTGAAAGGCGGCGTTGCGGACTTTGTCCGCAAGCAGGGTGCGATGATACTCGATGCGCATCGATTGGATCGCCACAGCTGCGCGCTGCGGGGCTGCGTTGCGTGGGCTCCAAACCTAACCTGTGCGGCGGGCGATCGCGACCGATTTACTGATTGCCCGGCTGCGAGCTCTCGGCAGCGCGCTCCGAGAAGCCCATCTTCGCCTGCGAGGCCTTCTGGATCGTGTCGAAGTAGGCCTGCTCGTCGCCCACCGTGATCGAGGGATTGCACTGCGGCGTGCAGTTGTAGGATTGCCGCTGCGCGCCCCGATGCAGGTTGACGACCTTGACCTCGTCGCGCTTCACCAGCACGCGTTGGTCCTGGATGACATTGCGCTCGGCGTCGAGCGCGATGATGTTGGTGATGCCGAAGGTCTTGCCGGTGATGACCAGAAGGTTGCCCGCCTGCACGGAGATGTCGGCAATGGCAGGATTGCCGATGATGATCTCGGCTGCGGGCCGCGGCAGGCGCAACAGTTGGGATTGGTCGTATTTGACGATCAGGTCGTCGGCCCTTGCGGTCCCTGCAGCCAAGGCTGCGACAGCCGCCAGCATCGCCACGGCGGGGCGGCCCCGAACGAATCCAGAGGTCATGACCTCTCCTTTGTCCCTTGGTGGTCTCGTTTGCTCGATTTCTCCGCCCAAATCGTGAAGGAAGTGCAAATGCGCGTGTCAGTGCAACCCGCTGGCTCTCCTGGCGCGAGACACCGCCCTGGAGTCCGCACGGCGCACATGCGTAACAATTTGCAGTCTCAACCATCCCCAGCCTGCGCCGCGCCGCTTTACGCACTTCGACCTGAAGTCGAAACTGGCAATTGCTACCAGGGGTGCGCCACAGCTTCTGTAGGATTTCAGGTCAATCGATAGAGTAAAAGCGGAATTAACCTATTCTATCACCGTTCTGCCTTGTAAATATGAGATGTCTTTACATTATTACTTGGATTATGCATGCCAATTATCCGGTTTCATGTATTGTTCAACATGGGAATAGAAGGCGTATTTCCGAAAGTCATAGGAACATTCTCGCGAGTTGTTTTAACTTCACTTTAACACGCCGCCTGTAGGGTCGCCAATAGTTCAACCGCGCGGGGCGCGCCTGCCCTTGGGGATGAACTGGCGCAATCCGCGCTGGCTTCGAGAGAATAAGTGGGAGTGCTGTCATGAAGAACTACGTTGTGCGTTTTCTGAAGGACGAGTCCGGTGCGACGGCCATCGAGTACGGCCTCATCGCAGCTCTGATCGCCGTCGGCATCATCGCCGCCGCGCGCTCGCTCGGTTCGCAGGTCGGTACGACCTTCAACACCGTCGCCGACGAGATGAAGAAGACCTAAGCGGTCGACACCGACTTTCGTTTGACTTCGGGGTCGTTCGCCAAACCGGCGGGCGGCCCCCCGTCTTTGAGTGGATCGCAAGTGCTCGAACTCGCCGTCCTCACGGTCCTGCCCGGCGCCGTCGCCTTTGCCGCCGCGATGGACCTCCTCACCATGAAGATTCCCAATCGCGTCTCTGCGATCATGGTGCTGGCATTCTTTCCTTTGGCGCTGCTCGCCGGGCTTGGCGCCTGGGACATGCTCTGCCACGTGGCGGCAGGCCTGGCGGTCCTGGCTTTGGGCGTGCTGTTGTTCATTCCCGGCTGGTTCGGCGGCGGTGATGCCAAGCTGATGGCGGCGATTGCCCTGTGGATCGGTCCTGACAACCTGTTCCCTTATATCTTCTGGGTGGCCATGGCCGGTGGCATGATCGCCACGGTCTTCTCCTCTGTGCGTTCGGTGCCGCTGCCGCGCATGTTTCTCGGCGAGGCCTGGGCGCTGCGATTGCATCGGCGCGATGCCGGCATTCCCTACGGCATTGCGCTGGCGGCCGGCGCGCTGCTCGTCTATCCGCAAACCATCTGGTTCGTCAGTCTCGTTCGCTGACATTTGGGGCCCGCTCCCGCCGCGCTGTTTACCGGTCCGGGAGCATTGGCGCGGCGTGCCGATCCGGGCCGCGGGTTAACTAGCCGTTGACCTTTGTAGCGCAAGTTCGGCCTAGGCAAATCGATTTGCCCGGGGGCGAAAGGACTGCGCGATGAAACGAGCACAACTGTTGGGCGTAGCCATAGCAGGCGTGTGCGGCCTCGGCGCGTTCTTCGGCGTGATGAGCCTCGTCAACAAGCCGGTCAAGGTGGTCCGGGAAGAGGTGACCACCGACGTCACACAGGTTCTGGTTGCCAAAAACGAGATCGGCCTCGGCCAGATCGTGGGGCCCGAGAGTTTCCGTTGGCAGGACTGGCCGCAGAAGGCCGTAAGCCCGAGCTACATGCAAAGGAGCTCGCGTCCAAATGCCATCAAGGACGTGGAAAACTCCGTTGCCCGCGCCCCGATGTTGGCGGGCGAGCCGGTGACGGCGATGAAGCTCGTCAAGCCCGGCGACGGCGGCGTGCTTGCCGCGATCCTGCCTGCGGGCATGCGCGCCATCTCGACGCGGATCAAGGAGGAGACCGGCGTCGGCCGCTTGATCCTGCCCAACGACCACGTCGACGTGATCCTGACCCAGCGCCGCCGCAGCCGCGCGGGCGGGGACGAGTTCGTTGCGGACACGCTGTTTCGCAACGTGCGCGTGCTCGCCATCGGCCAGCTGATCGAGGCCAAGGACGGCAAGAAACTTGCCGAAGGCAACACAGCTACGCTCGAGCTCACGCCGCGGCAGGCCGAGAACCTGGCTCTTGCCAATTCGATGGGCGAAATCTCGCTGTCGTTGCGCAGCATTGCCGACATCGACAGCAAGGAGCAGGTCGCGGGCCCGGACAAGCGAGGCAATTCCATCAGAGTTCTCAGATACGGAGTGAAGTCGCGAGCGTATGGAGTCAACTGAGTCTGAGTGCACCTGGATTAGGGCCGGCAAGAAGGTTGGCAAACCATGCGAATGAAGTTTGGGAGGATGGCCGGCGCGCTTCTGCTTGCTGCCGTCGCCGTTTCGGCTTCTCCATCCGCGGCGATCTCGCAGGGGCCAACGGATGAAGTCTTCTTGCACTCGTCGGTGCTGCAGATTCCCGCCCGGGGCAACTTTCCTCTGGCCGCGCGCGTCTCGATCGGGTTGGGCAAGTCCGTGCTCGTGCAGTTTCCATTCGAGCTCAAGGATGTGCTCGTCTCCTCGCCCGATAAGGTCGACGCCGTCGTACAGGCCTCCAACCGCGTCTTTTTGATCGCCAAGAGTCTGGGCCAGACCAACGCTTTCTTCTTCGACACCCGGGGACAGCAGATCCTGACGCTCGAAATCGCGGTCGGCGCCGATCTCAAGAGTCTCGACGACATGCTGAAGCGCTTCGTGCCGGGGTCGAATATTCGCACCGAGATGGCCGGCAAGGCCGCCGTCCTGTCGGGCACCGTGCGCACTCCGCTCGACGCCAAGCGCGCCGCCGACATCGCCTGCCAATTCGTGGCTGCCAACGGTGCAGTCGGCGAAGGCGGCGGCGCCGCCGGCGGATCGAATTCCACCAACGTCTCCGTCAACAACCAGGGCGCGCCGTCCAGGGAGCAATACGAGGCCAAGACCCAGCAGCAGGCATCTGCCTGCGGCAGTCAGAGCAAGCTGGTCATCAATCTGCTTATCGTCGAGGGCGAGGAGCAGGTGATGCTCAAGGTCACCGTCGCCGAGGTGCAGCGCGCTATCCTGAAGCAATTCGGCATCAATTTGGGCGCCGCCATCACCTCCGGCAACTTCGCGACCGCGCTGCTCAGCGAGAACGCGCTGCCCCTTACGGCCGCCGCCGGCCTCGGCAAGCTGCCGATCCCGGCGCTTGGAACCGCCGGCTTCGATCCAACACAGCCGATCACGTGCGCCACCGCCGGTCAGCTTTGCAATTGGAACACGGGCTTTCCCGGCACCTCGACTTTCGGCAACTCCGGCGTCACCAACGGCTTCCACGGCCACAACAGCACCGTCATCAGCGCCCTGCGCGCGCTCGAGCGCGACGGCCTCATTCGCACGCTAGCCGAACCGAACCTGACGGCCGTGTCGGGCGAGTCGGCGAATTTCCTGGCCGGCGGCGAGTTCCCGGTCCCCCTGGTGGACAGCGACGGCAAGCTCACAGTCAGCTTCAAGAAGTTCGGCGTCGGCCTCGCGTTCACGCCGGTCGTGCTGACCGAGGGTCGCATCAGTCTCAAGATCGACACCGAGGTCAGCGAACTCACTAACGAAGGCGCCGTGGTGCTGTCCAACATCAGCATCCCCGCGCTCAAGACGCGCCAGGCCCGGTCCACCGTCGAGCTGCCGTCCGGTGGATCGCTGGCCATCGCCGGCCTGCTGTCGGACTCCACGAGGCAGAATATCGACGGCTTCCCCGGCCTCAAGGACGTGCCGGTGCTGGGCACGATGTTCCGCAGCCGCGACTACATCAAGCAGGAGACCGAGCTCGTCGTCATCGTAACGCCTTACATGGTTCGCCCGACCGCGCGTCAGAACCTGGCGCGCCCCGACGACGGCCTTGCTGCCGCTTCGGACCTGAAGGCCACCTTCCTCGGCCATCTCAATCGCATCTATGGCAGGGGCCGCGAGCTGCCGCCCGGCGGATTGAAGGGCGAGTACGGGTTCATCGTCGAATAGTCGGAAAACTGGAGGACGTCATGAGATCGCCGATCGCTCCCCGCTCCGCTTCCGGCTTCGCACCGGTGGCCAGGGGGCTGCTCCTTGCCCCGCTGCTGGCGGTCATGCTGGCGGGATGCAAGACCCTGGAGGACCCGGGCGCCCACACCGCCGGCTTCACGCTCATCGACCCGTCGCAGCGCCATCCCATCATGGTGTCGCAGCAGCCCACCACCGTGAGCGTGCGCGTCGCCCGCGGCTCGAGCGGGCTCACCCCGGCCCAGCGTGCGCAGGTCGCTGGCTTTCTCGAGCGGTATCGCGCCACCGACGCCGGCAACAGCAAGCTCGTGATCTCCGTGCCGAGCGGGTCGCCCAACGAGGGCTCGGCCGTACAGGCGGTTGCGGACGTGCGGCGGATGATCAGCGGCTACGGCTTCGCCGAAGCCAACGTCGCCATCGAGCCATACCATGAGCCCCGCGATGCCGGCGCCCCGATCCGCCTGTCTTATCTGCGCTACGTCGCGGAACCGCCGGAGTGCGGACAATGGCCTACCAACCTGGCTGAGGACTATCGCAACCTGCCCTATCCCAACCTCGGCTGCGCGACACAGCACAACCTGGCGGCGCAGATCGCCAACCCAGCCGACCTGCTCGGGCCCCGCACTGTGGACCCCTCCGACCCGGAGCGCCGCAGCGTGGTCCTGGACAAATACCGCCGCGGGGTGGCGACCGGCGCCGAGCGAGGGCCGGACGAGCGCGTGCAGGTCAAGAACTGATCGAGGTATGAGATGAGCAAACAGGCCCTATCCGCCGCTCTGCAGGAGCCCCAAGCCGGCCAAGAGCTGGTGCCTGTCGGCGACATTGCCGGCGAGGTGCCGGCCCACGTCAAGGCGCGGCCCATCCCACGCATCTCGATCCAGGCGTTCTGCGAGGATGCCTCGACCGCGGGCGTGGTGCAGGCGGCGGCGACCGACCGCAGGCTCGCCAAGTCCCACGTCAGCGTGCACATGGGCGGTGCGACTGCCGCCGTCGCGCACTATCATGAGAGCCCCACGCCGAACCTGATCGTCATAGAGACGAACCTGCCGCGCGCCCAGATGGTGGCGGAGCTCGACCGGCTCGCGCAGTGCTGCGATGCGGGCACGAAAGTGGTCGTGATCGGCCGCGCCAACGACGTCGTGCTCTACAGGGAGCTGTTGAAACGGGGCGTGAGCGAATACTTGATTGCGCCGGTCACGGCTCTCCAGCTGATCGAGAGCCTGTCCAATCTCTACAACGATCCCGAAAACGATCCCGTCGGCAGCGTTATCGCCTTCATCGGCGCCAAAGGCGGCGTCGGCTCCAGCACGGTGTGCCACAACACCGCCTGGGCGATGTCGGAGGTTCTCAAGTCGAATGTGGTGATCGCCGATCTCGATCTTGCCTTCGGCACCACGGGCCTCGATTTCAATCAGGATCCCGTGCAGGGCATCGCCGAGGCCCTGCAGAGCCCGGAGCGGCTCGATGAGGTGTTGCTCGACCGCCTGCTGACCAAGTGCTCCGAGCACTTGAGCATCTTCGCTGCGCCGGTGGTGCTCGACCGAGACTATGAAATCTCGGCCGATGCCTGCGACTTGGTGCTCGATGTGGTGCGCCAGAACGTCCCCTTCGTCGTCGTCGACTTGCCCCATACTTGGACGACGTGGGTGAAACGGGTGCTGTTCCAGGCCGACGAGATCGTCATCACGGCAGTTCCCGACCTCGCCAACCTGCGCAATGCCAAGAACCTCATCGATCTGCTCAAGCAGAACCGCACCAACGACGGGCCCTCGCACGTCGTCCTCAACATGGCCAAGACGCCGAAGCGCCCGGAGATCTCCGCCAAGGAATTCTCCGTCGCCCTCGACATCACGCCGACCCAGGTGATCGAGTTCGATGCGGAGTCGTTCGGCCTCGCTTCCAACAACGGCCAGATGATCGAGGAGTTCGCCGCCAAAGCGAAGGCAGCCCAGCAGTTCCGCGAGCTGGCACTCACCCTGACGCACCGCAAGGAGCTGAAGGAGGAAAAGAAGCCCTCGGCGCTGGCCCCGCTGCTCGAAAAATTTAAGCTCAAGCGCTGAGGAGCAAGCCTCATGTTCGGAAGGCGTACCAACGACGCCGCGCCCCCGCGCCGGGCGCTCCCCCCGCAAGAGGCGGTGTCGGTCAAGGCCGCCGACGCCAGGCCCGTGGCAGCGGAGCCGGCTCGCGTCCCCGTCAAGCAAGAAGTGCCGGCCCCGGAACGGCGGCATTCCGAGGAGTACTACGACGTCAAGACGACGGTCTTCAACGCGCTGATCGACACCATAGACCTCACCCAGCTCGCCAAGCTGGAGGCGGCCGCCGCGCGCGAGGAGATCCGCGACATCGTCAGCGAGATCATCCAGATCAAGAACGTCGTGATGTCGATTGCCGAGCAGGAGGAGCTGCTCGAGGACATCTGCAACGACGTGCTGGGCTACGGCCCGCTCGAGCCGCTGCTCGCCCGCGACGACATCGCCGACATCATGGTCAACGGCGCGCACACCACCTACATCGAGGTGGCCGGCAAGGTGCAGAAGACGCCGATGCGCTTTGCCGACAACGCCCAGCTGATGAACATCTGTCAGCGCATCGTCAGCCAGGTCGGTCGCCGGGTCGATGAATCGAGCCCGATCTGCGACGCCCGCCTGCCCGATGGCAGCCGCGTCAACGTCATCGCCCCGCCGCTGGCCATCGACGGGCCGGCGCTCACCATCCGCAAGTTCAAGAAGGACCGCCTAAGGCTCGAGCAGCTCCTCAAGTACAAGTCGATCTCGGCCGAGGCGAAAACGCTGCTCGAGATCATCGGCCGCGTGCGCTGCAACGTGCTCATCTCCGGTGGCACGGGCTCGGGCAAGACCACGCTGCTCAACTGCCTGACCGGCTCGATCGATCACGACGAGCGGGTCATCACCTGCGAGGATTCCGCCGAGCTGCAGCTGCAGCAACCCCACGTCGTGCGCCTGGAGACGCGTCCGCCAAATCTCGAGGGCGAAGGCGAGATCACCATGCGCGATCTGGTGCGCAACTGCCTGCGCATGCGGCCCGAGCGCATCATCGTCGGCGAGGTGCGTGGGCCGGAGGCCTTCGATCTCCTGCAGGCCATGAACACGGGCCACGACGGCTCGATGGGCACGCTGCACGCCAACAGCCCCCGCGAGGCCATCAGCCGCCTCGAGTCGATGATCATGATGGGCGGCTTCCAGCTGCCGACCAAGACCATTCGTGAGATGATCACCGGCTCTATCGACGTCATCATTCAGGCCTCGCGCCTGCGCGACGGCTCGCGCAAGGTCACCCACATCACCGACGTGGTGGGCATGGAAGGCGACGTGGTGACCCTGCAGAACCTGATCGTCTTCGAGATCACGGGCGAGGATGCGCACGGCAAGCTCATCGGCCGCCATCGCTCCACAGGCATCGCCCGCCCGCGCTTCTGGGAGCGTGCCGAGTACTACGGCGAGACGGAGCGGCTAGCGCAAGCGCTGTCGGCCGCCGAGGTGCACGACACTCGCGGCAATCCCATGGGTGACGCTCGTGCCTAACGACGATCTTCTGCTGCTTGGCCTGCTTCTGCTGGCGGCGCTGTCGATCGGCGCCGTCGTCTTCCTGCTCGTCAACCCGTACTTGTCCGGCGAGCGCCGTGCCGACAAGCGCATCCAGGGAGTGACGGTAACCAGGTCGACCCGCATCGCCGTGAAGGCGCAGGCCGACGCCGCCCAAAACCGGCGTCGCCAAGTCGCCGATACACTGAGGGATTTGGAGGATCGGCAAAAGGCGCGCGAAAAGATCACCATGCGCTTGCGTCTGCAGCGGGCCGGACTGGATGTATCGCCGCGCTCGTTTTGGGTGGCGAGCCTGGCTTGCGGTGTCGTCGTGGCCGCGGGCATCTGGCTGTCCGCGCCGAACCTACCGATCATCGTGCCCCTGTTGGGGCTTTTCGTCGGCGCACTGGGCCTGCCCCGCTGGATCCTCGCCCGCCTCACCAAGCGCCGCCAGACCAAGTTCACCGATGAGTTCGCCAACGCCATCGACGTGATCGTGCGCGGCGTCAAGTCGGGCCTGCCGCTGCCGGAATGCTTAGGCATCATCGCCCGCGAGTCGCCGCAGCCGGTGTCGGGCGAGTTCACCGAGCTCGTCGAGCAGCAACGCGTCGGCGTGCCGCTAGGCGAGGCCTTCGAGCGCATGATGACGCGCATGCCGATGCCGGAGGTGCGCTTCTTTGCCATCGTCATCGCCATCCAGCAGCAGGCCGGCGGCAACCTGTCGGAGGCGCTCGGCAATCTCTCCGGGGTGCTGCGCGATCGCAAGCGCCTGCAGGCCAAGGTGCGCGCCCTGTCGGCGGAGGCCAAGGCCTCGGCGGCCGTCCTCGGTGCGCTGCCGTTCGTCGTCATGATCCTCGTCTACATCACCACACCCGCTTACATCGCGCTGCTGTGGACCACCAATTTCGGCCAATTCCTGCTGGCGTGCGGTGGTTGCTGGATGACGATCGGCGTGCTGGTGATGAAGAAAATGATCAACTTCAAGTACTGAGGCGGCGCCATGCTCGATCAGGTCATCTCGCTCCTGACGCCGCAGATCGTCGTCACGCTGCTGGCGGCCGTGGCGGCATTCGCCACCACGCTCAGCGTGCTGATGCCGGTGCTGTCGCGCGACCGTTTGAGCACGCGCATGCAGGTGATGGCCACCGAGCGCGACAAGATGCGCGCGGCGCGCCTTGCCGATCTTGCCAAGAAGGACGGCCAGGGCCGGCTGAGGACCACGCCCAAGGGCTTCATGCAGGAGATCGTCGACAAGCTCAACTTGCGCAGCGTGTTCGAGACCGAGGAGGTGCGCGACAAGCTGAAGATGGCAGGCCTGCGCGGGCAGGCGCCGCTGGTCGGCTACATGTTCTTCCGCGTGGCCATGCCGGCGATCATCGCCATGATCGCTCTCCTCTACCTGTTCGTGATCGCCGACTACGACTATCCGGTGCTGGTCAAGGTCGGCCTCGCCATCGGCGCCGCCTATATCGGCTTCTACCTGCCCAACATGTTCATCGAGAACCTGGTGCAGCGCCGACAGACCTCGATCAAGAACGCCTTCCCCGATTCTCTCGACATGCTGCTGATCTGCGTGCAGTCGGGCATGTCGATCGAGGCGGCGTTCCAGAAGGTGTCGGGCGAGGTCGGCGCGACGTCGCTGGAGCTTGCCGAGGAGCTGTCGCTGACCACCGCCGAGCTCTCCTATCTGCAGGACCGCCGCCAGGCGTTCGAGAACCTTGGCAAGCGCACCGGCATCCCCGGCATCAAGGCGGTCGCCACCGCTCTCATCCAAGCCGAGCGCTACGGCACGCCGGTGGGAACGGCGCTGCGCGTCATGGCCAAGGAGAATCGCGAGATGCGCATGTCGGAAGCCGAGAAGAAGGCCGCCGCCCTACCGCCGAAGCTCACCGTGCCGATGATCATCTTCTTTCTCCCGGTCCTGTTCGTGGTGATCCTGGGCCCCGCCATTATCCAAGTCTTCAAGTACAACTGATGCGAGCGGTGTGATCGGCCCACCAGGCCAGTGCTCATCTCCCTCATTGTCATGGAGGCGTTGCTTCGGCGCGGCCGCTCCCGCGATTGGCGCGATGGTGTATGGTCGTCGGCATCATCGTGGGTGAACAAGCGCAGGAGCGTGCCATGCAAGTGGGATTCATCGGCCTTGGCACCATGGGTGCGAGCATGGCCGCCAATCTGCAGAAGGCCGGCTACAAGCTCGTCGTGTATGACGTGCAGCGCCAGAACGCGAGCCACCACATTCAGGCCGGCGCGCAATGGGCGGCCACGCCCAGGGCGGTGGCCGAGTCTTGCGAGGTCGTCTTCCTCTCGCTCCCCGGACCGCCAGAGGTCGAGGCGGTCGCGCTCGGCGTGGACGGCCTGATCGCGGGATTCAAGACCGGCTCGGCGTGCTTCGATCTCTCCACCAACTCGCCGACCCTGGTGCGGCGGATCGAGAAGGTTTTCGCCGAGCGCGGGATGCATTTCCTCGACGCGCCAGTCAGCGGCGGGCCCGCAGGCGCCAAGTCCGGCAAGCTTGCGATCTGGGTTGGCGGCGACAAGGCGATCTTCGACAAGCACAAGGCCGTGCTCGACGCCTTCAGCGACGCGGCCCGCTACGTCGGCCCGATCGGCGCCGGCTCGGTCGCCAAGCTGGTGCACAATTGCGCCGGTTACGCCGTTCAGGCGGCACTCGCCGAAGTCTTTGCCCTCGGCGTCAAGGGCGGGGTGGAGCCGCTGGCGCTGTGGGAGGCGGTGCGCGCCGGCGCCGTTGGTCGCCGCCGCACCTTCGACGGCTTGATCGACCAGTTCCTGCCCGGCACCTACGACCCGCCGGCATTCGCGCTCCGTCTCGCCCACAAGGACGTGACGCTGGCAACGCAACTCGCGCGCGAGCTCGGCGTACCGATGCGCCTCTCCGAGATGGCGCTGGCCGAGATGACGGAGGCGCGCAACCGCGGCTGGGACGGCCGCGATTCACGTGCGCCCATGCTACTGCAGCTGGAGCGAGCGGGCGTGTCGGTGGCGGTGGAGCCCAAGCGGCTCGCCGCCGCCCTCGAGCGCGACCCGCCCTACAAAGGCGACCCGAAGCGCAGCTGATCGCAGCCAGTTCGCGACTGCCGACTGCCACTCACGACCTCAAGAACGGTCGCATGCCCTCGCGGGCCAGCTCATCGGCGCGCTCGTTCTCAAGATGACCGGCGTGTCCGCGGACCCAGTGCCATTTCACCTCGTGCGGCCGCTGCGCAGCGTCGAGGTGCTGCCACAGGTCCGCGTTCTTTACAGGTGAGCCAGAGGCGGTCTTCCACCCTTTGCGCTTCCAGCCGTGGATCCACAAACTGATGCCCTTCTGCACGTATTCGGAGTCGGTGTGGATATCGACGTGCGAAGGTCCCTTCAGGGCCTGGAGTGCCGAAATCGCCGCCATCAGCTCCATGCGGTTGTTGGTCGTCTCCGCCTCGCCGCCGTGGATCTCCTTGCGGTGCGCGCCCGAGATCAGAATGGCGCCCCAGCCACCAGGCCCGGGATTTCCCGAGCAGGCGCCATCGGTATAGATGACGACCGCAGGTTTTTGCGTCATCGGGCCGGATCCTCGAGGCCGTACTCGCTCGCCGACCGGACGCTGCGGTGGAATTTGAGCCGGCGCAGGTACTCGAGCGGGTCCTTGCGGCGCACCAGCGCGTCGCTCGCCGTATGCAGCCAGTCGTAGGCGCGGGTGAGCAGGAAACGTAGCGCCGCGCCCCGCGCCAGCATCGGCATGGCCTGGCGCTCGGCCGGCGTCAGGGCGCGCGCGCTCTGGTAGCCTTTGAGTAGCGCCTGGCCCTTCGTGACATTGAAGGAGTGGTCGGTCTCGAAGCACCAGGCGTTGAGCGCCGCCGCGATGTCGTAGGCAAAGGCGTCGTTGCACGCGAAGTAGAAGTCGATCAATCCCGACAGCGTGTCGCCGAGGAAGAAGACGTTGTCGGGAAACAGATCGGCATGGATGATGCCTTCCGGCAGGCCGGCCGGCCAGTGGGCTTCGAGATGATCGAGCTCCTGCTCGATTGTGGCGCCAAGGCCGGGCGCAACCTCCTCGGCCCGGGGGCGAAAGGTGGCAAACAGCGGACGCCAGCCGGCAATTCCCAGCGTATTGGCCCTGCTTGTCTCGAAACTCCGGCCCGCCAGATGCAGTTGGGCCATGGCTTGCCCCATGGCCCAGCAATGGCGCGCCTGCGGGCGCCTGATCCACACGCCCTCGAGGAACGTGACGAGGGCCGCGGGCTTGCCCGCCAGCTCGCGCAGCATGCGTCCCTCGGCATCGCGCACCGGGATCGGGCAGTTGATGCCCGCCTTCGCCAAGTGCTCCATGAGGCCGAGGAAGAACGGCAGATCGGCCGGCGCCACCCGCTTCTCGTAAATGGTGAGAAAATATGGACCTTTCTCGGTGTGCACGAGATAGTTGGTGTTCTCGACGCCTTCGGCGATGCCCTTGTAGGACAGCAACCCGCCAACCTGGTAGCTGGCGATGAACTCGGCCAGGTCGTCGTCGGAGACTTCGGTGTAGACGGCCATGGCGCGTCGGGTGTCTCAGGATTGGCGCGTCGATCGGCTCAAGGCTCGACGCTCGCCTCGCGCAGCTCGCGCGGCACATTGAAGGCGATGCGCTCCTCGCGCGTTACGACGTTCTCGACGCGAACCTCGAAGCGTGCCCGGAAGGCATCGACGATCTCGTCGACCAGCAGCTCCGGCGCCGAGGCGCCGGCGGTGATGCCGAGTGTGACGATGCCTTCGATCTCCCCCCAAGGGATATCGGCGGCGCGCTGCACCAGAAAGGCCTTTGCACAGCCTGCGCGCTCGGCGACCTCGACCAGCCGCAACGAGTTGGAGCTGTTGGGGGCGCCCACCACGATCAGCCGGTCGCAGCGGCCGGCAATGGCCTTGACCGCCTCCTGGCGGTTGGTGGTGGCATAGCAGATGTCCTCCTTTCGGGGGCCGACGATGTCGGGAAAGCGCTGCCTCAGGATCGCAACGATAGCAGCCGTATCGTCGACCGACAGGGTGGTCTGCGTGATGTAGGCCAGCCGCGTCGGGTCGCGCGGGGCGAAGCGGCGTGCGTCGGCCGTAGTCTCGATGAGTGCGGCTGCGCCTGCCGGCAACTGGCCGAGCGTCCCCACCACTTCCGGGTGCCCGGCGTGACCGATGAGAACGATCTCGAAGCCCGCCTCATGATGCAGGCGCGCCTCGGCATGCACCTTGGAGACCAGGGGGCAAGTGGCATCGAGGTAGAACAGATTGCGCGCCTTGGCGGCGGCCGGCACGGCGCGCGGCACCCCGTGTGCCGAAAAGATCACAGGAGCATCCGTTTCGGGGATCTCGTCGAGTTCCTCCACAAAAATGGCGCCTTTTGCCTTGAGCGAGTCCACCACATGCCGGTTGTGCACGATCTCGTGGCGCACATACACGGGCGCTCCGAACTTGTGTAGGGCCAACTCGACGATCTTGATGGCCCGGTCGACCCCGGCACAAAAGCCGCGCGGAGCCGCCAGCAAGATGTGCAGGGCGGGTCGTGCCGGCGGAGCAGGGATGGTTTCGGCCATGCGGGCGATGCCGGGTTGGGTTCGCTCTCGGGGTCAGTGGCGGTGCTTGGTCGGCGAGCTTTACTAGTGCTAGACTTCGATTCGCCGGACAAAAACCAGAGGGCATAAGATCAGGCTCGACGGGGTAGGGAATACCGGTCCGCAAGAGGCCGGGCAAGTGTTCGGACAAGGGCGTCGTGACGCAATCGGGACGTAGGACTTTCGCCGGCCTGGAACGGTGCGCCATCGCGGCCGCGCTGCTGAGCCTGCTTGGCGGCTGCAGCAACATGTCGTCGCTCACGTCTGGGATCGGCGGGGGCTGGTTCGGCGGTGAGAGCAAACCCAAGGCCGCCGAGGTCGGCACCGTCAGCGAGGACCAGCTGCTGGCCGCAGCCAAGAGCGATGTCGGTACCGCGCGCACCACCGGCAGCCTGGGCGGCGACCTGGCGCACGGCTGTCCCCGCTTCAACGTGTGGTCGCGCGAAGGCTATGTGACGATCTACGAGCCGGGCAAGGTGGGGGACGGGCTCGCCGTGATGCATCGCGGCGAGATCACCAAGACGGCGCGCGAGTGCCACATCGAGCCGGGCCAGATCACCGTCAAGTACGGTTTCTCCGGACGCGTGCTGCTGGGACCGAAGGGAAAGGGCGGCCGCGTGACGTTGCCGCTCAACGTCTTCGTCACCGATGCCAAGCGTGAGAAGCTCGTCAATGAGAAGGTCAAGGTCGACGTCGACATCGCGCTCGAGAGGCCGATCGGCTACTTCTCGATGGTACGCACGGTGACGATCCCGATGCCGGAGGGCTCGCGGCCAGCCGAGTTCGAGGTATTCGTCGGCTTCGACCGCGCCGCACCCGGCGCCGGTTGAGCCGTTCTGCGTAGGCCGCAATAGGCGTCAGCCGTATTGCGCCGCTCCGTCCTCCCAGCATTACGGCGCAATGCGGCGATCGCCTTATTGCGCCCTGCGGGGCGCGGGCGTATCATCCGCGGCGTCCAAACGAGATCTGCGGAAGAGATCGGCCCGCTTCGTATGCAATTGGCCGGCGCCGAAGGAGCAACCGCCCCGGAACCTCTCAGGCAAACGGACCGCAGGTTGATGGCACTCTGGAAAGCAGCCGGCACTTAGGCCGGCTCACCGAAGGGGTAAGGCGGGCGACGTCCGCCGAAATCTCTCAGGTCCCGCGACAGAGGGGGCTTGAACTCGCGCTTTCCGGCGCGAGGGAAGGCCTCGTGGGACGTGGGATCGATGAACGCAACCCCGGCATCCGACCAGCCTCTGCGACGCACTGCGCTCTATGCGCAGCACGTGGCGCTCGGCGCCAAGATGGTGCCGTTCGCGGGCTACGAGATGCCCGTCCAGTATCCCCTCGGCATTCTCAAGGAGCACCTGCACACGCGCGCCCAGGCCGGACTGTTCGACGTGTCGCACATGGGGCAGGCGTACCTGGTCGGGCCCGACCACGCCACCACCGCGGCGGCGCTGGAAACACTCGTGCCCGCCGACGTCCTCGATCTGAAACCCGGCCAGCAGCGCTACACGCAGCTCCTCAACGACGCCGGCGGCATCGTCGACGACCTGATGGTGACGCGCCCGGCTGCCGCCGATGACGATGGCAAGTTGTTCCTGATCGTCAATGCTTCGCGCAAGGACGTCGACTACGCCCATATCGCCGCGCGCCTGCCGGAAGGCGTGCGACTCGAGCCGGCGCCCGAGCGCGCGCTGCTGGCCATGCAAGGTCCGGCGGCCGCGCAGGTGCTGGCATCGCTGTGCCCTGAGGCCTCTCGCCTCTCCTTCATGACCGCCGCCAGCGCCCGCATCGGCGAGTTCGACTGCCACATTTCCCGCTCCGGCTATACCGGCGAGGACGGCTTCGAGATTTCGCTGCCGGCAGCCGGTGCCGCGCGGCTGTGGCAGACGCTGCTGCGCACCGACGCGCTGAAACCCATCGGCCTCGGCGCGCGCGATTCGCTGCGCCTGGAGGCAGGCCTTTGCCTCTACGGCCACGACATCGACGAGACCACCAGCCCGATCGAGGCGGGTCTTGGCTGGTCGATCCAGAAGCGCCGGCGCAGCACGGGCGGCTTCCCCGGCGCAGTCCGCATCCAGGACGAGCTGGCGAAGGGACCCAAGCGCGAGCGCGTCGGCATCAGGCCGGAGGGGCGGGCTCCGGCGCGCGAAGGCACCGAGGTGCTGTCGCCGTCCGGCGAGCGCATCGGGGTCGTCACGTCAGGCGGCTTCGGGCCCAGCGTCAACGCGCCCGTCGCCATGGGCTACGTGGCCGCCGGCCATGCGGAGATCGGCAGGCCTGTCCACCTGATGGTGCGCAGCAAGGCGCTGCCGGCGGCGATCGCGCCGCTGCCGTTCGTCCCCCACCGCTACTCGCGCAAGAGCTGAGCAGAGAGGCAATGGCATGGCTACCGAGCGCTTCACCAAAGACCACGAGTGGATCCGCGTCGACGGCGGGATCGGCACGGTCGGCATCACGCACCACGCCCAGACCCAGCTGGGCGACATCGTGTTCGTCGAGGTGCCGGAGTCCGGCCGCAAGACCAAGCAGGGCGAGGCGGTGGCAGTGGTCGAGAGTGTCAAGGCGGCGAGCGATGTGTTCTCGCCCGTGTCGGGCGAGGTGATCGAGGCCAATGCCGACCTGGCTGGCCAGCCGGCGCTCGTCAACGAGGACGCCGAAGGCAAAGCCTGGTTCTTCAAGCTGAGGATCTCCGACCCGGCCGAGCTCGACAAGCTGATGGACCGCGCCGCCTACGAAGCGTTCGTCAAGGAAAGCCACTAGATGCGCTACCTGCCGCTCACCGATGCAGACCGGCGGACCATGCTGGCCAAGGTCGGCGTTGCCGACCTCGAGGCGCTGTTCGCCGACGTACCCAGGGACAAGCGGCTCACTGGGCTCATCGATCTGCCGAAGGCCAAGGGCGAGCTGGAGGTCGAACGCGAGCTGGGCAAGCTTGCGGCACGCAACGTCGCCGCGGGCTCGGTGCCGTTCTTCGTCGGCGCCGGCGCCTACAGGCACCACGTGCCCGCGACCGTCGACCACCTGATCCAGCGCTCGGAGTTCCTTACCTCCTACACGCCCTATCAGCCGGAGATCGCCCAGGGCACGCTGCAGTACCTGTTCGAGTTCCAAACCCAGGTGGCGATGCTGACGGGCATGGAGGTGGCCAACGCGTCCATGTACGACGGCTCGACGGCGGCGGCGGAAGCGGTGCTGATGGCGCATCGCATCACCAGGCGCGGGAAGGCGGTGCTCGCCGGCAACTTGCATCCGCACTATCGCCAGACCATCGAGACCGTGGCGCGGCTCGCGAACCACGAGACCGTTGTTGCGACCCCGACACCGGCGGGCAACGAGGACCTTGCCGCGCATATCGACAATACGGTGTCGTGCGTGGTGGTGCAGACCCCGGATTTCTACGGCCATCTGCACGATCTCAGCCGGCTGGCCGAGCGGGCGCATGCCACCGGCGCGCTGCTGGTCGCCGTGGTGACGGAGGCCGTCTCGCTCGGCCTCGTGCGGCCGCCGGGCGCCATGGGTGCCGACATCGTCGTCGGCGAGGGCCAGTCGATCGGCAACGCGCTGTCCTTCGGCGGCCCTTATGTCGGCCTGTTCGCCACCCGCCAGAAATACGTGCGGCAGATGCCCGGGCGCCTGTGCGGCGAGACGGTCGACAAGGAGGGCCGGCGCGGCTTCGTGCTGACTCTCTCGACACGCGAGCAGCACATTCGCCGCGAGAAGGCCACCTCCAACATCTGCACCAACTCCGGCCTGTGCGTGCTGGCCTTCACCATCCACATGACGCTGCTGGGTGAGGCCGGCTTGCGTCGCCTCGCCCGCATCAACCACGCCAACGCGGTGGCGCTCGCCAAGGCGCTCGGCAAGGTCAAAGGCGTGACGGTGCTCAACAACACCTTCTTCAACGAGTTCACCATCCGCGTGCCCGGCAATGCCGCCGAGACGATCGAGAAGCTGGCGAAGAAGGGCGTGCTCGGCGGCGTGCCCGTGTCCCGGCTCGAACCGGATCGGCCGGAGCTTGCCGACCTCATCGTCGTCGCCTCCACCGAGGTCAACACGGATGCGGACCGTGCGGCCTACGTAAAAGCTTTGAAGAGGGTGCTGAAGTGATTGCAACGATCGTAGGGCGCAATAGCGAAGCGTATTGCGCCGTGCCGGTGCCACCAGATGTCGGTATCGGCGCAATACGGCTGACGCCTATTGCGCCATACGGCCGTTACCGTCTGGAGGCGCCCCAATGCTGAACCGACAGGGCAGGCCGACGGCAGCCGGTGAGACCGTCGAGAGCGACCCCGACACCTTCAGCGGCAATCGTGGGCTCGGCATCGAGGAGGCACTGATCTTCGAGATCGGGCGCGCCGATACGACCGGCGTCGATCTGCCGGAGCCGGCGAAGTTCTCGGCGAGACTTGGCTCGCTCGAGCGCACCGAGCCGATCGGGCTCGCCGGTCTCAGCGAGCCGGAAGCCATGCGGCACTATGTGCGGCTCAGCCAAAAGAACTACGGCATCGACACGGGTGTTTTTCCACTCGGCTCGTGCACCATGAAGCACAACCCGCGCCTCAACGAGCGCATGGCGCGGCTGCCGGGCTTTGGCGATATCCACCCCCTGCAGCCGCTCTCCACTGTGCCCGGCGCCATCGCGCTGATCGCCGAGCTATCGCGCTGGCTCTGCGAGCTCACCGGCATGCCCGCCATCGCCATGACGCCCAAGGCCGGCGCCCACGGCGAGCTGGCGGGCATGATGGCCGTCAAGGCGGCGCTGGCAGCGCGCGGAGAGAAGCGCACGGTGGTGCTGGTGGCCGAGTCGGCGCACGGCACCAACCCGGCGACGGCAGCGCTGCTCGGCTATTCGATCGTGACGGTGCCGGCGCGCGTGGACGGCACCGTTGACCCCGCGGAGGTCAAGCAGCGGCTCTCCCCCGAGGTTGCCGCCATCATGTTGACCAACCCCAACACCTGCGGGCTGTTCGAGCGCGACGTAGTGGCCATCGCCGAGGCCGTGCATGCGGCCGGTGCCTACTTCTACGCCGACGGCGCCAACTTCAACGCCATCGTCGGCAAGGTGCGCCCCGGCGATCTCGGCGTCGATGCCATGCACATCAACCTGCACAAGACCTTCTCCACCCCGCACGGCGGCGGCGGCCCCGGCGCCGGCCCCGTCGCCCTGTCGGCGGCGCTGGCGCCCTTCATGCCGGTGCCCTACATCGTCGCCGACGGCGATGGCGTGCGCTATGTCGAGCACGCGGATGCGACATCCCCCGACCGGCCCCCCTCCCCCTTGCGGGGAGGGGTTGGGGGTGGGGGTGGGGGTGGGGGTGGGGGTCAACAAGCTCAGCCCTTCGGCCGTATGTGCGCCTTCCATGGACAGATGGGCATGTTCGTGCGCGCTTTAGCCTACATGCTGAGCCACGGCTCGGACGGCATGCGGCAGGCTTCCGAGGACGCCGTGCTCAACGCCAACTACGTCCGCGCCGGGCTCGCCGACCTGATGTCGCAGCCCTTCGGCGAGCGGCCGTGCATGCACGAGGCGCTGTTCGACGACCGCTGGTTGGAGGGCACCGGCATCACCACGCTCGACTTCGCCAAGGCGATGATCGATGAGGGCTTCCACCCCATGACCGTCTACTTCCCGCTGGTCGTGCGTGGCGCGATGCTGATCGAGCCGACGGAATCGGAATCGAAACAGAGCCTCGATCAGTTCATTGCTTCCCTGCGCGGGCTGGCCGGCGCCGCCAAGGCCGGCAATGTGGACAGGTTCAAGGACGCGCCCCGCTTTGCTCCGCGCCGCCGTCTCGACGAGACCAAAGCGGCAAGGGAGCCGCGGCTCAGGTGGACGCCGCCCTCGGAGCGCAAGGAGGCGGCGGAGTAATGGGGAGTAGCTGGGGTCAGACCCCTTGCGCGTACGTGGGCGATTGTTACGGCCGTCGTGGCAAGGGGTCTGACCCCATTTGGCGCAAGGGGTCTGACCCCGCAGGAGAACACATGGTCCGCGTCGTCGGCATCGATCATCTGGTCATCCGCGTGAAGGACTTCGAGCGCTCCAACGCCTTCTACGACACGGTGCTCGGCTTCCTCGGCTTCAAGCGCAAGTACACGTTCGGCGACGCCGCCGGCTGGAGCAACGGCAAGACACTCTTCTGGATCGGCGAGGCGGACGCGCAGGGCAAGAAGCACCCGCACCGCATCGGCAACATCGGCTTCCACCACTACGCCTTCGA
>Ga0111538_10000744_pt1 | contig 44825 bp, 61 predicted proteins | sample SoiMethybrSBSTD1_FD_79669 | JGI IMG/M metagenome (GOLD analysis project Ga0111538, IMG submission 79669) | Bulk soil microbial communities from a Populus tree surrounding site in Tennessee, USA - Soil MetaG P. TD hybrid SBSTD1 (version 2)... | ecosystem: Environmental > Terrestrial > Soil >...
GCATCGGTCAGCGCGGTGGCAAGTTGACGATTGAGATCTGGATCGTCCTCGATCACGAGGAGGCGCACGGGTTACTTCTCCGCTGAGCGGCCAAGCTGGTATTCGCCATTCACTGCATCAATGGTCGCGGTGACTACTTTGCCACTACGGCCGAGCAGAGTCAGCACATAGACCAGCTTCTGGTCCTGCCGGCACAACCTGGCCCGGACCACCTCGGAATAACGGCGATGCTCCCGAAGCACTTTGATGGCCTGGGCAAGTGAAATTGCCTTATTGGCGGTGACAGCGGCACGTTGCTCCGCCTTTGTCAGGCACGAGTCGTGGTAAGGCGCGTCCGCGGCCTGCGCCGGTATGGCCAGCAGGCCGGCTGACAAAACCAATATCGCAAGGCGGGGAGCCGACATAGGCGGGTGTTAGCGGCGTGCCGGTGAACGTTGGCTGAACGTGACGGTTTTGGGCCGGTTCCGGTTAGCTCGCAAAACCCTCAAATGAGGCATAAACGTCGAGTTGCTCGCGCGGAGATCGCCAGGAATTGATCGGGGCCGCATCATCGGCAAAACCCATGGCCATTCCGCAGAAGAGCATGTAGTCGCTGGAAAGCCCGAGAAAGCGCGGAAGCGTCTTATGCCAATGCGTCCAGGCCTCCTGGGCGCAACAGTGTAACCCGTGGCTCCGGGCAAGCAGCATCACTGTTTGAATAAAACCGCCCAGGTCAGACCATTGGGGCGGACCCATGGTGCGATCAATCGAGAAGAACAGGCCGACCGGGGCATCATAGAAAAGAAAATTGCGCGCATATTGGCGATAGCGTCCGGCGCGGTCGTCCCGTGCGACACCGATAGACTGATAGAGCGTCACGCCAGCACGGCGGCGGCGGGTCTCATAGGGCTCCTTCAAATTACGCGGATAGATGTCATATTCTGCGCCCTCAACGTATGGCAATTCGTTGAAGCGCGCCTGCACGATAGTTCGCAGGTCATTCATCTTTGCGCCGCTCAGCGCATGCACGCGCCAAGGCTGCACATTGCCGCCAGATGGTGCCCGCCCCGCGCGCTCAAGGATATCGCGTACGATTTTTTCGGGGATTGGCGTCGGCAGGAAGGCACGGCAGGAGTATCGTGAGGCAACAGCTTCAAGAACGTCCATTGGAATGGCTCCGCAATATGCGGGGCGATATTGGCGGGCGCTGTCGCTAAAGCCAAGCGGCGTCACTTGCGCGTGAGAATACGTGCAACTTTCTCAATCGAACGGCCGCCGAAATATGCAGTGAGCACAACGGTCGCCCAGTGTGCGACGTCGCCCGAAAGTGGATCGGTCGAGCCGAAGGCGAGAACCTTGTCCCAAACCACCACTTTCCACACACAGATGACGAAAGCGAAGGCGAACAGAGGTCGGGGAAGCGCCGTATACCAACGGCCTTGCTCCGCGAGCACCGATTGTGATGCCAACTCACCCTCGCGTTGCTCGACTGCCAGTTCACGTGCAGCGAGATCGGCTGCGATTTTCTCGCTCGCGTTTTCTGCCGAAAGCCTTGCACGATAGGCATCGAGAGCCGCCTTTGCGAATGGCCCGCCGAGCAGATTGCCAAGAGCACCAAAGATGATCCCCAGCATCAAGGCACACGGCTGATGGTACGGCGTCGTGCAATCTCGGTGATGAGGCCGATCGCAATGACGTAGTAAGGAATGAATCTTGGCTCCAGCGCAACTTGGATCGCGCCGGTCACGTTCGGATCGGTCGCAAGCGCCATAAGGAAAGCCGCAAGCAGCCCGGCGAGCACCTGGATACGCGCCCACAGGATCGTGAGCGAATTTCCGAACCAGGATTTTGTTTTAGACCACATTGATTGAATATCCTTCACATGTCGTGATGCTCTTTGGCGGCCATCGCCAATGCGGCCACCTTCACCTCGGCCACGCGACGGCCCCAGCCTGCGCCGAAGATTGGCCAGGTTCGTAGGGACCGGAGGAATCGCAGACGCTCGTCGCAAATCTTGGTGACGAGCGTCGTGGGATCGACAGCGTGTGTCGCGGCGATAACATCGTCGCTGATGGTGACCGAGCGGTCCGGCAGCCCGAGCAGGCGGCGAAGAGCCTTCGCGCTCCGCCCGATGCCGGAATTGACGCCGTAGTCGAAAACCGCATAGTCCAGGCCGGCCGGCAGTTCGTCGCAACGCTGCGCGTCCCAGTAGCGGGCGCGGTAAATGCGCTTCGCTACCTCGACCGTCATCGCGCGCACATCGGCCGCGGTCGCTCCGGGTTTCGCATATTTCCGGTAGTCGAAGATCGTGATCCCGAAATTTGTCGGACCGCCCGGATCGCTTGGGTGATTTGAGTACCCACCCTCATGCGCAAGCAGAAGGGGCAAGCAAATGTTATATGTCGATTTCATGTTTGGATCTTGCGAAGGCCTACGTGCCCGGCACTGACATTTCGAGGAAATACACAATGAGGCGAACTTTGCCGGCGATGAAATTTCCGCCGTTGGCTGTCACGCGCACTCTCGTATTGGCGTAGAAAGCGGTCGGGCCGATGACGCCATTGTTGGTCGAGCCGAGTGTGATGCCGAGAAGATTCCCGAACTGCGTACTATTACCGTTGATGCCGACCCCGTAGGACGTTGCGCCTGTGATCGAGAGCGTGGTGCGTGATGCAACTCCCAGCACAACCGCGCGGTCCGGAATGAAAGCTGCGTCGGTTGTCTCGGTAAACGCGCCGCTCAGACTCAGTTCTTCTTCCTTGGCGCGGAGCGTCACACGCCCGCCATGGGCTGTCAGGGCAACGCCGTCGCGCCATAGGTCGTCGTCATAGGTGACGGTCAAGCGTTCTGCCCTGACCCAGGCCTTCATCCCCGGAACGGGGGCGATCCGGTTCCAGGCGCCGCCGCTATAGAGGGCGATTTGCGCATCCCAGCCGCTCCAAGCACCGCTCGCGCCAGACGCGGGAATATAGGAACTGCCTTCGCTCGGTGAGCCCGGCGGCGCGCTCAGCGCGCGGGACTCCACCGCAAGGTGCGTCAGCGCATCGAGCAGCACGAGCGCTTCGTTGTGAGTGACGTGTTTTTGCGCCTGCGCGGCTTGGATCGCCGGCAGCGCCAGACGTGGCGTATCTGTCATTGAAGTCCTTAGATGTGGAGAAGAGCCTCGGCCGCAAAGCCGCGGCCAACGGTCGCGGAAAGTTGCGCAACGCGAACGCGCAGGATCGATTGCGGGGTGCCGAAATCGGAAAGTTCGTCGGCGCTGGCGTAAAGCGCCATCGGCGCCGCCACGATGATCGAGCGCACGACGGCCGGACCCGAAAGAATATCGAGAACATATTGCTCGCTGTCCTCGCCGAGCGGCACCTCGCCGACCCAGTTGTCGCCGTCGGTGCGCGTGCGCCTGACCCAGCTGAAGGTCACGCCCCCTGCCGCACGCCCCGCTTTCAGATGCACCGGCGCTAGCGGTCGCAGCGCGGTGGCCTTTGGTGTCAACGGGAGCACAAGCGCTGCCGGGTCGGCGTGGTCACGTCCCGCCGCCACGATGCGCAGCTGCAGTGTGCGCTCGAGCGCATCGATGCCGCTTGCGACCGTCACAATATGCTGATCGAGCAGCACGAATGGCGCCCCGGCGAGCAACGGCGCAGCCATCGCCCATTCGGTTCCAGCCTGACCGCGCAGCAATCGAGACAGCGTGTATGTGCGGTCGGCAACCAGTTCAGCGTTCGCGAACTGAATGACCTCCCAGGCTCCGTCCGGCCGCCGGACGGCGGCCGCATTTGCACCGGCGAAGATCGTGCTATCGGAGACCGACGCGAGCTGACCTCCGAAGACGCGAACGCGAACGGTTGCACGATGCCATCGGGCCGTCGGCCCCGCGGGAAGGTCATCGAGAGTCTCTCCCGCGATCGACGGCGCCAATGCTTGCGCGGCGCGTCCGTAGCTTAACCCATCAACGGAAGACCAGACGGTAACCGCCCCGGGCCACGGATCGGCGAAAACAGCGAGGCGCGCAGGCACGGGCGGCTCTACCGCTTTGATAGACGGCAAATCGAGCGCCAACGCGTGCACAGGACCGGCCGCGGGGGGCGGACCGGAAACGCGCAAACGCGGTGAGGACAAAGCGAGATTAAATACTTCTGGATCAATTGAACGTGCCCTCACCGCACGGCTTTCGGTATCGCTGATTCCTGCAACTCAAAGAGGCGACGCCGGGTGTTAACGTTCAACCGAACGACGTCGCCCGCGGCGAGTGCGAGTTTGCTCCGCGGTAACGCGAAATCGGCACTTTCGCGACCCGCCCAGAGATCCTGCAACCAGATTTCCGCCCGGCGCGTTGCCTCGCCATCGCTTGTTACGACGGCAAGGTCTGCATGCGCGCTACGCGATGACCCGCCGACGAGCCGGCGTGAGGTCGCGGCCGCGCGCAAGTAGTCCGCACCGATATCGGTGAAACCCAGCGTAACTTCACGTGGAAGTCCGCTTTCCTGTCCACGCACCAGCCGCACGGGCCCGCCATCATCCGGCAACACAAGATCGTCGTCGGTCAGCTCGGCCACGGGCAGGCCGCCGCGTTGGCGGAAACGCAGCACACCGTCCTGCTCGAACGCGTCAAACGCAAACGCAAGCGCCAACGGATCCAGCATCGCACGGGGTGTCATGGGCCTGTCGACGACGTAACCGTGGGCGCCGTCGCCGAGTTCACTCGTGTCCACGTGTCCGATGCCGCTGTCGGCCAGAACTGTCCAGACCAGCCCGTCGAGTGGTGTCGACCCAAGCCGCCCTGTGAGCCAGTGCCCGGTTTCCCAGTTCGCCGCATCACTCCACACCTCGGTCAGTGCCGGGAATGCCGGAAATGGGCGTGCATCCCATGTCCACACATGCACTCCGTCAGGCGGAATCATGCGCCCGCCGTAGACGCCGGAGATCGGGTTGAGCGGCGTTTCGCCGAAGGCTGGATCGAAGGCGCCGAGCGCGGCCTCGAGATAGCGGCGCTGGACCAGATCGTCACGCTTGCCGTTGGAATAGTGCGGCATGCCTGCTTCCGACGATTTGGGGTCGGGAAAAACACTGGGCTGGTTCGCACCCTTGTCGACCGCCGGGCAGCCGATCTCGGTGAGCCAGATGGGTTTCGATTGCGGCACCCAGGCCGTCGGGCTTGCGAGCTCCGCCCCGCCGACACGCTCGTAGTGGAGTTGCGACCAGAAATTCCAGATATCCTTCTGACGGAAAACCCACGGTTTGCCGAGACCGTCGGTGATCGAGGTCCGGGTCTGCGTGTCGCGCGCAGTGTTGTCGGCATAGAACCAGTCATAGGCCTCGCCACCTGAAAGATTGCCGGCGAGATAGCCAAGCCTGTACGGGCTGCTGGTCAGCGAAAGATCGCGCTGATCCGCCGTATCGCGCCAGTCCGACAGCGGCGCGTAGTAGTCGATGCCGATCGCGTCGATCGAAGGTGAAGCCCACAGGACATCGAGCGGAAAGCGAACTTCGCTTGCCGCACCGTCGACGACGTGGGCGCCATATTCAGTCCAGTCGGCGCCATAGGTCACGAGCGTGTTCGCGCCGACGATTGACTTCACGTCGGCAGCAAGCGTCGCAAGCGCAGTCACCGCGGGATAGATACCGGGCGCCGAACGCACGCGCGTGAGCGATTTAAATTCCGAGCCGATCAGAAACGCGTCGACGCCGCCGGCGCTTGCCGCAAGCGAGGCGTAGTGCAGCACGAAATTGCGGTAGTTCCACTGGTCGGCGCCGCCACTGAAGAAGGCGTCAACCTGGGTTGCAGCCGCCGGGCTCCCATCGGGCGAGCCGGCCCGCCCGGGCGCGGGGTCGCAAGTGATGCGTCCACGCCATGGATAGGCCGGTTGCGACATCGCGCCGCTCAACGGATCAGACAACGTGTTTCCCACCGGAATATCCAGCATCAGAAAGGGATACAGCGTGACCTTGAGCCCGCGGCTTTTAATCTCCGCGATCAGGTCCCGGATGCTCTGATCGGACGGCGTACCGCCGAAGGCTGGCCTACCGTCGACCGTGGAGACGAGATGCGCCCCCGCCCGGTCGAGCCCGGCAACCGACCACGTGCCGCCATAGGTCTGCTTTGCGCGGTTGTCGACACCCGGCATCACCCGGCATTGGCCGCAGCGCAGATCGGTGCCGAACCATGCCACCACGATCGCCACGCGTTCGATGTTCGGTGCCACCGCCTGCAATTCGTCGAGCGCGGCAACGGCGTCAGATGGCGCATAAGTAATATGACGATTCTCCGGCGCCGACTGGCCGGGTCCGAGCGTCTGCACCACGGTCCCCGGCGCATAGCCGAACTCGGTCGTTCCCGGGATGAGCGTCACTGCGCGAACCATCCGCTCAAGCCGGCCGACCGGACGCACTACCTCGAATGACAGCTGCGGAATGCGGTTGCCGAAATTCGCAAGCGGCAGACGCTCGAACACAACGTAGGCAAGGCCTCGATAGGCCGGCACGTCACCGTCCTTGGCGATAATCAGCGGATCGGGCGCCTGCGCCTCGTCGCCCGCATAAGCGCGGATAGACAGGCCTGTGAGATCGAGCGGCTTACCGTCGGCCCAGATGCGCAGCACGGCGCCGATCGGCCCTTCGCAAAGACCGACCGCAAGGTTGGCATAATAGGAATATGTCGTTGTGTTCGTGGTGATGGCCGGGCTTCCGCCCATGCCTTTCCCGCCGCCGCCCGCCGTCTGCAACGTTGTGCTGACCACCTCCTCGAGATTGGTCGCCCATATCACCTGGCCCGGAAGGCGCGCGCGGCCATAAACGCGTGGGATCGGCGCACCCTCGGTGGACGCCATCACCGCGAGATCGGCGAGGCGTGGACCTTCCTGCGCGATCTCCTGCCGGCTTCCGAACAGGGCACGATCGATCGCATTGCCGGCGAGCGCGCCAATGAGGCGGCCTGCAATGGCGCCGGCGGGCCCAAAGACCGCCTTGCCTGCAGCAGCGCCGGTCGCTGAAAGAACAAGCGCAGCCATCAGCCGATCACTCCAGGAAATTGAAACGCGAATGCAAGCCGCCGGCGCCACCACGGTGCGATGGCAACTTCCGCAACGGCCGCGCCATCGTGCGCATGCACCATCATGCCGGGCGCCGTAACAATCGCGGCATGCTTGGCCGGCAAATGCGTACGCCAGCGGAACAGCAACACGTCGCCGGATGCGTGGCCGTCAAGCGGGATTGCGATGAGATGCCGTGCGGCAGCGTTGGCCAGCGATTCCTCGCGCGTCGCCTCCGCCCAGTCCGGCGCGTAAGGCGTCGCTTGTTCCGGCTCGTCGCCAACGACCGCGCGCCAAACGCCACGCACGAGGCCGAGACAATCGCAACCCACACCTCGCAGCGAGGCCTGGTGCCGATAGGGCGTGCCGATCCAGCGCCGCGTTTCCGCGACGATATCGTTTCGGTTGATGATCATGTTTAACTTTGGCGGCTTGCGCCGTTGTGCCCGGGTTCGCCCGGCAGCGGATGCGCGATGATGAAGTCGTTGCCGGGGATGTGCGGAAATCCCCGGAAATTCACAGCGTTGTTGAAGCGAGCGCGGCAGGTGTCAAACCGCTTGTCGCAACCGGCCATCACGACGAAGGTGTCTCCTGCCTCGATTTGCTCCGGCATCGCCTGCCACAATGTCAGCCGTACGGCAGCGCCTTTGCGATGGTTTTTCACCTCAACGCTCAGGCCATTGTTTGCACCGCTGGTGAAAGTCAGTTTCCCGGCGGCGAACCAGCCGTCTTCGAAACTGTCGAGTCCACTTGCCGTGAAGGCCGCTGTCGCCTCGGGCAAAATGACGGCGCCGGCGCCACGGAAGGTCGGGTTCGAGAGATCGATCCTGCAGCGGCCGTCGCCGAGATCGGCAGAGCACGCTGCGGTATAGAGCCGGCCGCTTTCCTGCGCGAGCCGCTCGCTCAGTCCCCGCACTTCCGCGGTGAAGGCCTGGCCTTCGCGCCTCACCTCGCCAAGCGTTCCTTTTGCAAGCAACACACGCAGCGCGGGTTCACTCCAATCGACCAGCCAGATCTCGATCATGGCCGCATCGTACCGGCCGGCGGCGAGATCGGCCTCGTTGAGTGAATCGCCGGCGAGTGCGCCGGAAAGCTCGGAAGAATCGACGGCAAAACCGAGCTTCTGCGTCACCTCGCTGCCAGTCAGGCCGCCGCCCGCATGGCAGCTAACGGCGTCGAGGGTAATGTCGTCATCATGGTCCGTGAATCCTTGCGTAACCCCGTCGGCGCGGGTGATGACCCAGCAGCGGCAGAGCGTGGTGACGCCGGAATCGAGCCTCGTCTGCAGCGCGGGTGGAATTGTGCGCATTTGGAATCCTTAAGGCGCCATCCTGGGATGGCTCTTGAAAATAAATGGCGGGTTGTCAGATCCAGCGCCGGTATACCGGCGGCAATGGCCGCACCAAATCGCTTTGCATCCGTTTTACTTCGACAGGCTTTTGCGGATCTCTTCCAGGCACGTTTTTGCGCTGGATTCCATTCTGGTCTGCATGGCCGTTCGATATTTTTCCTCGCTGCCGGTGGCCTCGAGAGTCTTGACCTCATCATTTGAGGTCTTGTCCGCCATACCACTCGCATTGCATTTGCAGTAGTCGTAGAGCGCTGAAACGGGAACGTCCTTGTTGGTGGGGGCATCTAGTTGGGTCTTGAGGCAGCTGCGCGTGGCCGCTTCGATGAATGTCGTGCGCACGTCGCCCGTCAGGCCCTGATCGCTCCTGGCAAATTGCACGCTTGCCAAAAAGAGTGCGATTGCAGCAGGTGCAGCCCACCTTGCGATGTTGCGCACGTTGCTTCTCCGCAAATGTTCATTTGCTCTCGAATGGGCGCAATGTAGCACAGCGGACGGAAGGCAAAAGCGCCTTCCCCGATGGCGTTATGGCCTGATCTCCATCAACGGGATTTTCGGAATTGCGCCCGCGGCAAAAGCCGAGAGATCGACTTCCAGATAGTCGGTATCGAAACGCACCGGCACATCGAACAGGAAGCCGGCTGTGATCGCCGCGCCGGCGGGAGGAATATGGTCAGGGACAAACGTTATTATGCCGGTCGCAGTGTCAGCAGTGAAATGCGTCCCCTCGTCTACCTCCGTTTCCGCGACCGCCACACGGATGCTCCCGGGCATCGGCTTCGCGATCGGACGCCGGTAGGGTGAGTAAAGCGCGCCATAGGTCTTGCCGAGCTGAAACGTCGCCGTGACGCCATCGCCGATTCCGATAATCTGATCCGTCGGCCTTATTGATACGCCCGGTGCGGCAGAGGAATGGTCGAGCCGGTCGCGCCAGCGAAACCCGTAGAGGCGCCCGCGCCGCTCCTCGAAAAACGCGACAACCTGCGACAGCGCGTCGAAAGTCTTCACGCCGTAACCGGCGTCGTAGCGGCGGCGAGAATGTGCCCAGCGTGCATTGCGTTCCTCGGCACCGGAACCAAGCGTGACCACGTCCGTGCGCCGCTGCGGGCGCCGGCGCTTTTCAGCGCGATGTCGAGCGGGAATAGAACTTCGTGGAAAGATGTCATGAGTTCCTGTCTGATGTGACTGCGGCCCAAGAGGAAGCAACCGTGAGCCATTGGCCATGGAACGGAACGGCTGTATTCAGTGTTTCTTCGGAATGATCGAAGCGCTCATGTACATGGGTATCGGCCTCCTGACTGGATGCCTGATCGGTTTGGCCGTTACGCCCCTCGTCCACGACCGTGCGGTGCGGCTGACCACCAGGCGGATGGAGCACGCTCTTCCGAATTCAATCAAGGAAATAGAGGCAGACAAAGACCTCTTGCGCGCGGATTTTGCAATGTCGACGCGGCGTCTCGAACTAAGCAACGAGCAACTGAGAAACAAAACTGCAAATCAGCTCGCCGAACTGGGCAGGAAGAGCGATATCCTTAACCGGCTCAAGGCCCAGCGTGACGTGCTGAAGGTTGAGGTGCTTGGCCTCAAGGCGCAAATTGCAGCGCTGAAAAAACGGCTAGACCGGGATCGCGAGGAACCCCGGCCAAAGATCCACCACGTCGGCGCGATGTTGCGCCAATGGATTCCTCATAGAGTTCATCACTGAGCAGAGCTAGGCAGCCGTGGTTTCCTGAATCTTCTGCACCTTTTTAGGCGGAGGGAGCGATACTGTCTCGTCGGAGACGGACCTAATGAGAGCGTTTTCCGCCAGATACTTGTGGTATTGCGCGACGACGGCTTTCGCTTCGTTCAGCGTCGCAAGTCGCCATTGAATTTCCAGATTTTCATTTCCCGTAATACTCTCAACGATCCGGCGCTCTTCGACGAGCAGCTTGAACTCACTCGGCTGGTCGGACTCTTCAAGGGTGCCGTTTAGCCGGGTCGCAAAATCGATGCGCCCGGTCGGAACCCAGTCCTTCTTTACGACACCCTGCGATGGTGCGGTTTTCCAACTCTTCCAGTTTTCCATATAGGTCAGCACGCGAGTCATCGTTCTGTCCTCCCGACTGTGAAGGCTAACGAACACACACGATTGTCCCGGCAGCCGATAACGCGGCATTTGCCTGCGCGGTTTCACACCATTCGCGACCATGAGAGGTATTCAAAGGTGGACTCAGGCAGACCCGCGCAGATTTTCTGGTGACTTCCTTCGCCGGCCTCTTGCAGGGGGATTGAGAGGTTAGGAACCTGCGCCAGCCCATTGCCGTTTCGGCGGCATGGACACATCGGATGCCGTCTTTCACATCGCGGTATTGGTGATCGGTGTTCTCGGAATTCTCCTATCCCTCGCCGGCATCGCCTTCTGGTGGGCGTCGCGCAAAATGAACCGGCTCACGTAGTCCGGCCCGCACACTTCAGGCTGAGACGCGTTCCGACAGTTCGCGATCTCGGTCCGCACGGCGTCCGCGCCGCGCACTGCAATGGTCCGCGATCAGAGGCAGGACCTCGCTAACGTGGGTAATCGGAAGCATGTGCCCGGCATTTGCCACTGTCCGCACGGTCACGTCCGGGATCATGCGAGAAAGATGAAAACATATTCTGCGTGTCGGCAACGGCGATTGCCCGCCGGATACAACCAGCGTCGGCATCTCGAGGGACTCAAGGTCGGCCTGCCGCATTGGGTCGTTGAGCGTGCCCCAGAAATCGAGCGAGACCTTGCTGATCCGCGCTGCCAGCGCTAGGCGTTGTGAGGCCGGCAGGGCATCCCATACGCCCTCGCCGCCCCAATAGTCGACGAAGCGGCGCATGCCGCCCTGATAGTCGCCACAGTTGACTGCGTTGGCGACCGTAGCGCCGACCTCCGAGATCTGCCTGAACGCCCGCTCGTCGATGTCATCGCCGTCGCGCAGCAGATGAAACGACGCGGGCTCGATCAGCGTCAGCGTCTTGAGATACCGCGGATGCCGCGATGCGAACTGAAGCGCGACGGCGCCGCCGTATGAGTGGCCGACGACGTGCGCAGGCTTTCCCAGCAAATCGAGCAACGCGGCAATGAGATCGGCTTCGACCGCCAGGTTGAAGGTGCCGTTGCCCGGCCAGTGCGTCGTGCCGCCATAGCCGCAGAGATCAGGCGCGATCACGCGAAAGTCGGAGCGAAGCGCCTCCACCACCTCGGCCCACTGGCGGCCCGAGCTGCCCGTGCAATGCAGCAGCACGACCGGTTCACCGATGCCGGCGGCGAAATATTTGACACTGATGCCGCCGGCATCGATGGTCGCACCGCCGATGCTTTGCTCCTTGAGAGACATCACGCCGCCTTCAATGACCTCGTTGCAGCCTCCAGACCGTGCTTGATGTCGGCGACGATGTCATCGATATGCTCGATGCCCACCGACAGGCGCACATAGCCGTCCGAAACACCACTCGCGAGCTGCTCCTCTTTGGTGAGCTGCGAATGTGTTGTGGTCGCCGGATGGATGGCGAGGCTTCGCGCGTCGCCGATATTGGCGACATGATAGTGAAGTTGCAGCGAGTCGATGAACTTGCGCCCTGCTTCCTTGCCGCCGGCCAGCTCGAAGCCGACCAGTCCGCCGAACTGGCCCTTGAGGTAGCGGTCTGCGCGCTCGCGATGCACGCCCTGCTGCTGCGACGGATGGATGATCCGCTTGATCTCTTTTCGCGTGCGCAGGAAATCGACCACCGCCTGAGCGTTCTTGCAGTGCTGGTTTATGCGCAGTGCAAGCGTCTCCATGCCTTGGATGACGAGGAAGGCGTTGAACGGTGACAGGGCCGCACCGATGTCGCGCAGCAGTGTCACGCGCGCCTTGATGGCGTAGGCGACAGGACCGATCGGCTTGACCGCTTCTGTCCAGATGGCACCGTGATAGCTCGGATCGGGCGTGTTGAGCGCCGGCTGCCGTTCCGGATGCGCGGCCCAATCGAAATTGCCGCCGTCGGCGATCAGCCCGCCGATGGAGTTGCCATGGCCGCCGAGATATTTGGTCGCCGAGTAGACCACGACCGCAGCGCCATGCTCGAGCGGCCGCAGGAGGAACGGCGTTGCCGTATTGTCGACGATGAGTGGAATGCCGAGTGGCCGGCCGATCGCCGCCACTTCGGCAATCGGGAAAACGGTTAGCTTCGGGTTTGGAAGCGATTCGGCGTAATAGGCACGTGTCCTGTCGTCGGTCGCGCGCAGGAAGTTCTGCGGGTCGATCGGATCGACAAAGCGAACTTCGATTCCCTGGTCCTTGAGCGTGTGGGCGAACAGATTCCACGTGCCGCCATAAAGATCGGTCGAGCTGACGATGTTGTCGCCCGCTCGCGCCAGATTCTGCAGCGCGAACGCCGACGCCGCCTGACCTGAGGCTAGCGCCAGTCCCGCCGCCCCGCCCTCGAGGGCGGCGACGCGCTTCTCGAGCACGTCGTTGGTCGGGTTCATGATGCGCGTATAGACGTTGCCGAGTTCCTTCAGCGCGAACAGATTGCTCGCGTGCTCGGTGTCGCGGAATTGGTAGGACGTCGTTTGATAGATCGGCACCGCGACCGCGCCGGTGGCCGGGTCGGCACGCCAGCCGGCGTGCAGAAGCATGGTTTCAAGGCGATGCGAACTTGATGACATTTGCTGATTCCTCAGATGAATCGTCGTATTTGATGGCCGGTCTATAGCGGTGGGCCCGACCGCAGTCCTTGAGCCGGGCTTGATTTTCCCTTGAGGAGCGCTGGATTCTTATTCTGAGCGGCCAAAAGAGGGCGCAAACACGCCCAAAACAACAGGGCAACCCTCTCGGGCGGCCCACGGCTCTCCAGTGCAATTTTTTCAAAAGCCGCGCTGTCCCCGCGCCACCGCGCGCGCGATCTGTCCGGTGATGTAGGCCTCCGACCGGCGGAAGCTGTCCGCGTCCGGCGTAGCGATGTGCACGGTGACGTTCGCCGCACCCGAGCCGCTCATCGCGACTCCGAGTCGCCCGTCGCTTCCGCGCGCAAGCGGCAAAATCGCTTCAGGCCCAGCCTCGCCCGCAACCCCGAGTCCGCCCGGACCCAACGGAAAGTACGCAGGCGTCGCAATCACGCCGCCCGACGCAAATGCTGTAAGCCCGCTCAACTTGTCCATCAGGCTGATCGAGTCGGGTGCGCCCCCTCGCCGACCGCGTGTGCCCGGATCCTCGCCGAAAACGCCGCGAAAAAGATCGCCGAGCCCGCCGCCAAGATTTCGCGCAAGCCGCTGAAACGCCTGCGCAACAGTCATGTCGGAAAGCCGCAGTGCGAGCTGACGCAGAACGTCGTCGAACTTTTTGCCGCCGGTCGTGGCATCGGCAAAAGCCTTGCTCATCGCTTTTGCGAAGCTTGCCGCACTGATGCCAAGCGCATTCGTCCTCGTGTGCACGCGATCGGTCGTTTTGCTAAAGTCATCCGGGAACTCGTCACGCTCCTCGGTGATTTTGTCGGGCAGGAACGTCATCGGGATATCTCTTCATCAGTTGTGCGAGCGTGCCGCGATCGAGCGGCGGAGAGCGGCCGGTCACGGCCTCGATGGCGTAGCCGAGCTCGCGCGGCGTCATCGACCAGAACTGCTGCGGCGAAAGCCGTAGCACGCCAAGTCCGATACCAATCGCCTGTTTCCAGGGGAACGGAGTCACGCGCCCGCCTCGCCGAACGTCGCCTGAATCAGCTCGGCCGCGATGCGCACATAGCCCCGAGCCCCGTCTTCGACCGCCATGACGGCAACGTCATCATCGGTTACCGCTGCGCCCGCTCCGCGCAGGCCCGCGCCGATGATGCGTGTCAGATCGCGGGCCTTCAGCCGGCCCGAGCCGAAACGCTCGGTCAGTGCCACGAGGTCCTCGGCGCCGAAAGCATCTTCGAGTTCCGCGAGGGCGCCAAGCGTCAGCACGAGCCGCCGCCGTGCGCCGCCAATGTCGGCCTCGATCTCGCCGCGATGGCGATTGGCCATGGTTCCTCCAAAATTAGTTACTTGCATCCGATAGTCACGGAAAAATGAGTGGTGCCCGATTCCGAACGGGCGCAGCCTGTGGTCCGGAATCGAACATCGAGCGGAGTCCTGTCATGATGGCGTCGACGCTCACGCATCAACCCGACCCGGCCATTCCGAACATCGCCTGTCCGAAATGCGGCTTACGCATGCAGGTCGCGGCAATTGAGCCCGCTGGTGACAATGACCGCACCGTTACGTTCGGCTGCGACTGCGGACATCGCTACGATCTGTCCGAACGGGCAATCGTCGCGCTCGCCCGCGACAGCTCTGATCGCTGGTGAGACACGGATAAGCGGCGCTCACGTGTCGGCCGCGAATGTCAGCTCGCCGGCGGATTCGAGCGCCATGTCGTAGGTCACTTCGCCATTGTGCTCGCCGGCAAACTCGAGGCTGGTGATCTGAAACGGCCCCTGCACGGTGCCGAACGACGGAATCACGATCTGGTAGCTGGCGATGCCGCCCTCGAAGAACGTCTGCCGCATCAGCGCATCAGTCGCGGCGTCCTTGAACAAGCCTCGGCCCGACACCGCGGCGCGCTTGACACCGGCGCCGTCGAGCAGTTCGCGCCAACGGTTGGCGCTTTCGGCGTGCGTGATGTCCACGGTCTCGGCATTAAACGCAAGCCGCCGCGTGCGCAGTCCGGCGACTGTCGTGTAGCCCGCGCCGTCGGCGATCTTGATGAGCAGATCCTTGCCCTTTTGAGCCGTCATTGGTGGTCCTTTCAGAATGAGTCCTTGAAATCCGATTTGCACGGCAGCGGCATTCGCGTTGCGCGGTCTGCGGTCGCGCGCGGCGCATGGCTTGTGATTGATTTATGATTGACTCGTATTTGACGCACGAAATGCAGCGCCTTTTTGCAAACGCTGTCGGCATGACGCGCATCAACAACGCGTGACTCAAAATCTGCCGCGCTTGCACGCCGCGCCAACGGCCCATAAGTACCCGGCAGACAAGTCTTAACCGCCCAGTAACCCCGGCCCTGTAGCAAATTCACCGTTCGTGTGACTCACGATTGCCGGTCTATTGGCCCAAGCAGGATTGTTCTTATGCGCAAAGGTTTGACAGTTTTGATCGTGGCCGTGCTCGGCGTTTTTGCCGTCAAGTCGGTCATTGGGCCCGGCAAGATGAGTTTGAGTGAGGCGGTGAAATATCCGGTGCCGACTTACGATCTGCACGTGGCGCAACCCGTCGATATGAAGAACTTCCCGTCCGACGTCATTCCGCTCCCTTGAGAGCGACCACTGGCGCCAGTTTCTTCCTCAAAACACTGCAACCTGATCACGCCGCGCGGCGCGCCCAGTCGATGACGGTCGCGATCCAGGCGTACTGCTCGGCTTCGAGCCTTAGCCGGTAGGCAATCCACCCGCGCTCGCGCAGCCGCATCGAGACGTCGGCGGCGTCAGCTTCCGCGGCCACGGTGAAGCCGGCGCTGACGCGCCCCTTGTGGGTATCGATGAAGACCCTGCGACGGCGATGCCGCATTTTGCTCACCACGTTGGGTCCGCGCAGACGCAGCCGCGCGCAGCGGCGCGGACGGAACAGTCGCGCGGATGGAAAAATGGGCCCAAGGCAACGCCTTGGAGCCGGTCAGGTATGTAGGTACGGCCGCCTCTATTTCCAGACCTCCGGCGCGGCCAATTGCACACCGAAGATCTCGCGGAACCCGCGTCGGCCGGCCGCGGTGATTCGCAACGCACGCGAACCGCGCTGCCGCGCCAGCCAGCCACGCTCGATGCAGACGCGACAGATCTCGGCGCCGACGTGGCCGGCAATGTGGTAGCGCCGCTCGCTCCAGTCGAGGCAGGGTCGACAGAAAATCCGGCGGCCGGCTCCAGGCGCTGTGAGCGTGGCACCGAATTCCCTCAGAAATTTTTTTCCTGCGGGAGTCAGCGCACCGCCTTCGTCGTTGAGCACGACGAATTTATTGCCGGCGAGCGTTGATTGCATCGCGGGGTTCGACGCGGAAACCCCGGGGGTATGAAGGTACGGCTGCCTTCGTCGTAAAGCTGCCGCATCGATCCGGCAGATGTGCCGCTGAAACAGGGGCGCACGGCCCGCAGGAAAATCCTGCCGGCATCGCTGTGGCATCAACTCATGACAGACAATCCGGCGCGCGCGCCGCGCGTCCTCATCATCGAGAATGACTTTCTCATCGGCGAGATGCTTCACGACATGGTCGCGGAGCTCGGCTACTCTGTCACCAAGGTCGCGCACGGGCTGCCATCGGCGCTCAATGAAATCTCCAAGGAGAACTTCGACGGCGCGCTGGTGAACATCGGCATCGACGAGCAAAAGCACGGGAGCGAGATTGCCGACATCCTGCTCGCAAAGAATATTCCCTTCGGATTCGTAACCGGATACGGCCATGCCCTCGAGCAACGGCACGCGGGCATTCCGCTGCTGCAGAAGCCGTTCAACAGCGAGCAGCTGCGGGTGCTGCTGGAAGCGCTCGTCGGGCCGGGCGGAAGCCCGAACCACAGCACCTCGCACGCAGCCTGATATCACCTAACCTGGGTCGAATTGAGCGCAGCCAATTTCAGGCTGTTTGCGGGTCGACAACGACGTCCCGTTTCAGGTCTGTTCGCGCCTTCGGCGAAATTCTCGGAGAGCCGTGGCGGATCGGAAGCCGGTCGCCTTTCCACGCACGATTGACGGTTTGCCCGGCATGATGCCCGTCTGCGGCCGAGACGCCGACCGAACGCGCCAGTGGCGCGATCTCGTGTGCCGCAACCAGGAGACTGGCAATCGCGACAACACAGGGCAGCGAATGCAAGGTGACAGTTTTTGCACGCATGGCAGCCAATCCACTTCGTCAACGTGCGTAGTTAAGGACGTGCGGCCGCAATTGAAAATCCGACTTGATCCTTAAGGGAACATCCGTATGGCAGCCGGGCGCGCGGATGACGCGCAATTCCCGCTCAGCCTTCGCCGCGCGCGCGCGATTCATAGTCGCCGGCGTGAGATCTGCAATAAAAGGCGCGCTTGAGGACCTTTTTCGACGGCCCGTCCTTTTGCACCGTGACCACCTCGACGCCGATCGGCGCCGTTTTCTGGCATTCGCGGCACCGGATCTGCTCGGAGAGATAGACCTCCTCGACCACCCTCTGGCCCTTGATGGGGATCTTTCCGATCAGTTGACGCATGGGTGTTGCTGCCCGTTCCCCGCATCATACGCGAGTCGGCGCTGGGCGCGCATCGCTTTGACCCGGACTTATTCAGGTTCCGTCACCGCGCGGAAGCGTACCAGCGCGCGATAAGTGCGCCCGTCCGATTCGCGCCGTACGTCGGCCGTGGAAAAGCGAAAATTGACGAGCCGATGGCCGGCAAGCGCGAGCGGCGCATCATCGAGTGCCTGCAACAGCGCGCCGGCAATCACATGCGCTTCGCGGTGCCCGCCCTGCCGCGACCAGGCATGCAGCGTCATCTGATGCTCGAGCGCTGGCTCGCTGCCGGCGGAAAAATCCGCAACGCGCGTTTCGCCGAGCGTGACATAAGGAAACGCCGCCTCGCGCGGCGGCTCGTCATAAATCTTCGGGCCGCCGAGCGTGGCAACGAGCGCAGGGTCGGCTGTGAGCGCCGCGTGCACGGCGGCACGCAGCGCCGCGGAAGCGGCGGTAGGCATGAGAACCTCGAAATGATGTTGCTGCAGCTAAACGAGCCTTGGTGTTTGCTCGCGAGCGATGAGTCGCATTTGAATGAATCGCGCGCTCAATCCTCCCGCTCCTCCGCATCGATCTCGAGGAAGCGGCGGCCGTCGCTCTCGCGCACGGCCATGATCCGGAAGACGCGTGCGCCGTCGCGCAAGCGATGCAGCGTGCTGATGCCGCTCCGCGCGCGGACGACGATGCGATGGCGCAGCACGGCACCCAGGTGGTCCCCGGCAATGTCACTACGCGCGGAGACCGGCATCACTTGTGCCCACAGCGTTGCCACCGCCTCATAAGTGCGGACGACTCCGCCCGCGCCGTCGCCGGTCTCCACCGGCGCCTCCAGCTCAAGCCGGCGGTTGAGCGCGCCGATATCTTTCAATGGCGCGCTCACAGCGGCAGCATCCGGTAGGGCGCGATCAGCGCAGCGGCATTCGCTGGCACCGGCGCCACCTCCGCGCCGGCAACGATCGCGCGGTTCTCGTGCCAGTGTGCAACCAGAATCCGGATCGCCTGGCGTATTGGCTCCGGCACATTGCTCGCCACATCGCCAAAGCCGACGGCGATGTCGAGCTCGATGCCAGCGCTGATGCGCGTCGGCATCGGCAGTGCCCAGGGGATGAAAGACAGTGTCGACGTGCTCAGGTCCGGCACGAAAGCCTGGGCGTCGATCGTGCGTATCTCGCCGTCGAAATCGAAAACACGCGCAGCCGTAAGCATCTGCAGCGGCGCCGGCCGCACCGCGATGCGTCCGTTCGCCGGCCAGCAGTCGAGCACGATGCGCCAGCTCTGCGTCACGAGCGCGAGCCCGGTTTGCGTTTCGACATGCAGGCGCGCCGCCGAAATGAATGCTGCAATCAGCGGGTCATCGTCCGCCGTCTCGAGACGCAGGAAGGCTTTCGCCTCGGCGAGCGACAGCGGCTCGGCCGCAGGCGGCGTGAGCAGAATGGATGCCATTGTGATGTTCCGAAAATTGCGCGCGCGCCATTCCGGTGGAGGGCTTTGGCCCGCCCCCGGAACGGTGGAAGCGTCGCGTTGGACTGTGGTGGTACGGTTCCGCCCGGATGGGCGGCCGCGATCAGCCGCCGGCCGGCTCGCCGCCAACATCGCCACGCCGGACCGAGCGATCGAACTCGTAGACGATGTCGGCACGGCTGTTCTGGTCAGCCTGCCCGGCGAGCCGCACGTAGCATTGCGCCAGTTTCGCCCACTGCGTCCGCAGGACCGGGCTTTGTTCCCGGGCAGCGCGGGTGCGCAAATGGGCCGCAAGGGCGCGGTATCGGTCGGCGGGGCTCATCGGGTCGTACCTTGGCGTCGCTTACTCAATCTATGTCTTTGTACACATGATCGAGAACCAAGCAGGTCGTCGACCGTTCCGCTCTTCACGAAAAATTCCCAACTTTTTTGACCGGTTGTTCAGTGACTTGGTTCACAGGTGCCTTCGGTCCTCCGGCAGCCGGCGGCAGGGTGCGAATTGACAAAGTTCCGCAGCCAAGGCTCATGCACGCCATGTTCCGCGTCCTCGCCGCTGTCGGCCTCCTGCTGCTCACCTCCCCCGCTTCCGCCGTTACCGGCAATGCGCCGCCGGCGGCGGGCTGGGCCGCGCGCGCCATCGTGATGATCGTGGATACGCGCGACGACCTGTGCACCGGCACCGCGCTGGCGCCCGACCTCGTGCTCACGGCCGCGCATTGCGTCTTCCGTAACGTCGACTATCAGGTCAGGGCTTACCAGACCGGCGGCCCCATTCCGGTGCGCGTCATCGTGCGGCATCCGCGTTTCGACTATGCGAGCTATGCCGCAAGCCGCGCCACCGCCGACGTCGCGCTCATCAAGCTCGCCGCGCCGCTGCCCGACGCGGTGGTCCCCGCGTCACTGGCGGTGCCGCGGCGCGTCGCGCCCGGCGAAACGCTCACCATTGCCGGCTTCGGCGTCACCCTGGCGGGAACCGCGCGCGGGCTGGGCCAGCCGCGCATGGCGACGCTGACGGTCACCGGCAAGCCCGGGTCACTGCAGATTCGCCTGTACGACGTCGCCACCCGCAACCAGCGCATCGGGCTTGGCGGCTGCACCGGGGATTCCGGCGCGCCCGCTTATGATGGCGAAGGCCCGCTGGTGATCGGCGTGGTGAGCTGGTCGACCGCGCCCGGCGACGAAACAGGCTGCGGCGGCCTCACCGGCATCACGCCGCTTCTGAGCTACCGTGACTGGATCATCGACACCGCGAGCAAGCTCAATTCGCCCCTCGCGCCCTGATCATTGGCTTTGTTGGAGGCATTGGCGGCTGTTTCTCAAGCGCAGTTTCCATTTCCCAATGGTCGATTGGCCCAGTACGATCTTTGGTCGCGGAGGCGCGGGGGCGCACATGAAACGTCGCGAGTTCATTACGTTTCTCGGTTGCGCAATAGTCGCGGGGCTGCCAGCCGCGCGGGGGCAGCAGCTAAAGTCCGTGCGAATCGGTTTTCTTGGCGCCGGCGCCGCCGATACCAGCGCGGCGCTCATCGCCGCTCTCAAACAAGGCTTGCGGGAAAACGGGCTGGTCGAAGACAAGGATTATGTTCTCGAACCGCACTGGGCGGAGGGGCACTATGAACGCTTCCCCGGATTTGCCCGTGAACTCACGGACCACGGTGCGCGCGTCATCGTGGTCACGACGGTCGCGGCCGCCCGCGCGGCGCAGCGTTCCACTTCCGCAATTCCGATCGTCATGGCGCTCATGAACGACCCCGTCGGTAATAATCTCGTGGCAAGTCTTGCGCGTCCGGGAGGCAACACGACCGGAATGGCGTCATTGAACCAAGACGTGACGCCGAAACTTCTGGAGGTGCTGCACGCTGCCCTTCCGCAGGCGAAGAGCGTTGCGGCCTTGTACAATCCGACAAATCCATCGAACGTGGTCTTCTTGAATCGCGTCAGGACTCAGGCGGCACCCCTCGGAATTGTGATCAGCGATTTTGCCGTGAACACGCCCGACGAGCTGAATGCGGCGTTTCGCACGATTGCGGCACAACGCTCCCAGGCGTTGCTTGTCATACCTGATGCCGCCACTCTGGATCTTGGCGCGCGTATCGCGGCTCTGTCGCTCGAAAATCGAATCCCTGTCGTTTCAACCGACACCGATCTCACCGGTGCAGGCGGCCTGATCAGTTATGGCGTCTCTCGACGCGAGGCTTACCGGCGCTCGGCGTACTTCGTCAGGAAAGTTCTCGATGGTGTGAAGCCGGTCGATCTACCGGTCGAGCAACCCACGCGAATTCTTCTCTCCGTCAATCTCAAGACCGCCAAGGCACTTGGCCTCGCCATGCCGCCGTCGCTGATCGTCGCGGCTGACGAGGTGATTGAATAAAACGACGGTCCCGGAGCAGAACTCCATATCCGCTTTACTTTGTCCCTGACGGCGGACATTCGCGGGTGCTCGAAAATGTCCGCTAAGCGCCAAAAGCGGACATCCCCAATACCCGTGTAGCTTCTGATGCTTCATTGAGTATCAAACGTGGGGGTATTGCGCAGCATTTAGGTGCTGAATAACCTTCGTGTGGGGGGAAGCGTATGTTGGGGTCGGGTTGGTCAGGCCTGCTCAAGGGATTGGCGGCGGGCCTCTGTATTTTGGGTATTGTTTCGCTCGCATTGATTTATTTCATTCCTGCGCCACCAAGCACCACCCTCATCGCGACATCGCAAAAAGGCGGCGGTTACGAGTTTTTGGGCCAACGCTATCGCGCGATCCTCGCTCGCAAAGGCGTGAAAGTGGAGCTGCTCCACACGGGAGGGTCGGCGGAGAACATCAAGTTATTGGAAGACGCGAATTCCGGGGTCAAAATCGGCTTTACGCAAGGAGGCATCTCAAACAGTGAGCGAGCCCCGAACGTGATGTCATTGGGTCGGATCAACTATCAGCCGTTTTGGATATTTTATCGTGGGAATGAGAAGCTGGATAAAATACGGCAACTCAGCGGTGCATCTATCGCTGTCGGAGCGGAGGGCAGCGGCACCCAGGTGGCGGCCAAACAGATTTTCGGCCTAAGCGATATTACTTCTGACAACTCGAAGTTTTCCCCGCTCGGCGGAGAGCCTGCGGTCAAGGCGCTGCAGGGAGGCACAGTCGACGCGGCATTCCTCGCCTATTCGGCAAATGCCCCAGTCATCAAAACTTTATTCAGTGATCCCAATATTCACCTCATGAACATTTCGCAGACCGAGGCTCTGACCAAGATTTTGCCATATCTCGTTCAATTAAAACTGCCAGAGGGGGTTATCAATTTCGGAGGAAGTATCCCGCGAACGGACGTTTCCCTTGTTGGGACCACCAACGCCGTGATTGTACGTAAGGATCTTCACCCGCAGATTATCTATCTCTTGCTGCAGGCGATGGTGGAGGAACATAAAAAGGCCGGGCTCTTTGAACGAGCGGAGGAATTTCCAACGCCTCTCGATTCCGAATTCGTGGTGGCTGAGAGCGCTCTCGATTTTTACAAGAACGGTTCTTCCTTTTTATACCGATCCCTGCCGTTCTGGATGGTCACCCATGTTGAGAGATTAATTGCCGTATTGTTGGCAGCTGCGGCAATTGTAATTCCAATTTTCAATTTTGCGCCCAAGCTGTATCAAGGATTTTTGCAAAGCCGCATGCGTAAATTGTATCGACGCCTCAGGATCATTGAAAATGAAATGGAAACACAACTTACCGCAGCTAAAGTGGCAGCCCTCCAATCCGATTTCGAGAACATTGTGCGGATGGCCAGAATTCTTCCAATGCGGCATTCTGATCTGTTTTTTGATTTCAATCGGCACATTGAGTCCACGCGCACACGCCTGACTAAAGTAAAGCCATAAATCATCCCGCAAGCTAATTGCCCTATGTCCGCTTTGGGTCATTAGCGGACATCTTGCGATGCGGAAGCCGTGTCCGCTTTAGCCCGCTATGCGCCAATAGCGGACCTTCACGAATTGATCTGCGGAAAAAACAGGCCGCCTCTGTGATCTCCTTAACATTGGCATCGGGTGGGCCATGCCTAATGTGCATCCGGAGCAAAGGATGTCTGTAGCAACGAAACTGCTGAGGGAAACACCTCATATTGATCATCGGAGCTCGGGAGCAGGTCATGGTACCGGGAGCCATCTTTATCAGTCATCGGTCTGAATACGCCGATCTTGTCAAAGCATTGAAAGCGGTCATCCAGGAAACCGCTCAAGGCCAGATCTCTGTCTTCATTTCGGAGGACATCCCAAAGGGCGATGATTGGCGGGCAAAGCTCGAAAAAAGTCTGCAAGGAGCCGAAAATCTTTTTCTCATTTATGGTGCCCCATACGAGGATTGGTCCGGGTGTTTCTATGAAACCGGATACTTCGGTGCCCAACCGCCCTGTGAAGGGCGCGAGCGCCGGATTTTCTGCGTCAAGCGCAAGGACATCCCCGTTCCGAGCCCGCTAAGCCATCTGCAAGCGATTGCTGACGAAACGGAACTGGTAAAGGCACTCATCGAAATTTACCGGCAAAACAAGATTGCCTTTGATGCCGGCGACCTGCGCGCGCGTCCAGTCCATCGGACGCAAGCTGTTTGGAAAGATTGCGGAGCTGAGAGGTTATTCACGCGTTCTTGTATCGATTAACAACGATGATTTTGGCGAAGCAGCGGGCCTCCCGCCCAAGGCGATCGTCGAAAGCGACACCACAACGATCACCGAATTATTCGGCTTGGCCACATCTAGCGTCCAGTGGGGCGAAATAATTAAGATCGCCGCCGAACTCATCGGCAACGAAAAAATATTTTTCGAAAAATGGCTGGCAGAAACCGCAAAAATAATCCGCGCCGGCCACGAAAACAGCGTCGTAGCACCGCAAACAGTACTGATCGCTCGCCGAGGCGGCAAGCGATACCGGTTGCTGCTGTATCACATGCGAAGGCAAGGCAACGATGTCAGCGTCTACGAGTTCCTGGCCGTCGATGAAGTCGGTGGCCCGACGGTGGGGCTGCCAGCGCCCGTGCTGTCCCTGATCACTGCCATCCGAATGGGGTTTCGCTTCCGATACGAGCTTATCGATAAATTCGCTGACCTTGATTGGGAAGCCCTCTCGCCGAACGAGCGTCAGAGCAACGTCGGCGAGTTCCAGACCATCCTTCAAAATCTGCTGGCAGAGTCTGATGCGCGTGGAAACGTCGATGTCTCTGAGCGAAATTTCTACAGCGCGTTCGATCGTGTCTCTGCGCCTCGGATGAGGAGACTTATAGCCAACTGGGAGCCGATCTACGCGGAATTGACACAGACCCTGGGCATTCTGGGCAGCGCCAAGATTTCCAAGAGTGTTTCAGCCGAGAATACAAAACGTTTTTGCGAGGCGCTCGACGCCCTGCGTTTTCTGAATCTCGAGTTCCTGTCGCGGTGCTGTGACAGCGTCGCAAAGACGATGTCGGTCCCAACGGACGAACTGGATGCAAATGCGGTGAAGCTCGATCTCCTGGTGAAAGCGATCAGAGAGCGGTCGTCTGAAGGGAGCCCGACGGCGCCGTTGCAAGCAGCCTGAGTAATTAAATAATTAAGAGTGATGTCCGCTTTGGGTCATTAGCGGACATTGCCGCATGACTATTTAAGTGCAAGTACAACCGGCCCAGAAACCGGATCCGTGACTCCCAGATCCCCGCCAAGGTCTTCAAGAGTGCCGCGAAATGAATCAAGCGTCGCAATCATATGAGGTCGCGCGTTCGTAAGTGCACCCATATCAGTCCATTCTGCAATAATACAGAAAGTGCGATCGCCGGTTTTAATCATGTTTGCGTGCTTGAGACCCGGCCAATTGGCTTGCACCTTTTTGTGTGCATCAAGGAATTCCTGCTCGCGGCCAGGCTTAACTTTGAAACGAACAGCGTTGAATGCAGGCATAGAGTCTCCTTTTCTGCCAATGTTATTCGATCACCTCGTCGGCGCGAGCAAGGGCAGTAGGCGGAATGCCCAAGCCAAAATTTTTGGCCGTCTTGAGATTGATCACAAACTCGAATTGTGTCGGCTGCAGAACAGGCATTTCTGCCGGGTTCGATCCTTTCAAAATCTGTCCAACGTACTCACCGGCCTGGCGGTACATCCAGCTGATGCTTGGGCCATAGCTCAGGAGCGCGCCAACAGCTGCGAACTGCCTGACAAAGCCTACAACGGGAAGCTTGTGCCGATTGGCGAATGAGACAATCTGCTCGCGCCGATCGAGCAGGATCGGGTCTGTCCCAGTGATGCATGCGTCAGCCTTGGCAACCAACAGCTGTTCGAGCGCCGCATCAATTTCACGAGCATTCGAGGCATTCAGCGTTACGGTTTCGAGAGCCAATTTCTTTGCTCCGGCCTCCGCATCTGCCTGTTCAACTTTCACATTGGGATTGGTGGGGTTCATTAACAACGCGACGCGGGAAATGTTGGGGGAAATTTGCCGAAGGAGTTCAACCCGCTTTGCGCCAAGTACATTTTGGTTGAAAAGAATGCCGGTCACATTCCCGCCGGGGCGATTTATGCTCTTGACCAGGCCGAAGCGGACAGGGTCGCCGCCGATCGTAAAAACCACGGGCACCGTGCTACTGGCACCCTGGGCGGCGCGGGCAGAAGCGACATCTCCGGTGGCGGCAATGGCGACCACGCCCCTTGCTACCAGTTCAGCGGCAAGAGCCGGCAGCGCCGCATAGTCGCCCTTCGCCCATCGCTCCTCAATGCGGACATTTCTGCCATCGACGAAGCCCGCCTTCGCCAAGCCCTCCCGAAAGGAGTCAGCATTGAAGCGATAAGTATCGGGCGAGGCGCTGTTCAGGAAGCCTACTAAAGGAACCTTTTGCTGCGCTCGGGCCGCTGAGGGCAAGGCCGTCACCGCCCCACCGAGAAGCGTGAGGAAATCGCGCCGCTTCATTGCATCCCCCCGAAACTCAAGGACGGCATCCTAAGGGCAAAAGCTAAGCCCTCAAAGGGGCCGTTGATGTCCGTGCGGCGTTGCGAAAATGCGCGACTGCATCAAGCGGATACGGGCACCTCTATTCACTCCAATCCATTGGATGAAACCCAGCCCTCATAGCCATTCCACTCGACCAAGCAAAATGGATAAGCGCTGGTGCTGTCTTTCGGCGCTATGCACCGACCCCTCATAACAACACCCGTCGACCCCGCCGGAATGCGGACTAACACTTTTTGATCCTGGCCTGGTCCCGATCGAAGGTTGAGATATCCAAGTGAAATGTCGCGCTTGATCCTTTTTGTTACGGCCGTCGGACTGGCTTCGGGCCCCGTTTTGGCCCGGCGCTCCTGCTCCGCACTGACAGCGGCCTGCTGTTGCCTGGCTTCATCCGCCTTGCGCTTTGCGTCCGCCTCGGCCGCCGCTCTCGCCTGTCGCTCCTGCTCCGCCCTGAGCGCTGCCAGCCGTTGTCGCTCGCCCTCGTCCGCCTTGCGCTTCGCTTCCGCTTCTGCCTTGAGTGCGATGACCCGCTGTAGCTCAACACCTTCACGCTTCTGAATGAATGCGTAGCCGCCCCAGCCGACGAGGAGCAGCAATGTCGCTGCCACCACGGCAACCAACGGCACACTCCACCGGCCCGGTCCGGCCGCCTCTTGACCGAGCGCTTTGCGCATTCTTGCGATCAGCGCCTCGGCATCGTGGCCAAAATGCGCGTGGCGCACCTCGACGGCCTGGCGGCGGGCAAGCGGCTTCAGCGTGTCGGGTAGGTCGCTCTCCTTCGGCATGCGTGCGGCATCGACCAAAACAGGGATGACAAGAGTGTCGCGGGCAAGCGCCGCCGCGATTTCGATCGCAACGAAGTCGTCTGGTTGGTGGAGTCGGCGCTGTCCGGCTTTATCTTTCGCCCTCAGCCAATTGGGGCCGATGATGGCCAGAACGACATCGCACTCAGCCACCTGATTGTTGAGATGCGCCACGAAGTCGGCCCCTGCCGGAATGTGGTCGACATCCATAAAGAGCTTGTCGCGGCCAAAAGTCTGCGCGAGCCGGTCGTGCAGTCGGCCAGCCATGCCGATTGAGTCATCTCGGCGGTAATTGATGAAGATCTTACCAGCCATGCCGGGTCTCCCCCGGAGAGACCCAAATCTTATCGCAGGACCGGTCCGCTCACTATGATCTTGTTCACATAGGCGAATTGGAAGGCAGTGCTGACCTCCAAGACCTCGTATCAACGAGGCCTCGCTGCCGTCGACAGCTAACCGGGCAGATTCAAACCAAATGCCTTGTGCATGTCCTGAATCATGGCCACAAAGGCCCGCGTGTAGGCGCCGCCGTAAAGCGACGAGTCGAGGGACGTCGCCAATGCGAGCAAACCGACGATCCAGATAAGCATCCGCATGAGGAGCAAGGATGCCGAACAATTCTTAATAAAACTCGCAATATCAAAATTACATGCGTGGGATGGGCATTCGCGCGTAAACGCGTCGTAAATACGAACGGCTCCGGAAGCCGAAGCCTCCGAAGCCGTTCCACTTATACTGAACTTACACTACGCGGTACTCGCTACAATTCGCTTACCAGCAACGGCGGACCTTGCGGACGTATCCGTTGAAGTCCTCGCGCACGACGCGGCAGTGACGGCGATAGGTGTAACCGTCGTCGTAGGCGTAACTGCGATAACGGGGGCCGTAATCATAGTAACCGTCGTAATAGCCGTAGCCCGGGCCAACGCCGACACCGACACCGACCTGACCCGCGCCGATCCACACACCCTGCGCGCTTGCCGGCACCGACAATGCGACGCCCGCCGCAGCCAGGATTCCGATTGCAAGCTTCCTCATTGGGAACCTCCTTGGTTGCTGCACGGACAGAAACGCGCGGGCGCATGGGGCGTTCCGGTATGATTGTGATCGCCGTCACAAACAGGCGTTTTTCCCGCGCTTTTGCCGGCACTTGAACGATTTGTGAGAGGTTCTGCCCGGGTTCCGCATTGGCCAAAAGTAAACGCGGCCGCGGCGCCCCGCCCCACGAACGTCTGAGTGTTTTGGAATTGGGCTCGTAGCCTTACTTAAACGCGGCCGAGATCTTGGTGTAAAAAGTTGCAGTAATTTGTGAGCCAATCGTATTCACAGTGCCGATGATGACAATCGCGATGCCCCCCACCATCAGGGCATATTCAATGGCAGTTGTGCCGGACTCGTCGGTCAGGAAGCGCAGAACAAGCTTGCTCATGAGGCTCTCCCGGGTCACAGCGGCGCCCATCACGACTGGGAGCATGGATACTACCACCCTACCTAAGAGAAGCTCTGGGCTTTGACTAACAATTACGTAAAAATTGAATCAACGGTTTCAGATTTAAAACGAATTGGATCCGCGAGGATGTGGCCGGGGCAAAAGTGTTAATCATCGATTCACCATGCCGCCGGCGCTGGCGCGCGCCGACGCGCGTATCGATGAATCGGGCTGATGTCCGCTAATGACCCAAAGCGGACACGGCCAAGCACCGATAATTAAACTTGCGATCCGCAAAAAGCGGTCGTTAAGAGTGCCCAGTTTGGCCGAAGCGCGAAAAAGACGTGGACTCGAACATCGTCGCTTCTTTGCCTTCATCAGTGGCGAGCCACTCTTTCAGCTCCTGGTCAGATTTCGGCTGACGACCTTTCATGCCCTCGAAGGTATCCCGCAGAATTTGAATTTCACTTTTCACTTTCTCTTTTTCGCTCATGGCAATCAACTCCGTGAGAGAGATCACGAATGTTAGATGGCCGCCATTGGGAATTGTTTGATTTAGCGCAAAAGTGGTGCGAAACCCCATAGACCGAGCGGCACGCTGCACCTCTACGGTCCGCTAGAGCCGTGGTTCATCTACCTGATGACGTGATCGGCGGCGGCCACCAGCTGCGCGGGAATGGTGAGGCCGATCATCTGCGCCGTTCTCAGGTTGGCGACGATCTCGAATTTGGCCGGCGCCTGCACCGGCATGTCGGCAGGCTTTTCGCCGTTGAGGATGCGATCGATGGTGTCTGCCGCGCGGTGGTACTGGTCGATCGTGTCGGGCGCATAGGAGATCAGGCCCCCTTCGGTCACGAAGAACCGGCTGAAGTACACCGCGGGCAATTTATGCTGCGCCGCCAGCGCAACGAGCCGATTCCGCGCGAGCGCCGAGAACTGGTTGGGCGTCACGATCATGCCGCCGCCGGGACCCGCAAAAGTTGCCAGAAAGCGCTCGAGCTCAGCGCTGTCGCGCGCATCGACCGGGGTCACCTGCACATTGAAAGACGGCGCCGCCTTCTCGATGCCGCTCAGCACCTGCCTCCAGGTCGACCGCATGGGATCCTGAACGACCGCAACCCGCGTCACGTTCGGCGCAATCTGCTTGAGCAATTCAAGCCACTTCACGCCGATGCCCGGCTCAAACTCGACATAGCCTGTGAAGTTGCCGCCGGGCTTTTCCATGCTGGCGATCAGCCTGCGGCTGACCGGGTCGCTCGTGCCCATGAAGACGACGGGCACTGTGCCGGTCGCCTCCTGCAATGCGCTCGCGCTCGATGCGCTGGCCGCCAGAATGACCTCGGGATTGAGCCGGACCAATTCTTGCGCAAATCGCTTTAACAGGCTGTCGTTGTTGGCCCAGCGATACTCGATCTGCAGGTTGTGACCGGGCTTCCAACCGTGTTTTTCCATCCCCTGCTCGAAAGCGGAGGCCCACACGCGCGCCTGCGGGTCGTTCTCTGCGATGCTCATCAGCGCGCCGACGCGTCGGATCGCTGTTGATTGCTGCGCGCGCGCAGCAAGCGGCCACGACACAGCCGTCCCGCCGAGCAATATGATGAAATCGCGGCGTCTCATGTGACCCCCCATCTGACACAGCAATGACGAGATGAGGTCTCGCGCAAGCTGCGCCCAGGCTCGTCTTTTACGGGTCGCAAGGCGCGGCGGCTGTGCTGCCGGTCACAAAAAACGTGAAGCCCGGACGTTCAGGAGTGGAGGCCCTTTCGGGCCTTACGCTTCGGCTCTGTTGCGTCTGGTGTCGCGTAAGGGCTCGGATTGCACCACCCGCGATTGCCCGACAGAATGACCGCACGGCATTGCTCGAACGAGTTGTACTGGCAGTCCCAATAGACGCTGTCATCTGTCACCGCGATCACCGCACACCACGGAGCCTCACGCGCCTCGACCGGCCGCGCGCCCCAGGGGATCGAGCTCACGACGGCCGCGATTACCAAAGCTGCCGCTGCACGGGTCATGACGGCCTCCTTTTTTGTCGCTTTTCAGATAAACCCCGCGCGAGCGTTGTTATTCAAAGCAAAATGTTCCGTTTGTGATGCATAGCGGACATCATCACACTTCCGGTATGCAGGTCCAAGTTGATATGATGCCCTGTCCGGGAAGTGGGGGCGCGTCATGATCAATTACCCATTCGCAGCTATCGCGGCCATTTATGCCGGTTCCTTCACCTATCTTTATCAGCGGTGCAGCGACCGGCTTCCGCTTCACAAATATTTTTCCAATCACGTCCTGTTGCTTGCGCCGCTGAATTTCCTGTTCACTTTTTTCACGGTCGGACGGCAGGGCGCGGTGTTTGAACCGAGGTCCGTTCCCGGGCTCGAAAAGATCAAAGAGAACTACGAGGTCATTCGCGGCGAAGCCAAAATTCTGCTCGACACGGGAGTCTTTCAACGCCCGCCGGCCGTTGACGAGCCAGGATACAACACGTTCGAAAAGGGCGGTTGGCGGCTTTATCCTCTCAAGTGGTACACGAAGGAATGCGGCCGTTCAGCGGTTGCGGCGTGCCCGAAAACCTGCGCCGTCATGGATTCAATTCCCGCCGTTCGATCCGCAATGTTCACGGTGCTTCCGCCCGGAGCTCGGCTTGGCCGCCACCATGACCCCGTTGCTTCGTCCCTTCGCTATCATCTGGGACTGCTGACGCCGAATTCCGAAAAATGTGCATTGACCCTCGATGGAATTGAATACCCCTGGAGGGATGGCGAGGAATTGCTGTTCGACCAGACTTACCTGCACAGCGCCGTGAACCGGACGGACATTGTCCGGGTCATTCTGTTTTGCGATGTCGAAAAGACCCAGCTCCGCGGACCTGTGAAACGCCTTGCGGACGCGGTCAACAATGCGCTGGTTGCCAAATTTACCGGCGCCAATGACCAGGGCAAACTGTCGTGGGTCTCCTGGGCCTACAAACCGATTTACAAAGTTCGCTCTTTTGTGAAGGAAAAGATCAAGCCGAGAAGTCTCCTTGCTTATAATCTCATCAAATATGGCAGCATAGCCCTGCTTGTGTTCCTGCTCTATTTGGCGCTGCGATCTGTTCAGATCTGATTTGATTTCAATCCTCGTCAGTCCAGTATTTCGCGAGGTCACGCCGAGAAGGGGCAGGAAACAGTTTCATGACAGAAGTCAGGCCGGTCTGCGCGGGACGAGCAGGTTACCTGTGAAAATTTGTACCGGCTGGCCATTCTGATTGAATGTCGTGGTTCGTACTCGGATGACGCCCCGATCGGTGCGCACTTTGGATGGCCGAACCTCCAGCACTTCGCTCTCCACGCGCAACTCATCGCCGGGACGGACCGGGCGCGGCCAACTCAGTTCTTCCAGGCCGACTCCGAGAATGCCGTCGGCAGGCTGGAAGTCACTCTCCACCAGGAGACGCATGGTCACGGCGGCTGTATGCCATCCACTTGCCACAAGCCCTTTGAAAACCGACTTGCGCGCCAATTCCTCGTCAAGGTGGTAAGGCTGCGGATCGAATTGCGACGCGAAAGCGAGAATCTGTCCTCTGTCGACCTGCAGCCGATTGGACCTGTAGACCTGGCCTGCTGCGAAATCTTCGAGATATTGTTTGGTCATCCTTGCAATCTCGTCACACGGGGGTCTGGAACCGCACCGAAATGTGCTGAATTTGTGAAAACCCCGGCTCTAGTGACCAACAAAGTTAGGGCAATGCACGCTGATCTGCTAGGTTTCAGCATACAGAGATGGCCTGGGGAGTGTGATGGGGTCCAAGCATACCTGCCGCGTGCTTTTGATTTACCCGCGATTCGTTTCGGAAACGTTCTGGAATTTCGCGGAAGCGTGCGAACTCATGGGCGCTCGTTATCCGGTCGCGCCACTCGGCCTCATTACCGTCGCCGCGATGCTGCCATCGCACTGGGAGGTGCGGTTTGTTGACCGCAATACCGAGGAGCTGACGGAAGCCGACCTCGATTGGGCAGACATGGCCATGACTGGCGGCATGCTTCCACAGCAGGCCGATAGCCTCGCGGTGATTGAGCTCTGTCGCAAGCGTAACCTGCCGGTTGTCGTTGGCGGTCCCGATCCGACGTCCAGTCCGCACATCTACGATCGGGCCGATTTTCGGGTGCTGGGAGAGGCCGAGGGCATTCTCAGCGAGTTCATCGCTGCCTGGAATGCCGGAACGCGAACCGGCACGTTCACAGCTCCCAAGTTCCAGGCCGATGTGACCAGCAGTCCGATACCACGGTTCGATCTGATCAAGTTCGAGCGCTACCTTTATGTCGGCGTGCAGTATTCGCGCGGTTGTCCATTCACGTGCGAGTTCTGCGACATCATCGAATTGTACGGACGTCTGCCGCGCACTAAGACGACGCCCCAAATACTTGCCGAATTGGACCGCCTTTATGCGCTGGGCCACCGAGGGCATGTCGACTTCGTCGACGACAACTTGATTGGCAACAAGAAGGCATTGAAGCAATTCCTGCCCAGCCTGAAAGCATGGCAGGAGGAGCATGATTACCCGTTCGAGTTCTCCACCGAAGCATCGGTCAATCTTTCCGATGATGACGAACTTCTGCGCATGATGCGGGAGGCAGGTTTCTTTGCGGTGTTCGTTGGCATCGAAAGTCCAGACCCTGAAACTTTGGTGCTGATGAAGAAAAAGCAGAATACGCGGCGAAATCTGGTTGACAGCATTCACAAGATTTATCGGGCGGGCATGTTCGTCACAGGAGGCTTCATTATCGGCTTCGATAATGAGAAGACCAACGTGGGCGATTCACTTGCGGAGTTCATCGAGCTTTCGGCCATTCCCGTTGCAATGGTGGGACTCCTTTATGCGCTTCCGAATACCCAGTTGACCCGTCGCCTTATCAAGGAGGGCCGATTGCATGCAAACCATGACGTTGGGCCCGTTCATGGGGGCGATCAATGCACGGACGGAATCAACTTCGACACGAAGCGGCCCCTGGGGGATGTGCTGAGAGATTACAAGCGCGTGTTGCAGAGAATCTATGAGCCGGCAGCCTATGCCGCGCGTCTACAAAGGCTGGCCTCTCTGCTCGACCGGCCGAAGTCGCGCCGCGATGTGCCGGCTGGCGACCCGCGCGGCAAGGTCGACGCGATGCAATTGATGCAACGCATCGTTACCCGGTTGCCCGAGGCGCGTGAGCCGTTCTTGCGGGTGCTCAAGACCTGCGTGCGCGACAACCCGGACGCGGCGCGGATCATTATTGGACTGATGGCGATGTATCTGCACCTCGGCCCATTCTCGCGTCGCGTCATTGCCGCAATTGACCGGCGGATCGAGGCGGACGTTGTTGCGCATCCTGGGCCAGTCGCCATGGCTGATACCGCTGCCACCGCTTGACGTAAATCGAAACAACAACTTCGGTATATTCGCACGTCGGGGCCTTTGAGCGATCCGATCTATGTCGAAATGAACGACGGCGCGGCGCCGCCACTGCCTGAGCGATCGACTCTTGATGCAATCAACATCACCAAGGACGCCTGGGGTCGCGGAACTGGTCGCCCTCGCCCTGTTCGCAAAAGGTATCCGGAAATGGATTCTCGCCGGACTGATCGGCATAACTGCCGCCTGGTTCGTCGTCCCGGCGGCAGCGGACGATAGCGAGACTTGCGTGCGCGGATCCGGCGACGCCGCCATCGAGGCCTGTACGCGCCTCCTCAAGTCCGGCCGGTTTAACAAGAGCAATCTCGCGCTGATCTACAGCAACCGCGCCAATCAATGGGAGCGCAAGGGCGATTTCGACAAGGCCATGCAGGATCATGCAGAGGCGATCCGCACCGACCCGGCTTACGCCGCGGGATACATGCATCGTGGCAATCTTCACGCCCGCCGTGGCGACTATGACCGCGCGATTGCCGATCACAGCGAAGCGATCCGGATCGACCCTGCCTACGCCAATGGATTTTATAACCGCGGCCTGACCTACAGCCGCAAGGGCGACCACGAGCGCGCGATCGCGGATTTCACCAAAGGAATCGAACTGAACGCCAACAGCTCTCAGCTATGGGGCCAACGCTGTTGGTCGCGCGCCGTTGTCGGCAAGCAATTGCAGGAGGCGGTTGACGACTGCACCAAGGCCGGCAGCCTGGCCCCGAAGATTCCGCAGATCTTTGCCTATCGCGGATTCGCCTATCTGAAGCTCGGGCAATTCGACAAGGCGCTCGCCGACTACGATGCAGCCTTCGCGCTGACCAAAAGCCCCGACCATGCCGATTGGCTCTATGTCCGTGGCGTTGCCAAATTGAAAAAGGGCGACGCCGCGGGCGGCAACGCGGACATCACGAGCGCAAAGGCAGGCAAGGCCGACATCGCGGAAGAATACGCGACGTACGGGATAAAGTAGACGTCGTGCACGCCGCTGCAACATTACGACAAGGGGGAAATTCAGATGCCGACAAAAGTCAATGTTGAACTGATTATCGTTTGGGCTTGCGTGGGATTTTTCACCGGTGCGGGCTGGGCGCTTGCCACATGGCTTGTCGGTCGCATCCTTGGCCTGACACATCTATAAAAACGTCTGCTCGCTCGGCTCCGAGCTATTGACCGGCGAGGCCCACATCCGGTGTGGCCGATGGCGCCGATGTCAATTGACCCGGCTGCTCGGCAAACGCCGCCGCGGCCGGTCCCCGCCGTGGCGCGGAGACCTTCTGCCGGCGCGAACCTTGTTGTTGGGCGACGCCATTCATCTCGCCATGCTTTGTCATGGCATTCGGTGATGATTCAGGCGGCTGCAGGTTCACCTCACTGTCCGGCTGTGCAACCGGTGCGGCATCAATCGGCGCCGCAGGTATCGGTCTTGCGGAGGGCGCCGGTTCGGGCGCAACGGCTGTCGTCTTCCCGTTGATTGTGCTCGTCGTCAGGCCGGTGAGGTCCGAGGTATTTTGCTCCAACCTGCCCTGCCGCTGCTTCAACGCTGTGGATGCGCGTTCGTTTTCGACCCGCTTCTGATTCACCAGCTGAACGACCAGGTCCACCTGCCTGCGCAGTTCTTCATAGGTAACCTGCTTGCGTCCGATCAGGTACGCGAAATAGTTGCTGGTTGCGAGCACCGACACCGCCGCAACGGCCAGCAGAATTGACCTGGCAACGACAGCGGCAGCTTCACCGCGCGGGGACCGATTGCTCCCCGCCTGGGGCGGGGTTGACGGACGGCGTCGTTGGCGAGTGCGTACCGGAGAAGAGGTCGACATGCAGCGCTCCGTGCCGGTTCGACATATGCCGAGCCGATTCGCTGTGATGTGTCAAAGCAAAGATCCCCGCCTGCGCACGCTGATACCTGCTGCCGGCCACAGGTGCTTGCGTGAACGCCAGCGATGTCCGCCAGGCGTCCAGATTGCGGCGCATTGCAACGGTGTGATTTCAGTGTGGACCCGAACGCGTATGAGGGCCTCGTTCGGCGTCGCGAGGCCCGGATCGCTGACGATGCGCGGATACCGGGAGCAGGCTTCAAACACGCGTCGGGAACGGCTGCATTTGGGTCTTGCCTGACTGATGCGACCCCGAGAGCCGTTCCCGGCACGCCGCTCTCGCGTTTCGCCGCTACCATAGGCCCGAGCGTTTGGCACTAACGATCGTTGCGGCGTTTCTGACCCGGTGGCGTCATCCAAACCTCCGTGGCGTCGCAAAGACATCCCTGCCCGTCCCGCACAATTTGAAAAACTACCGAATGCCATGGCGATGCCAAAGACGGAAAGCGTGGAACTTCGATAAATTCCAATCCTTGTGACAATCGGGTCACACGGTAACAAAATGCTCCGGACCGCAAAATGTTCATCAGTGGAATTCAAAAACCTGACCCCAAACCATGCCCGGCCGATAAACAAACCGCGACGCAGCATCGGGAACAGTCGCAATTCTCGCAGAGGTGGGCCGAAAGGAACCCGGGCTGAAATGGGCTAACGTCGTTATCGCGACATCGAGGATTAAAGGTCACCAACATGGACAGGAAGACAATTCGGCTCCAGGCGCGGCTCGGTGCCATCGAGTACATGATCGCCGAGTTGTTCAAAAAATTTCATTGATTAAATGATGTGTCACTCAAGCAGGTTCAAAAAGAACACGAATTTCTGCGCGCATATCTCCAAAAAATGACTCTGCAAATTCCTGATCCGGCCTTATCCGATTTGACTGCCGGCGAAATGATGGATGCTTTTGAGCGGCTTATGGAAAAGATCGAGATGGCAGTTCGGAGGCGATGACGCCGCCAACGGATCCTCGATCACGCCGTCAGTGCGCGACGGTACCCGACCTTTAACGCCGCGTTGCCCGCCGCAGGCATTTGCAGTGCAACAACCCATGCCTGTTTTACGCCCAAAAGAGCACATGGTGTGCGGGCGCAATTGTCGACGCTTCTGTTCTTGTCAGGTGAGCCTGTAGCGAGCCCATACCAACATCAAGACCACGGCGACTGTAAGTAGGACCCCAATTGTTTCAACTTCCGACATCGCAGCCTCCTTGAGAGCCTGTTATGTGACCTCAATCGTTTCGACGTTGTGGCACCGCTCGCAACGGTAGGTCTGCAGCTCCGGATAGGAGCCAATGCGCGGGATAGCCTTGACGAGCTTCATGGACTCCCCGCAGCAAAAGCGCGTGATTGAATGCCCTGGCTCGTATCTATGCTGTTCGGCGGCAGCCATGGTCGAAAACTACGACCACGGCCGCGCAAGTTTTCAATTCCGGATGTTCCCTTAATGCATAAGCCATCACCAAAAGGGGCCACTGCCGGTTTCGAACGAGGCCGGTCGGGCGGCGCGCTCGGCCCGGCCATCGTGGCCAAGCCGGCTCCAATGATGGTTGGCCAGGTCGGCGCGACCTGATGGGTTTTGCATTACGCAAACATCCGTAATTGACCCGCCGATGACGCTGACAATCGTAACGGGCCATGGATCGGCCGCCGCGTGCGCGCGCAGGCCGACACCGGAGGGTTCGCCATGGACGTGCTCACAGGGATCGGTTTCTTTGTCGTCGTCGCGGTCGTCCTGATCGCGGGCGTCTATGTCATGAAGCCGGAGAAATAGCTGGGCCTGTTTCCATCGCTTTGGTCGCCAGCCGGCCGGTCGACGAACAAACCGCGAAGGCGCACCTGGGACAGAAATCCGGATTTACGAATGTGACGCGCCACCAGGATGACGCGCGAAGGTGCAGCCTCAGCCGGCTCGATCCGTCGCAGACTTGACGACTGTTACCACTACACCGCAACGCGCGCATTGATGGACGACATGATGCGCCGTTTCAGAGGTCTGCATGGCCACTTGACAGACGGGGCACGGTCTCGGCGGCTCGGGGTTGCGGGGCGGTCGCATGACCGCAACCGGTAATAATTTAATTCTCGGTCCTCAATTACGGATGTTTACGGATGTCCGCTTTGGGCAATGAGCGGACATGAAGGCCCTCAATCCCTGATGTCCGTCCCCCGGAAGAGGACACCGGCGCCACGCAGGTCAAAGCCTGCCAAAGGCCGGTAGCGGGCCTGAATCGCTACGCGTCGAAGAACGCAAGGCCGATGTCATCTCGGGGTCAGGAGCAGACGCCGCGCAACCAGCCGGCTGCGGCGGTCAGAACTTCCACGCCAGCGCGCCGCGCACGGTGTTGCCCGTCAGCGATACGCGATAAGGGTCGCCGTCGCTGCCGATATAATCCTTGTGACCAAAATGATCGTACAGATATTCAACCCGGCCCAGCAGATTTTGCGTAATGGCATATTCAATGCCTGCGCCGATCGTCCATCCCACGTAGGTGGCCCCGGTGATCTGCGTGGTCGTCGTGGTGGTTGCGCCTTCGTGGAAATTAAAGTCGGCAATGGCAAGCCCGCCCGCTACAAAAAACAGCCAACGGTCCGCCGCGTAGCCAAACCGTCCGCGCACATGGCTTGTCCAGTTGAAGTCGTAGGTGTTGGGTAATTGCGTCGGTATGACCACTGCAAGGCCGGTACCGTTCGCATTGGTCCAGCCGAAATCGCCCTCGAGGCCAAAGACAAACTGGTTGTACTGCCAATTGTAGCCGGCAAGCGCGCCGCCGATCACGCCATTGGTCGCGGCACCGTCCTCGATCACGACGCCTTCTTCTTCGACATGCGTACGGCCCCACAGATAGCCGACATGCCCGCCGACGTAAAAGCCGGTCCAGTTGTACACGGGCGGAGGCGACACGGGCGGCACGGCCTTGACCGGCATGTCGGCCGCCGACGCGGCCTGCGCGAATACAACCGAGGATGCGACAGCAATTATCGCGATCGACCAGTGACGCATGGAGGCCCCCAACATTGCCAACTGAAACAGCAGAATAGCTTGAGGGCCGTATCGGGACCCAGAGGGCCCTGCCCGGACACACGTCTATTTCGTCATTTGTGGCAATCCGGTCACATGGGATTAAGTACCGGATTTAACGGTCGAATAATGCAGGAAACCCTGAACAAAAAGCCCGGCGCGTGCCGGGCTTTTTGTTGTGCTTGTGGAGGGGGACGATCAGCTGACCGCAAACTTCAACAGCTTGATCGCGTCGTAGTCCTGCACGCCGCCGCCGACGCGCTTGGTCGTGTAGAACAGCACGTAGGGCTTGGCGGAGTAAGGATCGCGAAGGACCGTGACGCCCGCACGATCGACGATGAGATAGCCGCGCTTGAAGTCGCCGAACGCCACCGAGAGCGAATTCGCGGAAATATCTGGCATGTCTTCGACATCGTGCACCGGAAAGTTCATCAGGCTGGCGCGCCCTGACGGCGACGCCGGCGGCTGCCAGATGTAGTTGTTGGTCGTGTCCTTGAACTTGCGGATCAGCGACTGCGTCTTGCGGTTCATCACGAACGCCGCGTTCTGGCGGTAGCCGGCCTTGAGCGCGAAGATGAGATCGACCAGCACATCCGACGGCGCCGACGACGGGAAAGCCCCTGCAACGCCTGACGACACGTAGCCGATATTGCCCCAGGTCCACGAGTTGTTCGCGACGGTGTTGTACGACACGAAGCCCTTCGGCTTGTTGTTGCCGTCGCCGGTGACGAAAGCAGCGCCTTCCTGGGCGGCGAACACGCGGTCCACCTCCTGGGCGAGCCATTCGTCGATATCGACCGCGCTGTCTTCAAGCAGCGTCGTCGTGGCAGCCGGCATCGCATAAAGCTCCATTGCCGGGAACGACAGCTCGTCGAGCGTGGGACTGGTCGTCTGCGCCCGTGCGTCGGTCTCTCCGACCCAGCCGGCCACCGGGCCCGTCGCCATCATCGGCTTCTTGTAGACATTGCTGCTGATGGTGCGGATGCTGGCGAGCGAGCGGATCGGTGAAATGTTGAACAGCCGTTCGCCGATCTTGGTTTCGATTTCCGGCGGAACCAGAAATCCGCCGTCCGGATTCGAGCTGCCAGACAATGCCTTCTGTTCAAGTGCACGCAAATTTGCGCTGTCGCCGCCACGCACATAGGCATCGAATGCTGCCTTGTGCTCGATGACGGGCTGGTTTGCAGGGTCCGTCGGCCGCGGTTCGCTGCCGATCGCGGGCCGCGCCTGCTTGAGCTCGATCGCTTCCAGCCGCTGCGTCTGCGCAGTGATCACGCTGTCAAGCCGATCGAGCTTTTCTTCAAGCAGAACGTCGACCGAGCGCTTTTCTGAAAGCCTCTGATCGTTCGCCTCCTTGAATTCATCAAACGCACGCATCAGTTCGGCGTGCGTCACTGCAGCATCGGCGGGAATGCCGGCTTTCGTTTCGAATGTAGTGTCAGTTTCAATTTCCATTTGGTTCTCCTGGTTATTCGAATCGCCCGCATTCGCGACGTGCACGGCACGTAGCGAGGAAGAGACCGATCGATTTCTGAAATTTAGGTCCCCGCTTCGGCAGCGGGTGAAGTGAGAAGTTGCGTTGTACGAATATACACGTACAATGATACCTGGGGCTGGGGGATATCAGTATGCGTGCGATGGTTTTATTCGCGCTCGCCTTTGTTGTGAGCGGATGCGCGACGATTACGCGTGGGACAACGGATCAAATTCAAATCCATTCGAACCCGCCTGAAGCACAGGCGCGAACATCAATGGGATTCTCGTGTGTCACGCCTTGTACCTTGCAGACAAGCCGCAAGGATGAGTTCTCGGTACTCATTTCGAAGCCGGGCTACCACACAGTCGAGGTTCCAGTTCGTACCCAAGTCGCCGGAGCCGGAGCGGCAGGTTTTGCGGGCAACATCATCTTGGGTGGCGTGGTGGGAATGGCGGCAGACGCCGCCACAGGCGCAACGCTGGAGCACTTCCCCAATCCGGTTACCGTGACCCTCACGCCCTTAAAAAAAGGCGAACCGGACACTGTTATCAAAATAATTCCAGAACCACCTGCGCCAAAGCCGGAAGAGGTGAGCCCGAGGACCTAGGGTCATCGGCTCGAGGCCTGCGGATATGGCCAAGCCTGCAGGCAAATGTGCGTTTTGTGGTGGGCCAAGGCTCACCAAAGGACACATTTGGCCCGATAGCTTCGGAAAAATCATTCCGTCAGATGCGAGGTATCACGAGCAAAAAATCGATGGTTTTGTCACCTTTGAAAGCGACATCCCAGGTCCTCCCAAATGGGAACGAGTAGGAACAGGACCGCTTCAGAAGCGCCGACCACGAAATACATGCGCCAAATGCAATACCGGCTGGATGAGCAAAATAGAAGAGGCAGCACTTCCCGCAATTAAACCACTACTAGTTGGCGAAAGGACTTTTCTGGATCTTTCGTCCCAGCAAAAGCTAGCGTCGGTTTTAACCCTTATTTCAATGAGAGTTGAGCTCATTGCTTATGGGATGCGAAGCATTCCAAAATCCGAAAAGGATGAGTTGCGGAAGAATCCACTTCCCACTCCTAATTGGAGGATTTGGATTGCGAGACACGCCGGAAAAGACTTGAAAGATTTTCGATTTCGTTTCACGGCAATGCAAGTTGCCTCAGACAAATCTACGCTGATGCGCGGTCCTGAGCACTGCAACACGCATATTACAAGTCTTATTGCGGGCCAGCTGTATGTTCACGTTTTCTTTTCTACCGTGTGGCCTGAGTTTCCTGGGTATCCAGACGTATCTCTGATTAAGCTGTGGCCACCAAGTGGTTTCGATATCGACACCGGTTTGCTTCCGTCGTTCAGCGACGAAGCCGAAATCCGGCTTCACGAGACCATTAGTCGAAACGGCAAGGCCCAGTGATTATGTTGTCGTACACAGCGCGTGGAATATCCGGGCAGTGCGCATTGCAACGGTCGTAGAGGCTGACGACCGCCCGTCCTCGATTTATAGTTATGGATTGTGCTCGAGCTCTATCGGAGTAGCGTCACGCTGTCAAGGATTAATATCCTATCGCGCCCGAAGGAAAAGAGAAACATGAAGCGCGCTGTGCTTGTCGCTTGTGCGTGCCTTCTGGCTGCTCCGGTTGCCGCCCAAACCGGGGCTGCAGACAAAAAACTTTTGAAAGGAACCGCCCGAACAATGGTGGAAGACCGTACCAGGCAAGACTTCGAAGAGGCCAAAAACAAAGTATCACAGCGCGATAAAGACGCGATGGATGCCATAAAAATACTCTTCTACAACAAGGCGTATATCTACTACGCGTGCATCGTTTCGATCGGCCGCGAAAAGTTTTCGGATAAAGCCATTGCCGAATGCGTGCAGGAACCAATGAAAGAGTTGATTGCCGGATCCAGGAACGCGAAAGAGTATTCAAAAAATCCGAAGGCAGAGAAATGCGAAACGAACGCGCGGCTGGCCAAAGAGGAAGCAGACTTCCCACCCTACGCTTTCCTCGCCGGGGACGACGTGCACCTGTATGACTTCAAGGCCATGCGGACTTGCCTAACCTCAAGGTAAAACGGGAACGCGGGCATTACATGCGGGTTGTTGAGTCCATGAAACATCTTGCCCCTGCGCTCGCACTCATTCTTGTTGGAAGCGCTACTGCAAAGGCTGCCGACATCAACTTCGGCGAAGTCAGGACCCGCTATCAGATCCGGAACGAGCTGACTGCCTGGGAGCGTCTCCGCCCCTGGGACGTCGACTGGCGGCACACCTACGTCTGGCAGCACGGCCGAACTCTCCAGACAGAGTTTGCCCCGCCCGGCTGTTACATCACGCGCCTCGTTACGACACCCTCAGGCACCCAGCTGCAGGAACTGTTTATTTGCTAGTTCCAGACGTTCTTTGCCTTTGATCGTCCACAATGAATCGGCTTAGTCGGCCTCACGACTTTTCGTAAGGGCGGAGCCAGGCGGCAGTTACCCACTTGGGGACTGCCGCCTTAATTTTTGAAAAGGCGTGGAACACAGGCGGCGCAGGCGCGTTGTTCCGGCGACCGCGCACCCCCCCCTTACCCCCCGAATTGCGCGGTTGATCGAGGACGACGCGATGCCGCGTCGTCCTCATTTTTTTGCGAATGTTTCCAGGAGCTCGATCCGTTTCCGCACGCGCCGCCACTTTCCTTGCTCGAAAGGGCGCGAATAGCGCCAGGCCCGGTCCTCTTCGATAAAGGCCATCTCCGCCGCTCTCCCCCCGTGCCGGGCAACCATCGCCGCCACAAGCGAATCAATGTCGGTGCCGGGGATCAGGCGCGGCCGGATCCTGCCCTCCCAAAGTACCCAAAGAAGCGCGCCCCAGATCGGGCTCGTGACCGCGCCGATGCCGATCCATAGCAATGCCTGTTTGAAGATATCCATTCCACGCCTAAGTGGGAAATATCTATTTTTAAGATAATCTGGAAACCAGATTATTGCGAGTCCCCGCATCGAGAGAGACGGGGCGCAATTGCGAAAATCGCTGGGATCGGCACGTCACAAGGCACTCATCGGCCTTCTCATCCGGAAGAGAGAGGCCGCGGGAATGACGCAGGCCGACCTTGCTGCCCGGCTTGGCGAGTATCAATCTTTCGTGGCCCGCCTTGAAAGCGGCCAACGCCGCATCGACGTTGTTGAATTTCTTGACCTTGCGGAAGCGCTTGGGCTTGACCCGGCCAGGACCATGTCAGCCCTGAAGAAAGTTTCCTGAGCCGCTTTACGCCTGACCCTCAATCACTGCGGCAGCAGCTCGGCCGGAAAGGGTTTCATGGCGTTGGGCACCGATATGGTGATAGCGCCGCCGGATGCCGGATAGGACGCGCGGCTTCCGCGCGAAACGGCTTTCACCCCCGCGGCGACGACGTCGACAAAGACCGCTGTCAGCAGCACTGCGGCTACGAAAATGGGGAGCGTCCGGCGCAGGGAATATTTCTTGTCCATTTTTAAGAACTAGCGCCGATCGCGCAAATGCGCTGTGACCGCGGTCACACTCTGTCGCTTTATTTCGCCTTGACCGGCCCGGCCCCCTACTCGAGCACCTCGTCGGCGCGCGTGATCAGCCGCGCCGGCGGCGCGATGCCGAGCGCCTTCGCCGTCTACAGGTTGATCGCCAGGTAGAACTTGGCCGGCACCCGCAGGTCGGCGGGCTTTGACCCCTTCAGGATCCGGTCGGTGTAGCGAGCGACAGCACTGCCTAGCGGCCTGGCGCCCCAAACCTACCGTCCCAAAAACCTACCGACCTTCGTGCAGCGCGATCAGCGCCTGCTGGCAGCGCGGCGACAGGTTGTTCCTGTTGTAGTGCAGGCAGGCCGCGATGCGGCCGAGACCGGGACGCAGGCCGCCGCAGTACGCGGCAAAGTCGGCGCCACAGGCGCTTCGGAGAATGAATCGTTCCTCGCGCGGCGTCACCAGCAGCGGCGCCGGCTCCATCGGCGGCGGCGGCGCGGCGGGCGCGGCAACTTGCGCAGGCGCAGGCACCGCGGCAGGCACGGCCGCAACGGCGGGGGCGCTCACGAGCGCCTGCAGGCATTCGCGCGACAATGTCCTGGCGTTGCGCTTGAGGCACGCGATCGATGCCGAGCCGCCCGGCGCAATGCCCGCGCAATGCACGCGGTAGTCGGCGCGGCAGGCCCGGCCGATCGCCTTGGCCTCCGCCTGGCGTTGCGCCGGGCTCGGCTTGCGCGCGGCGGCAGCCGGCGGTGCGGCGGGCGCCGCTTGTATCGCAGGCGGCGGGGCCACTGGAGCGGCCGCGGGCGCTGGTGCCGCTGCAGGCGCAGCGGCGGCAGCCGGTGCTGCCGGACTGATCGCGTTCACCGCGCTCTGGCATCCTCCCGAAAGCGCCGGCATGTGCTGCTTCAGGCAATTGAGCGCCGGCGCGCCGCCGGTCGGCACCGACGAGCAATGCGCCATGTAGTCGCTCCGGCAGGACGAGCGCAGCGCATTGAGTTGCGCCTGGCTCGGCTGCTGCGCAAGCGCATCGCCTGCGGCGCCGATCGTTGCCGCCACCAGCGCGGCGGCCCACACATGATTCAACCGGGAAACGACCGCAGCCATCGAACGCCCCTTTCATTGCCTGTCGCCGCGGGCATCCTAGCGGTTGGACTGACGCGCAGTAAGAGCGGCCTGAAGCCGCCAATCCATGTCTGCTTTCAACGTCGCTTTCGGGGGCAAAGCCGACATTACTTATTGCACTGCATATGTGCGCTTATGACCCAAAGCGGACATCGGCCCTTCCAGACCACACGGTTGAGTTGATACAATATCGTTTCCTCGGCATCGGGGGGCGACGATGCGGCGACGGGATTTCATCAGAGC
>Ga0111538_10000745_pt1 | contig 44741 bp, 38 predicted proteins | sample SoiMethybrSBSTD1_FD_79669 | JGI IMG/M metagenome (GOLD analysis project Ga0111538, IMG submission 79669) | Bulk soil microbial communities from a Populus tree surrounding site in Tennessee, USA - Soil MetaG P. TD hybrid SBSTD1 (version 2)... | ecosystem: Environmental > Terrestrial > Soil >...
CAGCAGTCTCCAACTCCAACGCAGCTTGAAAAAAATCTTCGAACCCGGAACCGACGCGCCGGCCCAGTTGCTCGTCAACTTTGATCCGCTTTTGAAAGAGACTTTCTATACTGCCTGGGCCAATGCAGATTTGAGCGCTACTCCTCGTGACTTGAAAGCTGTCTATGTGCTGCGAACGCAGGCCCCACTGTTCGGCGCCACCGTTACAGATCAACCAACTTACTACCTTCAGGATGAAGAAGTAGAAAACCCTGGCAACGGCAGGACAATTGTTCACGTCAAAGGCGAGCTCAAAACCCAGGACCACTGGCTACCCTGGCCACTCAATCTGGCGGATGAGTTCAACAATACACTGTTTTTGGATCAGGCACACGACGACATCCTGCCGGCGAGTTTTGTGCTCATACAAACGCCCTCGGGCATCCTCACAGATCGTAAAGTCCACCAAGTCGTAGACGCTCAGTCAGTACAGCGGACTGCTTACGGAATAAGCGGCAAAACCACGCGTCTCACAACGGCAGATGATTGGAGGACTACCCACACCGGGGAGAACATTTCGGAGACACTGCGAAAGACTCTGGTCTTTGGCAAAAGCGAACAGCTCACTCTCGTCGACGAACCGATCACAGATTCAATTCAAGTTACCAAAGACAATCGCAGTGACGGGATCGTACTCGACGGACTCTACAACGAATTCCCGTCCGGTCGTTGGGTCGTTTTCTCCGGTGAGCGCGACGACATTCCAAACGTCACCGGCGTTAAAGGCGTCGAGCTTTTGATGGTCGCCGGTTTGCGACAAGTCGATCCTGTTGTGTCAGGCGATACGATCCACACTGCCCTGATACTTGCGACTCCAACCGCATACTCGTATAAGCGCGACACGCTCACAATCTATGGCAATGTCGTCAAAGCCACGCATGGAGAAACAACGAATGAACCGTTGGGCAGTGGAGATGGAAGCCAGCCACTACAAAGCTTTACCTTGAAACAACCGCCACTCACTTTCGTGCCCGCTCCTACGGCCGCGGGTGTCGAAAGCTCGTTGCATGTTTATGTAAACAACGTCGAGTGGCACGAAGTAGACACGCTTGCGGGGCTGGGACCAAAGGATCGGAACTTCATCACCAAGACAGACGACGCCGACGCCACCACGCTCGTCTTCGGCAACGGCATCGAAGGTTCACGCATTCCGACCGGCGTTTTGAATGTCAACTCAACCTATCGAAGGGGCATCGGCAAACCCGGTAACGTCAAAGCTAACCAGGTTAGCCTGTTGCAAACCAAGCCACTTGGCGTGAAGAGCGTGATCAATCCACTAGCGGCATCCGGTGGCGCCGACAGGGAAGATCGGGATACCGCACGCGAGAATGCGCCCCTGGCGGTAATGGCGCTGGACAGGTTGGTTTCACTTCAGGACTACGGTGACTTCACACGCACCTTTGCCGGCATTGCCAAGGCAAGCGCAAAGCATTTGAGCGATGGTCAGCGCCAGTTTATCCATCTGACAATCGCCGGGGTTGACGACATTCCGATTGATCCACTCTCGGATCTACATCGCAACCTGCTTGAAGCGCTACGCAAACTCGGCGACGTCAGTGTTCCGGTCCAACTTGATTCGCGTGAGCTGATCATCCTCGTCTTGAGCGCAAACATACGGTTGCTGCCGGACTATCTCTGGGATCCAGTCGCGCTCGAAGTTCGCACTGTGTTGCTTGATAGGTTCGGATTTCGCAAACGCGCGCTGGGCCAACCCGCGCTGCTCTGCGAGATCATCAGTGCCATACATGCGGTAGAAGGGGTCGCTTACGTCGATGTCGACGCATTTGGTGGCGTTGCCGAAAGAGCAACCGACGCTAATGGCAAGCGCCAGTTGCAAACGCTCGAACAAATAGCCCAAGCCGTCCAGAACCTCGTTAAGCCTCCGCAAGGAGCAGCAGTTGGTCCATCGCAGTCGGTCCTGCCAGGTCTGGCTGATTTCGACAAGGGTGCGTTACGCGCAGCACAGTTAGCGATTTTTACACCGGCAGTTCAGGACACCATTGTCTTGAACCAAATTAAATGAGGGCCGAAGCATCATGAGCGGAGAAACAACAGATCCTCGAATCGATCGGCTCTACGAATTGGTGCCTGACATCTACCGCATGCGGGATGCGGACCAGCGATACCCGCTGCAGGCACTTTTGCGAGTCATAGCTGAACAAGTCAACCTCGTCGAGGACGACATGACTCAGCTTTACGAGAACTGGTTTATCGAGACGGCAGAAGACTGGGCTGTTCCTTACATTGCCGAGCTTATCGGCTATCGTCCGGTGCTCAAGATTGGTGAGACAGACAGTGCCGCGCTGGGCCGGGTTCTCATTCCACGACGAGAGGTCTCAAATACCATCCGTTACCGGCGAGCCAAGGGAACGCTCGCATTACTCGAGCTTCTCGCACAGGACGTCGCCGGCCGGCCTGCGCGTGCAGTTGAATTCTTCAAGCTGCTTCCCTGGAACCAGAACGTCAACCACCTGCATTTGGATCGTGTGTGCACGGTCGACGTTCGTCGCATGGAAGATCTCGATCTGATCGGTGGTCCATTCGAACGGCTCGCGCACACGGTGGACATTCGTCAGATCAATTCGCCGCACACGGTTGGACGCTTCAACATTCCTTCAGTCGGCGTCTTCATCTGGTGGCTGAAGGCTTATCCGGTTACGTGGACACGCGCTTACTGCGCCGAGAATGCTGGTCCACATTGCTTCACATTTAGCGTGCTGGGCCAGGATGCACCGCTGTTCTGCAAGAGCGAGCCCGAAACTGATCCGGCGCACATTGCCGAAGAGATGAACATACCTGCGCCTATCCGCAGGCAGGCCTTCGCTTCGCGACCGGAACAATTTTATGGACCCGACCGCAGCTTCGCGATCTGGGCTCCGGGATGGGGTGGATACGACGCGGATAAGCCAATTCCTGTTGAAGCAATTGTCCCGGCTGACCTGTCAGGTTGGCAGTATGTGCCGAAACTCAAACACGTCGCGGTTGATCCCGTCCTCGGACGCTTTGCGTTTCCGCCCAGCCAGTTACCAAAGAAAGGCGTTTCGGTTAGTTATCGTTACGGCTTTAGTGCAGACATGGGTGGCGGCGAATATGCGCGCCCGATTTTTGATCCGTCACCGGAGGAGATAAAGATTCCGGATCCGAAGGATCCATCGAAGAAGGTGCGCCAGCTCGTCGAGCCGAAATTCTATCAGGTCGGAAGGAAACCGGGATTATTTCAAACCCTCGGTGCAGCACTCGCGCAGTGGGAGAAAGACGATCCCTTCGACGCAGTGATTGAACTAACGGAGAGCGCGGTTTACGTCGAGCCGATCACAATCACCCTGAAAGCTAATCGCACGCTGCAATTGCGCGCGGCCAATCGCAAACGTCCGATACTTCGTTTACTCGATTGGCAAACGGATTCTCCCGATTCGCTTTCGGTGACGATGGAAGAGGGTAGTCGCTTCACCCTGGATGGACTGCTGCTCGCCGGACGCCCGCTGCGCATCACTGGTCCAGCACGCGAATACGGTTGTCCGCCTCCGCCCGTATGTGGCTCGAGTGTCGTGCTACGTCACTGCACACTCGTTCCCGGATGGGGCATCGACAGTGATTGCGAACCACACCGGCCCGCGGAACCGAGTCTCGAGCTTTACAACATTCGCGCCCACGTTCGAATTGAACACAGCATTCTGGGATCGATTCAGGTTCATGAAAACGAAGTTGATATCGATCCGATCCCGATGACGATCACCGACAGCATCATCGATGCGACAGAACCGCAAAAAGAAGCAATCGGAGCGCCCGGATTTGCGGTGGCCCACGCGGTGCTGACGATTCTTCGTTGCACGGTCTTTGGAATCGTGGATGTTCACGCCGTCGAACTCGCCGAGAACTGCATCTTTTTTGATTGTGTAAACGTTGCTCGCCGCCAACTAGGGTGCGTGAGGTTTTCGTACGTGCAGCCGCACTGCCGCACGCCACGTCGTTATCGTTGCCAGCCCGACCTCGTCAGGCAGGCTGTAACCGAGAAGGTCGCCGATTTAAGCAAACGCGCCAGCCTGATTGCTTCAGAAGAGTTGAGAGTGCGACCGCAGTTCACCAGCATTCGGTATGGTAATCCCGGTTATGCACAGCTCGGTCGTAACTGCGCGGACGAAATCAAACAGGGCGCTGATGATGAATCAGAAATGGGCGTATTTCACGATTTGTATCGCCCTCAACGCGAAGCAAACCTGCGCCAGCGCCTCGAGGAATTCACGCCGGCAGGTATGGACGTCGGGATTCTCTATCCCAGTTGATTTTATTAGCCGGTCGACACCGGAAACTTCTAGCGAAGGAAGACAGCCATGAAATCTGATATCACGCGAGATACATTTGTCGCCGGAAAACACTTCAGCCGCGTAATCCGCCAGCAGGGCCGGGTTGATCTGGATGCTGACACTAATGAACAGACCTCAATTCTGCTTCATTACCTGCGCACTCTGGCACTCGACCTGATTGGACCATATGCAGCGCCGGTGATGGCCGCGGGCTTTAGACTGAGTAAAGACGCGAACGACAGTCTTTCAATAAGCGCAGGCCGTTACTACGTGGATGGATACCTGGTAGAGAACGACACCTCATGCTTGTACACGGAGCAGCCGTATAACCCGCTCACGAACGATGATCCGTTCGCAAAAGCACTAGTCGACAAGCTCGAGGCGCTCTATTGGGTGTATCTCGACGTATGGGAGCGACACATCACCGCAATCGAAGACGACAGCATCCGTGAGAAGGCGTTGGGTGGACCGGATACATGTAGCCGGGCGCAGGTGGCGTGGCAGGTTAGAGCTCTCGATGTAGGCGACACGGCGCGCACCAACATGCGTAACAAGCGACGCGAGTGGCTGACAAATAAACTAAAAACACTCCAGACTCAACTCAGCTCAGCCAGCTCAAACATGACCAAGGCAAAGTTGCAACAGGAAATCGACAAGGTAAACAACCAGCTTGCGATACTCGACAAACCTGAGCCTCAGGATTTTGCCAGTGGCTGTCCGTATCCGCTCGATTACTTATTGCCTGTCAGCGATGCATCCATGGGAGCGCGTGTGGACCCTGGAGCACAGATCGTCGACGCGTGTGTGATGTCCCCTGATTCAAAATTCACGGGTCGGGCGAATCAACTGTATCGAGTCGAAGTTCATCGCGGCGGCCTCGCTGGTGAGGCAACGATCAAGTGGTCGCGCGACAATGGCAGTCAAGCTGCCGCCTGGACCAACAGCGTGGGTTTTGATCTCGAAGTTGCGAATGCGCGCGATTTCGTTGCCGGTAACTGGGTGGAACTCAGTGACGATGTGTCTGAATTGCGCGGTCTTCCGGGCGTCCTGGCGCGCCTTACGAAGGTTGAGGGCGCCACTCTATCAGTGGATCCTGATTCCGTTGGAGGAGATCCCAATGCCGTTCACTGGAACGATGACTTGATCAATCCGAAGGTGCGTCGTTGGGATCACTTTGAAACTGAGGACACTGTTCTTGAAGACGATGGCAGCATACTGATCAAGGAGACTCCGATCGGAACGCCTGACGACACGGCCGCGTGGATGGATCTCGAAGACGGGATCCAAATTCAGTTTGCTGCGGGTGGAGAATATCGCAGTGGCGATTACTGGCTGATTCCCGCACGCGTGGCGACCGGCAATATCGAATGGCCCGCGCCCGATTCTGACAGCATTGCTACATTCACGACCTTACTCGAGCCGAACGGCATCGTTCATCACTATGCACCACTCGGATTTGTCGAGTGGCCCAATGGAGCTTTACACATCGAGAGCTGCAATTGTGAGTTCGAACCGTTGAGCAGTTGCTTCTCGAGCGGCAGCGTGGCCGTTGCCGCCAGCCTGTTACGTAACGGGCAGCTCCTGTTTCGTGAAGATCGCCTGCGCGCGGCGACAGCCCCGGCTCGGCGAGTGCGAGCAACGACAACCACAGACCGAACAACGACCAAGACGGCCACACGCCGATCGACAAAGAAAGGTAGCACTTAACAAAAAGCGATGAGAGCAGTTTGGTCGTTTTGGTCGAAGCCTTACTTTGCGGGCTATTCGCGCTGGTATACCGACTGGCATCACTGGCTGGGCTGGGGTCTGTCTCTACACACCGTCAGCCAGTTTTATCCTGACACGTGGCTGGTTACGGACGACGCCGGCGCTCGAATTCTAATCGACTATCTACAACTTCCTTTTGCTCGCGTTTCGACCGAGTTGCGCAAGCTTCGCAACGATGAGCGCGAGTGGTGGTCGCTCGGCAAGATCGAAGCTTACGCACTTCAGGATAAACCGTTCGTGCATGTCGACGCGGACGTCTTTCTTTGGAAACCTTTGGCTCCGGAGTTGGAGCGTGCCGGTGTGTTCGCACAAAACCCCGAACCGCTTACGCTCGGCGCCAGTCTTTACACTCCGGAACAAGTCGAGAGCGTAATCGGCGATGGCTGGTTACCACGTGAGTGGACCTGGTACCGGCGCCAACCGAAATCGGAGAGTCAGTGTTGTGGGGTCTTCGGCGGCAATCGCCTCGACTTCATTAAGCACTATGCAAAGACTGCCCTGCGCATCATTCGCGACCCGCGGAACCGATCGGCGATGAAACTTCTGCCCGAGAAGTCTCGCCACATGCTGCTGATCGAGCAGTATGTATTGACTGCTTGTGTTGAATACCACCGCACTCAAAAACAATCGCCATACGCTGGGATCAAGATGCGCCACATCTTTCCAACTGTCGAAGGGGCGTTGAGTCCGCAGGCGCAAATCAAAGCCGGTTTTACTCACCTCGCCGGCCCCGCGAAGCGTGAGCGACGAGTGGCTCGTGATTTGGAGAAGCGAGTTCAGAGAGAGTTGCCGGAATTTTACGAGCGCTGCACAGAGCTACTGTTATCGTCGCAAGTCCGAACCGCTTAACCTCATTGATACCGCTTGCCGTTCCACCGGAGTATCTTTCGCGAAAGCTTGCGGCCGTTGTCGTCGATCTTTCCGGTTTCATCGTCGATGTAAATTATGAAACTTGGGGCTAACGAATGGCCGCGGATGATCTTTAGCGGTGTGGTGGCGGGCGTCGCGCCGAATAACATGGCCGATGAGATCTCGTTCGTGGGTCCGTGATCGCCGCGGAAGAGATTCTTCGGGACGGCGTGCTTCGTTTGTGGATTGATTACGAAGTAGTAGTTGGTCAAACTCGGAGTCAAACCACCGGAACCGGTTGCGACTTCAATAATCTCTTCGCTGCCTAGTTTCGCGAAAGCCATTGTGACGGAGTTGTCCGCACGCGAGAAATAGCCGTCCAACACGTGGCTGACTGTGACGCGCTCACGGTCACGATAAAGCACAAACGCATTAGATCCGCCGAACTCAGTTTGATAACACGGATCGGGTATCAACATCAGCCGAACACGATCGTTTCCAAACAACCAAAACGCGTACTCGCCATTCACAAAACTCCGTCGTTGATCACGCGTCAGGCTTCGAGGCTCTTTAGTGAAATCACAAACGCTCAGGTCCACTGGGTCTGCCGACCACCACGCGGCATCATTGAACGAAGCAAGGTCCGACATCAGCGTTTCGATTGCAGCGACTCGCTCCGGCAGCTTCAGGATCTTTTCGTCGTAGTCGTTTAGCTGTTCGTTACATTGATAACTGAGTTCCGGTATCGGCTTCAAAGCTGCGAGCACTGGTCGCTTGCAAGCCAACACCGGATTCGATCTTTGGGCAAATGAACTAATCGGAATCGAGAGCGCAATCAGTGCGAGTACCAGGAGAAGGTGCATGGCCGAGATTCTAACCGTCTCTTTGGAGTGCGCCAACTTGTTGGCGCTTTGGTATCTTTTAGAGGCGTCCGAACCCGACTTTATTGACTTCAACTCAGGAGAAAACAATGCCGGATCCATTAAATGCAGTCGTTGACCTCTCTCATCACAATGGAAACGTAAATCTTCAACAGGCCGCAGGCGACGGAATCATTGGTGTCATTCATAAAGCCACGCAGGGACAGACCGGTCTCGACCCGATGTACCCGACCAACAAGACGAACGCACAAAACGCCGGGCTGTTATGGGGCGCTTATCACTTCGCGACGGGCGGCGACGGCGTCGCTCAAGCCGAGCACTTCCTTCAGGTCGTCGGATCTGTTGATAACACGCTTCTCGTGCTCGACTTCGAACAAAACCCAAGCGGAAGCAGCATGTCGCTGGATGACGCGAGGAACTTTGTCACGCACGTTAATGCAGTAACCGGCAGGTTTCCGGGTTTGTATTCCGGCTCTTATATAAAAGATCTGCTCGGCAGCAACAAAGATCCGATTCTCGCGCAGTGCTGGTTCTGGTTAGCACAGTACGGTCCGACGGCCGTGGTGCCCGTCAACTGGACAACATGGACCATGTGGCAATACACAGACGGCGCCGTCGGCCCGCAACCGCACACAGTCGCCGGCATCGGAAATTGCGATCGAGATAAATTCAACGGCACGGAAGATCAACTAAGAACCCTTTGGCAAGGTTAGGTTCAACTGTAGGGGCGGCCCTCCGTGGCCGCCCGTGGTTTTGAAAACGGCGCAAAAAACGAGAGCGTCCACATCTTGAACCCGGTCAAAGCCACGGGCGGCCACGGAGGGCCGCCCCTACAGTACGTTCCGCAATTGCAGTAGAATTCCAGCGTTGTGAGCGGCACAAGAATATTTTTGTTGTTGTTGAGCCTCGTCGCGGTAACGCTGCTTGGCCAGGGGCAGACAAAGAGAGTCGAGATACACGGCCAGGTGCGCTACGCACAAGGCGGGGCGCCGGCTGAACACGTTGTTGTTCGACTCGAGAGCTACGACGGCGGCGGGCCGATCGGTGAAACGTTTACTGATAGTTCGGGAAAGTTTCAGTTCTCTTCTCTTCCTCCGGCGCAGTATTCAGTGCGCGTCCGGCAATCAGGCTATCGTGAAGCACAGCAAACCATCGACCTGACCACGACCTCAAGCGGTTTAGTACTGCTGCAACTCTTACCTGACACATCATCATCGTCAACAGTTTCAAAACCAGGAACTATCGATGCAAACGTGCCACCCGCAGCACAGAAGGAGTTCGATAAAGGAGTCGCCGCGCTCGCTGAAGGCGGCAAAGACAAGATCGCGGTTGCGGTGAAGTATTTTGAGAAAGCGGTGTCGCTCTATCCGAAGTTTGTTGAAGCGAGGTTGAAGCTCGGCACCGGCTACATGGATCTCGGTCAATGGGACAAAGCCGAACAGGCGTTACTTGCGACCATTGAAGTGGACGCAAACGCCTTCAACGCGCTTTTCGCGTTGAGCGAGATTTATCTGCGCCAGAACAAGATCTCTGAGGCTGAGACGGTCTTAGTTAAAGGCCTCGCGATTCAGGATGCTTCGTACTTAGGTCACCTGAACCTCGCGCGCGTCTACTGGGAAAAATCACGCGAGATAAAAGATCTCATGCAGGCCAAACCCACGCTTGAGAAATCCTATGAAGAAATAAAACGCGCCCTAACCCTCAATCCCGATCTCGCGGGAGCCCATCTGCTCAAAGGCAATCTCTTACTCCGCGTAGGTCGCACCACAGACGCCGTCACTGAATTCAATGAATACCTCCGCCTCGAACCCAACGGCGCCCTCGCCACCGAAACCCGCACACTAATCGAAAAGATCAGCCACAAAAAGGCACAAAGCTCACAATGAACTGAATAGGCTCTCAAAAAATGCTTTTGTGTTTTTTGTGCCTTCTTGTGGCTACTTCTTTCTTGTGGCGGCGAAGAGGGCCAGGGCGGATCCGCCGACAAAGAGTAAAGCGCCACCAACAACACGGGCCTGATCGGGAATCTGGCGGATACCGGAGTCGGTGATTACGACTCCGGATTTGGGTTCAACGTACAGAGCGCGGTATGTGATCACGCCACCGGCAGTGGCAACCAGAATGCCTACGATGAGAAGGAGAGATTTCATTTCCCCTTGAATGCCGGCTTGCGCTTCTCCAGGAATGCGCTCACGCCTTCATCTTTGTCTTCCGTCGAGAAGCAGAGCGCAAAGAGATCGACTTCACGTCGCAGACCTTCATCGAGACTGGAGCGAGACGCAATCTTCACCGCCTCTTTCGCAAGCTGCAACGCGATCGGACTCTTATCAGCAATCCGGTTCGCGATCTCCATCGTCTTTGCATGGAGTTGTTCGGCCGGTACCACGTGATTGACGAGGCCGATGGAAAACGCAGTTCGAGCGTCGATGATTTCACCCGTGAGGATCATCTCCATCGCTTTTCCTTCGCCAACCAGACGCGTTAGACGTTGCGTGCCACCACCACCCGGAATGATGCCGAGATTGATCTCGGGCTGACCAAACGACGCAGTCTCACTTGCGATGCGAATGTCGCACGCGAGCGCGAGCTCGCAACCACCGCCGAGACAGTAGCCGTTGACCATCGCAATCACGGGTTTTGGAAAACTATCTATCGCGGTGAACAACGACCGCCCCATCATCACATCGCGCTGCGTGATCGACGTGCGTCCCGCAAACTCAGCGATGTCTGCTCCGGCAATAAACGCTTTGTCACCTGCGCCGGTGAACACAACCACGCCGACCGAACTGTCGTTGCGAAGTTCTTCGAGTAAAGCCGCACCTTCTTCACGTGTTTTGATATTGAGTGCGTTTCGTTTGTCAGGACGATTAATGGTGATGATGGCGACGCGCTCGCGTTTTTCGAGCAGCAGGGTCTCGTAAGTTTCCGGCATTGACAACTCCAAATCTCGTTAATCTTGTAAATCCTGTAATCCTGTCTAAATTGCACAAACGATTAGACAGGATTACAGGATTTTCAGGATTAACATGATTACTACTCGGAGGGAGGACCTTCGGGATCAGTAGTCACTGGTTGCTCGTCGGCTACCCATGACACGAATAGCCGGAGCCAGTTCTCGGTAGGTTCGGCTATCTGCACTCCGACTCGCGCTGTTCCGTAGATCGCGGGCGCAACTCGGACCACAAGGGCAGTCGCCTCGATCGGCGAGCCATCGGGCCGGTGCGCGCGAATGTACAAACGTTCTCCGCGAGTAACCTTCTGGTTCAAATGAAAGAGCGCGCCGGAAGTCGAGATGTCGTCAGTTTCTGTTGGCTCACTCCAGGCGGAACCATCATCGGCGCGACCGGAAATCACGATCGGCAGTCGCAACGACATTCGTAACGCAAACCGTCTCTCTTCGTTGTTGTAGGGAGTACTCATCGTTAACCAACAAGAGCTTCAAGAAGACTGTGCGCGACGCGCGTCTTCCTGGCTCCAATCGTAAAAGCCCTGACCCGTTTTCTTTCCCAACTTCCCTTCACTCACCATTCGTCGCAAAACTTCAGGTGGTCTAAATGCCTCTGAACCGAGCTCCCGATGAAGATACTCGGCGATATTGAGACGCACGTCGAGTCCAACGAGATCGGTGAGCTTCAGTGGTCCCATTGGATGGTTGTAGCCGAGTTCCATCGCAGTGTCGATGTCCTGCGCGCTGGCTACTCCCTGTTCAAACATTCTCATCGCTTCGAGTCCGAGCACCACGCCCAAGCGACTCGAAGCAAAACCGGGAACGTCTTGCACGACGATCGGCTCTTTCCGCAGTTTCTGGCCGACGTTCGTAACCGTATCAACGGTCTCAGGGCTGGTCTTTTCGCCAACCACGATTTCCAGTAGTCGCATGATATGCACGGGATTGAAAAAGTGCATACCAATAACGGCTTCGGGACGTTTCGAAGAACCGGCTATCTCAGTAATTGACAGCGATGACGTATTACTCGCGAAAATGAAAGGGTGGTCGGACGCGGTTTCGAGTTGCCGGAGGATGTCTTTCTTGAGATCCAGTTTCTCCGGCGCGGCCTCAATGATTAGATCTGCTGCCGCACACTCTTTCAGGTTCGTTGTGCCATGAATATGCTGCAAGGTGCTGTCGCGATCGTCTTCAGTCAACTTGCCGAGCTTGATTCCTTTGGCAAGGTTACCTTCGATCGCCTTAACTCCTCGAGCAAGCGATTCACGATCGACATCGCTGAGTAAGACCTTAAAACCTGCTGCTGCGGCAACCTGGGCTATGCCATGGCCCATGGTGCCGGCGCCGATCACGGCAATCGTTTGAATCGTTTCCGAACCGCTTCCTGGGCTACTCATCTTGCGGAGAACCGGGCTCAAGCGCTCCAAATAACAGAAGCCACACGGTTCGACTACCCCAATATCCGTAGTTATACTATACGCTCAACCGAAAAGGCTACACTAACTAATTAACCGCGAACAATGGATAACGAAACAATTAAAAGAGACGTCGTAATCATTGGCTCGGGCCCGGCAGGTCTGACAGCAGCTATTTATACCGCGCGCGCGAGCTTGAAACCGCTTCTGATCGATGCTCCGGCCGACGCCGCCAGACAAACTGCGCCGGGTGGGCAATTGATGATCACGACGGATGTCGAAAACTATCCGGGTTTTTCAGAAGGAATCCAGGGCCCGGACCTGATGCACGAGTTTCGCAAGCAGGCGGAACGGTTCGGAACGGAGTTTCTCGAGGCATGGATTACGGAAGTGGACCTTTCAGAGCGCCCGTTTCAGCTCTACACCGAGGGAAAAACGATTTCGGCGGAGACGTTGATTATTGCCTCGGGCGCGTCGGCGAAATGGCTCGGCATTCCGGGCGAGGCGAAGGTGCCGGATGGTTTTGGCGGTAATGGAGTTTCGGCTTGTGCCACGTGCGACGGTCCTTTGCCGGCTTTTCGAAATCGGACACTGGTTGTGGTTGGCGGCGGCGACACCGCGATGGAGGAAGCGACGTTCCTGACGCGTTACGCAGCGAAGGTTTACGTCGTTCATCGTCGCGATAAGCTGCGGGCGTCGAAGATCATGCAGGACAAGGCGTTCCAAAACGAGAAGATCGAGTTTATCTGGAACACCGGAGTGCAGGAGATTCTCGGAACGCAGGAGGATGGAGTGACGGGTGTTCGGCTGCGGAACCTGCAAACGGGTGAGGAGCAGGTCTTTCCATGTCATGGTGTATTCGTGGCGATTGGCCACAAGCCGAACACTGAGTTGTTCAAAGGCCAGTTGGATATGGATGAGATTGGGTATCTGAAGACCTCCGGACATTCTACTGCCACCAACATTCCGGGAGTTTTTGCGTGTGGTGACGTTCAGGATTCGTTTTACCGGCAGGCGATCACTGCCGCTGGCACGGGTTGCATGTCAGCCATCGATGCGGAACGGTTTCTGGACCACCTACCCGTAGTGATGCCGAGTGGTGAGGAGGTCACGATGGAGGGTGAACACGTCACGGCGGATCACAAAGCCATCATCACACCCGATGGGCATATGATTTCCAACGCAGAGTAGCCACAAAAAGGCACATAAAGCACAAAAGAAAGAAGAGGATTTAGTAAAATTCTCTCTCTCTCTCTCTCTCTCTCTCTCTCTTTTCTCTTCTTTCTCTTGTCTTCTCCGTCTTCTTTTATATCTGTCTTCTTTTGTGCTTTATGTGCCTTTTTGTGGCTAAAATGATTCTGCTTTTTGTGGCTAAAGAAGAATGATGGAGTCGTCTTTTTCGCGGCGCGGTGGGGGGAGATCGATGAGGTCTTCGTTGAGGGGACAGGGTTCGCAGTAGGCCCCGAGGCGATGTTTGCGGTCCTCACATTCATTACATTTCAGGGCCAAACCGAGTTGGCGCAGCGATTCCAGCAGCGGCAATAACAACATTCCACGTTCTGTTAACGCATACTCGATGTGTGGCGGATTGCCGCCGAAGTCTGTGCGCTCCACCAGCCGATCCTTCTCCATGTCGCGCAAGCGTCCCACGAGCGTGCGACTGCTGATCGGAAAGAGGCTATTCAGCAGCTCCATCGTGCGCTTTGGACCACCCAGCAACTCTCGCACGACCAGCATCGTCCACTTATCACCGAGCATCTGCAATGCTCCTGTGATTGGACAGCCATCGAGTTCGCGACGTTTCATCGTGGGCTAAGGTCTCAAATTAATGTTGTATGTTTTGATTTTCGAGTTGAGTGTGGTGGCGTTCATGCCAAGCAGACGCGCCGCACGCGATTGATGTCCACCCGTTTGTTCAAGCGCACGTCTGATCAGATCGATTTCAAAGCGTCGTACTTCTTCGTAAAAATTGATGCCGCGTCCGATGTCGCCCACCGCTGCATTGCTGGCGCCATCGTGATGTCCGGACGTGACTGACTTCGGGTCGCTGATCTCAGTGCGGAGACACTCCTTCGTGACCTCGTCGCCGGGAGCGATCACGACCGCGCGTTCGATCGTGTTCTCGAGCTCGCGCACATTTCCGGGCCACGAATATCCCTCGAGCAGGGCAAGCACCTCCGGCGCGAGCTGCTCGGCGACATTGCGCTCGTTTTCTTCGTTGTACTTTTGAATGAAGTGCTGGGCCAACGGCAGAATGTCTTCGATTCGATCTCGCAACGGCGGTAGTTCGATCGGGACAACCGCGAGACGGTAGTACAGATCCTCGCGAAAAGTGCCGGAACGCACAGCCTCTTTCAAATCTATGTTTGTGGCAGCAATAATGCGCACGTCAACTCGCCGTGGCGTGGTGTCTCCGAGTGGCGTGAATTCACGTTCCTGGATAACGCGCAACAGTCGCACCTGTGTCTCAGGCGGGATGTCGCCAATCTCGTCGAGAAAGATCGATCCGCCGTCAGCGACTTCAAATAAACCTTTCTTCGCAGCTACCGCTCCGGTAAACGCCCCCCGCGTGTGACCAAACAATTCCGACTCGAGCAGCTCGGAAGGAATGTTTGAACTATTCACCGTTACAAATGGCCGGCCCGCACGCGTGCTGGCTTCGTGAATTGCTTTGGCGATTAGCTCCTTGCCGGTTCCACTTTCACCTGTGATTAGGACCGTGGAACGCGCCGGTGCGACCTGTTCGACAAGCCGAAACACTTCCTGCATCACGTCAGAGCGACCCACGATCTCGCCACGATCGACGGCCTTGCTCATTGCACGGCGCAGAGTACGTCGCTCTTCTTCTTTACGGCGGCGTTTAATGCCGGCTGCAATCGTCGCGGTGATCTGTTCGTTCTGAAACGGCTTTCGAATACAACTGACGGCGCCGCGCTCCCAAGCGGCGATTGCAGTATCAAAAGTTGCGTAAGCCGTAATCATCACGATCACGGCATCCGGATCCATCTTCAAAAATTCTTCGAGCGCGCGCAGACCTCCGATGCCGGGCATCGATACGTCGAGCAGAACGACGTCGAACGCGCGACGACCATAAGCTTCGAGACCTTCTTCGCCGGTTTTGGCCAGGTCGACACGATAGCCTTCGGCAGTGAGGAGCGTCTCGAGCACCTCGCGCATGATTTCCTCGTCATCAACGACGAGCACTGATCCTTTTCTGGAATTCCTCTTTTCCGGTCTCATCACAAGAAGCGTTAGTTTGCCACAAAAAGGCACAAAAATCACAAAGGCAGTTCCAACTCAGAACAATTCTCTTTGTAACTTTTGTGCCTTTTTGTGGCTAATCACCGACGGCCTGTAAGCGAGCGCGGACGCGCGCGGTCGGCAAGGTGATGCGGAAGGTTGTGCCTTGGCCCGGCGTGCTTTCGACAGAGATTCGCCCGGCGTGTTCCTGCACAATTCCGTACGAGACTGCGAGACCTAAGCCGGTTCCCTGACCCACACCTTTGGTCGTGAAGAAGGGATCGTAGATCTTGGCGACATTTTCCGGAGCGATACCGATACCTGTATCAGAAATCTCTGCGATGAGAGATCCGTCCTCGGCGGTTCCCGTTGAGACGATGATTCGTCCGCCATCAGGAATCGCGTCGCGCGCATTGAGAATCAGATTCGTAAAGACCTGCTGCAACTTACCCGCATTGGCATAGGCTTCGGGCGCGTCTTTGTCGTAGCGCCGGACGATGTCGATCTGACTGCGACGAAGTTGCGGTTCCAGTAGTTGCAACGTGTCGTCGAGCACGCGCGCCACGTTGAGTTCGGCAAACTCTGTCGCGCTGCCGGTGCGTGAAAAATTGAGCAGGTTGTTGACGATGTTTGTCGCTCGCTCAGCCTGTGTACGCACCTTTTGTAGCAACGCATGCTTCGGATCGTTTTCATTCAGCATGCCGAGCAGCATCTGCGTGTACGACGACACGCCCGTCAGTGGCGTGTTCACTTCGTGAGCGACGCCGGCGGCGAGCAGGCCGATTGACGAGAGTTTCTCGCGCTGTTGTAACTGTTCTTCGAGAGAGATGCGGTCAGTAACGTCTTCCAGCACGACGAGCGCGCCTGTTTGACCTTGTCCATCCTGCAAAGGCGCGATGGCGATATTCAGAACGAGGGCGCGATTGGCACGTGTTGCAGTATGGAGCTTATAGATGTTGCGGATTGATTTGAGCAGCCAACCGTCTTTCCCGAGAACCTGCTTAAGCGTATCGGCGAAGTCTTCGGAGAAGAGCTCTTCAACTCGACGACCCACAGCCGCGTCGCGGCGGAGGTCAAGCATGTGTTCGAGCGCGGAGTTCAAACGCGTGACGCGTCCTTCGAGATCGACGGCAAGCAAGCCAACGTTGATCGACTCGATAATCGATTCGTTGAACTCCTTCAACAGCTTCAACTCGCTCGCGCGGGCCTGCTGGTCTTTGTAAAGCAAACTGTTCTCAATCGCGACCGCGACGTAACCCGAAACAGTGCGCAGTATCTCAACGTCTTCTGACGACAACAGCCCACCGTCGACCGATCGTCCGAGACCGATGACGGCGACCATACGTCCGCGAACAACACAGGGCACGTAGTAATGAAGCGATCGTCGCACGGAGCCGGAACCGTTCATCTCGGAATCGAGATCGAGATCGTCTGCACGAACCACACCCGTCTCGGCGGAGCGCACGCGGATCATTTCACGAAAGTCCGTCGGAATTGCGATTGGCGACGGCAAACCCTCTGAACGCGCCACGACGTATCCGGTTGACGCACTGCGCGATTCGACAAAGATCGCGACGCGCTCGATGTTCATCACTTCCTGCAGACGCTTGACCAGAGAATCAAGCAGTGGTTCGAGTGCGGTAGTAGCGGAGAGCGTGCGCCCGAAGTCGAGCAGGCTGTTTCGCAGATCGTAACGCTCGCCGTAGAACAGTCGATCGACCTGCTCCTGGAGAAAGTTTTTGACCGGAGCTGCAACCATCACGATCGCGGCCATCGCGAGCACTGCAAGAACCACGCGCAACGTAATCTCACCGGCGTTGAACGACTGATCGGATCCGAACGCATACAGCCACCAAGATAAACGACCACGCCGATGAGCAGCGCGATGGCAAGTGTCGTGAGCGCATAAACAAAAACGCGGCGCACGACCAGCTCGACGTCCATCAGACGATAGCGCAGCACCGAATACCCAAACGCAAACGGAATCAACGCCAGCGGCAGGATGGCAACATCAGTCAGCCAACGGTCAGTCGGCGCGCCAAAAAGGTAAACCACGGCGTAGAGAAGTATGAAAGGTGTGACGGCGAGTAGCGTGCCCCACATCACCCACTTCACTTGCTGTCGGACGACCGGGCTTTTTGCCTTGATGGAAGTTCGCACCAACGTCACGGTGCTCAAAACCAGAGCCACAGTGAAATGGAAAAGGTTTAGCCAGAAGAGCAGTGCGACCAGTTGCTCTGAGACAGGTATTTTTTGAAAAACGGGGATCGCCTTGCCTATCTCAGTTTTTAAGAACACGACCACCGACAAAGCCAGTAGCAACAACGCCGGGACATACAGATAGACAGCGCGCCATCGTCCCGTTGCAAAAAGCTGTTGGCGCGTTGGGTAGAGCAGACAGAAGTGCAAAAACAATGGCGGAAAGAGAACCAGCGCGGCGTTGTCGAGAAAAGCAATTCCCAGGTCGAGATCACGATAACTGCCAACGGGCGTGTAGAACAGAAAGACGAATGCAGCGAGACAGAAGGTCGCGAAGTGAAGTACGAAAGGTGCGCGTCCTCCCTGCTTGAATAGCACAAAGAAGCCGACTAGCAGGAAAATCACACCGAGCAGATTCATGTAGATGACTCTCGGCGTCCATTTGTGAAAGGCACCGAGGTGATCCAGGTCTGCCCAGTAAGCATTGGTGCGGGATTCATAGGAGGGCCGCTTCATCAGGTAATGCACCTGGCCGTCGAGACCCGCCTGATCGAGATAGATCTGGACGTCGCGAGCGGAGCTGATCTGTTCGGCCTTCAGTTTGTAGTCGAGGGTGATCCCGATCAACTCGTCACCGGGAAGCATCCAGGCGCGCGCGGCAGAGGAATTCGGCTCGATGCTCTTAGCGACGATGTGGCCCTTTTGATCGACCCACTCAACACCATCCCACGGCGGTGTTTCATGATTGATTCGTTGACGGAAGTTGAGGACGCCGGCGCTGATCATTAGCGCTGCACCAATCAGCAGAAGCCAGGTCTTGGTTGTGATTATCGAGCCCTTCACTGCTACCTCAACAACGTCTCCAATTCTTATGAATTGGCAGATCCGATTCTTTTAAGCAAAGTATGTTCCCACCACCGAATTCTGCCGATAAGTCCAAAACCGCGTATCCAGTGGTCCTAATCAGTGGAAACTGTGGCCCTATTCAAAAACGTGCTGGCTGTATCCCGGATGAGGGCTATCCAACTTTTCGGAGTCTCCAAGAATTTGGAAACACAGATAACGCGGATCAGATCAGTGAAATCTGTGGTTACCTTTTCAGAAGGGAGCAGAACCGTTGTGGGATGAAAGGGAACGAAGCGGACTGCTCTCTTATCTCGCGCCTCTAAAACCTGACCGAGATTCCACCACGAACAGACCGTCGACCATTTCCTACGAAGGTTAGGATCTCGCCGTTCTCATTGCTTGTTTGTGCGTCCAGCAAGTTACGCGCATCGAGAATCGCTTCGGCTCGCACGGGCAAGCCAAAGCTCGGCAATTCCTGCGTGACTTGAATACTCAGTGAAGGATCGTAAACGCCCAATCGTCCCGCAAAAGGATCGATAGCGAATACGGTCGCCTCAGGAGAAAATCTCAGCACCGTTCGCACTTGCGTGCCGGAGCGAAAGACGCCTGCCAGTTGCAGGGCGCCGGTTTGAAACATGCCGCCCTCGAAGAGTTCGGCCGGAGTTGAAAAGCCCGTTGCCGACAATTGTTGTCCGCGTCCGAATGCATAACCCGCCGAGGCGGTCCAAACGCGATTCAGTCGTCTCGTATAAACCACGCGAATGCCGCGTGAAGATCCCTGCTGATCGGCAACGTCGATAAATGCATCACCGGCCCTGCCCGAGAATGCGCTGGCTGGTCCACTCAAGAGACCGACGCCGCGCCCACTCGTCGTATCGAAGAAAGCCGTAGCTTCAACGTTCGAACTGTTGTCCAAAACTCTCTCGACGCCGAACTCCAGACGGTGACTTCGTTCGAGCACTGCCTGGCCGTCAATGAAGGCGACTGGGCGTTCAGCCTGGCTTCGGAAAACAACTTGCTCGTCTTCGAAAGTGGCAACGCTCTGGATTCCGTCTTCTTCACCACCGGATGCAAATGCTGCTTTCACGCGTGTGCGCGCGTTCGCGTCGTACTGAACGCCGAACCGCGGCGAGAAGGCGTGTGCGCCACCCGCGCCGATGAAACGCGAATAATCGAGACCCATCACGATCACGATGCCGTCGCGGACTATCCACTCGTCCACTGCGCGCAACGAAACCTGTCCGTGCAGATCGGAAAGATCTTTTAGTTTGTTAGTCCAAACCGGTGTTGCGAAACGGGCCCCGGAAGCAGTCACGCCTACGCGATGACGATCGTTGACGCGGAAACGAGTTGAGGCTTCGATACGTTGAGGCGCCTCACCAGGGCCGGTTTGACCGGCGAATACCAATTCGACGTGATCGGAGATCGGTGTGGCTACAGCGAAATTGAGCCCGACGTAGGAAGAGCCATACGCATTGCTCGCGAAATAGCTTTCCATCACACCATGAGTTTTTGATCTGGATTCTGAACTTGTTCCGGCAGGAGCCTCGGTGGCGGTCTCCATAGGAGCAGCTTCAGCAGTCTGTTCGCTTGCCGTAGCAGCCTTGATGGCCGAGTCTTCACCTTCCTGAACCTGGAAGATCGAGCGTTTCGTCTGAGCCGATCGCAACGTCCATTTGACGTCGTCGCGATCGCGGCGGCGTTCAGGCAAAGTGTTGCCGTATCCGGCCGGTTCGAGATTGAAGCGATAGACCAGTTCCTGTTGTGCCTTCACATCGATGGAGTTGAAAGCCACTTCGGTGAATCCGGTAGCATTCGCTTTGATTCCATAGCGGCCGGGAAGAACCTTCGCGATGAAGTTGCCATTCCGATCGGTCGTCGTATGTTTGACCAGCGTCGCGCCTTCTCGCACTCCTTCTCGCACCAATGACACGAGCGCGCCCGCGAGTGGGTTCCCACGGTTGTCGCGAACTGTTCCTGTGATGGTGGCAAGTGATCTGTTTGAGCTTCCGGCTAGTGCGTCGTTGGAAACGAACGACACCAGCGCGATCACAGTCAAACTAAGACGAAAAGCTGTTCTCATGCTAAGACCTCCGCGACCAAAGTCCCTTTGGAAGCCAAGACAAGCGAATTGGTTCAGGCGAGGAGACTTTACCTGGAACCGCCAGACAGGCTCTCATTTTCGACCACGCCGCAAATAGCTGTCAAGTAATAGGCCTTAAATTCGGCCAAAAATGCAGTTATTTTGCCGCCCTTTACCCCCAGTTTTAGGCCGTGCTAGGATCCCAACTCCCCTCTACATCCACGGAGTAGAAAAACACCTGATTTGGGTCCTGATCGAATGATAGACGACGTTCAAACTACCAGACTCCCTAACGGGATCGCGGTCCTGACAGAACATATGCCGGGTCTCAGGTCCGTGACTGCCGGAATCTGGGTCCGCAGGGGATCTCGCCACGAATCCGCTGAATTAAACGGGATCTGTCATTTTATCGAGCACGCTGTCTTCAAGGGCACCCAGCTCCGTAGCGCGAGGGATATTGCCGTCGAAACTGACCGGCTGGGCGGGAATCTGGACGCCTACACGACCCATGAGATGACTGGTTTTACGACAAAGGTTGCGGACACGGCTATTGCACAGGCTGTAGATCTCCTCGCGGATCTGATTTCACACCCGCGTTTTGAACAGGAGGACCTCGAACGCGAACAAAAGGTGATTCTCGAAGAAATGAAGATGGTCGAGGACACGCCTGACGAGCTCCTTGGAGAACTCTTCAATGCGGCGTACTTTCCGAATCAACCACTCGGCCGTCCCATCGAAGGCACGAGGGAAACCGTTCCGACTTTCGATCACAAAACCACCGTCGGCTTTCACGCGCGCGAGTTTTCGTACAGCAATCTTGTCGTAGCAGCAGCAGGAAACGTCAATCACCAGCGTTTGCTGGAGTTGATCGGAGCTGCGTTTGACGGTTGTGAAAGCGGCGCGGCAATACGACCGCAGACCCTGGAGCCTGGCAAGCCACGTCCGGCAGCTCCGATTCTGATCGAACAAAAAAGCGAGCTCGAACAGGCTCATCTCGTGCTCGCGACGCCGTGGCCACATGCGATGAGCAACGATCGTTACGCTGCTAGCCTCCTGGCTTCGGTTATCGGTGGAGGAACTTCGAGCCGTCTGTGGCAGAAGATTCGTGAAGAACGCGGCCTCGCTTATTCAGTCGGCGCTGCGGGCAGCGCGTTTTCCGATGTGGGTGTCTTTAACATCTACGCCGGAACCTCGCCTGAACATCTCGATCAGGTTTTGGAGCTTTCACTTGCCGAGTTGCGCGAAACTGTGCGCAATCCTGTTACGGACGAAGAACTGCGCATCGCAAAGGACCAGGCCATCTCGTCGATTCTTCTCGGACTCGAGTCGTCGAGCGCACGAGCAGGCACACTTGCGCGTCAGGAGATAATTCACGGCCGCCGCATCTCGCCCGACGAAGTGATCGAAAAGATCCGCAACGCCACTCTTGATCAACTCCAGGAAGTTGCGCGCACCTACTTTAAATCCGAAACACTGGCGCTCGGCGTCCTGGGAAATCTCAACGGATTTAAAGTCGATCGCGCCGATCTGGAAATCTAGCTACAAAAAAGCACAAAAGGCACAAAAGAGAGCTGACCTCTGATATAGTGGTCCGTTCTTCCGGCAGACTTCCTATCTTGTGGTTTTTGTGCATTTTGTAGCTAGATGAAACTGACTGTTTTGGGTAGTGGCTCAACTGGTAACGCCGTTTTGATCGTTGCCGGTAATACGCGCGTCCTGGTCGACGCCGGATTAAGTGCAAAAGAAATCGCGCGCCGTCTCGCAATGGTCGGCGAAGACACGCAGCGCCTCGACGCGGTGCTTGTCACGCACGAACACGGCGATCACGCCGGCGGTTTGCGTGTCCTGCTCAGTTCAGTCGATTGTCCTGTTTATATCTCAGCGCAAACCCTTGATGCTTACGTCAGTGAAAAGGTGAACGTCAACAACGACGAACCACGCCGGCGCGCGAAAGCACTCCGCGATCGAGTGGAACAGATTGAGTCGAGCAAAGATTTTCGCATCGGCGAGATCGATTTTCACCCGTTCACGATTCCACACGATGCGGTCGATAATTTCGGTTTCACTGCGACTCATCAGGGCGTGAAGATTGCCACGGTGATGGACTTTGGTCACATCACAACGCTCGTCACCGAACGTCTGCGCGGGTGCGCGGCGATCGTTATCGAGTCGAATCACAGTCGCGACATGCTCAAGGCCTGCGACAATTATCCGTGGGAGCTGAAGCAGCGCATTCTGTCGCGACTTGGTCATCTCTCAAACGAGGATCTCGCCGACTGGATTCGACGCGGCTTCGACGGATGTGCGAAATACATCGTCCTCGCTCATCTTTCACAACGCGCAAACAATCCCTATCTCGCCAAGATCAACGCCGAGGTTGCACTGCAGGAACGAGCGCCGCTGTTTGCCGATTTCACCGAGGTCAGTCTTTCCTATTCCAAGGAACCAACCCCCTGGATCGAGGTATGAGTCGTTCCCCGCTTATCCTCCTGATCATCCTTTTATCCGTGTTATCCGTGGCTGCGTGCAGGCAAGACGCCAATCGTGGTCGTGTTCCTGGTGGAGTCCAGGAAGTAGTCACAACTGTGGGCGACGACATTGCCCAGGAACGATACGAGAAGATCTATAACGAGGCGTCGGAGCTCTGGAAGAGGGACGTAACTCTCGAGCGGTCAACCGAGGTGTTCAAGACGTTACAGACAAAGCTGGGAAAAGTGTCGTCACGTTCGCTCAATTCCGCCACCGAGCAACAGAACTCGGGCGGGCCGCTGAAAGGACATGTCTTTATTCTGACTTACGAAACGAGTTTCGAACGCGGCGACGGCATGGAGAATTTCACATTGATCGAAGAGAATGGTCGCTGGGCGCTGGCTCGTTACTTTGTAAATTCAACGGCCCTGAAATGAGGGTCATCATGTTAATCCTGATAATCTTGCAAATCCTGTGAAACTAACTGTTTGGCATCAACTTTTTACATGATTAACAAGATTTTCAGGATTAACATGATTAGAAGGCAAAAATGATCGATCGTTACACACTGCCCGAGATGGGCGCGCTCTGGTCGGAGCAGAATAAGTTTCAGAAATGGCTCGACGTGGAAATCGCCGTTTGCGAGGTCCACGCCGAAATGGGCACGATTCCCCACGACGCGTTGGAACAGATCAAAGCTCGCGCGGCGTTCTCAGTTCAGCGTATTAACGAAATTGAAAAGACGACGAATCACGACGTCATCGCCTTTACCACAAACCTCGCGGAGGCGATTGGTGAAGCAAGCCGTTTCGTTCATTACGGTCTGACGTCTTCTGATGTAGTCGATACCGCCAACGCGCTGCTGCTGCGCGACTCTGCCGATATCCTCCTTAAAAAAGTCGATACGCTGCTCGAGACGTTGAAGCGACGAGCGGTCGAGTTTAAGAACACGCCACAAGTCGGACGCACACATGGTATTCACGCCGAGCCGACTTCCTTTGGTTTGACTTTCGCGCTGTGGTTCGACGAGATGCGCCGAAATCGCGAGCGACTGTCGCGAGCACGCGAAGCAGTTGCGGTCGGAAAGATCAGTGGCGCTGTGGGCGCTTTTGCACATCTCGATCCATCAGTTGAAGAAAAGGTTTGCGCGCGTCTGGGACTGAAGCCGGCGCCCGTCTCAACACAGGTAATCCAGCGCGATATCTACGCCGAGTACTTAACAACGCTCGCGATCATCGCGTCGTCGTTGGACAAGTTCGCCTTGAACGTTCGTCACTGGCAGCGCACGGAAGTACGCGAGGCGCAGGAGCGTTTTACTAAAGGTCAAAAAGGTTCGAGCGCGATGCCTCACAAGCGGAATCCGATTATCTCGGAGCGAATCTGCGGTATCGCGAGAGTGATTCGCACCAACAGCATCGTCGGTCTCGAGAACGTTGCCCTCTGGCACGAGCGCGACATCTCACACTCGTCGGCAGAGCGCGTTGTCCTGCCTGATTCGAGCACTGCGCTCGACTACATCCTGCAAAAGGCAATTGGGCTGATCGACGGTCTGGTAGTTTATCCGGAACGCATGCTCGAGAATCTCAACGCCACCAGGGGACTGATCTTCAGTGGTCAGCTTCTGCTGGCGCTGACGAACACTGGCCTCTCACGAGAAACAGCGTACGAATACGTGCAACGTAACGCGATGAGAGTTTGGGACGAGGATCGCGATTTTCGCGAGCTGGTGAAAGCGGACGCCGACATCAAATCGCAACTATCCGAAGAAGAAATAGATCGCGTCTTTTCGCTGGACCACTACCTGCGAAATATCGACGCGATCTATCGAAGAGTTGGAATTGTGTAGGTGCTATTTCTGCGAAAACTTTTCAGCAAAGTTTCCGATAATCGGCAGTTTGAAATACTGGCTTTGATAAGCCTTGATCAGGCACATGATCACGGCGATGAAAATGCCAATGATCAATACGACCCAGACTAGCGTCGCTATCAGTGATACCAGTGTGCTAATGATACCTGAGACCTGGCTGCCAATCAGAACCAAAACGACAGTAATAACCCAGATGACTATGCCGATGACGATGGCGAGAATATTCAACAGCAGCGACTGCATCGCGTGAAAGCGGACCAGTCGGCTATCTTTTTCAATCAGGAAAAAAATCAGGCCCGATACCCAGCCGAAAATGTACGACAGCAAAGCGGCAATGTTTTCATCGAGTCCCGTACTGGACTTACCGGGGGCTGGGGCTGGGGCGGTTTGAACGGGCGGAGGGTTTTGCATTATAAGTTTCTCCTGTAAGAAAGGGTTTGATCCGGGCGCGACAGGTCCACGAGCCGGAGATATTATCCAACAAGTGCTTCTTAAGCAATGCTTTGTTGATCTTGGCGCGACAGGTAACTAAATGAAAGCCAAAGTTTATGTAAACTTGAAGTCCAGCGTGCTCGACCCGCAGGGGAAAGCAATCCAACATTCGGTAGAGCTGCTCGGGTTCTCGGGCATTTCAGACGTCCGGCAGGGCAAATACTTCGAGATTTCGCTCGATGGGACTCTCGATCAGCAAAGCGCTCGTGAGTCAGTCGAGAAGATGGCGCGTGAAGTCCTGTCCAACCCGATAATCGAAGATTACCGCGTGGAGATTGAAGCGTGAAATTCGGCGTTATTGTTTTTCCTGGATCTAACTGCGACCACGATGCTTATCACGTGATCTCGAAACACGTCGGCCAGCCGGTCGATTTCATCTGGCATCGCGAAACCGATCTTTCGTCGTACGACGCCGTGATTCTTCCCGGCGGTTTCTCTTACGGAGACTATCTGCGCGCCGGCGCCCTCGCTCGCTTTTCACCCGTGATGAATTCGGTCAGGAAATTTGCCGAGAGTGGAAGATTTGTACTCGGAATATGCAACGGTTTCCAGATCCTCTGTGAAGCCGGGCTGCTTCCCGGCGCACTCATTCGCAATCGCGATCTGCACTTCATTTGTGAACATATTTATGTCCGGGTGGAGACGTCTGACAGTCCTTATACTAATGAATTGCAGAAGGGGACGGTGCTGCGCATTCCGATCGCGCATGCCGAAGGTAACTACATCTGCGACGACGCTACGCTGGCAGAGCTTCAGCGTGAAGATCGGATCGTTTTTCGTTATTGCGAGTCTGATGGGACAATCACGGATGCCGGAAATCCGAACGGGTCGCGTGACAACATCGCGGGGATCTGCAGCCGCGAACGGAATGTGCTCGGGTTGATGCCGCATCCGGAACGCGCGTGTGAGGACCTGTTGGGATCGAGTGATGGGCGCGATATTTTCCGCTCACTGGCGGCCACTGTCGCAGCCGCAGTTTAGCAACTCTTCCAATCAAACTTATGAAACGATTACTACCTTTCATCATCATCCTTGTTGTTCTCGGTGTCGCGCTCAGCAGCGCCTGGTACCTGACACGATCGATACCGGCTGCGCAGAACCCACCGGGGAATCAGCCGCCGGCATCACCGGGTTCGCAGCCTTCGCCCGCGCAATCGCAGCAGCCCGTACTCACCGGCGTGCCGGGAGCGGAGCCGGCGCACACGGCTGGACCAGCAACCGCACCGGTTAAGTTGGAAGAGTTTGGCGATTTCGAGTGTCCGCCGTGTGGCATGTTTCACCCGATACTCAAGCAGATGCAGGAAGAATTTGGCGATAAGTTGCAGGTCACTTTCCGCGAGTTCCCATTGGTCCCAACTCACCAGCACGCGCTAGCTGCTGCGTCAGCCGCTGAAGCCGCCGGTCTGCAAGGGAAGTTCTGGGAGATGCATCACATGATCTACGATCACCAGAAGGATTGGGCAAAAGAGTTTGATGTGCGGCCGATTTTTGAGGGATACGCGAAACAACTCGAGGTTGATGTCGAGCGCTACAAACGCGACGTCGACAGCGATGCGGTGGCGCGGCGGATCATGCAGGACGGAAATCGAGGCCACTCGCTCGGTGTGAAGGGCACGCCAACGGTATTCTTAAATGGACGCGAGGTCCCATTTGAAGATCTTCCGGCGGAGAAACTCCGGGTCGTAATTCAGAATGAGCTACGCACCGCCGGAAAATGAAAAAGTTTTACATCGGCGCTGCACTGCTTTCACTGCTGGGACTCGCGGACGCGCTTTACCTCACGATTGAACACGTCACTGGACAAACGGTTCGCTGCACGATTCTTTCGGGTTGCTCAGAAGTGCTCAGCAGCCAATATGCTGTGGTCGGGGGAATTCCGCTGGCGGCTGTGGGCGCTGCCGCGTACTTCACAGTTTTTAGTCTCGCCATTCTCGCTCTCTTCGGGTATCGCTTCGCTGGAAAGATTTTGACGCCGCTCGTCGTCGCGATGTTTTTCGTCAGCGTGTGGTTGTTCTACCTGCAGGCGTTCGTCATTCGGCAGTTTTGCCAGTATTGCCTGATCTCCGCCGCGATCACGACCTGTCTATTGTCACTGGTCATCATCCGACGCTTTTTGTAGGGGCGGCACTCCGTGGCCGCCCCTTGTTCGAAATCAGGGCTTCCTAGCTCAGTACCTTCCAACGAGGGGCGGCCACGGAGTGCCGCCCCTACAAAAATTCTCTACGCGTTTGTGAAGATCAATGGTGTTTGGTGTAAGGTATTCCAATTCAAATAAGACTAAAAAGGTGGCGAAATGGTTCAGCAGCAACCAACAGTCTCGGACATTTTCCGGCGGGCGCAATCGTTGCGAAACGAGCACTCTGACTGGTCGTTAAAACAACTCCGTGAGCAACTCGTCAGAGACTTTTCGGGTGGACCATTCCCGCCGCTTCACAATTTGACTATTCCCGAGCAGGACGCGCGCGCGCCGGAAGAAGACTGGACCGCCGGCCTTCCAATCGTCAGACGTGGAATTCAATTCCAGGACTGGAACGAAGTCGTGGCTGGAATAATTCTGAGTCTGGAACAGACGGAAAACTACGAGCGCCAGCGTGGACCTGAAGGCAGTCGCGATGATTGGCACGACCGAACTGCCGGCATAGACGACGCGGTCGCGAAAGGCGTCGGCAAATGGATGCCGGAAGAGTTGCTGGCGCTGGCAGAACGGAAAGGCAAGAAATCCGCGTAATCTGTGGATGGTTTAAAATGAGCTTTCTCGACAATCTATTCCAGGATCCGAAATACCAAACAACCGATCCGCGTAAGCCGGAAGAGATCGAAGATCCGGAGATCATCATCAGTCCTGACACGCGGCGAGAGAAACGCATACCGCCGGGACAATCACGCACAAAGAAGTGGCCCGTGCTCGACGCACACGGAACGCCCGATATAGATCTCGCGAATTGGACGTTTGAAGTTGCCGGTCTCGTCGAACATCCCCTCAAGTGGTCGCTGGATGAGTTCATGCAACTGCCCCCTGTGCGTGTGTATGCTGACTTTCATTGTGTGACGCGCTGGTCGCGGCTCGACAACGTTTGGAGTGGTGTTTCGACGAGAGAGATTGCACGACTGGCCGGTGTAAAACCGGAAGCGAAGTTTGTGCTGGCTCTGGCTTACGACTACGGTTGGACCACGAACGTTCCTGTCGAATACTTCCTCAATGAAGACTCGCTGTTTGCCTGGTCTCATGATCGCCAACCAATCCCAGCGGAACACGGCGGGCCGGTGCGCTTGATCATCCCGCAGCTCTACGCGTGGAAGTCCGCCAAATGGATTCGAGGCGTAAGATTCCTGGAAGAAGATCAAGCCGGCTACTGGGAAGAGGGCGGCTATCACATGCGTGGCGTGCCCTGGAGTCCCGGCGACGGTGAACGCTTCCGTTGGTCGTGAAAGATGCCGGCCTATGTCACATCGCCCAGCAACAACTCCCAAAGACGCCGCGGCCGTAATCCTTCTGCGCCAGGACACCGATCCCGCAAATCCGGAAGTTTTCTGGGTAAAGCGCAGCGATAAGCTCGCGTTTTTGGGCGGATTTCACGCGTTTCCCGGCGGTCAGATCGACGCTGAGGACGCCGAAGTCGAAGTCAGAAACGCGCCGAATCCGGAAACGGCGACGATGATCAGCGGTGCGGCTCGGGAGCTGTTTGAAGAGCTGGGCGTGCTTGTTGCTCGTGGCGGCGAAACGCTCACGAAAGGCCAACGAGTGTCACTGCTGGACGATCTTGAATCGGGGCGGATGTCATGGCCCGCCATTCTGAAACACTATGAGCTGTATCTCGATGCCGGCGACTTCACATACGTCGGCCGCTGGGTTACTCCACCTTTCAACGCCAGACGTTTCGACACGTGGTTCTTTCTCGTAACGTGTCCGCCGAAGCAGGAACCAAACGTCGTCGACGGTGAACTGACCAGCGGCGAATGGCTGACGGCGCGGGATGCTTACGATCGCTGGATGAGTGATCAGGTTGTAGCGGTGCCGCCGACGCTGCATGCGCTGAGAACTCTCGGCGCCGGGCTGGCTCCGGATCTCGTCGAGCGGTTCTTATCAATTCCACATGCACGCGGCGAAATCTGTCGCCGGATCACGTTTCGACCAAACTACATCTGTTTTCCGGTTCGCACACCAACGAGACCGCCGGCAACGCATACCTGTTGTTACATCATTCACAACTCCAAAGAGATGCTGATCGTTGATCCCGGATCACCATGGGAGGACGAGCAGGAAGCGCTGGCCGCGTGCGTGGGCGAAATGATCGCGGAAGGCAGGCAGGTGCGCGAGATTATCATTACTCATTTGCATCCGGACCACGTCGGTGGTGTCAATGCGCTCAAGGCACATCTCGGAGGTAAAGTCCCCGTCGCCGCACACGCAAAAACTGCGGAAGCGCTGGACGACATTCACGTCGATCGTCTGATCGAGGACAACGAGCAGATTACTCTCGAAGGTGAACCGCGGGTCACTCTGCGTGCCTTGCACACGCCCGGACACGCACTGGGTCATCTGTGTTTTCACGACGCGGATCGCGGCGTTCTGCTGACGGGCGACAACATCGTCGGCGTGGGTTCCGTTCTGATCGATCCGCCGCAGGGGAACATGCGCGACTATCTCGACTCCCTTGAACGGATGCGCTCGTTGCCAAATCTCACGGTTTTACTCGGCGGTCATGGTCCGGCGGTAGCGGCTCCGTACCAAAAGATCGATGAATACATCTCACACCGTCTCGAGCGCGAACGAAACATTCTCGAAGCCGTACGCGCCGGAGCTACAACCCCCGAGGAGATCGTCGCGCGCGTCTACACCGATGTCTCTCCGAAAGCGCACGCGCTGGCGGAACGTGCCGTTTTAGCCCATCTCGAAAAACTCCGCGACGACGGACTGCTGTCTGTGTAATCTGTGGATAAAAGGTTAGAATCTCTCCCCGACCAAAATATATGGATTACCCAAGAACCCTTCGCGAACTCAGGGCGGCCAGGTATCAAACCCTCTCCGTCAAAGACGAACTGCGTCTCAACCTAATTCGAAAACTACGCACAGGCGAGAAGTTGTTTCCCGGCATTGTCGGTTACCAGGACACGGTGATTCCGCAATTGATCAATGCCATCCTGTCGCGGCACAACGTTATCCTGCTCGGCCTTCGCGGCCAGGCAAAGAGCCGGATAATTCGACTGTTTACGGATCTTCTCGACGAGCGCATACCGATCATTGCCGGGTCTGAAGTTAACGACGATCCCTTGCGGCCGATTTCCGCTTATGGCCGGCAGATGCTCGAGCAAAACGGCGAACTGACGCCCGTCGAGTGGATCGGACGCGATGCACGTTTTGTTGAGAAGCTTGCGACGCCTGACGTGACTGTGGCCGACATCATCGGCGACGTCGATCCCATCAAGGCGGCGAAGGGCGGTCACCTGCTGAGTGACGAATTAACGATTCACTACGGCCTGCTGCCACGCGCGAATCGCGGCATCTTCGCCATCAATGAATTGCCCGACCTCGCCGGAAAGATTCAGGTCGCGCTCTTCAACATCATGCAGGAAGGCGACGTGCAGATTAAGGGTTATCCGGTGCGTCTGCCGCTCGACGTGATGCTAATGTTCTCTGCCAACCCTGAGGACTACACCGCGCGCGGCAAGATCATCACGCCATTGAAAGACCGTATCGGCACCGAGATCATGACGCACTATCCCAAGGAACTGCCGTCAGCGATTGAAATCACGCGGCAGGAAGCCTGGACCGATCGTTTCGACAATCGCGAGCAACTGCTGGTTCCGGAGTTCATTCGTGAAGTTGTCGAGCAGATTGCGTTTGAAGCGCGCGATGACAATCACGTCGACAAACACTCGGGTGTTTCACAACGAATGCCGATCACGGTGATGGAATCGGTGGTTTCGAATGCCGAACGGCGGGCGTTGCTGACCAGCGACGAATTTGTCGTGCCTCGTATTTCTGATATTTACGCGGCAATCCCTTCGATGACGGGAAAGATGGAGTTGGAGTACGAAGGCGAGCAGCTCGGCGCCAATCGCATCGCGCGTGATCTCATCAAGCGTGCGGCGGGTGAAATCTTTGAAGGCTATTTCGTCGGCATCGATTTCTCCAGAACGGTGCAGTGGTTTGACGAGGGAAACAAACTCCTGCTCGCTGACACTGCCGCGGCAGAGGAATGCATAAACCTGATCGAGGCCGTTCCCGAGTTGTTGGAGACGGCAATGATTCCTTTTGATTTCCGGCGTTCCGACACAGCGCGACTCGTTTCCGCTTGTGAGTTGGTGCTTGAAGGTCTGTACGCGGAAAACAAGATCAGTCGCAATGAGGAAGGTGGCTACGCAGCGGTAACCAAAGCGAAGAAAGATCGGCGCGGGATGATTTACGACGATCTGACTGAGACCGGGAAGTACAGTTAGACCACGGATTAGACGGATCCTAAATCCGGATTTACGCGGATCATGAGGTTTAAGTATTCAAAATTTCAGGGGTTTGATGTCTTCGGGATAAATCTCGGCGAGTTGATGGACGGTATGTCCGACGCTTTGCTCGACTCGGGGTACGACGACGACTATTACTGGACTCGACAACGAAAGAATACCGACACTTCACTCGATGCTTTGCGCCGCGCGTTGCTTCAGGCACTCATGCAGCAAGGACTTGTAAACGAGAACCAGATCCGTGAAATGCTCGCGCAGAACGAAGGTAAGTTTCACGGCTCGCTGCTTGAGGAATTGTTGAATCAATTAATCGAGCGCCTCGTTGAAGAGGGTTATCTGACCCTTCACGAAGAACCACCTCAACGAGCAGAACAGCGCCGTGGATCGCCTCAGCAGGGCCAAATGTTTGAAGAGCCGCTGCCACGCGACGTTCGGTTCGAAGTTACCGAAAAGGGACTCGATTTTCTCGGGTATAAAACACTTCGAAATCTGCTCGGCAGTTTTGGTAAGAGCGCCGCCGGACGTCACGATACGGTTTATCTTTCCACCGGCGTCGAAGCTGCTGCCGCAAGCAAACGCTATGAATTCGGCGACACGATCAATCTCGACGTCAATACGACATTGCTCTCCGCGATTCAACGCGAAGGACTGAAAGTTCCGCTCAATCTTGAATATCGCGATTTGTACGTGCATCAGTGTGATTACCAGTCGTCGTGTGCCACGGTGGTCATGCTCGACTGTTCTCACTCGATGATTCTTTACGGTGAGGATCGATTTACGCCGGCGAAGAAAGTGGCGCTAGCGATGTCGCACCTGATTCGCACGCAGTATCCCGGCGACTCTCTCAAGGTGGTCCTGTTTCACGATGCTGCGGAAGAGTTGCCACTCGCTAGACTCGCTACGACGCAGGTCGGTCCATATCACACGAACACCGCTGAGGGCCTACGTCTCGCGCGCCGGCTGCTGCAGGCTCAACGCAAAGAGATGAAGCAGATCGTGATGGTGACTGACGGTAAGCCCACGGCTTGTTTCGTACAGTCTTCGCCGGGCTCTGGAAGTAAAAGAACCGATAAAAACCCGACGCGTCGCCTTTATAAGAACTCGATGGGCGGCGATCCTTTGGTCATGTCTGAAACTTTCAAAGAAGTTCAGGCCTGTCGCAAAGCGGGCATCATGATCAATACCTTCATGCTGGCCAGCGACTATTATCTAGTCGATTTTGTGAAGCAAATGAGCGCCATGACAAATGGCAAAGCCTATTTCGCCAACCCGGGAAATCTCTCGCAGTTTGTACTGATAGATTTCCTCCGCCGCCGTACCCGACGCGTCAGGTAGATCGCCACAGGACCCGTGGCCGAAAAATCGATATATTAATGCGCGACTCGAATCGATCAGCGGGAAGAGATAATCCAATAGCACGCGGCAATCGCGTTCTCTTGCCGTATCTGATACTGCTTATCGGTCTCTGCTTCACTGTTCTCGTCTATTACTACTTCTCGAAACTCACATTCGAACAGGACCAAAGCAATTTCGGTCGAGCGGTCCAGCAGATCCAGGACCAGATGCGGCTCAGAACCGAGACGTCGATCACGCTGTTGCGCGCCGGCACGGGTCTTTTTGCCGCCAGCGATTCTGTTGAGGCGCACGAATTTGAGCGGTTCGTCGAACAGATTGAGCTGGACAAGAATTACCCCGGTGTTCAGGGAATAGGTTTTTCACAGCGGTTTACCGCAGCAGAGAGAGCCGGCGTCAGTGCTGAGCTGAAACGTCAGGGTGTGAACAATTTCAAGGTCTGGCCCGATGATTCTCCGCGCCAGGAATACAACGCGATCGTCTACCTGCAGCCCGCAACGGCTAGAAACCAACTGGCAATTGGCTACGACATGGCGACCGAGGCAGTGCGACGACAGGCAATGGAAACCGCGCGCGATTCGGGAAATCCAACCGCTTCAGGGCGTGTACAACTGGTCCAGGAGCGTGATGTTCCGAATTCTGACAAGCAGTCGGGGTTTCTAATCTATGTGCCGGTATATCGGAATGGCGCATCAACCTCAACAGTTGAAGAACGACGACATGCGCTCATCGGTTTTGTTTACAGTCCGTATCGCGTAGGCGATTTCCTGGAGCCTATCAAATCGGAAAATGTGAGGTTTCAGGTTTACGATGGCAGAGAGATCAAGATCGAGAATTTACTCACTTCGGGAATCGTTGAGGATACCGTCGAGTCGGCATTTTCCGAGACAAAACCCCTGGAAGTAGCGGGCCGCACCTGGACCATCGCGTATGCCAGCAGGCCTTCTTTTGACCAGCGATCAAGTAGATCACTTTTGAAGTACACGCTGATCGCCGGTGCGCTTCTGAGTTTGCTTTTCGCAGCGGTCACTCGTGCTGAAGTCCGGGCGCGCTCGCGTGCGGAACGCTCCGCCGAGGAAGTTACACAATCAGAGGCAACGATCAGACAGACACTGCACCAGCGAGAACGTGCTGAAGAAGCCTTACACGAAACTGCCGAAGCTTTGCGCGTCGCCAATGAACGCGCGCTCCTTGAATATGAACGCTTGCTCGAGCGGATCAAAGCGTTGGCTCAGGCACTCGGAACGGCAAGGGAGTTACAGGCGATCTTCCGCGCTTTGCGCCAGTTCACGAACGTCTCTGTTCCATGTAACGGTTTCTTCGTTTCACTCTACGATCCGATTCGTGACGTTCGTACCGCTTGTTACGGTTGGGCAGATGGCGATGAACTCAACGTTTCCGAGTTGCCGCCGATGGCGGTTACAACAACTGGTGCGAACAGTCGCGCGGTGCGCACTGGTGAAGTGGTCATCACCAACGACTACATGCGCGCGACGCAGGCTAATCCCGGAATCATCGTCGGCCCGGATAACGGATTACGTCCCGATTCTTCGATAGCGGTTCCGATGGCGGTGATGGGCAGAATCATCGGAACTATCGAGGTGCAGAGCTACGAGAAGAATGTTTACCGCCCGGAACATGCAACGGCCATGAGTATGGCTGCAAACCTCACTGCCGTTGCCATCGAGAATGTGCGGCTGCTCAAACTCGAACGCACGGCGCGCGAAGCCGCTGAAGAGTCTAACCGTTTGAAAGACGAATTTCTCGCCACTGTTTCTCATGAGCTGCGCACTCCGCTGACGGCGATACTTGGCTGGTCCAGACTGCTCGAAGACGGCTCACTGGACGACTCAACGATGCAACAGGCAGTTGAAACTATCTGGCGCAATGCGAAGGCGCAGGCGCAAATTGTTGATGACATTCTCGACGTATCGCGCATCATCACCGGCAATCTTTATCTCGATCTTCACCCGTTGGAAGTCGTCCCGGTGGTCGAGAACGCAATCAACGTTGTGCGTCCGACGGCTGATGCGAAGGGAATCAGAGTCGAAACCTACTTCGACTCGGCGCCGGCGATGATTTCCGGCGACGCAAACCGATTGCAGCAGGTCGTTTGGAATTTGTTATCGAATGCAGTGAAGTTTACGAACAGTGGCGGCCGCGTTTGCGTAAAGGTTTCGCAGGGTGGAGACGCCGTCGAGGTAAGTGTTTCGGATACTGGTCAGGGCATCAGCAAAGAGTTTTTGCCGTACGTGTTCGATCGCTTCCGCCAGGCCGATAGCACGACGACACGACAGCATGGAGGACTCGGTCTCGGACTCGCCATTGCGCGGCACCTCGTCGAGATACACGGCGGTACGATTCGCGCTGAGAGTAAAGGTGAAGATCGCGGCGCTACCTTCATAATCAGGCTTCCACTGCTCGAGTCCAGTGTGGGCACGGCGGCTGTCGACCAAAATCAACATCAACTGGCGCAATCTCACCAGTTATTATCGGGTGTCAACGTCCTTTTGGTTGATGACGATTCGGATACACTGACACTGATGACCACAGCGCTGAGAAAGCGCCACGCCAATGTCACGGCAGTCTCTTCGGCGGTCGAGGCAATTCAGGCGATCACACGGAGGCGGCCGGACGTACTAGTGTCAGACATTGCGATGCCCGACGAAGACGGGTACGGTTTGATCGAGAAGATACGCCGGCTCGAAAACGGTGCGTCGGACATTATTCCGGCGGTGGCGATCACGGCATACGCGAAAGACGAGGATCGCGAACGTGCGTTGTCGGCCGGGTTTCAGATTTATTTGGCAAAACCAGTGGAGCTGACAGAGTTGATTTCGGTTGTGGCGCGTGCGGCGCGGCGGGACTTTTGACAGGATTGACAGGATTTTTCAGGATTTACATGTTCATCTTGAATAATCCTGTTCATCCTGTCTAACCTTTTCGTAAAAATGGCGCAGGTTCAGATCGACAACATTCAAATGGCATATACGGACGTGGGCTCCGGGCGTCCCGTAGTGCTCATTCACGGCTATCCATTCAACCGTTCGTTGTGGAATGAACAGATTGCCGCACTGAGCGGATCGTATCGCGTTATCGCACCGGACCTGCGCGGTTTTGGCGAAAGTGATTCGTCAGATGGGCCGTCAACAATGAATCGCATGGCTCAGGATGTAGCTTTGTTGTTGGATCATCTCGGAATTCCGCGCATTACGATCGGCGCACTATCAATGGGCGGGTATGTCACGCTCGCGTTTTATAAACAGTTCGCTTCGCGTGTGCGGGCGTTGATCCTCGCTGATACGCGTGCCCAGGCTGATACAGAAGAAGCAAAACAAACCCGCGCTCGACAAGCTGAAAAGGCTTTGAGTGAAGGCATGGCCGGCATTGCTGATGCGATGTTGCCGAAGTTGCTCACGCCGGAAACGGTGAGTAAGCGGCCCGAAGTCGTGAAGCGCGTTCGCGACATGATGTTGAAAACCAAGCCCGAGGGAGCTGCCGCGGCGTTACGCGGAATGGCTGAACGTGACGATCAGACCTCGCTGAAGATCTCAGTGCCCACGCTGATCATCGTTGGCGCGGAAGACGCGATAACACCGGTGGCCGACAGTGAGAAGATGAACCAGGCGATTCCGGGTTCGCGTCTGGTGGTGCTGGAAAATGCCGGACATGTTTCCAACCTCGAGCGTAGTGAAAAGTTTAATGAAGCGTTGCTGGATTTCCTGAGCGAGTCGTCCAGCTAATCAAATGGCGCCACAGAAAAAGTTTACTATCAAAGAGCGCGTGCGCTGGGGAGATGTCGATGCGGCGCGCATCATCTTTTACGGCGCTTACATCCACTTCTTCGAGTATGCCGAGACGGAGTTGTTTCGCTCAGTGGGGTTGCATTACGGGGTGTTTTTTGATGAGTTGAAGATCTGGCTGCCGCGTGTGCACCTCGAATGTGACTTCCATCGGATTGCCAGGCTGGATGATCTTTTGGAAGTAAGCGTTTATGTCGGGCGATTTGGTAAGAAGTCGATGAAGCTGAATTTTGAAGTGCGCCGCCAGGGCAGCGAAGAGCTCCTGGCGACGGCGCATTTTGTGCTTGCAGCAGTTAATCAGGAGACGTTTGAAACCGTTCCGATTCCTTTGGAGTTGCGCGAAAAGCTGGCGCCGTACGACGCTAACGAAGATCCGAAATGACCAATGACATTTCACTCGAAGGTCTTGACGAGAAGACTATAGATCGAGATCCCATTAAGCAGTTTCAGCGTTGGTTCGACGAGGCCAAAGCTGCCAATCTTCCACTTCCGGAAGCAATGACACTCGCAACTGCAACGCCTGACGGAAAACCTTCCGCACGCATGGTGTTGCTCAAGCAGGTGGACGAGGATGGTTTTGTTTTCTTCACCAACTATAACAGTGCTAAGGCCGAACAGTTGGACGCAAACCCGTACGCAGCCTTGGTTTTTTACTGGTCTCGACTCGATCGACAAGTGCGCGTCGAGGGGAGCGTTATCAGGACTTCGGAGCAGGAGTCGCGTGACTACTTTAAGACACGCCCACGCGAGAGTCAGATTGGTGCCTGGGCCTCAGCACAAAGCCAGGTGATTGCCGGCCGTGCCGTCCTCGAACAACGAGCTCAGGAACTGGAAGATCTGTATCGCGATCGCGAGGTGGATTGTCCCGAGTACTGGGGTGGCTATCGCCTGAAACCCGAGCGTATCGAATTCTGGAAAAGCCGCGTCGGAAGGCTTCATGATCGAATACTGTACGAGCGTGATTTAACTGGTTGGGCCATACACCGTCTCGCGCCATAAAGACAGGATTAACAAGATGAAACAGGATTGACAGGATTTATCTTGTCCATCCTGTTACATCCTGTCCCTAAAACAACCGGCTAAAAAAGCGAATCCCGACGATCCTCATCTGACCGTTCTCACGAATCACCGCGTAATCTCCGATCTGGTAATACTGCTCTTTCAATCCGAGAACCCTTCCTCGGCTATACGCCGTCAACGGCTTTACCGGCTGCGCGGGTGGCTCGATCTTCTTTTCCAAGCCACTCTTGAACTCGCGAATCCGCCCAGCAACGTTTGGATTCCGCTGCGCGAGTTGATCCAGGTGTGTGCGGAAGTCGGCGACGTCGCGTTTCAGTTGCGCCGCATACGAAGCAAACTCACTCGCCGCCTCCGGCGGCTGTCGCTTCAACGCCTCTTTGAGCTTCGGTGGAAAAAATGTCGCCTCTTCCTCTCCACTGTTCGGACTAAACAGCGGCATCATTAAAAACAACTGTTGCATGCGACTCTTGAAAGCATCCACCAACATTGCGGTATCGACACCCGCTAAATTGTCGCGATCGAATTCACCTTCAGTGATCGCAATCTCGCGCCGGCGTGCAGGGTTTCTCGCGAAAGTTGCTTCAAATGCGCGATCGAAATCGAGGTTCTCAGCTAACAGCGTCTGAAACTGGTTGCACACACGGATTGCGTCAATCACGTCTTTGCGCTGACGACTTTTCGTTTGACTGAACACGGCCGGAGCGCAAGCGAACAGCAGTATGCAGCACCAGATCCATTTGTGATTTGAGTAAAGTGACATGCTCATACGGGACGGAGCGCGCTTTTGACCAGCTTCTTTTTCAAGTCGACATACCCTTGTTCACCCGCAACGAGATCTCCCAACACGCGCTTCACGCCGCGATGTCCGCGCGCAAACTCGATCATGCGCTCGGTGAAAGGCGCGCCCCAGAAGTTGCCATAAAATCGCCGGCGCATTTGAGCGGCGCGACGCAGCTCGGCGCCAAAATCTTCGCGCCAGTTCTTCTCATAAGCCTGGGGTGCTCCGCTCAAATAGGCTTCAGCAAATAGTTCCGCGGAACGCAAAGCATAGTAGATTCCTTCACCGGTCACTGGATCGGCAAAACCTGCGGCGTCCCCGAGCAAGGCCCAATCGTCGCCCGAAACTGTTCTGCTGTCCCATGTCTGCGCACTCAATCCCGGGATGCGCGCTGCGTAACGCTCAGCCGAAGCACGCAAATGATCCTCGATGTTTGCTCGCGCTGGTGTGTTTGTTTTGGTCTGCCAGAATTTTACTTTTTGCCCGTCACACTGCAGGTAGTAACCAGTCATGAACTGCCACAGCAACTGGTCCAACGGGCCGTGCTCGAATGTATCCTGCGTGGTCGCAATGCCGAACGAAATGTGATCCGGACGCGGAAAGGCCCAGGCATAACCAACCCATGCCGGCAGGAAAGCTACCACGGTCGGAGCATTGTTGTTTGCCGGTAGTGGCGCCCGATAACCAAAGGCTACTTCCATATCAGACGGCTGCAATGGACCAGCGAGTTTTTTTGCAATACCACTGTTGGCGCCGTCTGCTGCCACGAGAAATCTGCCCGTCCATTCAGATCCGGTATCGCTCTTTAGTCGCCAGCCTGAGTCAGTTCTGGTTAGCCTTCTGGCAGAGATCTTTTCGGCAAACACGTGCGCACCAGCGTCGCGCGCGCGGTCGCGGAGGTAACAATCAAACGCCACCCGTGAATAGATGGCAAAGGGTTCATCCAACACGAGGTGAAGCCGCTTGCTCGATGGCGAGTACAAGTCGAGTTCAGTGATTGTGCGGCCGACGGCATTCAGCAACTGTGGCCAGGCTTTCAGGGCTTTCGCCGTTACACCTCCGCCACAGGCCTTCGGTTCACCTTCCGGACGTCCATCAAACAGCGCAACCCGCAACCCGCTAATGGCGAGCAGTTCCGCCGCGAACGAACCTGCCGGGCCTGCGCCAACAATCAACAGATCGTATCGATCAAGCGACATAAGGGTTTGCGTCTTTGCGTGAATACTCCGCGGCGTTAGAATACCAGCCGTTCCCTCCAAATGACGAAAGGCGCACGATGACTGATCAGAGCTGCCTGGTCTTTTCTGGTATTGCACCGCACCCGCCAATCATGGTGCCGGAGGTCGGACGCGAGTCGATTGCGAGTGTTGTTGATTCGATCGACGCCATGGCTGAGCTCACTAGACGCGTCATCGATAGTGGTGCTGAGACTGTCATCCTGATCTCGCCGCACGCGCCTCTGGAAGCCGATTCTTTTGTCGCTTACGAAGGACCGGAAGTCACGGCTGACTTCTCCAACTTTAGCGCGCCGGCGACGTACTTTACTGCTTCGGTCGATGAAGAGTTGCTGAGCGCGATCAGAAAAGCGGCGGCGTCTGAAAACTATGAAATCACGCCGCTGCGCGAGCACGATCTCGATCATGGCACGGCCGTTCCGCTTTATTTCCTGCAGCGAAACGGCTTCCACGGCAAAGTCGTGACACTCGGTTACAGCTTCCTGTCGAATGATGATCACTTACGCTTTGGATCGTGTATTAGAAAGGCGGTTGACGAAACAGGCCGCCGGGTGGCGTTTATCGCGAGTGGCGACTTGAGTCACCGGCTCAAACCGCAAGCGCCAGCCGGTTACAATCCGGAGGCACACGTTTTTGACGATGAAGTTGTCGCGGCACTACGGTCAAATGTTCCACAACGAATCGTCGACATCGACCACAACCTGCGCCGGCTAGCAGGTGAGTGTGGCTATCGCTCGATGCTGGTAGTAATTGGGGCGTGTTCTGATCTGCCGTTGTCGTGCGAAGTGTTGAGCTATGAAGCACCTTTTGGTGTGGGTTACCTGGTTGCTCAGCTCACTAATCAGATGGCGCTTCCGGCGCTCGCGCGCAACGCGGTTGAGACATTCATACGCTCCGGCAATATTCTCAACCCGCCGGAATCTACTACCGGATTTTTAGGATCACCCGCACCATGCTTTGTTTGTCTTAAAACACTTGATGGTGAGTTGCGCGGCTGCATCGGAACAATCGAGCCTGCGCGAGAGACGCTCGCCGAAGAAGTGGTTGCCAACGCGATCAGTGCGGCTATGAACGATCCACGCTTCGATCCTGTTAAGGCAGCAGAGCTCGGCAACTTGCGTTACTCCGTCGATGTGCTTTTACCTGCCGAGCCCACGCAAATGAGCGACCTCGATCCGGCTGTTTTTGGTGTGATTGTGGAAGATGAAAGTGGCTCGCGGCGCGGATTGTTACTGCCTGATATTCCGGGCATCGACAACGCTGAACAACAGGTAGAGATCGCGTTGCGGAAAGCCGGTATCGATCGAAACGAACGAATTCGGTTATGGCGTTTTAAGGTGGAAAGATTTGGGGAATAAGAAATCCTGTTAAATCCTGCAAACATCCTGTTAATCATGTCCATATTAGACAGGATTTGCAGGATGTTTCAGGATTAACAAGATTCTGATTAGACGTCGAGATTTCGCACGTCGAGCGCGTTGTCCTCGATGAATTTGCGTCGCGGCTCGACCGCGTCACCCATCAACACGGTGAAGATCTGGTCGGTTTCCACCATGTCATCGATCCGCACTTCCAACAACGTGCGTTTCTCGGGATTCATGGTTGTCTCCCAGAGTTGTTCCGGGTTCATCTCTCCGAGACCTTTGTAACGCTGGATCGTGAGATCCTTCTTCGCCGCCGTCAGCACTTTCTCAAGCAATGCTTCACGCGTCGGGACCTCTTCGCTGGTTCCGTTCTCGCCCGAGATGAACGGCGCCGCGAGGTCTTCTTCCAGAGTCTTGAACAGCTCTACTGCTTTCTGAAACTCCACATAGCTCGCGAAGTTCCAATCGATGACGAGGTTCACACCTGTGCTGGACACCGTCTCAATTTCCCAGAGTCCGTGTTCTTCGTCCTGAGTCAATTCAGTCCGGTGATATCCCGCTTTGTCCAAGGCGCCTTCGATCCTCGCCATCAACTCTTCGTCCTGGAAGACCTTGCGGAGCGTCAATCCCTCTTTACGGAGGATTCCTTTACGTCCGCTCAGCGATTCGAGCAGGATGTTGAGCAGTTGCGGGTCTCCGCCCAGACGTCTCGTCGCTCGCTCGCAGTAACGTTTAAAATCAACCATCTTTTCGAGCGATCTCGCCAATTCTTTACCCTCAATCGGCTGCTCGGCGCCCGCCGCCTTCACCGACATGTCGCCCGTGGCTTGGCGCATCAGGTAGCGAATCATCGAACTCTCGTCTTTTATGTACTCTTCCTTCTTGCCCCGCTTTACCTTGAACAACGGGGGTTGAGCAATGTAGACGTGCTTGTTCTCAACGAGTGGCAGCATCTGCCGATAGAAGAACGTCAAGAGCAGTGTTCGAATGTGTGAACCGTCCACGTCGGCGTCCGTCATCAGGATAATTTTGTGGTAGCGCAGTTTCGAGATGTCGAAATCGTCTTTTCCGATTCCGGTACCGAGCGCTGTGATTAGTGATTTGATTTCGCTGTGACCCAGCATCTTGTCGAAGCGGGCTTTCTCAACATTCAGAATCTTGCCCTTCAGGGGAAGGATCGCCTGGTTCCTCCTGTCGCGCCCTTGTTTGGCAGAGCCGCCGGCGGAATCGCCCTCAACGATGTAGATCTCCGATAGAGAAGGATCGCGTTCCTGGCAGTCGGCGAGTTTGCCGGGCAGCATAGTTGAGCCGAGGGCGCCCTTGCGGACGATTTCGCGGGCTTTGCGAGCCGCCTCGCGCGCACGCGCAGCATCCAGTGCCTTCCCGACTATCTTTCGGGCTACGGGCGGATTCTGCTCAAAAAACTCCGTGAGCCGATCGTTCAGGAATGATTCGACGGCGCCTTTGACGTCGGAGTTGAGTTTTCCCTTCGTCTGGCCTTCAAACTGTGGCTGCGGCAGCTTCACGGAGATCACAGCCACGAGGCCTTCGCGCACGTCATCGCCCGTTAGCGAGCCTTTGAAGTTCTTCGCCAGTCCTGACGACTGGGCGTAGGCGTTAATCGTTCTGGTGAACGCGGAACGGAATCCCGAGAGGTGTGTGCCGCCGTCGACGGTGTTGATATTGTTCGCGAATGAATAGACCTTTTCGTCGTAGCCGTCGTTGTACTGGATTGCGACTTCGATCGAGAGGCTCTCACCTTCTTTCTCGAAATAGATCGGCTTGTCGTGCAACGTCGACTTGTTCTTGTTCAGGTGCTTGACGAACTCCGCAATGCCACCCTTGTAATAAAACTCGTGCGAGCGCTCCGGCTCTTCACGCTCGTCTTTGATCGTGATGCGAATGCCTTTGTTTAGAAATGCTTTTTCTCGAAGACGCTCAGACAGCTTGTCGAAACTGAACGAAGTCTCAGTGAAGATTTGTCCGTCTGGCTTGAAAGTGATCTTCGTTCCGCGTTTACGCGTCTTGCCGGTTTGCTTCAGTGGCGCTACGGGTATCCCGCGCGCGTACTCCTGCTCGTAGGTTTTTCCGTCACGCCAGATCTCGAGATGCAACTTCTCAGAAAGAAAGTTCACGCACGAAACACCGACTCCGTGCAGGCCACCGGAAACCTTGTAAGCGTTTGAATCAAACTTGCCGCCTGCGTGAAGCTTGGTCATGACGACTTCGGCCGCCGAGCGTTTTTCCTTCTTGATTTCGTCGACCGGGATCCCGCGCCCGTTATCGATAACCGTGATCGAATTATCGAGATGAATTGTGACATCAACCGTATCGCAATATCCTGCCAGCGCTTCGTCAATAGAATTATCAACAACTTCGTAAACGATATGATGAAGGCCAATCTCTCCAGTCGATCCGATATACATGGCCGGACGTTTTCGCACTGCATCCCGTCCTTCCAAAACTGTGATCGATGATGAATCGTAAGCCATAGTCTTCTTCTGTGTTGCTTTAGTTTCTGCTGTTACCAATCGCTTCTCCTATACACGTATCAACCCCTGACTGAGGATTCGACGTTACTGCTGCACACCTTGCCATCCTCAATTTCGTACACACGGGCCCGCGAAAAGAAACTTTCGACGTGACTGCGTTTTGAGGTTGTAATGAAGGTCTGTGTGCGATTTTCAAGGTATTCAAGAAGGTGTCTTATCCTTCCCTCATCCAGCTCCGCGTCGACATCGTCAATAAGGAAAACCGGATGGTCATTCGAGCCTGAATTATACAACGAAATGGCCGCTAAGTCTAATAATAACAATGCGCTACGTTGCTGTCCGGAGCTTCCGTAGATACGGATTTCCCGGCCGTCCAGATGAATCTCCAAATCGTCTCGATGCGGACCGACAAGCGAGTGACCGGCAGCCACTTCCGCGGCCATTCGCAACGCAATGCGCGAGCGCAGCAACGATTCGTAGTTGCTCAAGTCGCCCTTATTCTCCAACGATGAAACATAGCGCGTCGTAACTTCCCGACGTTCAAACAATTGCCGTTCGAGTGTCGCGTTCAGTCCTGCCACGTATTCCTCGCGTGCCTGGTGAATCACCAACCCTAAGCGGACCAACTGTTCGTTCCATGGCGCGAGCAGATCTTCCACTTTATCTGGACCAAGTTCGTTCTCATTGGCGAGTTGAAGCACTCGATTCTTTTGTTTTAGTACTTTGTTGTAGTCGGAAATCGTTCTCAGATATGCGGGCTTAAGTGATGAGATACCGCGATCGAGAAAGCGCCGGCGAGCTTCGGGCATACCGCGCACAACGTCGAGGTCTGCGGC
>Ga0111538_10000746_pt1 | contig 44724 bp, 38 predicted proteins | sample SoiMethybrSBSTD1_FD_79669 | JGI IMG/M metagenome (GOLD analysis project Ga0111538, IMG submission 79669) | Bulk soil microbial communities from a Populus tree surrounding site in Tennessee, USA - Soil MetaG P. TD hybrid SBSTD1 (version 2)... | ecosystem: Environmental > Terrestrial > Soil >...
CACGGCGTCTGCCGCGACGAGTGCGTTCAGCGTCAACAAGCCGAGGGACGGCGGGCAATCGATGAAGATGTGATCGAAGTCCGTGCGCAACGGCTCCAGCACGCGCTTCAGACGACGTTCGCGCTCTGGAAGCGGCACCATCTCGATTTCGGCTCCGGTGAGATTGCGATCGGCGGGCATCAGCGACAGGTTCGCCACGCGCGTCGGAAGGAGATAAGACGCGGGCGCCGCACTATCGGTCATCAACGCCTCGTAGACGGTGCCGGCCTCTGAGCGTTGGGACTTGGATCCGACTCCACTGGTCAGGTTCCCCTGAGGATCGATGTCCACAAGCAGGACCTTCGACCCGGTTAACGCCAGGGAGGTGGCGAGATTGATCGCCGTGGTGGTTTTGCCGACGCCGCCTTTCTGGTTGGTGACGGCGACGATGCGGCCCTTGAAACCGCCATGTTCTGGCATAAAACAGAAATCCTCAGGCTGTGTCTGGGCTGAGGGAACGTGAATGAATCTAGTACTTATGAGATCCCTCGTCAAGTGGCTCGTTGTTTCACGTGGAACGTACTGAGGCGAAAATTAGGCGATCCAGTGTTTCACGTGAAACGTCGGGCACGATTTTCGGCCCGCTTGCTCAGCACGACGAGGCGGCTGCCTTGGCTTTCGAGGAGAGGGAACGTCGCCTTCCACGAAAGCGGGGGCATCAAGGCCCCCGGCGACCCAGCTCCTGAAGCGGCCCGAAACAAGAACATCTCACCGCCAGGCTTCACAAATGCCTGCAGATTCATCAACACCGCTCCCTCGACCCGCACGGCGCGCAGCGTCAGCAAGTCGTGGGCTTCGTGAAGGTGAGGCCTCGAAAGCAGCTCCTCGAAGCGGGAGGTCATGACCTCGGCGTCCGTCATCTCCAATGCGCGCGTCGCCTCACGTAGGAACACCGATTTTCGCGTCTTCGCCTCGACGAGCAACAGGTGCACGGTCGGCAGCGCCAATGCCAGGGGGATGGCGGGCGAGCCTCCGCCACTCCCGATGTCGATCATCCGGACGATGGGGTGCGTCGCATGCTTCGCGGCGACAAGGGGTTCGACAAGTAAACGGTCGATTGCGGCGGGGCCCTGCTCCTTGAGATCGAGCCCTGTCAGGTTCATCTTCTCGTTCCAGGCCGCGAGCAGCCTGAAATAGACCTCGAGACGCCCTGCCAATACGGGGGCCAGCGCGACCCCGGCGCGGCGCGCCCGCCGAATCAGGCGATCCTGAAACTCGCGGCTGTTCACTGCTCGGAGACCGGTCCCGCCGACAGTCTTCCGAGATACGCGCCGAGCACCGCGAGGGCGGCTGGCGTGATGCCAGGAATTCGCGATGCCTGGCCAAGTGTTTCAGGACGGACCTGCGATAACCGATCAACGGCCTCTGCCGACAGGCCTGGGACGCGAGCAAACGGGAAGGCGCTTGGAATTCGACGACGTTCGTTCTTCTTCGAGCGTTCGGCGTGCGCCATCGCCTGACGAAGATAGCCTTCGTACTTCACCGAGGTCTCGAGGCTCGCCATATCGAGTTCTGATGTGGCCTGGTCGATGTCAAGCGACACGTCGCCTGCTTCGATCAAGCCTTTGAGTCGCACCTCGGGTTGCTTCAGGACCTGAAAGGCGCTGACCCGATCGCCGGCCGCGCTCCGCACGAAGGTGCGCTCGAGTGTCGCCGAATTGCGATCGAAACGCGTGCGGCGAGCCTCAAACCTCTCCCATCGTTCATCGTCGATAAGACCGAGCTGGCGAGCCGACGGCGTGAGCCTGAGATCGGCGTTATCGATCCGAAGAAGCAGCCGGTGCTCCGCGCGCGACGTGAACATTCGATACGGCTCCAAGCATCCGCGCGTGACGAGGTCGTCAACGAGCACGCCGATGTAGCCCTGGTCGCGACCGATCACAAACGCTGGTTGCGCGCGCACTCGACGCGCGGCATTGATGCCGGCAACGATCCCTTGGGCCGCGGCCTCTTCGTACCCCGACGTGCCGTTGATCTGACCCGCGAAGAACAGTCCCTCGACTCGATGCGTTTCGAGCGACGCCCTCAACTCCGTTGGCTGGACGAAGTCGTACTCGACGGCGTAGCCAGGCCTCATCACGATCGCATCTTCGAGACCCGGTAGCGAACGAACGAGTGACACCTGCACCTCGCGAGGCAGCGACGTCGAGAAGCCGTTCACATAGATTTCGTCGACATCGAGACCTTCAGGCTCCAGATAAATCTGGTGACGCTCGCGCTGTGGGAACCGCATGATCTTGTCTTCGAGCGATGGACAATAGCGCGGACCGATACCTTGTATCTGCCCGTTGTACAGCGGGCTCCTCTCGATGTTCCCGCGAACGAGATCGCTCACGCGATCGTTGGTGTGAAGCAGCCAGCACCGCACGCGATTGGACAACGGACTCGCCGTCTCGAACGAGAACGGAACAGGAACATCGTCGCCTGGCTCCTCGACGAAGAGTCCTGCTTCGACAGCGCCGTCGAAATCGATGCTGCGTCGATGGAGACGCGGAGGCGTGCCGGTCTTGAGGCGCCCCATCTCGAAGCCTCGCCCGCGAATCGACTCGGCGAGTGCTCGCGACGGCGGTTCACCGTGTCTCCCCGCCGGCCGTTGTTCATGGCCAACGTGGATCAACCCATTCAGGAAAGTGCCGGTCGTGATGACAAGCGACCTGCAGTTCAGAACGCGCCCTTCTTCCGTCGCAAGACCGACTACGCGTCCGCTCTCAATCAGAATCTGGCCGGCTCTCTCGAGAATCCATTCGATGTTGGGCTGATGCCCGACGTGTGCTGCGACCCATGACGAATACAGCTTCTTGTCCGCCTGCGCGCGAGGCGACCACACCGCTGGGCCTCGACTCCGGTTCAGCAACTTGAACTGAATACCGGTCGCATCAATCGCGCGACCCATGATGCCGCCGAGCGCATCGACCTCGCGGACGAGATGACCCTTTGCGGTCCCACCGATGGCGGGGTTGCACGGCATGTGCGCGACGCTCTCGAGTGACAACGTGCACAAACCCACGTGACAACCCATTCGCGCCGCGGCGAGAGCGGCCTCGACGCCGGCGTGGCCGGCGCCAACCACGATCACATCGAACGTCATCCGCGAGTCTCGTCAGCCGCGATCATTTCCCGATGCAGAACTTCTCGAAGATGTGCTGCAGCACGTCCTCGCTCGTGTGCGCACCAACGACCTCACCGAAGCTCGCGCGTGCGGCGTGAAGATCGGCGAGCAGAAATTCCTCCGGCGTGCCTGTGTCTCTCGCCGCGTCGCGAGCCTGTGCGAGATGCCGTCGCGCGCGTTCGAGCAACGCCGCGTGACGCACGTTCGAAATCGAGGCCGAATCTCGCAGCGCCTCGCCGCCACCGAGCGCATCGATCATCGCTCGACGAAGCGTCTCGAGTCCGTCACCCATCGTCGCCGACACCGCGACCACGTCGTCGCGACGCCACGCCGACGGTTGATCGCATTTGTTGGCGACCACCACGCGCCCACGGCCGTCGCTGTCTTTCAGAAGGCGATCATCCTCGAGCGTCAACGCTTCCGTACCGTCCAACACGACGACGAGCAAGTCTGCGACCTCGCGCGCACGAGTACCGCGCCAGACTCCTTCGAGCTCGATGCGATCGGTCGTGTCATGGATACCAGCTGTGTCAACAAGGGTCACTCTCACGCCTTCGATGTCGCATGTCTCCGTCACGAGATCCCGCGTCGTGCCCGGCGTCTCACTGACGATCGCGCGAGCGTGGCCGAGGAGTGCATTGAAGAGACTCGACTTGCCGACGTTCGGCCGGCCGGCGATCACGACCGTGGCGCCGTCGCGAATCAGCCGGCCGCGCTTCGACGTCTGCAGCAATTCGTCCAGCTCGTCGATCACGCTCGCCACCGCGCACGCGATCGCCTGTGGCTCGATGAAGTGATAGCCCTCGTCGGGAAAATCGAGCGACGCCTCGAGCCGGGCGACGAGATCCAGCAAGCGCCCGTCGAGCGCAGCGATCTTCCCTGTGAGCGTGCCCTCGAGCTGATCAAACGCGACTCGGGCTTGCAGCGGCGTGACCGCGTCAACGAGATCGGCGACGGCCTCCGCCTGAATGAGATCGATCTTGCCGTTCACGAACGCGCGGAACGTGAATTCACCCGGCCTCGCCAGTCGCGCGCCCGCATCGATGGCGCTGTTCAGCACATCGTGCAGGATGACCGGACTGCCGTGCGTGCTCAGCTCAACGACGTGCTCGCCGGTATAGGAGTGTGGCGCAGGAAACCACGTCGCGATGACTTCGTCGACCGCACGATCGGTCTCGGCACGTGACGCGCGGACGCGGGTGAACGTCGCGTGTCGTGGACTGAGCGGCGCCGCGCGGAGCAAGATGCGTCCGGCCACTTCACGCGCCTCCGATCCGCTGATGCGCACGACGCCCAGGCCGCCCCGGCCGGCGGGAGTCGCGATCGCGACGATGGTGTCGTCGGGAGAAAACATGCCGCTCGCTGGCTCAGGGCGCTTGTGCCCTCGCAGGACGTGAAACTGATTAACGCCGGGCCGAGATGATCACCGTCTTCATGAAGGCGTCGCCGATGCTCTCCGAACTGACCGATGGATCCTCGGCAATCGCGAGGTGGACGATGCGTCGCTCGTACGGATTCAGCGGACCCATCTCCTGAGGCGCACCGCTCGACCGCGCCTTCTCGGCGATGAACTTCGCCATCTGCCGGATCTCCGCGTCCTTGTCTTTGCGGAAGTCATTGCAATCGACGACGATGCGATTGTCGTCGCCCAGCTGCCGACGGAACGTCGTCGCCACCAGGTGCTGCAATGCCTGCAGGCCCTCGCCGCCGCGGCGGATCAACGCGCCGCCGTCCTCTCCCTCGAGGTTGATGCGCGTCGCCTCCGGCGTCTCGTCGATCCTGGCCTTCAGCTCGACGCCCATCGCGTCGATCACGTTCTGGACAAACGTCGCGATTTGAGTGCTCAGAGTCTCATTCACGCTGCGCGTCTCTCGATTCGTGTTCACGGTTCGTGTGAGTGCCTGATTCTAGTTCTTGTTCTCCGCACCTGCGGTACGACCAGCCCCGGCGCTCTTGATGCGTCGCTCCGCCGGCGGCCGGACAGTCGCGACCGAGGGAGGCCCGATCCACCAGTTCGTGAAGTACTGCTGGCCGATGGCGAACAGGTTGCCGACGAACCAGTACAACACCAGGCCGCTGGGCGCCGCCAGGAACATGACCCCGAACATCAGCGGCATGATCATCATGACGCGCTGCTGCGCCGGATCCGCCGTGGAGGGTGTCACCTTTTGCTGCCAGAACATCGTCAGCGCCATGAGCACAGGTGTGATGTAGAGCGGATCGCGCTCCGACAGATCCTTGATCCACCAACCGAAACTGGCGCCGCGCAGCTCGATCGCCTGTGACAGCAGCGAGTAGAAGGCGAACAGCACCGGAAGCGTCAGCAGCATGGGAATGCAGCCGCTCGCCGGGTTCACGCCTTTCTCCTTGTACAGACCCATGATCTCGGTCTGCATTTTCTGCCGGCCCGGATCCGTCATCTTCAGACCTGAATAGCGGTCCTGAATGGCCTTCAACTGCGGCTGCAACGCCTGCATCCTCCGCATCGACACGAGACTCTTGTGCCGCAGCGGGAAGATCAAGAGGTTGATGATGACGGTCAGAAAAATGATCGACCATCCATAGTTGCCGAGGAATCCGTAGACCCACTTCAAAGACGTGAGCAACGGGACGGCGAGGAACCGGAACGTGCCGAAGGAGATTGCCCACACGAGCTGCTGATCGACCGACTGCAGCGTGTCGAACTGCTTCGGGCCGACAAAGAAGCGCACATCCTTCGGCGCCTGTGAGAAGCGGATCGATTGCGTGAGCAGCTGTCGCTGTGTCTTCTCAGGACCTGGAAGCGTGATGGGCTTGTATTCCAGCCGTGCCTTGCCGGCATTCACCGCTGCCGCGAGGAAATAGTGATCGTCTACGCCGGCAAATCGGAAGTTGCCTTCGTGCACGGGCTTTTCGGCGACCTTCGACGCGTTGATGCGTTCGACGTCGCCGTCTAGCTCGTAGATGGCTTGTGGCGGCTGAACGTAGTTGCCGGTGAAGAAGCTGCCGCCACCGGCGGTCGCGCCGGCGTCGCCAAGTCCAGGGCCCCATGCGATCGTCGGATTGAGCGTGGATTCGCCGTTCTTCACGTCGGCCGAGAACGCGACGACGTAGTTCTTCGGATCGAATCGAAAATCCTTGCGAACGCGCAACCCTCCCGCATTCGCAAACTCGAATGACAGCGTTGCCGCCTGCTTCGTCGCGTCTACGCGTCCGCTGCTGTCGCCCGTCGCTCGGAAGATCGCGCCGTTCAATCGCCGAGTGAGCGCGGCGTCATCGACGACGAGTGTGAAGGGCTTGGCTTGGTCCGCGGGGACATTCGACGGCACCAAATCGACAGGCTTGCCCTGGGCGTCGCGGTAGTTTTTCAGTCGCCAGTGCAGAATGCGGCCGCCTCGGTTCGTGAGCACGACTTCGGACGTCGCGGTCTCGACGACGATCTCGCGCTCGGCCGCGTCGGTAATCTGCGCAGCAGGCTCCTGCTCCGCTTCGGCAAGAGGGGTCTCCACCACGCGCGGCGTTGCCTGCGGCGTTGTCTCCGCGGGACGCTCCTTGGGCTCGACGACGTTGACCGTGGGTTTCGACGGCGGCACGAAGAGCGCCTGATACCCGTAGAGCACGGCGAATGACAACAAGATGGCGACGAAAACCCTGCGTTCCATGTAGTGGATCTACGTGCGCGGGACCGGGTCGTACCCGTGGCCCCCGAACGGCCTGCAGCGGGTCAGCCTGATGATGCCAAGCCACACACCGCGGCGAACACCGTGGAGTGTGACGGCCTCCGCCATGTAGTCAGCGCATGATGGCTGAAACCGGCATGACCCTGTAAACAGCGGTGAAAGAAGAATTTTATAGCCTTTTAGCAGGCCGAGAACGATCCTGGCGCCGCGCGGGCCGCGAACCGGCCGGCTGCCCTCGATGGCGGCGGTCAAGGGCGTGTGCATAGTCACTCTCGAGGCTGGCAAAGGACGCATCAAGCATTTCCCGGCGCGGCACGACGATGACGTCCAAGCCGGTCACGATCTTATGACGCCTGAAGATCTCCCGAGCGAGTCGCTTGGCGCGATTTCGCTCGACCGCGGGACCAAACTTCCGGCTGGCCGCGATGCCCAACCGTGACACTGTCCCGCCGTTTGCGACGAGGAAGAGCGTCATGAAACGCCCGGGGACTCGAACGCCCGTCGAATATGCCCGCTCGAAGTCGGATCGGCGGCGGACCCGCTCGGCAGGCGTCAACCCGAGCGGTCTGAGCACAGCTATTGCTCGTCGGAAACCGTCAAACGCTTGCGTCCTTTGGCGCGCCGTCGCTTGAGGACGATCCGACCGTTCTTGGTGGCCATACGGACCCTGAAGCCGTGTGTCTTCTTGCGGCGCCGGGTGTTGGGCTGAAATGTGCGCTTTCCCTTCATGCTCGCCTATATGTAGAGAGTGACTGTCGCTGGAACTGGACCAAACCCCAATACTAGCCGTCGCTCGCGCGCACTGTCAAAGGATTCGCGGTTCGGTGTGAACTCTGTGCTACAGTCGCGGGTTCACCGGTCTGAAGTATGGCGAAGGCGGTTCGGTTTCCCCCCCAAGATTTCCACAACTGTGGAAAACATTGTGGAAAACACCGGCCTTTACCTGAGCTCCTGAAAAACACGCGAATTTTCGGGTGTTTTTGGCCTAATCGACCTCGAAACGGCCGAGTTTCGGCGGGTTCTGACGCCCTACGACGGCTCGAATCGGCCGCCATCAGCCACTCTTCGGTAGGCGAAAGTGGCTCACCATCGTGTATCGAGCTGACGTCATGGAAGCAACAATCTGGGATCAGGTCCTCTCCAGAATCGAGACCAAAGTTAACCGGCACAGCTTTTACACATGGTTCCGGCCCACCACGCTGGTCTCGGACGGTGGGGGTGCGCTGACGATTCGCGTCCCTAATCCGCTGTTCAAGGACTGGCTCACCAAGCACTACTCTGTCGTCCTGTCTGAGGCGCTTGCCGAAGTGCGACGGCCCGGAGCCGGCTTGATCTTTGTGTCCGAAGGCGCCGCCCCAGCACCGGCACCCGACGACGCCGCGAATGACGCAGAATCGCTACCGATGGACGCGCCTGTTGTGCCCTCGGCCGGGTTGAATCCGCGCTACACGTTCGACACGTTCATCGTGGGATCGTCGAACCAATTTGCGCACGCGGCGTGTCGCGCAGTCGCCGAAGCGCCGTCCCGTTCATACAATCCGCTGTTCATCTACGGCGGGGTGGGTCTTGGAAAAACCCATCTCATGCATGCGGTGGGTCACTACGTCCTCCAACACGACCCCACGCTGAAGCTGACCTACATCTCGTCGGAACGCTTCATGAACGAGATGATCAACGCCGTCCGCTACGACCGCATCCTCGATTTCCGCGAACGCTATCGCAGTGTGGACGTGCTGCTCGTTGACGACATTCAGTTCGTCTCGGGCAAGGAAGGCACCCAGACCGAGTTCTTTCACACGTTCAACGCGCTCTACGACGCGCAAAAACAAATCGTGCTCAGCAGCGATCGACCGCCGAATGAGATTCCGGCACTCGAGGAACGACTGCGATCGCGGTTTGAATGGGGCCTGACAGCGGATATTCAGTCGCCCGATCTGGAAACGAAGGTCGCGATTCTCAAGCGCAAGGCCGAAGCGGAAGCTGTCCCGCTGCCCGACAACGTGGCGATTTACATCGCCGGTCGAATCAAATCCAACATTCGCGAACTCGAAGGGTCACTCATTCGCCTCATCGCGTATGCGTCGCTCACGGGCCGTGAAATCTCGCTGGATCTGACGCGTGAAGTGCTCAAACACGTGCTCGAGCAGGATGACAAGGCGATCACGATCGAAAGCATTCAGAAGTTCGTCGCGGACTATCACCAGTTGAAAACAGCGGATTTGAAATCACGGAACAACTCAAAGTCCGTCGCCATGCCTCGTCAGGTTGCGATGTATTTGTGCAAATCGCTCACGCAGGCATCGTTACCGGAGATCGGAAAGAGTTTTGGGGGAAAGCACCACTCGACGGTGATTCACTCCATCAAAAAGGTCGAAGAACTGCGGAAGAACGACGGAGATTTCAACAAGCTGATCAGCAGTTTTCTGGAATCCTTCAAGTGAATCATCAGCGTCCACAGGGTCGTGCAGGTGAACGTCTGTGGACGATCGGACAGGTGCTGGATCCGCACAAGATCCGCGCAGATTACACGCGTCGCACACACAAATCTATCCACAACGTAAGTTATTGAATGTCAAGAGTTAGCGACGCTTGGATGAGTTTTACGCAACACTCTTTCTTTTGTATAATCCTTTATCTCTTCTGATCACTTCAGTGGAGTAGATCACGGCTCCACAGTCAGTAGGGTTCTCTTTAACGCAGGCACGCCGCTCTGCACGAGGTCACCACAAGCCTATGGAACTCGTTGTCCGGAAGACTGAGCTTCTGCGAGAACTACAACTCTTCCAGGGCATCGTTGAGCGGAAAAACACGATTCCGATTCTCGCGAACGTGTTGATCGAAGCCAAAGGCGATGAAGTCCGTATGTTGGCTACCGATCTGGAAGTCGCTCTTCGAAGCCGCTGTCATGCCGCGGTCGCCAAAGGTGGATCGCTCACACTGCCAGCAAAGAAGTTGTACGAAATCGTGAAGGCGTTGCCGGAAACTGATGTCCGCATCGAAGAGGATCGCAACGGCGTCAAGGTTGCGGCCGACCGCTTCGACTCACGGATGCAGACGCTGCCCCGCGAAGACTTTCCGACTCTTCCCGATGCCAGCGGCTCAGCGCGGGCCGCGCTGCCGAGAGCGGCTGTGAAAGAGATGGTCGCGAAGACGCAATACGCGATCACTGGTGAAGACACGCGCTACTTCCTGAACGGCGCAAAATTCGTTCTCAAGCCACAGGGACTCACGCTCGTCGCGACCGATGGTCACCGCCTGGCGATGGTTGAAGTGAAGCATCAGACCGGCGTCTCACAAGATGTGGGAGTGATTCTCCCGAAGAAGACGCTGCTCGAGCTCGGCAAACTGCTCGCTGAAGGTGACGGCGACATTCAGTTCGAGAGCGGCGAGAACCATCTGTTCTTCGAAGTGGGTGGGCGTATCCTGATTTCCCGGATGATCGACGGTCAGTTTCCGGCCTACGAGCGGGTGATTCCGAAGGGCAACGACAAGACGATTGAATTCGATCGCGAACGGCTGACCAGCGCGGTCAAGCGGGTCGCACTGCTCTCGAACGAGCGGTCGCGAGCCGTGAAGTTCGAGATCGACAAGGGCAAAGTCGAGGTGACGTCCAGCAGCTCCGAGTTTGGCGAGGCGCATGAGCAGCTGCCGGTCGAATATCCTGGTCCGGCGCTGACCATCTCGTTCAACGCGCAGTATGTCCTCGATTTCCTCAACGTTGTCGAGACCGATGTGGTCTCGCTGTCGCTCAAGGACGAAGTCAGCCAGGCCGTGATGAAACCTGTAGGCGCCGAGGGCTACGACTACACGTACGTCATCATGCCGATGAGGATCTGATCGGCGCCAGAAGCACTCGAAGCGTTTAAGGACACGCGTGGAACATTCGGAACAGCAGCACGCCGATCAAGCGGACGCGCTCCTGGAAGGCGAGACGCCTGCCAACGGAGCGACCAGCGGGAACGGCTCGGCCGACGACTACGGCGCCGACAAAATCAAGGTACTCGAGGGGCTCGAGGCCGTTCGCAAGCGGCCGGCGATGTACATCGGTTCTACCGGTGCGCCCGGACTGCATCACCTCGTCTACGAGATCGTTGACAACTCGATCGACGAGGCGCTGGCCGGCTTCTGCGACCAGGTCAACGTCTCGATTCACATCGACAACTCGATCACCGTCATCGACAACGGCCGCGGTATTCCCGTGGACCGGCACGCCAGCGGCAAGTCCGCGGCAGAAGTTGTCCTGACCGTGCTTCACGCCGGCGGCAAGTTCGACAACGACAGCTACAAAGTCTCCGGCGGTCTGCACGGCGTCGGCGTGTCCGTTGTGAATGCGTTGTCGGAGCGTCTCGACCTGGAAATCTGGCGCAACGGCCAGGTGTACCAACAGAGCTACGAGCGCGGGACGCCCACCGGTGATCTCGACGTGACCGGCACGACGCAGCGTCGCGGCACGAAGGTCACCTTCAAGCCAGACTCGCAGATCTTCGAGAACATCGATTACAGCTTCGACACACTGGCGCAGCGGCTGCGCGAGCTGGCGTTCTTGAACGGCGGCATCCTCATTACGATCGACGACGAGCGCGATGGGAAGTCGCACAAATTTCAGTACGACGGCGGCATCGTCTCGTTCGTCGAGCACTTGAACAAGAACAAGGCGAACGTCAACGACAAGCCGATCTTCATGCGCGGTACGAAGGACGGCATCGATGCCGAGATCGCGCTGCAGTGGAACGATGGCTACACCGAGCTGGTGTTCACCTTTGCCAACAACATCAACACGCATGAAGGCGGGACGCACCTCTCGGGATTCCGCTCCGCGCTGACCCGCACGATCAACGCCTACGCGGCGAAGAGCAACCTGGCGAAGGATCTGAAGGATGCGAGCATCAGCGGCGACGACATCCGCGAGGGACTGACCGGCGTGGTCAGCGTCAAGATCCCGCAGCCGCAATTCGAAGGTCAGACCAAGACCAAGCTCGGGAACACCGAGGTCAAGGGCATCGTCGAGGCGATCGTCAACGACAAGCTCGGGCAGTTCCTCGAGGAAACCCCGGCCGTCGCCAAGCGCATCATCGGCAAGGCTGTTGATGCGGCACGCGCGCGCGAAGCGGCGCGCAAGGCGCGCGATCTCGTGCGCCGCAAAGGCGCGCTCGACGGCAGCAGTCTGCCTGGCAAGCTCGCCGACTGCCAGGAACGCGACCCGGCGCAGAGCGAGATCTACATCGTCGAGGGTGAATCCGCGGGTGGCTCAGCGAAACAGGGCCGCGATCGGCGCTTTCAGGCAATCCTGCCGATCAAGGGCAAGATTCTCAACGTCGAAAAAGCGCGCTTCGACAAGATGCTGAGCAGCGACGAGATCAAAACGATGATCGCGGCGCTCGGCACCGGAATCGGCAGCGAGGACTTCGACGCCGACAAGGTCCGGTATCACCGGATCATCATCATGACCGACGCCGACGTTGACGGCTCGCACATCCGCACGCTGCTGCTGACGTTCTTCTACCGTCAGATGCCGCAGCTCATCGACCGGGGCTACGTCTACATCGCGCAGCCGCCATTGTTCCGTGCCAAGCGAGGCCGGACGGAAACCTACATCAAGAACGAACAGGACCTCGAAGTGTTCCTTGTTCGCCGGGCTGTAGAATCGCGTGTCGTCAAGCTCGCCGACGGCACCGAGATGTTTGGTGAAACACTCGAGCGAAACCTGCAGCGCGCCGAGGCCTACCGCAAGCTGCTGCAGCAGGTCACGCGCCGCGGTCACCCGCCGGCGATCGTGTCTGCTCTGCTCGAGTTCGATGCGCGCGACAAATCCTTCTTCGAGCAGCGCGAGAAACTCGACGTGATCGCCGCCCGAATGACGACGCCCACTCGGACCGTGACGGTCGAGCGCGACGACGAGCACAACGTGTTTGCGTTGCACGTCGAGGATCGGTCGCCGGGTTATCCGCGCCGCTACGAGATCGGTCTGGATTTCATTACGTCCGGTGAGTATCGGTTGCTCACCTCGGCGTATCGCGAGATCCAGGACATCAAATTCCCGGTTGTCGCGACGACCAGCGAGGCGCCGCGCGAGGAGGAGCCAGAGGAGGCAGAAGCCGCGCCAGCTGAAGGCGCTGAGCCGGCCGCGGCCCCGGCCGCGACCACTGCACCGCGCGCTCGCAAGGAACCGGACACGACACTCCACAACGTGGATGAGTTCGTTGAGTTCTTTGTCGCTGCCGGCCGAAAGGGCATCGCCGTCAATCGTTACAAGGGCCTGGGGGAGATGAACCCGGATACGCTCTGGACGACGACGATGGATCCCGAGAATCGGACGCTGCTGCAGGTGCGCGCCGAGGACCATGCCGAAGCCGACCAGATGTTCACAACCCTGATGGGCGATCAGGTCGAGCCGCGCCGCAAGTTCATCGAAGACAACGCGCTCGACGTCAGAAACCTCGATGTGTAGCTCCGGGGCCTGGATCGCGCCAGGCCGCCGCGCAGATTCATGACCACACCGACCGCCAACCGCATACCGATCAACATCGAAGACGAGATGAAGCGCTCGTACATGGATTACGCCATGAGCGTAATCATCGGACGAGCGCTGCCCGACGTCCGGGACGGCCTGAAGCCCGCGCATCGCCGCGTGCTGTACGGCATGAAGGACATGGGCTTGTCATCGACGCGCGGCTATCGCAAGTGCGCCAAGATCGTCGGCGAGGTGATGGGCAACTATCACCCGCACGGCGACGCGTCCATCTACGACACGCTCGTCCGGCTCGCGCAGGACTTCAACATGCGCGCGCCCCTCATCGACGGCCAGGGCAACTTCGGATCGGTGGACGGCGATCCACCGGCGGCCATGCGGTATACCGAGGCCCGGCTCGAGGCCATCGGCGACGAAATGATGACGGACCTCGACAAGGACACCGTCGATTTCGTCCCCAACTACGACGAGACCACCACCGAGCCGTCTGTCCTGCCCGCACCGTTCCCGAACCTGTTGGTGAACGGATCCGCCGGCATCGCTGTCGGCATGGCGACGAACATCCCGCCGCACAACATGCGCGAGGTGATCGACGCCGTGATCTGGATGATCGAGAGCGCGCAGGCGCAGGACAAGCCGACGCTGCCCGAGAAACAACGCAAGCTGCTCGAGCTCGTCCCCGGGCCCGATTTCCCGACCGGCGGCTACATCGTCGGGCGTCACGGGATCCAGCAGGCGTATCTGACCGGGCGTGGCGCGGTCATCATGCGCGCGAAAGCCGAGATCGAAGTCTCGAAAAAGGGCGATCGCTCGTCGGTCGTCGTCTCGGCGATTCCGTATCAGGTCAACAAGAAGCGGCTGATCGAGCACATCGCCGAACTGGTCCACGGCAAGACGATCGAGGGCATTTCCGATATCCGCGACGAGTCCGATCGCGATGGCCTGCGAATCGTCATCGACCTGAAGCGGGGTGAGATCGGCGACGTCATTCTCAATAACCTGTACAAGCATACGCAGCTGCAGACGACGTTCGGCATCATCATGCTGGCGATTGTCGGTGGGCGGCCGAAGGTGCTGTCGCTCCTCGAGCTGATCGAGAGCTTCGTCGATTTCCGCCGCGAAGTCGTCCGCCGCCGGACCGAGTTCGAGCTGCGGAAGGCCGAAGCGCGCCGTCACATCCTCGAGGGGTTGAAGATTGCGCTCGACCATCTCGATGCGGTCATCGCGTTGATCCGCGGATCGCGAAATCCAGCGGAAGCGCGCGACGGGTTGATCGCGCAGTTCGCCCTCACGCAGATCCAGGCGCAAGCGATTCTCGACATGCAGCTGCAGCGGCTGACCGGTCTCGAGCGGGAGAAGATCCTCGCCGAACTGGCCGAACTGTTGAAGCTGATCGAGCGTCTGATGGCGATTCTCGGAAGCGACCGTCTGGTGATGCAGATCGTCGTGGACGAGCTCCGCGCCGTTCAGCAGAAATACAGCGATCCGCGCCGGACGGAGATCCTCGCCGAGGAGGGCGAGTTCCGCGTTGAGGATCTGATCGCCGAGGAGGATATGGCGATCACCGTCAGCAACACCGGCTACATCAAGCGGACGGCGATCACCAATTACCGGAACCAGCGGCGCGGCGGCAAAGGCCGCATCGGCATGCGCACGAGGGAGGAGGACTTCGTCAGTCATCTCTTCGTGGCCTCGACGCACGCCTACATCATGATCTTCTCCGACCGCGGCCGGGCCTACTGGCTGAAGGTGCATGAGATTCCAGACGTGGGACCCGACGGCCGCGGCAAAGCGATCGCCAACCTTGTCTCGATGCAGGAAGGCGAGCGCATAGCGGCGCTCCTCACCGTCCGTGAGTTCGAGGAGAACAAGTTCATCGTCATGGGCACGAAGCAGGGAGAGGTCAAGAAGAGTGAGCTCTCGGCATTCAGCAATCCGCGGGCGGGCGGCATCATCGCGATGGACGTCGAAGAAGGCGATGCAGTGATCGCCGTGCAGATTTCCGAAGGCAACAACGAGGTCTTTATCGGCACGCGAAACGGAATGTCAATTCGCTTCCGTGAAACGGACGTCCGCTCCATGGGCAGGACCGCGGGTGGCGTACGGGGTATCGAGCTGCGCGACGACGATCAGGTGGTCGCCATGGAGGTGCTGCGCCCGGGTGGAACGATCCTCTCGGTGACCGAGCAAGGCTACGGCAAGCGCACTGAGCTGGACGAGTACCGCATCCAGACGCGCGGCGGAATTGGCATCATCAACATCCAGGCGAGCGACCGCAACGGCAAGGTCATTGGCGTCGCGCAGGTCACGGACGAAGACGAGCTGATGCTGATCACACAGCAGGGCAAGATCTTGCGCATGGCGTCGAAGGGCATCCGCACGATCGGCCGCTCGACGCAAGGCGTCCGTTTGATTGACATCGAAGGCGAGGACCGCGCCGTCTCGATCGCGCGCCTGGCAGAGAAAGAAGAAGAGGAATAAATGCGCGGGGCCCTGGCGCTGAGCGTTGTCTCAGCCGTGTGGGCCCTGTCATCCGCCGCCTGTAGTTCAGCGTCTCTCGAAGAGCAGACGCTGCTCCGGTTCTTTGTCGCCGCCCGCACCCTCGACAGCACCGTCATCAGGAAGTACGCCACGATCGGCTTCAATCCCCGTACCGAGGGGATCGTTCAGACGTTCACGGTGAAGTCCGTTGGTCCGGCAAGTCAGGACCGGAAAGAGGTCACGATCGAGGCCGTCGTACTGGATCCACAGGGCATGAGGGCGCGGCGGACTCTCGTCGCCACGTTTGAGCGAATCGAGGGACGCTGGTTGGTTACAGGCCTGCGGCAAACTCCAGCTTCGCAAACTTCGCGCGAAGCGTCTTCTGCCCCACCGAACTGAATCGCACGACGAGCTTCGTGTCGTCGCTGAGCGGCTCCACGGCGATGATTGTTCCCAGACCGAACTGCGCGTGGCGCACCCGCAGGCCAGGCTTGAGGCCATCGGGCAACGACTGATCTTCGCTCGCGTAGTCGTAGGTGGGTTGTTCCTCCCGCACCCGTCCGCGATTCGGGCCGCCGCGACCGTACGACCCCATGCGGAAGTTCGAGAACGAGGGCTGCGGTATCACAAATGACGAGGGGACTTCTTCGAGCAGCTCCGACGGAATTTCATCGATGAAGCGGGACGGGTCGGTGGACTGGTAGTCGCCGAACACGCGCCGGCGCGCCGCTGACGTGAGGACAAGGCGGCGCTGCGCGCGTGTAATGCCCACGTAGCACAAGCGGCGCTCTTCCTCGAGGTCGGCCTCGTCATCGCTGGCTCGCGAATGCGGAAAGAGTCCTTCCTCGAGGCCGGTGATGATGACCACCGGGAACTCCAGTCCCTTCGCGCTGTGCATGGTCATCATGAGCACGCGCGCGTTCTGCGTTCCCGCCTCCTCGTCTACATCCGACAGCAGCGAGAGCTGGTCAACGAATCCGGCCAGTGTGGGCTCAGGGTGGCGCGCCTCGTATTCACGCGCCGCCGAGACCAACTCCATCAGGTTCTCAATGCGTCCTTCCGCTTCTTCGCTGCGCTCTTCTCTCAGATCCTGGAGGTAGCCGCTCTGGTCGAGGACCTTCCCCAGGGCGATGGAGACGCTTTCCTGCCGCGCCATCTCGGTCAAGCCGCCGATCAAGTCGCGGAAGGCGGTCAGCGAGGCAACGGCTCGAGGCGCGAGCTGGCGGCGTTCGACCGCGAAGACCAGGCGCGCCCAGAGGGACGAGCCGGCAATCGGCGTTCCTCTCAGCCCAGCGAGCAGTGGCGTGTCCGCGTCGGCATCGGCTGGGATCTCGACGGCTTCGAGCGACTCCATCACGCCTTTGCCGATTCCACGCGCCGGCACATTGATGACACGGCGAAGGCTGACATCGTCCTGCGGACTCAGAATGAGCTTGAGATACGCCAGTGCGTCCTTGATCTCCTTGCGCTCGTAGAACCGCACGCCACCGATGATCTTGTAGGCCGTGCCGCTGCGGCGAAGCGCGTCTTCAATCGTTCGCGACTGTGCGTTGGTGCGATACAGGATGGCGACAGAGGCCTCGTGGTCCTCGTGCAGCGCCGTCCTGGCCGTGCGCGAGACGAATTCGGCTTCGTCGAGGTCGTCGCCACCGCGATAAGAGCGGATGCGGGCGCCGCCGGCAACATCGGTGTAGAGCCGCTTCTCCTTGCGGTTTCGGTTCTGCGAGATCACCGCCGTCGCTGCGTCGAGGATCACCTGTGTGGATCGGTAATTCCGTTCCAGCTTGACGATCGTCGCCTCGGGAAAATCCTGTTCGAAATCCAGGATGTTGCGGAGATCGGCGCCGCGCCATTTGTAAATCGACTGATCGGGATCGCCGACCACGCATAGGTTGCGATGCGCGGCGGCCAGGCGCTGAATCAATAGGTACTGCGGCCGGTTGGTGTCCTGGTATTCGTCCACCATCAGGTAGCGGAACTTCTTGCTGTACCGCTCGCGCACCTGCTGCGACTGCTCGAACAGTTCGACGGTCTTGAGCAGCAGATCGTCGAAGTCCAATGCATTCGCGTCCTTCAGCGCCTTCGTGTAGAGCTCGTAGATCTTGGCAATCTGCTGCTCGCGTGGGTTCCAGGACGCGTTGCTGAAGACGGCGGGACCTTCCATCCGGTTCTTCGCGTGACTGATGCGCGACAGGGCCGCGCGCGGCTGGGTCACGCCGTCATCGATCCCGAGCGATTTGAGCGCCTGTTTCACGACAGCGAGCTGGTCGGTGGAGTCGTAGATTACGAAGTCGCGCGATAGTCCGACGTGCGGCGCCTCGCGACGGAGCAACCGTGCGCACAGCGCGTGAAACGTGGAGACCCACATCTGCCGGCAATCGACGCGCAGCAAGGCCTCGACGCGCCCACGCATCTCTTCCGCGGCTTTGTTCGTGAAGGTGACGGCGAGGATCCGATCCGGCTCGGACAGACCCTGGCTGACGAGATAGGCGATGCGATGGGCGATGACGCGAGTCTTTCCCGAGCCTGCGCCGGCGAGGATCAGCAGCGGACCGTCGGTCTTGAGAACGGCGGCCTGCTGCTCGGGATTCAGGGCGGAAAGGAGATCCACTCCCTCCTATTCTACAGTCACGCTCTTGGCGAGATTCCTTGGTTGATCGACATCGCAGCCGCGCGAGACGGCGATGTGGTACGCGAGCAGCTGAAGCGGAATCGTCATCACGATGGGTGTCAGCAGCGGAGTCGTGCGCGGCATCGGCAGGATCACGTGCGTGCCTGTCTCGAGGACCCCGGCCATTCGGTTGTCGCCCGCCGTCGTGATGGCAATCACTGAGGCGCCGCGCGCCTTCGCCTCCTGCACGTTGCCGATCATTTTTTCGAAGACATGATCGTCTGGAGCGATGGCCACGACCGGCATCCGCTCATCGATGAGTGCGATCGGGCCGTGCTTCATCTCGCCGGCGGGATATCCCTCAGCGTGAATGTAGGAGATTTCTTTCAGCTTCAGCGCCCCTTCCAGCGCGATCGGGTAGTTGATGCCGCGGCCCAGGAAGAGGAAGTCGGTCCGGTTGTGGAATCGTTCGGCAACCTTCTCGATCGGCGCTGATGCCTTGATCGCCTGCTCGATGACATGCGGCATATGCAGCAGATCTTCGATGTGCTGACGCATGGCGGCGGCGGGCAGTGTTCCACGCACCTGCGCCATATGCAACGCCAGCAGCTGCAGGGCGACGAGCTGCGAGGTAAAGGCCTTCGTGGACGCGACGCCGATTTCCGGTCCGGCGTGCGTGTAGATCGTTCCCTCGGCTTCGCGCGTGGCCATGCTGCCGACGACGTTGCAGATGGCGATGCTGCGCGCGCCTTTTCGCTTTGCCTCGCGCAGCGCGGCGAGTGTGTCCGCCGTCTCTCCGGACTGGGTGATCACGACGGCGAGCTCGTTGCCGCTGACAATCGAATTGCGATAGCGATACTCGGAGCCGTAGTCCACTTCGACGGACACGTGCGCGAGGGCCTCGATCAGATACTTGCCGACGAGGGCGGCGTGCCACGATGTGCCGCACGCGATGATCGTCACTTTCTCGAGCGCTCGGAACGTCTCGTCAGGAATCTTGAGGTCCTCGAGAAAGATCTGTGCGCGGTCGATGGACACACGGCCAAGGATCGTGTCGCGCGCGGCGGTCGGCTGCTCATAGATTTCCTTGAGCATGAAATGCCGGTGGCCGCCCTTCTCCGCCGCGATCGGATCCCAGAGCACCCGCTGCGAGGTCTTTGAGACGGTGCGTCCGGAGTAGTCGGTGAACTCGACGCCCGAGCGCGTGATGACGGCCATTTCCTCGTCGCCGAGAAACACCACGTCGCGCGTGTGACTCAGGATGGCCGGGATGTCCGAGGCGACGAAAAACTCTTTCTCCCCCAGTCCGACGACGATGGGTGGCCCGTTGCGAACCGCGACGATCTTCTCGGGATCCTCGACGGACACGAGCACAATCGCGAACATGCCGCGCATGACCTTCAACGCCCGACGGACCGCCTGCTCCAAGCCGTCGTCGCGCATCTCGCGCTCGACGAGGTGGGCGACGATTTCCGTGTCGGTTTCGGTAGTGAACTCGTGTCCCTGCGCCTGCAGTTCCTGCTTCAGTTCGAGGTAGTTCTCGATGATGCCGTTGTGCACGACCACGATGCGGCCCGTGCAGTCGCGATGCGGATGCGCGTTTTCCTCGGTGGGCCGGCCGTGCGTGGCCCAGCGGGTGTGGCCGACTCCGTAGAGTCCGTCGACGGGCTCTTCGCGGATGGCGAGCTCGAGGTTGGCGAGCTTGCCCGCAGAGCGGCGGAGCGAGATGCCCTCAGGGCTGACGAGCGCGACGCCTGCGGAGTCATAGCCGCGATACTCCATGCGGCGCAGTCCGTCGAGCAGCACTGGGACAACTGGTTTCGACCCGATGTATCCGATGATTCCGCACATTTTTTAGATCCCCACGCTGTTTCTTCCGGCTACGTTTTTCCCGGACGTCCCTTTTTACGCTCAACCCAACCCTCGACGTTGGTCTGACGACCGCGAGCAATTCCCAGTGCTCCAGCCGGGACATCTGTGACGATCGATGATCCTGCTCCGACGTACGCGCCTTTGCCGACCGTCACCGGCGCAACCAGCTGCGAGTCGCTGCCGATGAAGGCCTGGTCCTCGATCACCGTGCGGTGCTTGTTGACGCCGTCGTAGTTGCACGTGATGGTTCCTGCTCCGACGTTGACGTCAGCTCCGATCGTGGCATCGCCCAGATAGGACAGATGATTCGCTTTGGATCCTGGTCCGAAGCTGGTGTTCTTCAACTCGACGAAGTTGCCGATCTTGGCCTTTTCACCAACCGTGGTCCCAGGACGCAAGTGCGCGAACGGCCCGAGCGCCGCCCCTGCTGCAACTTGCGCGCCGGAAACCAGGCAAAAGCTGTTGATGGTCACGCGATCGCCGATCACCGAGTCCGAAATGCGCACATATGCCTGGATTTCGCACCCCGATCCGATCCGAGTCCTCCCCTCGATGACCACCCCGGGATGGAGAACAGTATCGGCAGCGATTTCGGCCTCCGGATCGACATAGGTTGTGGCTGGGTCGATAAAGGTCACGCCGGCCGCCATTAATTCTTCGTTCTTCTTCTGTCTCACGAGTCTGCTCACTTCCGCCAGCTCTGAGCGGCTGTTGATTCCACGGATTTCCTGAGCGTTTTCGACGAGCAGCGTCTCCACGGGGAGCTTGCGCCGCCTGTAGATCGCGATAAGGTCGGTCAGGTAGAACTCGCCCTGGGCGTTTTGAGAAGCGATGCTGCGGAGTGCATCGAATAGCGGCGCCAGGTCGAACGCGTAAATACCGCTATTGATCTCCTTGATTTGACGCTGAGTCGGAGACGCGTCCCGCTCCTCAACAATGCGGGAGATCTTCCCGCGTGTTCGCACAATCCGCCCATACCCGTACGGCCGATCCACTGTGGCGGTGACCACGGTGGCCGCGGCCCCAGAGCCACGGTGCGTGTCCAACAAGCGTTTTAGGGTATTCGGACTTAGAAGCGGGACATCACCGGACAACAGGACCACCGCCCCGACACGTCCGGTCAGAAGCGGCTCGGCCTGCTGAAGCGCGTGAGCGGTGCCGAGCTGCGGCTCCTGAAGTGCGAACTGGATATTGGGGATTTTGCCCAATTTGTCACGTACCACATCAGCTTTGTGTCCGACGATCAGGGTAATTGTCTGAGGAGATACTGAGCTAGCGGTCTCCACGACACGCTCGATCATGGCGCGTCCGGCAATCGGATGAAGCACCTTGGGGAGTACTGACTTCATCCGCGTGCCTTGGCCGGCCGCGAGAACAACGACGTGGGTATCGGGAGGCGCCATTATTGGTTATTAGCCATACTCTTGGCCTTCTCGACGATTCTATAGACTGCTCGTGAAGGAATCCCGTGCTTCTTTGCAACCGCATTTATCGCTTCACGTCTAGAGTTACCAACAACTTCTGTCGAATAACAGAAATCAGAAACAATGGTCCGTTCGTCGGCTAGGCCTGCGGGGCCGGACTCGCTAATCGCCGGTCCGACGACGACCGTATACTCGCCTCGGGCTTGACTGAAACTACTGACGAGGCTCGCCGCGGTCCCGCGAAGCAGCTCCTGATGTGCCTTGGTCAATTCACGGCCGACAACAATTGGCCTGTTGCCCAACAGCGGGCTGGCCGCTGCCATCGTGAGGGCGATTCGATGCGGCGTCTCGAAGAAAGTCAGAGTGTTCTGAATACTTGAAATGTTCTCAAGCCACTCCGCTCTGTCTTTTGACCGAGACGGGGCGAATCCGAAGATCGTGAGCGGAATCAATGGAAAGCCAGACGCGATGGCCGCCGTGAGGGGGGCACTAACGCCCGGCACAGGATCAACTGCGATTCCGGCTTCAACGCTCGCTTGAACCAGTTCTATCCCCGGATCCGAAATGCCAGGCGTGCCCGCATCCGTTACGATTGCGACCGACTCACCGCGCTGCAAGCGACTCACCAGTTGAGGTATCCGAGACCGCGTGTTGTGCTGGTGAAAACTCAGCGTCGGGGTGGAGATGCCGTGGTGAGCGAGCAGCCGAGCTGTTCGACGCGTATCCTCAGCCGCGATCAGGTCAACGGTTTGCAGGACTCGCAGCGCCCGCAGCGTGACGTCCTCAAGGTTGCCGATCGGTGTGGCGACCACGAACAACGTACCGGACATCGCGATGGACGGAAGGTTATTGTACCATTGACTGGATGAGCGCTCTTCAAGGTGCGGCACCGAGCGCCAAGCATGAGTGGGCATGTACCCATCGGAGCCATTTCCCCACTTCGTCGACGACTACCTCGCGTACTTACACGAGACGCTGCCTAGCCACGCGGGGCTGGACGGTGTGCACGTCCACGACGACCTGCTCGAGGACCTGAGTCGATCCGCTATCGACACGCACGTCCGGGCGCTGGCGGGTTTCGGCCGTCGCCTCCACCAGATCGACCCGGCGCTTCTCACCCCGGTTGAACAGGTCGAGCATCCGATCGTCGCGGCGAACATCGAAGCGCGGATGTACGAGTTGGAAGTCGTGAGGTCCTGGGACCGCAATCCACAGGTCTATTCCGAGGTCATTGGCACCAGCCTGGCGGGACAGGCACTCTTTGCCTACGCGCCGGAGGCCGAACGTGCCCGCCGCGTTGTCTCGAAGCTGCGTCAGGTGCCTCGGCTTGTCCAGGCCGCCCGCGACAACGTCAAGGAGTGCCCTGGAATTTACGTCAAGGTCGGCCTCGAGACATGGCGAGGTGTTCTCCGGTTCATCGAGTCGGATCTCCCGCGCGCCTTTGCGTCTCTGGACGATCTCCACATCCTGGGTGACATGGCCGACACCTCGACCGAGGCGGCAGGCGCAATCAAGGGCTACATCGACTATCTGGAGAACGACCTGGCGACTCGTGCCAAGGCGTCATTCCGGCTTGGCAAAGAGCGGTTCGAGCAAAAGCTGAAACTCGAAGACGGTGTGACTCTGAGCCACGAACGCCTGCTGCCGATCGCGCTCCGCGAGCTCAGCGCCGTCCAAGAAGAATTCCGGAGCGTCGCCGGCCGGCTCAATGGCGGCGACCCTCTCGATGCCTGGCGCCGCGCCAAGGAACAGCATCCCGAACCCGGAAAGCTCCTCGAGGTAGCGAAAGAGCAGGTCAAGGAGCTCGAGGAGTTTCTTCGCAGCCAGAGCATCGTCTCCCTGCCGGACTCCGAGCCGGTGGTGGTCGCGCCCACGCCTGATTTCTACCGCTGGGCCTTCGCCAGCATGTGGACGCCGGGACCGTTCGAGACCAAGCCGAGTCGCGCGTACTACTACCTGACTGAAATCGATCGCGCCTGGCCGACCGACCGCCAGAAGGAACACATGCGGGATTTCAATATCCCGACGCTCTGGAACATTTCAATCCACGAGGTCTATCCAGGGCACTTCCTCCACTTCAGACACCTGCGCCGCGTCGAGTCGAAGGTTCGCAAGTCCACGCTGTTTGCCCCCGTATCGTTTGTCGAAGGCTGGGCCCATTACTGCGAGCAGATGATGGTCGAAGCGGGCTTCCGCCGCGGGGATGTCCATATCAGGCTCGGACAGCTTGCCGAGTCGCTGGTGCGCCTGGCCCGCTTCGTCGTCGCGATTCGGTTGCACTGCGAGGATCTGTCAGTGGAGCAGGGCATGCGCTTCTTCCGGGACGAAGCCTTCCTCGAAGAGGCGACCGCGCGTCGCGAAGCCGAACGCGGCACGTTCGATCCGAGCTACCTGCTGTACTCTGTCGGGAAGCTGATGATGCTCAAGCTTCGCCGCGACTACAAGGAACAGCAAGGCGGGAAGTACTCCCTGCGCAGCTTCCATGATGCGGTGCTCTCGCAAGGCAACGCGCCCTTCTGGGCGCATCGACGTCTTCTCCTCAACGAGAAGACAGACGCCTCGCTGGAGTAGCCATCGCATGCCGCTCTACGAGTACGAATGCGACGCCTGCGGACAACGCTTTGAACTGATCCGCAAGTTCTCCGAATCGCAGGTCGACACCTGCACGCTGTGCGGGAAAGGTCCTGTCCGCCGCTTGCAGTCCTCGCCGGCGATTCAGTTCAAAGGGACCGGCTGGTACATCACCGACTACTCGTCCAAGGGGAAGGCCGGCAGCGAATCCTCGGAGCCGAAAGGCGAGGCGAACAAGTCCGAGTCAGCGTCGAAGGACAATGCGCCGGCTGCAAAGCCGGAAAGTGCGGGTGCGAGTCCCGCAAAGACCTCGTCAGACGCGTAAGCGCGGACGAACCCGAGTCATCGTCTCGGGATCGAATAGACACCGGATTCTTCCAGTTGACTGGACGCAGCAACAGCGTCTCTGAATCCTTCAGGGTTCCCAACCGTGTACCAACGTCCGCTTTTCAGCTCGGACGCCGCGATCGGCCCGCCCGACGCGAGGATGTTGATGAAGGCATCAGCCAGCCACAGTTCATCCCCGCGGCCAAGTGGCACCGTGCCGAGAATATCCACAACAGCAGGCGTCACCAGATAACGGCCCAGCGACGCAAGAGTCGATGATGTCTCACCGGGTTTCGGCTTCTCGACGAACCGTGTGACGAACGGAATCCGACCACGAGCATCCACTTCGAGAATCCCGAACCTGCTCGCGTCTTCCTTCGCGACCGGCTGGACGCAGAGAACTGGAGATCCACACTTCTGAAACGTCGACAACAGTCCCGTTGACGCGTTCTCACCAAACACGACGTCGTCAGCAAAGGCGAAGATGTAGGTCTCGCCCGGCGCGACCGCGCTGCCGTTCAACAACGGCGTTCCATTTCCGTACGGCCCGTCCTGCTCGACGAACGTGAATCGGCACCGTCGAAGAATGTCGGTGAAGCCCTTGACGATGTCGTCGTTGGCGACCGAGCTCGGGGGATCCACGCTGGGATCGAGGAACGCGCGAATAGGTTCACGACCACCCTGGCGCACGACGATGACGATGTGCTCGAGGCCGGCCTCCACCATCTCCCACACCACGTATCCGAGTGCGGGAAGTCTGCCCAACGGGAACAGCTCCTTCGGGAAGACCTTGCTTGCGGGCCACATCCGCGACGCGCTGCCGGCTGCAGCGATGATGCCGGTGGACACTCTGGGCAACGCGTTCATGCCATTCACGCCTCACTGTTCGTGCACCATCGTATCGTAGGTACAATCGGCGTCATGCTCGACCCCGCCTTTCTTCGAGACAACCTCGAGGCCGTTCGCAATGGCCTGCGGAACCGAGGGACTGACTTCTCGCGCGAGCTCGAGGACCTGGCGACGCTCGAAACCAGCCGACGGCGACTGCTGCCGGAGATCGAAGGGCTGAAGCGCGAGCAGAACGCCTCCGGCGACGAAGTTGCGCGCGCCAAGCGGCAAGGTCTCGATGCGTCGAAGATTCAGGAGGCCAGCCGCGCGCGGGCGCAGCACATCAAACAGCTCAGCATCGAGCTCGACACAGTCGAACAGCGGCGGAACCGAGGACTCCTCACGCTTCCGAATCTTCCGCACGCAACCGTGCCGGCAGGGAAGAGCAGTGGCGACAATGTCGAAGTGCGACGTCATGGCACTCCTCGCACGTTCGACTTTCCGCCGCAGGCACATTGGGATCTTGGTCCCGCGCTCGGCATCATCGACTTCGAGCGAGGTACGAAGATCGCCGGCGCGCGCTTCACGGTCTTGACCGGCGCGGCGGCGCGTCTCGAGCGTGCCCTGATCAATTTCATGCTGAGTCTTCACACCAGAGAGCACGGCTACCTCGAGGTGGCGCCGCCCTTCTTGGCGAATACGGCGTCACTCACGGGAACGGGAAACCTGCCGAAGTTTGAAACGGACCTGTTCAAGATCGCGGGGGAGTGGGACCTTTATCTCGTGCCAACCGCCGAAGTGCCGCTGACGAATATGCATCGCGGCGAGATTCTCGACGGACGCACGCTGCCGATTCGCTACACGGCGTACACGCCATGCTTTCGCAGCGAGGCAGGTTCCTACGGCGCCGATGTGCGCGGCCTGATTCGCCAGCATCAATTCGATAAGGTCGAGTTGATGGCGTTCAGCGATCCGGATCACTCGTACGACGAGCTCGAGCGTCTGACATCGAATGCCGAGGAGGTGCTCAAGCGTCTCGAGCTGCCGTATCGAACAGTGCTCTTGTGCACGGGAGATATGGGGTTCGCCTCCGCCAAGACGTACGACATCGAGGTCTGGCTGCCTGGGCAAAACACGTATCGAGAGATTTCGTCCTGCAGCAACACCGAGGCGTTCCAGGCGCGTCGCGCCAGCATCAAGTACCGTCCGGAGGGGACGGGAAAAGCCGAGTTTGTTCACACACTCAACGGATCGGGACTGGCGGTTGGCCGCACGCTGATCGCGATTCTCGAGAACTACCAGCAGGCCGACGGATCAGTCGTGATCCCGGACGCCCTGCGCCCGTTCATGGACGGCGCTGCGGCGATCAAGCGAAACTAGAGTGTTCGCGGAGAGATGGCCGAGTGGTTTAAGGCGGCGGTCTTGAAAACCGTTGGCTCCGAAAGGGGCCCGGGGGTTCGAATCCCTCTCTCTCCGCCATCTTCGCTCGCTGCGCTCGTTCGATGGCGGCTCGAGAGGTCTATCGGTCAGGCCGCACCGAGCCTCCGGCTCGGTGCGAGCCAGAGCGAATTTCCGAACAGTTCGATGACTCGACGCTTCTTCCTGCTGGCCCTGTGTGCGCTGGCACTCGTGTCTGCGGTCGCCGCGCAGGTAAAGGACGAACAAGCACCGGCGACGTTTCGCGCACGGTTCGAGACGAGCCAAGGTCCCTTCGTCATCGAAGTCCATCGCGAGTGGGCGCCGATTGGCGCCGACCGCTTCTACACGCTGGTCAAGCGCCGCTTCTATGACCAGGCTCGATTCTTCAGGGTGTTGAACGGCTTCATGGCCCAGTTCGGGCTGCACGCGGATCCGAAGGTTCAGTCCGAATATGCGGCTGCGAATCTGATCGACGAACCAGCGAAGCAAAGCAACCTTCGCGGCTTCGTGACGTTCGCGAAAGAGTCGAGCCCCAACACTCGCTACACGATGGTCTTCATCAACTACAAAGACAACAGCTACCTCGATGCGGACGGATTCGCACCGTTCGGTCAGGTCGTGGTCGGCATGGACGTCGTCGACAGGCTCTACAGCGGCTACGGACGCCAGAATGTTCCCGATCAGCGCCGCATCAAAAGCGAGGGGAATGCGTATCTGATTGCGGAGTACCCGAAGCTCGACGTCATTACGTCGGCGAGGATCGAAGGCGCGAAGTAGGGCGACACGCGTCGCGGTTAGGCGCCGTCGTTCGCGTCGTCCGACGATGCTCCGACGACGGTGCGTACGAATAGATCCTCGGGAAGCGCGCCGAGAATCTCGATCGATCCGTTGACGATCGTCTTGGGAACGCCGGTCACGCGAAACTTCCGGGACAGATCCATGAACTCGCTGGCTTCGACGCACGATGCCGTGATCAGGGGACTTTCGACGGCGAGCCGGTGTGCCAGCGTGACGGCGCGCGGACAGTGCGGACACGTCGGGGTCACAAACACCTTGATCTCGAGCGGAGCGGTCACGTGTTCGGCGACCAGCGCGCGACTGTCCGGCGTCAGGCCCGAGTCGTTCGTGCCAGCCAGAATCACGGCTTCAATCAGCGACATGAATTCGTAGCCGGCCGGCGCGCCGAGGAATCGGATGCGCGTGTCCTGATCGCCTTTGAGAAGCACAATCGTCGGAATCTGCTCGACGCCGTATTGTCGGGCGCGGTCCTGCTCGAGGACGAAATTCACTTCTTCCAGCGTCAGGAGATCGCAGAGGCTCACGATCTCGTCGAGGACCTGTTTGGCGATCACCACCGTGTCTGGCGCGCCGAAGGTTTGCGTGAAGAGCAGGAGCCGGACCGGCTCCTCAATGACCGCCAGGTGTCCGCGGACGGTCTGGCGGTCCTGATCAGAAAGCAACGCCATGGGGCTGGGGCCTAGAACTTGAACAGATCGTCAAACGCCTTGCGTGCATCGTCGGAACGCGGCGCGGTGGTTTCGCGTTCGACAGTGGTCCGAGCAGAGTAGAACGTGCACGAGTTCTTCGCGCTCTTCGGCGTCACGCGCGCCGGAATCTGCTGCATGCACTCGAAGCGGCTGCCCGGATCGAAGGACGTGCACTGCGAGCAGGCATGCAGATCGACGCCGCAGCGCGTGCAGCGGCTCTCGAGACCGACCTCGCTCGAGACCACGGTGCCGCATTGGGCGCAGCGGACGACCTCGCGATAACCCGGCATGTTGATGTTGCGAGGGCCATCTTGCGAGATTCGGCGCGCTCCGGCGGGGGCGCCTGGTTCAGGCGGGGGCCGCTGAGGTTTGGGCGCTGCCGGTCGATCCCGGTCGTCGTCCTGATAGCCGCGTTGACGGTACTTCCTGTCGCTCATCAGGTTGCGGTAGCGAGCGCGATTGTATACCGGCCACGGGCTGCAGACCCACCCCCCGGAACCGTGGCGGCGCCACCGCCGAGTCCCGTGGATGCGCCGGCAGGTTTGCCTATAAAATCTCGCGGTTGCGCGGTGATTCACAGCCGGGGATCGGCTGCTTGATCCTTTTTTCACAACATGGTACAAGTCGGGACGGGGGCTTTGGATCCGACCCGGCCTGCCAAATCCAGTAGCCGCCGATGCCGCAGATTTTCCATCGTAGTACCAACACTCTTTCCAAGGTCAGTCTCGCCGGCGTAGTCATCCTCGTAGGAGGCCTGATTGGCCTGGCCATGCTGCTCGGACGTTCGTCCTATGTCACTCGCGCGAACGAGTACGTGGTGCAGCCCGTGCAGTTCAGTCACCTCCATCACGTGCTCGACGATGGCATCGACTGTCGCTATTGCCACACGTCTGTAGAGACGTCGTCGTTTGCCGGCATCCCGCCGACGAAGACGTGCATGAACTGCCATTCGCAAATCTGGCAGTCAGCGGCGATCCTCGAACCGGTCCGCGCCAGCTTCCGCGGCGATCGCCCGATGGAATGGACGCGGGTCCACGACCTTCCCGATTTCGTGTACTTCAATCACAGCATCCATGTGAAGAAGGGCATGGGATGCGAAACCTGTCACGGGCGCGTCGATCAGATGCCGCTCATGAGACAAGTGCAATCTCTCCAGATGGAGTGGTGTATCAACTGCCATCGCAACCCAGAGAACTACGTCCGCCCGCGCAGCGAGGTTTTCACAATGGGGTACCGCCCGACGAGGCCCCAGGCGGAGCTCGGTCCGGAACTGATCGCCGAGTACAAGATCAAGCCCAGCACCGACTGCTCGACCTGTCATCGGTGACCCGCACATGAGTACCGATATCCAGGCGCTCCGCGCCAAACTGCAGCGTACGCGCGGTCGTGAATACTGGCGCAGTCTCGAGGCAGTCGCCGAAACGCCCGAGTTCAAGGAATTCCTGCACCGCGAGTTTCCGCAGAACGCCTCGGAGTGGCTCGATCCCGTCGGCCGTCGCGGATTCCTGAAGTTGATGGGCGCGTCTCTCGCGCTGGCGGGCGTCAGCGCCTGCACGCGCCAGCCTGACGAAGCCATCGTCCCCTACGTGCGTCAGCCCGAAGAGCTCGTACCTGGCAAGCCGCTGTTCTACGCGACGGCCATGCCGTTTGCGGGATCCGGAGTGGGCCTGCTCGTCGAGAGCCACGAGGGCCGGCCGACGAAGATCGAAGGCAACCCGGATCATCCGTCGAGTCTTGGCGCGACCGATCTCTTCGCGCAGGCGGCGATCCTTGGTCTCTACGATCCCGATCGCTCGCAGACGATCACGCACCTCGGAGAGATTCGCTCCTTCGACGCGTTCGTCGCGGCAATGCAGCAGGTCCTTTCCGCGCAGCAGGCCAGCAAGGGCGCCGGCATCAGGATTCTGACCGAGACCGTTGCCTCACCGACGCTCGGCGCCCAGCTGCAGGATTTTCTGACCCGCTTCCCACAGGCGAAGTGGGTGCAGTGGGAGCCGTTCGGGCGCCACAATGTTCGTGAAGGCAGCCGCCTCGCATTCAACGACGACGTTGACGCGCAGTACTCGATCGAAAAGGCCGACGTCATCCTGTCGCTCGACGCCGACTTCCTGTGTGCCGGCAACGGTGGGCTGACGCACGCACGTGCGTTCGCGTCGCGACGCCGCATCGAGGGCGATCGCGCGCAGCTCAATCGTCTGTACGCGGTGGAAAGCTCACCGACCAACTCGGGGACCAAGGCCGATCATCGACTGCCGCTCCGCCCGTCGCAGATCGAGTCCTTCGCACGAGCGGTCGCGGCCGCGATCGGTGTGGCCGATGCCGGCGGCGGTCCTGTGCCGGAGGAGGCGCAGCGGTGGATGGGACCGCTCGTGAAGGATCTCCAGGCCGCGAAGGGTCGCAGTCTCGTGATTGCCGGCGAGGGCCAGTCGCCTGCAGTCCATGCGCTGGCGCATGCGATGAACGCCGCGCTCGGCAACGTCGGGGCCACGGTCGTCTACACGCAGACGGCAGAAGTCCGACCGATCAATCAGCGCGCCGCCCTGCAGGAGCTGGTCGGCGAGATGAACGCGGGTAAGGTCAACCTGCTGATCGTTCTCGGGGCGAATCCGATCTACACCGCGCCCGCAGATTTGAACGTCACGACGGCGATGCAGAAGGTCGCGCTGCGCGCGCATCTCGGTCTCTATCACGATGAAACCGCGGCGCAGTGTCAGTGGCACATTCCCGAGACGCATTTCCTCGAGGCGTGGAGCGACGTCCGCGGACACGATGGTACGGTTTCGATCATCCAGCCGCTGATCGCTCCGCTCTACGGCGGCCGCTCGGCGCACGAAGTCATGTCGGCGTTGAGCGAAGGCGGTGCCCGTTCGAGCTACGACGTCGTGCGTTCGTTCTGGGGATCGAGCAATGCCCCGGTGCCCGGCGGCGGTGCTGTTCAGGACGAGGGGGCGCTGCCCTTCGAGCAGCGGTGGCGTAAATGGCTCCACGACGGCGTCATTCCGGGCACGGCCTTCCCGACGAAGACGGTGACGTTGCAGGCGAGTATTCCTGCGGGTGCGGCCGCGTCGAGCAGTGCCGGCACATTCGAAGTGGTGTTTCGTCCAGACCCCAGCGTCTATGACGGCCGCTTCGCCAACAACGCGTGGCTCCAGGAGCTGCCGAATTCGCTGACGAAGCTGACCTGGGACAACGCCGCGCTGATCGCCCCCGCGACCGCGGAGCGGCTGGGACTGATCAGGATGGGCAAGGGCGACGATGTGTCCGGGACCGTTCCGGTCCTCGAGCTGCGGCACGGCGGCCACATCATCCAGACGCCGGTCTGGCTCGCGCCGGGGCATCCACTTGACACGCTGACTCTGCACGTCGGTTACGGCCGCTCGCGGGCCGGCCAGATCGCCAACGGGATCGGTGTGAACGTGAACCGTCTTCGTGCGTTGGCGACGCAGGATTTCGCGATCGGTGTGCAGTACGTCGACACCGGCGATACGGTCCGGCTCGCATCCACGCAGGACCACTGGTCGATCGAAGGCCGCAACATCATCCGCGAGACGACGCTCGAGAAGTTCGAGAAGGCCCCGACGTTCGCCAAGGAGATGGAGCATCAGAAAGTCACTCCGCTGACGACGATGTACCCCAATCGCGATTACAGCCAGGGGTATCAGTGGGGCATGACGATCGATCAGAACGTCTGCACCGGCTGCAACTCCTGCGTGGTGGCCTGCCAGGCCGAGAACAACGTGCCGGTCGTCGGCAAGTCGCAGGTGATGGTCGGCCGCGAGATGCACTGGCTGCGCGTGGACCGGTACTACACCGGTGAGCTCGACAACCCGGGCACGTACCACCAGCCGATGCCGTGTCAGCAGTGCGAGACGGCGCCCTGCGAGGTGGTGTGTCCCGTCGCCGCGACCGTGCACAGCGCCGAAGGCCTGAACGACATGGTCTACAACCGATGCGTGGGCACTCGCTACTGCTCGAACAACTGTCCGTACAAGGTGCGGCGCTTCAACTTCATGCTCTATGCGGACTTCAACACGCCGAGCCTGAAGTTGATGCGCAATCCGGACGTCACCGTGCGCAGCCGCGGCGTGATGGAGAAGTGCACCTACTGCATCCAGCGCATCAACCAGGCGCGCGTGGCCGCCAAGCTCGAGGATCGCGAGATTCGCGACGGCGACGTCGTCACCGCCTGCCAGGCTGCGTGTCCGACCGACGCCATCATCTTCGGCAACATCAACGACCCGAACAGCCGGGTCTCGAAGCGCAAGGCGAGCCCGTTGAACTATCCACTGCTCGCCGAGCTCAACACCCGTCCACGGACGACGTATCTCGCGGTCGTGCGAAACCCGAACCCCGAACTGCCCGACGAGTTTGGCGCCGGCGTCGAGGAAGGACACTAGGGATGGACCCTCAGGCTCATCACACGAGCCCGTCGCCTGAGACGGCAGCGCTGCTGGCCCGCACGCCTCCGGTCATCACGCCGGGGCACACCTTCGACTCCGTCACGGACACGATCACTCACGTCGTCCTGACCAAGCGGACACCGCTGGGGTGGTTCCTCGGATTCTTCGTCGCGTTCGTCCTGCTGATGGTCCTGAACATGACCATCGGCAACCTGCTGCTGACGGGAATCGGCATCTGGGGCAACAACGTACCCGTCGGCTGGGCGTTCGACATCATCAATTTCGTCTGGTGGATCGGCATCGGCCACGCCGGCACGCTCATCTCCGCCATCCTCCTGCTCTTCCGGCAGCAGTGGCGCACGTCGATCAACCGCTTTGCGGAGGCGATGACGCTCTTCGCAGTGGCGTGCGCAGCCATGTTCCCGCTGCTTCACACGGGCCGGCCGTGGCTCGCGGCCTATTGGCTGTTCCCGTATCCCAACGTGATGGGGCTGTGGCCGCAGTTCCGCAGCCCGCTGATCTGGGACGTCTTCGCGGTGTCGACCTATGGCACCGTGTCGGCGCTCTTCTGGTTCGCGGGTCTGGTGCCCGACCTGGCGACGCTGCGGGATCGCGCGAAGTCGCGGCTCGCGCAACGCCTCTACGGAATGCTCGCGCTCGGCTGGCGCGGCTCGGCCAAGCATTGGCAGCGGTACGAGACGATGTATCTCCTGCTCGCGGGCATTTCCACGCCGCTGGTGCTGTCCGTGCACTCCGTCGTGAGCTTTGACTTCGCGGTCTCGGTGCTGCCCGGGTGGCACGCGACCATCTTTCCGCCGTACTTCGTCGCGGGGGCCATCTACTCTGGCTTTGCGATGGTGATGACGCTGGCGATACCGCTGCGGACGTTCTACGGCCTCGAAGACTTCATCACGATGCGGCACATCCACAACATGACGAAGGTCATGCTGGTCACCGGGATGATCGTCGCGTATGGGTACGCGAACGAGGCATTCTTCGCCTGGTACAGCAGCAGCCCGTACGAAGAGTTCATGATGTACAACCGCATGACCGGCCCGTATGCGGTGTTCTATTGGTCGCTCATCGCGATCAACGCGCTGATGATCCAGCTGTTCTGGTTCCGCAGCGTCCGCGACAACATCCCGCTGCTCTTCATCCTCTCGCTCCTGGTGAACGTCGGCATGTGGCTCGAGCGCTTCATCATCATCGTGACGAGCCTGCACCGCGACTTCCTGCCCTCATCGTGGGACATGTATGCCCCCACGCGGTGGGACTTCGGCATGTTCGTCGGCACGATTGGCCTGTTCCTGGCGCTCTTCTTCCTGTTCATCCGCTTCCTGCCGGCGATCGCCATCTTCGAGATGCGCACGATCGTTCCGGAAGCCAAGGTGAAGGCCGAACAGCACGGGTGATCTGATGGCTCACGCACAACCACCCTCCGTTTACGGCCTCATGGCCGAATTCGAGACCCCGGCGGCCCTCGTCGAGGCCGCGACGAAGGCGCGTCTGGCGGGGTATCGAAAGATGGATGCGTACTCGCCAATTCCCATCGAGGAACTGGACGAGGCGCTCGACCTCCGTCGCACGCGGCTGCCGCTTCTGGTGCTGCTGGGCGGTATCGCCGGCGGCATCGGCGGATTCATGCTGCAAGTCTGGGCCTCTGCGGTCGCATACCCCATGAATGTGGGCGGCCGGCCTCTCATCAGCTGGCCCCAGTTCGTCCCCGTCACCTTCGAGACCACGGTGCTCGGCGCAGCGCTGACGGCATTCTTCGGGATGTGGGCGCTGAACAAGCTGCCCCAGCCCTATCACCCGGTGTTCAACGTCGACGCGTTCACGCGTGCGTCCACCGATCGCTTCTTTTTGGTGATCGAGACCGCTGATCCGCGCTTCGAGCGCTCGGCCACGCGGAAGTTCCTCGAGACGATGCATCCGGTGGGAGTGTCCGACGTTGAGCCGTAGCCTTTTCTTCCGCCGCACGCTGGCACTCGTGCTGACCTTCGTGGCGATCGCTGGCTGCCGTCAGGACATGCACGACGCACCGAGCTACGACCCGTTGCAGCAGAGCCAGTTTTTCCCCGACGGCGCGGCCTCGCGCCCGCTCGTCGCCAACACCGTGGCGCGCGGGCAACTTCGAGAAGACGAGCATCTCTACACCGGCAAGGTCAACGGCCAGACCGCCACGGAATTCCCGATGCCGGTGACGGCCGAGGTCATGGCGCGCGGACGGGAGCGCTTCAACGTCTACTGCTCGCCGTGTCACGGACGAACGGGAGAAGGCAACGGCATGGTCGTCCAGCGCGGATTCCGGGCGCCGCCGTCGTACCACGAGGAGCGGCTGCGGAACGCACCCGTCGGCTACTTCTTCGACGTCATGACCAACGGCTTCGGCGCCATGCAGGACTACGCCGCTCAAGTGAGCGTGACCGATCGCTGGGCGATCGCCGCGTATATTCGCGCCCTGCAACTCAGTCGGCACGCGACGGTCGCGGACGTTCCGCCCGATCGCCGCGGCGATCTCGATCGCCCCGTGGACGCGGCCGCACCGAACGAAGCGCGACCCGCACAGGAGAACCGGTAATCGTGGACACGACCTACGCGCCACCTGCTGCCGACATCGACGTACCGCGCAATCGGGCGCTCGTCGTTGCTGCAATCGGCCTGCTGGGATGCGCCATTGGATTCTTCGTCGATCGCCCACAGGTTTTCCGCTCGTGGCTGATTGCCTACATGCTGTTTCTCGGCATCGCGCTGGGATCGATGGCGCTGATCATGGTCCAGCATCTGTCGGGCGGCGGGTGGGGCATCTTCCGGCGGATCTTCGAAGCATCGAGCCGGACGTTGCCGTTGCTCATGGTTCTTTTCCTGCCGATCCTGTTGCCCGTCATCTTTGGAGTCAGTTCGCTGTACCCGTGGACGAACGAAGATCTCGTGCGCACCGACGGGGTCCTGAGGCACAAAGCTGGCTATCTGAACGGCTGGTTTTTCTTCGCGCGTGCCGTCGTCTATTTCGCCGGCTGGTGGGGCATTCAGCACCTGCTCAACAAGTGGTCCCGCCAGCAGGATACGGGCGACGTCGCCGTCAACCTGCGCCTTCAGCGGCTGAGTGGCGCCGGTCTGGTGTTCTACGCGCTGGCGGTGACCGCGGCCGGCATCGACTGGATCATGTCGCTCAACCCCCACTGGTACTCGACGATGTTCGGGTTCCTGATGATGGGAGGCCAGGCGCTCGCCGCGCTGGCATTCACCATCGTCGTTGCGACGTTCTTGTTCCAGCGCGAGCCGATGTCTCGACTACTGAAGCCGCATCACTTCCACGATCTCGGGAAGCTGATGTTCGCCTTCATCATGTTCTACGCGTACTTCAACTTCTCGCAGTACATGCTGACGTTCGCGGCGAACCTGGTCGAAGAAGTCCCGTACATGACGACGCGGATACAGAACAACTGGCAGTACCTCGCGTTGTTCCTGACGATGTTCCACTTCGCGGTGCCGTGGCTGCTGCTGTTGTCGCGCAATCTGAAGCGCAACCCGCAGAAGCTCGTCGTCATCGCCCTGTGGATCATCCTGATGCGGTTCGCCGATATCTTCATGCTCGTCTCGCCCGAATTCGCATCGGACGGTGCCAACCTCCACATGCTCGAGGGCGAGCACGTCAGCCACCTGTTCGTACACTGGACCGATCTCGCCGCGCCATTGGCGATTGGCGGGTTGTGGGTGTGGATGTTCCTGACCGAGCTCCGGCAGCGGCCGCTGCTCGCCGCCGGTGATCCGTATTTGCGCCAGGCCCTCGAGAGCGGGGGAGGCCACTGATGGCACAGCATCACGACGTCGTGCACGCGTCGCCCGACGACGAATACGTCAACCCGGCGACCGGATCCGGGCACGAGCACACCGACACCGATGTGTGGATGATCGTCCAGTTCGCGATCTGGCTCTTCGCGTCCGCCGTCGTGGTCCACCTCTTGATGTGGGGGATGTTCGACTGGTTCGTGAGCTCGCGGGAAAAGACCGCTCCGGCGCTCGAGTTCCCCCTGACCGCCGGTCAGGGGCCGCGGTTGCCTGCGGGGCCACGGCTGCAGCGTTTTCCAGCAAACGAGATCTACGACTTTCGGCAGCGCGAGGACGCCGAGCTGAATAGCTACGGATACATCGATCGCAACGCGGGTACGGTGCACATCCCGATCGCCGAGGCGATGCGGCTCGCCGTCGAACGCGGCCTTCCGTCACGAGCGCAGACAGCGCCGGCCGCAGGCTCCGCGCCGACCGAGGCGCCGGGCATGATGCCGGCCGATTCGAGTTCCGGCCGAACGTTAGAAAGAAGACGGTAAGACCATGGCGCGACGACTCTGCCTGCTTGTGTGTGCAATGGGCCTCGCGCATTGGGCATTGGGCGTTGAAGCCGTGATCGCCCAACAGCAACCCGGCTTGCCTGGCTCGATGGGATTCACCGGTGGCATCGTGGCGTCGAACGTGCCGCCGCAGTTCAAGGCCGTGACCTTCGCGCAACGACTCGGTCAGCGCCTGCCGCTTGACGCGCGGTTCGTCGACGAGTCCGGCCGCAGTGTCCCCTTGGCTGAGTACTTCGGTAGGAAGCCGGTGATCGTCGCGTTCGTGTACTACCAGTGCCCGATGCTGTGCTCCCAAGTCATGAACGGCCTCTCGTCGGCCATCACTGTGCTGCCATTTACACCAGGTCGCGACTTTGATGTCGTCCTGATCAGTTTTGATCCGCGCGACACGCCCGAGGCGGCCAACGCGAAGAAGCGTGCCCACCTCGATCATTGGTCTGCGCGCGACACGTCGGACGCGTGGCATTTTCTCACCGGAGACGAAGCGGCGATCCGCCGTGTGACGTCGGCGGCGGGTTTCAGCTACCAGTGGGACGCGCAGACACAGCAGTTTGCGCACGTCAGCGGAGTGCTCGTCGCCAACGCAGACGGCACGCTCTCTCGGTACTTTTACGGCGTGGAGTTCTCTCCGCGGGACCTCCGCCTCGCACTCGTCGATTCCAGCAACGGGAAGATCGGATCGGTTGTCGACGAGCTGCTGCTCTACTGCTTTCAGTACGATCCGTCACATGGGCAGTACGGCGCGGCGTTCATGAACATCCTCCGACTGGGTGGCGTGCTCACCGTCGGTCTCATCGTAGGTTTCATTGTGCTGACGCGATGGCGCGAGTCACGCCACGCCGCGGAAAGGCGCGCCTGAGCCATGTTCCCCGGGATTTCGCTGTTTCCTGAACGAGCGTCGGCGCTCGCCGCCGACGTCGACCACCTGTACTACTTCATCACGGCCGTCGCGGCGTTCTTCGCCCTCGTGGTAACGATCTTCGTGATCTTCTTCGCCGCGAAGTATCGGACGAAGGATCCGATGGCAGTTGGCGCGCGCATCCACGGGTCGATCCCCCTCGAGCTGGCGTGGTCGATTATTCCGTTCCTCATCTCCATCGTCATCTTCGTCTGGAGCGCCAGCGTCTTCTTCGACCTCTACCGCCCGCCGGACCAGACGCTCGAGATCTATGCCACAGGCAAACGCTGGATGTGGAAGTTCCAGCACCTGGGTGGCCAGAACGAGATCAACGAGCTTCACGTGCCCCTGGGCCGCCCGGTCAAGATCACCTTTACCTCCGAGGACGTGCTCCACTCGATGTTCTTCCCGGCATTTCGAGTCAAGGCGGATGCGATTCCCGGCCGCTACAGCAGCATCTGGTTCGAGGCGAACAAGCTGGGGCAGTTCCACCTGTTCTGTGCGGAGTACTGCGGCACCAAGCATTCCGGCATGGTGGGCAGCGTGTTCGTGATGGAACCGGCGGCATATCAGCAATGGCTGGGCGGCAACGCGGGAGGCGCCACGCTGACCTCGCGAGGCGAGCGACTCTTCGGCGATCTCGCCTGCAACACCTGCCATGTGAGCGACGGACGCGGGCGGGGGCCATCGCTGGCCAACAAATTCGGGTCGTTCGAGGAGCTCGCTGACGGCGGGCGGGTGACCGTCGATGAGGCCTACGTTCGCGAGTCGATCCTCACGCCCCAGAACAAGGTCGTGGCCGGCTATCAGCCGCTGATGCCGACTTTCCAGGGGCTGCTCAGCGAAGAGAACGTCATGGCGCTCGTCGAGTACGTGAAGTCACTGCGAGCGTCAAGTGAAGCGAGAGCAGAAGCCGCTGCCACGAGAGACGCCACACCGCAGGAGCACAAGTAAGACCATGGCGATGTCGATCACGCAACCGCGCGTGGACTACCTCAACCACGAGCACACGCTTGCCTCGTGGCTGCTGACGAAGGACCACAAGCGCATCGGGATTCTTTATCTGCTCGTAGTCACCGCCGCGTTCTTCGTCGGAGGCTTGTTTGCCACGCTGCTTCGCCTCGAGCTGGCGACGCCGGCAGGCGACTATGTTGCGGCTGACACCTACAACAAGCTGTTCACGATGCACGGCGTGACGATGGTGTTCTTCGTCCTCATTCCCGCCGTCCCGACCATTCTGGGCAACTTTGTTCTTCCGCTCATGCTCGGCGCGAAGGACGTGGCGTTCCCGAAGATCAACCTCCTGAGCTGGTACATCTTCACCACCGGGTTCCTGTTCACCGTCTACGCCATGGTGTCCGGCGGCGTCGACACGGGGTGGACGTTCTACACGCCGTACAGCAGCCGAGCCTCGAACACCAACGTCATGGCGACCGGATTGGGGGTGTTCATCACCGGCTTCTCCTCGATCCTCACCGGGCTGAACTTCATGGTGACGATCCACCGGATGCGGGCCCCGGGGCTGACGTGGTTCCGGCTGCCGCTGTTCGTCTGGGCGATCTATGCGACGAGCCTCGTCCAGATCCTTGGAACACCGGTGATCGCGATCACCGTGTTGGCGCTGGCCATCGAGCGTTTCCTGCATTTCGGAATCTTCGACGCGGCGCTCGGCGGCGATCCGGTGCTCTTCCAGCACATGTTCTGGTTCTATTCCCACCCGGCCGTCTACATCATGATTCTGCCGCCGATGGGCGCGATCAGCGAGGTCATCGCGACGTTCTCGCGAAAGACCATCTTCGGCTACTCGTTTGTCGCCTTCTCCAGTCTGGCGATTGCGATCTTCGGATTCCTGGTGTGGGCGCACCACATGTTCGTGTCCGGGATCTCGGTGTACTCGGCACTGGTGTTCTCGTTCCTGACCTACGCCGTGGCGATTCCCTCGGCGATCAAGGTGTTCAACTGGACGGCGACGTTGTACCGCGGCGCCATCTGGCTGCAAGCGCCAATGATGTGGGCGCTGGCGTTCATCGGCCTGTTCCTGATCGGTGGACTGACGGGGATTTTCACCGCCTCACTCGGCATCGACGTGCACCTCCACGACACCTACTTCGTCGTGGCGCACTTCCACTTCATCATGGTCGGCGGCGCGATCATGGGGTACTTCGCCGGGCTTCATTACTGGTGGCCGAAGATCACCGGGAGGATGTACTCGGACATCTGGGCCAAGGTGGCCGCGATCATCGTGTTTTGCGGATTCAACCTGACGTTCGGGCCCCAGTTCATCCTGGGTTATCTCGGCATGCCACGGCGCTACTGGGCCTACCCGCCGGAGTTCCAGACGCTGAATGTGCTCTCATCGGCGGGCGCCTCCATCCTCGCCGTGGGCTACATCCTGGTCGGCATCTACCTGGTGGCCTCGCTCTTCTGGGGGAAGGTTGCGGGCGACAATCCATGGCATGCCACAGGGCTCGAGTGGACCACGCAATCGCCCCCCTTGCCCCACAACTTCGAGACGCAGCCCATCGTGACTGAAGACGCCTACGAGTACGCCGTACGGGAGGTCAAAGTTGGCTGAGGCACTGACAGCCCACGGCGATCATGGTGGGCCGCACGCTCACCATCCCGATCTCCAGCACCACTTCGACACGCTGGAGCAGCAGCATGAGGCGGCCACGCTGGGAATGTGGCTCTTCCTCATCACCGAAGTGTTGTTCTTCGGCGGGCTCTTCCTTGCCTACATGCTGTACCGGGTCTGGTATCCAGTCGCCTGGGCCGAAGCAAGTCGTGAGCTGGACATCACGCTCGGAGCGTTCAATACGGCAGTGCTCATCGGCAGCAGCCTGACGATGGCAATGGGCGTCCGGGCTGCGCAGACGGGTAAACAGCGAGCCACCGTCGTCTGGATTCTCCTGACGATGGCTCTCGGGCTGGTCTTCCTGATCGTCAAGTACTTCGAGTACAAGGAGAAGTTCGAGCACCATCACGTCCCCGGTGTCAACTTCATGTTCGAGGGTCCGCAAGCCGGCCCGGCGCAGATCTACTTCTCGCTCTACTTCCTGATGACGGGTCTGCACGCGACCCACATGATCATTGGCTTCTTCATCATGGCCGTCATCGCGTGGATGGCCCACAAGAAGCGATTCACACCGGAGTGGTACACGCCGGTCGAGATCAGCGGCCTGTACTGGCACTTCGTCGACATCGTCTGGATCTTCCTGTTTCCGCTGCTCTACCTCGTGGACCGGGCAGGACACTTCGCGTAGGCCATGGCTGGACATATCTCGCCGAAAAGTACCTACTACGCCATCTTCGCGGCGCTGATGGTGTTGACCGCCATCACCGTCGCCGTGGCCTTCGTCAACCTCGGGTCCTTCAACTTCCCGGTGGCGCTCGGCATCGCGATCACGAAGGCCACGCTGGTGATCTTGTTTTTCATGCACGCGAGGTACAGCAGCAAGCTGACGAAGCTGTTCGTGGGGACCGCCTTTTTCTTCCTTGCGATTCTGCTGACGCTGACGATGACCGACTATTTGTCACGAGGGATGAAAACCTACCCTGGTGGCGCTGCCGGCTCCGGGTATGGCGTGCGCACGCCGTGACCCCATCGATTCAGAGACAACGGAGAGTCCTGCCATGGAGCACCCTCCCGAGACCACGAGCGCGCCGCCTCGCCGCGGCCCCTCCGTTGACCTCGACCCCACCGGGATCGTCACGGGGAAGAGCGCGGACAGACAACGCCGACAGTTCCTGAACTATTCGTTCTACCGGCTCGACCCGGTGTTCCGGCGGCTCCCCGCCGGCGAGCAGCGAGCGGCGGCGGCGGCGTTCATCGAACTGGTGCGGAAGTGGGAGTCTGTGGACGACCTGATCCTCCGCACCTACTCACTCGTGGGTTTGCGTGCGGACGTCGACTTCATGCTCTGGCGGATCGCGTTCGACCCGCTGTGCTTCCAATCGATGGAAGCGGCAATCAGGCGGTCGCAGCTGGGCGCCTATCTGTCGCAGTCCTACAGCTTCCTCTCGCTGCAGCGCCGGTCGCCGTACGTCAACAAGATGAAGGGCGCCGGGGAAGGCGTCGAGCTTCTGCCCGGCGAAGGCAAATACCTGTTCGTGTACCCCTTCACAAAAACGCGGTCGTGGTATCGCCTTTCGCCGCACGCGCGGCAGGGGATGATGGACGAGCACATTGCTGCGTCCGGCCCGTTCAAAGGCGTCCGCCTGAACACGAGCAACAGCTACGGCATTGACGATCAGGACTTCGTGGTCGCGTTCGACTCGGACTACCCGCAGGAGTTCGTCGATCTGGTGGGGCGGCTGCGTTACACGGAGGCGAGCCTGTATACGCAGCGGGACACGCCGATGTTCATGTGCGCGAAGGCACCGATTGACGCGATCCTCGCGCACCTGGCGGACATGGATTAGCATCGGCACAAGGGCGGTGCGAATTTGCCGACGGACACTCAACAGCGCTTCGTCGAGCGCGCGCTTCGGCGCAAGAAGCTGTTTCTCGCCCTCTCGATCGTGGGGATCGTGATCGCGGTCGCGCTGGCTGCGTACTCCGGTTTCCGCCGGCTCAACGATCCGACGTTTCCCATCGGACCGCGCGCCGTCATCGTCGTCTTGATCCTCCTCAACTCGCGCCAAAACCTCCGTCAATACCGCTTCGCTTCGTTCATCGAAGAATTGCAAAAAAAGGCGTGAAGTTTTTCGGAAGAGCGTGAAGGATTCCCGATCGGGACGCGGACCCTTCGACGGAATTCCGCTCGCTCACGCCTTTTCTCGGCGCGGCTGCTCGGGAGCCGATCTTGCAGCCTTGCGCAGTGCGGGTGAGGAGGAAGGGCGATGTTCAGTCACACCGATCCCGAGGTACTCGTCGTCGGTGCCGGTCCGGTCGGTCTCGCCGCGGCGCTGTTCCTTCAACAGTACGGAGTCCGTGTGGAGATTGTCGACGAGCACCAGCGGACGACTCAGCACAGCTACGCCCTCGCGCTCCATCCGCTCACGCTCCGAATTCTCGAGGAGGCAGGCCTCTCCGACTCGCTGATCGCCCAGGGGCGGAAGCTGACGAAGGTCGCCTACTACGAAGGGCCGGAGAGACGCGCCGAGATCGACTATTCCTCTCTCGCTTCCCGACATCCGTATCTCCTCGTCATCCGCCAAAGCCTGCTGGAAAGAGCCGTCGAGGAGGCGCTCCGTCGGAAGTCCCTCAAGGTTCTCTGGGGACACCGGCTCCAGGCTCTCGCGGCAGACGGCCTGACCCTTCGGGCAGAGGTCGCGAAGCTCGACGAGGTCGCAATGGGCTACCCGGTCGCGCGAGGCGAGTGGGTCGTTGTGCGAAGCGAGACGATCCGACCAGCGTATGTGATTGGGGCCGACGGGTACGACTCGGCCGTGCGCCGGATGTCCGGCATCGAGGTGGAGGATCACGGGGCCGGTCAGATCTTCTCCATCTATGAGGTCGAGGCGTCGGGGGAGCTTCCCGCGGAAGCGCGGGTGATTCTCGATCCGGATCTGACGAGTGTGTATTGGCCCCTCGAGAACGGACGATGCCGCTGGGGCTTTCAGATCCGAGAGGCCGTGGAACACACGACATCGATGGAGCGGCTCAGGCAGCTGATCGCAGCGCGGGCTCCCTGGTGCACGGCGCGACCGACCGTGATTTACTGGTCGACGCTCGGTCTGTTCGAGCGGCGCCTCGCGCGGAGTCTCAGCAAAGGAAGCGTCTGGCTCGCCGGGGACGCGGCGCACCAGGCGGCTCCCGTCGGCGTGCACAGCATGAACTCGGGGCTGGTCGAAGCGCGCGAGTTGGCGGCGCGCATCGCGCAGATCCAACGTGCTGGTGGGGCGCCGTCGCTTCTCCAGGAGCTCGGGAGTGAGACTCACGACGCGTGGCGATGGCTTCTCGGGGCCGGCCGGGCCGTGCGCGCGCTTCCTGAGGCAGACCCGTGGGTCCGTGAGAACGCCGCGAGGATCCTGGCCTGTATTCCTGCCTCGGGAGGGGACCTCGAACCGCTACTCAAACAGATCGGCCTCACGGCAGTACAGTCAGGCCACGACGCCGTCCGCGGCGGAGACGGGGCACGCGCGTAGGCAGAGGCGGACGCTTGACTCGCGCGAATCGCGATGGTAGGTACAGGCCACTCTTCACCTACACACGGCCACTCTTCACATTTAAATCGGGGGAATAGGCTTGGCTCAGACTGAAGCAGAACTGCTCGACAACCCTGTCGAAGGCAGTCCGACGCTCATCCTGCGCTCGCCGGATTTCCACGCGATTACGGAGGTCGTCGCAGAGGCTGTCGAGCGGCGAACACCGACCGGCTGGTGGTTCTTTTTCCTCCCTGCCCTCGCGCTCCTCGGCCTTCTTGGCGTGGCGGTCTCGTGGCTCTTCTGGGAGGGGATCGGCATCTGGGGTCTCAACGTCCCCGTCGGCTGGGCCTGGGACATCACGAACTTCGTGTTCTGGGTCGGGATCGGCCACGCCGGAACGCTCATCTCGGCGATCCTCTTCCTCTTCCGCCAGAAATGGCGCACCTCGATCAACCGCTCTGCGGAGGCCATGACCATCTTCGCGGTCATGTGCGCCCTGCTGTTCCCGGGTATCCACGTGGGGCGTGTCTGGGTCGCCTACTGGATGTTCCCGCTCCCGAACCAGATGAGCCTGTGGCCCAACTTCAGGAGCCCGCTTCTCTGGGACGTCTTTGCGGTCAGCGTGTACGGAACCGTCTCGGTCCTGTTCTGGTACGTCGGCCTGATCCCGGACCTGGCGACGATGCGC
>Ga0111538_10000748_pt1 | contig 44711 bp, 39 predicted proteins | sample SoiMethybrSBSTD1_FD_79669 | JGI IMG/M metagenome (GOLD analysis project Ga0111538, IMG submission 79669) | Bulk soil microbial communities from a Populus tree surrounding site in Tennessee, USA - Soil MetaG P. TD hybrid SBSTD1 (version 2)... | ecosystem: Environmental > Terrestrial > Soil >...
GTAACCGATGTGGCTGTCGACGATGATCAGCGTCGGCCGATCGGTGGTGGCGTGAAAGGTGCGAAACGCGCGTTCGAGCATCGAAAGGTCGTTGGCGTCGCCGACGCGCGTGACGTTCCAGCCGTGGCCGATGAAGCGCGTCGCGATGTCGTCGCTGAACGCGAGCGAAGTGGCACCCTCGATGGTGATCCGGTTGTTGTCGTAGATCCAGCACAGATTCGAGAGTCCGAGGTGGCCAGCCAGCGACGCCGCCTCGGCGCTCAGCCCTTCCATCATGCAGCCGTCGCCGGCGATCGCGTAAACGTTGAAGTCGAACATCTCGAAGTTCGGTCGGTTGAAGTGCGCGGCCATCCAGCGCGAGCCGATCGCCATCCCGACGCTGGTCGCCACGCCTTGCCCTAGCGGGCCGGTCGTGGTCTCGACGCCGCTCGTCCACCGGTACTCGGGATGGCCGGGGCACTTGCTGTCGAGCTGGCGAAAGCGCCGGATGTCGTCGAGCGTGACCGACGGAGTGCCGAGCGTTTCGTACTTCGGGTTCACGCTCTTCACGCCCGTCAGATACAGCATCGAATAGAGCAGCATCGAGGCATGGCCCGCCGAGAGCACGAAGCGATCGCGATTCGGCCAGATCGGGTGCTCGGGATCGAAGCGCAGAATGCGCTGCCACAAGCAGTACGCCACCGGCGCCATCGCCATCGGCGTGCCCGGGTGGCCCGAGTGCGCGGCCTGCACGGCGTCCATCGACAGCGTGCGGATGGTGTTGATGCTCAGCTGATCGAGATCGACGTTGGCCATTGTCCTCCTCCGCGCGGGGCGCCCGGCAGTATCCTCGCGATGTTCCGTGCCGTCATCTGAACCGCTCGTTTCCGTACTTTTGCCGGCGTTCGACGCCGCGGCGACACTTGAACTTGCGCTCCGCAGCGTCGCTCGCCAATCCCTTAGCGCATTCGAATGCGTCGTCGTCGACAACGGCTCGCGCGATGCCACGCATTCACTCGCGGAAAAATTCGCAACCCTAGACGCGCGTTTCCGCGTCGTCACCGAATCCGAACGCGGAATCGTTCCCGCCCTGCGCGCCGGCCTGCTCGCCTGCCGCGGTCGCTACGTCGCACGCATGGATGCCGACGACGTCATGCACCGGCGCCGGCTCGAGCTCCAGCTCGCGTACCTGGAGCAGCGACCGGCGCTGGTCGGGGCCGGCTGCCACGTGCGGTTCTTTCCGCGCCGCGCGCTTACCGACGGCATGCGCGCCTACGAGCGCTGGCTCAATGGAATCGACGGCCCCGCGCGCGTTCGCGAAGAAGCCTTCGTCGAGTGTCCGATCGCTCACCCCACGCTGGTGATCCGGCGCGAGCTCCTCACCGATTTCGGTTATCGCGACGCAGGCTGGCCGGAAGACTACGATCTCGTTTTACGGCTGCTCGCTGCTGGTCACGAGCTCGGCGTCGTGCCGCGCCGGTTGCTCGGCTGGCGTGACGGGCCGGCGCGGCTTTCGCGCACCGCGTCGGAGTATCGGACCGAGCGCATCGTCGCGTGCAAGGCGGTATTTCTGTGCCAGACGCTGCTGCGCGATCACCCTCGCTACGCGCTCTGGGGTTACGGCGACACCGGGCGCTTGCTCGCGCGCGAGCTCGCGACGCACGGCCGAACACCGGAGCTCATCGTCGAGCTCCATCCGGGCCGGATCGGGCAGCGCATCGCGGGTGCGCGGGTGATCGCCCCTTCCGAGCTCCGCACGCTGCCGAAACGGCCGCTCGTGGCGTCGGTGGCAGGCGCGGTCGCGCGGGATCAGATCCGGGCCGCCCTTTTCGAAATGGGATACGCGGAAACGCTCGACTTCGTGTGTGCGGCGTAGATTACGGCTGGCGCGCTGCGACGAAAGCCGCGCGGTCGTAGCGGAACCAGACGTAGTTCAAACACATCTCGGCGAGCGAGCCTTCGCCCCAGGTCACGTTGCGCGGCTGAATGCGCTCGCCGTTGAGCATCGGCTGATGGGCGGGGCTGTTGTCGTACTCGCAGCGAACGCTGAGCGTATCGTCGGCCGTGTAGGTGGTGGGTGCGGCGTACGAGTAGTCGAATTGCCACTCGAAGTCCCAGTTCGGCACGTCGATCATGCAACTCTCGCTGCCGTCGGTGCGCTTCAGCGTCGAAGAAAGCCGGGTACCGAGCGTGTGCATGTGGGGCGTCATGCCGATGATCTCGCCCGCGAGGAAGCGCCCGTTGACGCTGCTCAACCTGCTCAGCGGCGCGCTCGCCTCGCCCACCACGTGCGGGTCACCCGCGGGAATCATGCCGGTGGGAAATGACGTGGTCGGTCCGACGGGTCCGAATTGGCCCGTTCTCACGACGATGCGCTCCGGAATTTCTCCCGCGGGCAAGGTCCAGAACGCCACTCCACTCTGGTCGGGCAGCGGGCTCTGGCCAGGCGGCAGAAACTGATTGTTGTAATGAACCTGCAGGATGATCGCGGACCCCGCTTCCATCAAAGCGGCGTCCCCCGGCTCCCAAGTGACGGGCTGTGAGCCCGGGCGCCAGCTGAACATGTTGACGGTGCTCACGCCCGACACTCCGCCGCATGGATATCCTTCTCCCGCGGCCGCGTCGTCGAGCGCTTGCACGGCGCTGAGCTGCGCGGTCGAAAACTTGTGCACCTGAACGTGGTGCACTTGCGACACGACGCCCGGACGGATGTCCATCGCAGTCACGTAGGTGTCTTGATCGAAGACCTGCTCGAGGAGGAAGCAGCGATACTCGTCGGTGATCGCCGGGTTCGGGACGTAACCGGCCTTGACCGTCATTATCTGAGTCGGCTCGCCGAGCTGAGGCCCGACGATCTTCGCCGGCGGCCGGTAATCTTTCTCGTCGCCATCGGGAAAACCCGCGCTCTTCCAGGATTCGAACAACGCCACCTGAGCGTCGTCGAGCGAGCGCACGTCGCGCAGGTCGTGGCAGTCCTTGCTGGCGGGCCAGGGTGGCATGATCCGACTCTTGACCGCGCCCACCACCAGCTCGCGCACGTCGGTCACGCTGGCCAGGCTGTCGAGCCGGAACGGCCCACTCCCGCCCTCGACGTGGCAGCCCAAACAGTTGGCTTCGATCAACGGACGGATCGCCCCGTGATACGTGACGCCGCCGGATTCGGCGGTGGTTGCCGGACCGGGGTTACTCCCGCAAGCAATTACCGCGACGCCAAGACCAATCGACAGATAACGGAGGTGCATCGACTATGGCCCTCTTTCTTAGAGTGCCAGTAGATCAGTGCATCAGTCTCCGCAATGGCGACTTTCTTGCCCTCGACGAAGTTACCAGGAGGTAAATCGTGAGCGCAGCGAGCAAGCCGTGCGTCGTAGTTGCATGCGCATAGCGGCATCCGCATGCACCGGACGCGTCGGGTTCAACAGTGGACGTCGTGCTCCCCGAACCCGCGGTGCCCGCCTCCACTTCTTCGCGCTCGCCGCCAATTCCGATGTTTGCGAGATCGTTTCTGAACACGATCCATTCGGACTTGCACGCTTCCGAACCGCCGAGATCACCATCGCTTTCAGTGGGTGGCACGAGCGCGTCGAGCGCCATCAAAGGGGCTGCCAAACCGCCGTCATCGAGCGCGTTGAGCCGGTGCTGCTGGCACGCAAAAGATGCGCTTCCGAGCGTCTCGAGACAGGACAGTGGCGCAACCGCTGGTTGCGGAGCGCTGGCGTCCGTCCCGCCGTTCAACGGTTCGAGCTGCATTGCCGAACCGATCCACGTAGTGCCGCCGCCGGTCGTGGCGGGGCCGACGATCGGGGAGTCCGACGCGCGGAGCTCCACGACCCTCCCACCTTCGATTCGAAACAGTGCGTAGCTTGCCCCGAAGAAGACTTCCGCGTACAAGCTGCCGCCGCTGGCACGGAGATCGACGATCGCGCCCTCCCAGCCGTTGGTGTCGACAATTCCAGTTTCGATCGCCGCACCGGTCGTCGATAGCTCGAGCACGACGAGCTTCGCGGGCTCGAGCCGGCCCAGGAACAAACTCGTTCCCTCGCCGGCGAACAAGGTCCACGGCACTGGATCCGAAAAGACGACTTCCGGAGCGCTCGGATCGAGTCGGACCACGTCGACGCCCCCCGCCGAGAACCGAAGTCCAAACGTCGATCCGCCCGCGTTTGCGAGCGCCGTGACCCTGGCGTCGCCCGCTGGAAGCGGGATCGCCCGCACGCGCCCCTCGTCCATGAGGAAGGTGCCGCCCTCGCTGGCGACCCAGGTCGTGCGGCCATCGTTCGAAAGCGCCCGTGGCATTTGAGGCGAACCGAAAAGCGATGGGCAGACGAACACCCAGCGTCCTCCGAGCAGCGTCGCGAGCCCTTCCGTCAGCGTGAGGACGCGCGGACCGGCCGCGTCCGCAGCGACGACCTTCAGAATCGCCGGCGGCGGGCCGTGAGCGCTGGCCGGCGCCGCCGCCAACGCTACAGCGAAAGCGACTAGCCAGCGGGTCCACGGCGCGCACATGCGGAGCCGGTTCTAGCCGATTGCCAGCCACGTGCGAATCAACGTAACGGTGGCCTCATGAGCCCAGGCCAGATCGGCGCGCTGATGCTCGCCGCGGCCGTCGCCGGAGCAATCAACTCCGTTGCCGGCGGTGGGTCGCTGATCTCGTGGCCCGCCGCCGTCGCCACGGGGCTGTCGCAAGTCGTGGCCAGTGCCACGAACACACTGGCGCTCGCGCCGGCGTCACTGGCGGCGGCTTGGGCCTACCGCCGTGAGCTCGGCGAGAATCGCAGGACGGCGCTCTTCTTGTGCGTGCCTGCCGCGGTGGGAGCGCTCGCCGGGGCGATGCTGCTATTCGCGGCACCGGCGGTGGTGTTCGAGAGTCTGGTGCCGTGGCTGGTGGGCCTCGCCGCGCTCTCGATCGTCGGCAAGGATTTTCTCTGGAAGAAAGCGCGTGGGATCGCCAAGAAAAGCCGCGGGCGCACGCTCGCGGTCGGCGCCGCGCTCGCGCTGATCGCCGTGTACGGCGGGTACTTCGGCGCCGGCATCGGCATCGTGACGATCGCGGTGCTGGGCTCGCTCGGCGATCACGACATTCACCAGCTGAACGCGATGAAGAGCGTGATCGTCGGCGTCATGAATTCGACCGCGGCGATCTACTTCGTGGCGCTGGGGCGGGCCGACCTGGCCGCGGCCGCGGCGATGGCCGTGGGATCGATCGCGGGCGGCTTCGCGGGAGCGTCTTTGGCGCGGCGCGTGGATGCCGCAAAAGTGCGCTGGGTCGTGTTCGCAATCGGGCTCGGGCTTGGCGCGATTCTCGCGTATCGGCGCTTCTGGTGAGAAAGCGTTTGGCAGTCGTGCTAACCCGGGGCCCATGCGGACGCGCTCGGTACTGGTTCCTCTTTTGGTTGCATTGAGTCAGGCCTGCGGCGGCGCGCAGAGCCCGCCTCCACCGATGCCCCCGCCAGTGACGCCAGCGCCAGTGGCGAGCGTCGATCGTGCGACGTCGGCGCCCGCGACGCCGGCCGGCGCCGAAGCTTTCGTCGAACAGGTGAACCTCGACTTGAAGAAGCTGTTCGTCGACCAGGAGCGCACGGCGTGGGTGAAAGCGACTTACATCACCGACGACACCGAGAAGCTCGAGGCCCAGACGCAGGAACGAGTGATGGAGTATCTGTCGCGCCGGATCCAGGAGGCGCGGCGCTTCGAGGGCGTTCAGCTCTCGCCCGATCTCACGCGCCAACTCTACCTGCTCAAGTACTCGGCGGGCTTGCCGGCGCCGAGCAACGCCGTCGAGCGCGCGGAGCTCGCCGACATCGCGTCGAAGCTCGAGAGCATCTACGGCAAGGGCAAGTACTGCTCGCCGAAGCTGAAAGGGCTCGGCAAGGACAAAACCAGCGAGTGCATGGGCGTCGACGAGCTCGGCAAGGTCATGAGCGACAAGCGCGACTACGATCTGTTGCTCGACATCTGGCGCGGCTGGCACGCGATCGCGCCGCCGATGCGTCCGATGTACGCGCGCTTCGTCGAGCTCGGCAACAAGGGGGCACGCGAGCTCGGCTTCACGGACATGTCGCAGATCTGGAAGGGTCCGTACGACATGACGCCGGAGCAGTTCACGCAGGAAATGGAGCGGTTGTGGACCGAGGTGCGGCCGCTCTACGAGCAGCTCCACTGCTACGTCAGGAAGAAGCTCCGCACCCAGTACGGCGAGGACAAGATCGGCAAGGGCAAGGCGCCGATCCCCGCGCACTTGCTCGGCAACATGTGGGCGCAGGAGTGGGAGGGACTTTACCCCATGCTCGAGCCTTACAAGGGCAAGGGCCAGCCGGACACCACGAAGGAGCTCGTCGCCCAGAAGTACGACCCGAAAAAGATGGTGGAGCTCGGCGAGAAGTTCTTCGTCTCGCTCGGGATGGATCCGCTACCGAAGACCTTCTGGGAACGCAGCATGTTCACCAAGCCCCAGGACCGCGACGTGGTGTGCCACGCCAGCGCCTGGGACGTGGACATGGCGGGCGATCTCCGGATCAAGATGTGCATCAAGATCGATCACGAGGACCTGGTGACGATTCACCACGAGCTCGGGCACAACTACTATTTTCACTACTACAATCACCTCTTGCCGCTGTTCCAGGCCGGGGCGAACGACGGCTTCCACGAGGGCATCGGCGATACGCTCGCGCTCAGCGTCACGCCCGCGTACCTGACCAAGATCGGCATTTTCAAGAAAGAGCCGCCACCGAGCCCGGAGGCAGACATCAATCTTCTGATGCACCGCGCGCTCGAGGGCATCGCGTTTTTGCCGTTCGGCAAGCTGATCGACGAGTGGCGCTGGGACGTCTTCACCGGCAAAACCACGCCAGCCGACTACAACGCGGCGTGGTGGAAGCTGCGCGCGAAGTATCAGGGCGTCGCACCGCCCGTGCCGCGCACCGAGCAGGACTTCGACCCCGGCGCCAAGTATCACATCCCGGCCAACGTCCCTTACACGCGCTACTTCATCGCGCGCATTCTCCAGTATCAATTCCACCGCGCGCTCTGCAAAATCGCAGGCTATCAGGGCCCGCTCCATCGCTGCTCGATCTACGGCAGCAAGGAGGCCGGCCAGCGCATGATTGAAATGCTGAAGCTCGGTGCGAGCAAGCCGTGGGCGGAGGCGTTGCGCACGCTGTCAGGCGAGACGAGGATGGATGCGACGGCGATCATCGACTACTATAAGCCGCTGACGGACTGGCTCACCGCGCAGAACAAGGGTGAAACCTGCGGTTGGGAGTGAGCTTTCTCAGTTTGTTCAGAGCTGCGCCGGAACCGACCGCATCGCCTCGCGTCCATCGCCTACTGAACCCGAGTCCGCCGGCCTCGCCGGAAGTTAGCGTGGCTCTTGGTCTTTCGTGCCGATCGTGATCTGATCGTGCCAAAGACTGGCAGAGTCGTTCAAAGCGCGTTTTTGCAGCAGCGAAAACCGGTCTGCCCGCCGAAGTAGTACTCGTCATGGCCGGTGGTCGAGGCGCGGCAATTGTTGCGCCCGGCGAGCCACCAGCCGCCGCGCAACTCGGAGCGCCAGGGGCGAATGAAGCCGTCGCGCACCACCCATTCGTCGACGTTGCCGACCAGGTTTCTCACTCCGAACGGGCTCGTGCACTCGGGTCGGTCTTCGCCGGCGACGCGCAGATCGCGCAGCTTGCCCCGGTGCGACAGGTTGTCGCGGTCGTGGTTGCAGAGCTTGGCGTCGCGCTCGAAGCCGTACGGATACGGCAGCAGCGCCTCGCCCTCGCACGCGAATTCCCATTCGCTGCCGAAGCACAGGCGCTTGCCGAGGCTCGTGCAGATCTCCTGGGATCCCGTCCACGATTGCTGCACGAGCGGCAGCTTTGAATTTGGGGCCGCGTATTCGTCGCGGTCGATGCAAAAGCGCCGGTGCTCGCGCGCCGCGGCGCACGCCGGACTGCGATCGTACGCCGCGCAGCGATGAGCAAGCTGACCTTTGGCGGTCTCGTCGAGGTAGCGCAGGCACTTGTGGCGGACGTCCGGGCAGTACTCGCCTTCGACCAGGACCATGTCGGGCGGACAGGGATCCATCGGCACGCCCGCGTCGGCCGCCGCGCTTCCCGCGTCCGGGAGAGCCGTACCGACCGTTCCGGCGTCGCCGGGCATCGACGGCGGGTCCGAGCTCGACGTCGGCTCCTGGGAAATCGGCGTGTAGCAGAGCTCATAACCGCTGTGCGGCCGATCGCCGGGACGGCTGACCGGGTCGAAGGAGCACTCGAGGACGGTGGGCGCGGTCTTCGCGGGCTGCGGATCGAGGAAGACCGGGCGGTGCTCGGGCGGTGCGGGCCGGCCACAACTCACTGAACCGAGTCCGAGCGACGAAACCAGAACGCGCCCGAGCGTGCGGCGGATGAGTCGAAGCATCAGCGTTCGGGCAGAACGGCGGCCACGGCTCGCAGCAGCAACCGCTTCAGCGCGGTGCGCGGCCCGCGCGACCAGCGGGCAAAGCTCGACGCGCTCAGTGCTCCGAGCTCGACGGGGTCGCCGATGGCGATCGTGCCGTTGCGGGCGACGTCCGCGTAGACGCCGATGCAGCGCTCGGCGTGCGCGGCGAGTGCCTTGGCCACGCCGGTATCCGCGGCGAGGTCGCGCTGCGGCCGGCTCGGCATGGAGCAGCGAACCGTCGGAATCCGGATCGCGATCGACGCTCCTCCCACGTCGAGCGTGTGATCGCACCAGCCGAGCTCGGGAAATCCCGGCTCCGGGCTTTCGACCAAAACGTTCGGGCGAAAGCGCCGCGCGTCGAAGTCCGTCGACGGCGCCAGGCGTTTCATCGCCTCGAGGCTCGCGGTGGTCAAAACGTGCAGCGGATAAGCATCGAAGTAGGTCCCGAGCGGCGTGGCGAACAAGCTCAGCTCGCCGAGCTTCGAGAGCGGGAACATCGAGAAGTCCGGGAGCGCTTCGTTGTTCCCGACCGCGAACATTTCGCGCATCTCCGCGAGCTTCATCCGCGGCGCGCGATAATGACGGCGGTCGCGCGCGTCGTGCAGCGGACACAGTGTGACGCGGCGCCCCACGAGGTCGGACAAGCGCCGGTGGACCTCCGGCGCGTCGCTCGTGATTTCGCTGCCGTCCGGGAACGTGATTGCCACGGGCGCGGAGCGGCGCGACCGCTCGCGTTCGGGAGGCTCGAGAAAACGCGCACAGCACGTCATCAGCACGGGCAGCCGTTTCCCGCCGGTGATGGTGGCGCTCGCCTCGTCGCGCACGGCCCATGCCCGGTCGCCGGTCAACCCCCGCCTCGTGAGCTCCGCCGTGGTGAGCCTTTCGCCCGCCATCGATTTGACGGGGTAGCGAACGAGCTCCTTGACCACGCCGACCCGGCGTCTCGGGCGCATCGCGGGCTCACGATACCACGCGGTCGAACCTGCAAAATCGTTCACGCGGGGTTCGCTGTTCCGGGCTATTCTGGGGAACTCCGGCGATGAGTTTCGACCGCATCCGGCATCGGCTCGAGGGGGGGCGACCGCTCGTGCTCGACTCGGACACCGGTGCCGCGTTCCGCGCCCGTGGCGTCGCGCTCGACACACCGGGCGCGCTCGGCCTGCTCCTCCGTGAAAGGCCGCTCGAGGTGCTCGACCACTATCGCGCCGAGGTGCTGTGCTCGGTCGACGTACTGTGCGCGCTCACGGCGGACACGACGCCGCGTGCCTTGGCCGAAGTCGGCATGCAGCACCGCGCGGCGATGCTGACCGGCATCTCCGTGGAGCTCGCGCTCGAGGCGGCTCGCGCCAGCTCCAAGCCGGTCGCGGTCGCCGGCGTTCTCGGCTCCGACATGGTAAGTCCCGTCGCCGCCGATCGACTGCACGAGGAGTTCCGCGAGCACGCCGCCCGCCTCGCCGCTGCCGGCTGCGAGCTGCTCGTCGCGCGCGGCCAGGGCTCGCGCCTGGGCTTGATGGCGGCAGTCGTCGCCTCTGCGGCAACCGATCTTCCGACCTGGGCCGTCGTCGAATGCGCTCGCAGCGGCGAGCTGGCCGACGGCGGCAACGTGGTAGAGGTCGTCGAGGCCCTCGAGGAAGCCGGCGCGGCAGCGATCCTGTTCGAGGTGCCTTCGGTAGCTAGCGGGCTCGAGCAGCTTGCCCGGCTGTCCCGCGTCCCGGGAACGATGCGCCCTCGCGGACCGGGCGTATCGGGGATGCTGCTGGCCGCGAGCGACGAGAGCGTACGGGGCTTTCCCGATCCGCAGGTGGACGCCGAACACTGGCTCGAACACGCCCTCGACCTCGACGCCAGCGGCGCACGGATCATCGGCGGCGGTGCGGGCACTACGGAAGCGCATACCGCGGCGCTGGCGCGAGCACTCGGGGCGCTCCATCCCTCGCTACCCCTCACGGCGCAGAGCGCAGGCGCCGATTGACGCGGCGTTTCGTTGCGCAAACGGCACACCCACAGGTGACAGCCGCCGTGCGAGCCTTATAGCCTCGCGAAGCTCATGGCAGAGGCACAGCCCGACCCGGCGGACCAGCTACCGATCCGCAGCGACGACGAGCTGCTCGAAGTATTCCGGGGCGCGGAGAAGCCGCCGGACGCCTGGCGCATCGGCGCGGAGGGTGAAAAGTTCGGAGTCGACGCGAGCACCGGCGCACCGCTCCAATACGAGGGCGAACGGGGGGTGCTCCGGATCTTCTCTCAGCTCACCGCTCGCCACGGCTGGGAGCCCGAGGTCGAGACCCCGGGCGGTCCGGTGATCTCGCTGCGCCGCGGCAAGGCGCGAGTCACGCTCGAGCCCGGCGCTCAGCTCGAGCTCAGCGGTGCGCCCTTGCCCGACGTCCACGCGATCTGCGCCGAGATGCGCGGCCACCTGCACGAGCTCCGCGCGATCTCGCACGAGATGAACCTGGCCTGGCTCGGCGTTGGTTTTCACCCCTTCGCCCGGCACGAAGATCTTCCCTGGGTGCCGAAGCATCGCTACGCGATCATGAAGAACTACCTGCCGACGCGCGGCGCGGGCGGGCTCGACATGATGCGCCGCACGGCCACGGTACAGGCGAACTTCGACTGGTCGAGCGAGGAGGACGCGATGCGCAAGCTGTGCATGACGCTGCGCCTGTCGCCGCTCACGAACGCCATGTTCGCGAACTCGCCGCTTTACGAGGGACACCTGGCCGGTTGCAAGAGCCGGCGCGGCAAGGTCTGGCTCGAGATGGATCCCAGCCGCTCCGGCCTGATCCCGAGCCTCTGGGGCAAGAAGCGCCCCGGCTACCGCGACTACGCCGAGTGGGCGCTCGACGGCGGCATGTTTTTGTTCAAGCGCGGCGACGAATACATCGCCAACACCGGGCAAACCTTCCGCAGCTTCTTGCGGGAGGGCTTTCACGGTCACCGTGCCACCCACGGCGACTGGAAGCTGCACCTGAGCACCCTGTTCCCCGAAGTGCGGATGAAGACCACGCTCGAAATGCGCGCCTGCGATTCCCAATCGACCGATCTCGCGTGCGGGATCTCCGCCGTCTACGCCGGCCTGCTCTACGACTCCCAGGCGCTCGATCGCGCCGAGGCGCTCGCACAAACGCTCTCATACGCCGATGTCCAGGCCGCGCGCCTCGCGCTGGTGACGGACGGCCTCGCCGCCTCCATCGGCGGCCGTCCCGCCCGCGAGCTCGCCGAGCAAGTGCTGGATATCGCGAGCAGCGGGCTCGAACGCCGCGCCCGCCTCAACTCCCGCGGCAAGGACGAGCGCATCCACCTCGCCCGCCTCGCCGCGCTGACACAAGCCGGTCACTCTCCGGCGGATCAGCTCGTCGAGGGGCTCGATCCGAACGACCCGAACTTTCGGCGCGAGCTCCTGGCGCGCGCGCAGCTCTGACGCCGGCAGTTGGGCGTCAGCGATCGAAAAAGTATCCGAGCCCCGCGCCGCACAGCCCGGCGAACACGACGAAGAACAGCACGAGCCCGACGCTCGACAGCGTAAACCAGATGCCGAGCGCAAGGATCGCGCCCACCCAGACCCCGAGCGCGCCGAATACGAGCGCGCGGCCGCCGTAAAACTCCTGGCGTTCGCCCCACAGCTGGCGCTCGAGCCGCGCATTTTCGCGCCGCATCCGCTCGAGCTCGCGCAGATAGTCGGGCGCTTCGGCGCGAGCCCGCCGCCGCCGCTCGGCCGCCTGCGCTTCGGCTTCCGTCAGCTTGCGTTCGGCTTCGGCCTCGAGCGTCCTGAGCCGAGCTTCGAGATGGTCTTGCTGCTCACGGTACGCCACACGAGAAGCATAGCGCCAACCAGCAAGCCGAGGGGCGAGTTGTCAGCGAATTCCCGCCGCCCCTTTTGCCACGCTGGGCGGCGGGTCGCTGGCGTGAGGGGCGCTCAACACTTGTTGCGAACCGATGGCGAGGGCGCGAATGAGCTCGGCGAGCCGGTCGCTTTCCTGCCACTGACGGTGACGGCTGACGAACGTTTCCCTGACGAGCCAGATCACCAGCGGGTAAAGTAGAAAATCCACGCCGCGACCGATGCCGACGGCGTTGGCGCAGTACGTCGCGAAACTGGGAAAAATCACGAACACGGCGCCGAGCGCAAAAGCGCCGAACTCGAGCGCCAGGAGCCGCTTCGCGCTTTTTCGGAACGCGGCGTAGTCGATGACCAGCACGATTGCCATGAAGCTGAGCACAAAGAGAGATGCCATCATGTGTCACGTCCGAAGAGGTATCTGAAGGTCATGTCGCGAAGTATGTTGATCGCACCGAGGGACGATTGCCCTTTTGCCAGAGAGTGGGCGCTGTAGGTAATCGAGACCGGCACTTCGACGATTTTGAGTTGATCGCGCAATCGGGCGATGATCTGTTTGATCTCGGTCGCGTGCGCCATCCTGGCTTGGCGCATCTCCATCGCTGCCATCGCTTTGCGATTGAACGCGCGAAAACCGTTGTGCGCGTCGGCAAGCCAGAGTCCGGTCACGGCAAACTCGAAGCAACGCGCGAGGCTCAGAATCAGCCGCCGGCTCGCGGGAACATTCGAGTTGCCGGCAAATCGGTTGCCGAGCGCGACGTCGGCCCCGGAGTCGATGGCATCGAGCAATCGAGGCAAATCGGCTGCGTCGTGCTGCCCGTCGGAGTCCATGGTGACGAACACGTCGTGCTGATTTTGTAGGGCGATCCGCCGCGCGGTCTCGAGCGCTGCGCCCTGGCCGAGGTTGATCGGATGCCGCGAGAGCACGATCCAGAACTCGGCTGTGGCGGCGGGCAGGTCCTCGGGCGAAATCGCCGGAACACTGCCGTCGTCCACGATGTAGACGGTGAGCCCGCCAGCTGCCGACGCCATGTCGCGGAGCGCCTCCAACGAGGAGCGAAGCCGAGGCCCCTCGTTATAGCAGGGCATGAGAACCGCGCGGCGCACGCACGGATTCTACGCTTCACGCGCGGAGGTGTCAGCCGGCGGGGATTGGCTGCGCGGCTCTGGCGCGGCACAGGCTGTCGCGGTAATAAGGCCGGATATGTCCGAAGCCGAGACGAAACGAGCGCCGGCTCGATGGATCGGGCTCTTGCTGGCGAGCGGCGCGGTGTGGGCGGTCGTCGTCTACGCGTGCGTCTATCCCAAGATACTTTCTGGTTTGACGAACCCGGTGTGGCCGGAGCTTCCGACTGCGTTTGCGCCCAATCGGTCGTGGGCGGCGGCTCCCTGCGCAGCGCTGCTTTTGCTCGCCGCGTTCGGCGTGGGCAGGCGCATTCTTCGCTTCGCCCGCATCGAGTGGGCAGCTCCGGTGCACGCGGACTTCGTCGGCACGCTACTGGGGCTCTCGGCAATGGGGACCGCCTCCCTGCTCCTGGGAGCGGCGCGCGCGTTCGGTTCGATTCCCGTGCTGATTTTCTGGCTGGTCGGACTTGCAGTCGGCATTCGGGACATCCTCGATCTCGGCGGGCGGATCGCGCGAGCGGCGGGGTCGCTGCGCCGCGAGAAGCCGACGCTCGTGACGGTTGCTTGCGCGCTGGTGCTCGGGATGTTCGCGGTCGTGGGCTGGATCGCCGCCGTGGCTCCGGAAACGTCGACCGATGCGCTCAATGCGCATTTGTTTGCAACGTCTCAGTACGCCGCTGCGGGACGATTCATCGAGCTGCCGTCTTACGAATCGCATCACGTGCCCGAGCTCGGGCACATGCTGTTTTTGCCGCTTTGGCACCTGTTCGGCGACGTTGGGCCGAAGGCGTTGGTCTTTCTTCAAGGCGTGATGATCGTTTGTCTCGCCGCCATCATTGCGAATGACGTTGCCGGCCGCCGCGCGGCGTGGATTGCCGCGTTGGCCGCCGCATCGACGCCGGCGTTGCTGTCATCGAGCACGATGGCGTATACCGACGTGCAGTTGGCTCTGTTTGGTAGCGCGGCGCTCTGGGTTGCCGTGCGCTACGGGCAGTTCACTCACGGCGCAGCGGTCGCCGGCGCTCTGGCGGGCGCCGCGGCAGCCTCGAAGTATCTAGGTGCCCTGACGATTATCGTTTCCGCGCTGCTCGTCGTGTGGTCCTGCGCGAGGCTCGGCAAGGGCAAGGTTTGGAGCCGTGCGCAAGTGATCAGCCTGGCGCACACCGCAGTTGGGGCTGCGGTGGTGTGCGCGCCCTTTTACCTGAAGAACTGGATCGTACTGGGGAACCCATTTTATCCGCTCTTTCCCGGCGTGCTCGGATCCTATCGGTACTCGCCGGATCAGATCTCGGCCCTCTTGAGTGACAGCCTGCGCCCCGGCAAGGGCCACGGTCCGGTGAGCCTCGTCCTATTGCCCTGGAACATGACGGTCCATGGCGAAAAGTTCCAGGGCTTTTTGGGTGGGCTTTTCCTTGCCGTGTTGCCGTTCTTTCCGGTGATCCGAAAGAACCCGTTGGCGCGCGGGATCGCGCTGGCGGCGCTCGGCTTCTTTGCGATCTTCGCGGCCGGGCAACACACCTTGCGCTGGTTTCTGGCGGCGGTTCCGTTGTTGGCAGCGCTGGTCGGCGTGATCGTCGAGCAAGTGGCCGCGCTCGGACGCGCCGGGCGCGTGGGCCAGACTGCGCTGAGCGGGTTCGTGGTCGCGAGCGCGCTGTTGCACGCACCGTTTTTTTATCAAGCCTGGCTCACTGATTGGTTTTACTACGAGGTCAAGGAAGTGCCGGCGCGCGTCGTGCTCGGCGGCGAATCGCGCTCGGCCTACTTGACGCGAAAGCTGCCCGCCTACGCGTTGGTGGAGCGTTTCCAGGAGGAGAAGACGCCGAATCCCCGCGTGCTCGCCATCCCCGAGTGGGACGCGGGCCAGACGCCGACCTGGTTCGGAGCGGCGCTCGTGAGAAACTTCGACGCCACGCGGATCGTGAATGCGGCTGTCGCGAACGAGGCGCCGAACGCGATCTTCGACACGCTTCGCGCGGCTGGGATCACTCACCTTTTACTGCGGCGCGACAGTGACGATGGGCGCCTGAGCAAGCTCAACGAAGAATCGCTTTTTGGACAGCGCTTCGTCGAGCCGGTTGCGTCGAGCGGCGCGTATTCGCTTTATCGGCTCGAGGCGCGCCGTTCCTTGCCGGTGCTGGTCGATCTCGCGGCTCGGCTTCAAGGCGCGACCATCGAACCAGCCAATCAAGCGGACCCGCTGGTCAAGAAATACGCGTTTCGCGTCGGCGACGGCTCGGAACGGTTGACGGTGACCGTCCTGGCCGGCGGCAGCGTTGCTTTCGCACTCGAGAACGTCCCTGCGGGAGCCCGCTTTCAGGCGGATCTGGCGATGCCCTGGCGTTCGGGTGACGGAGCTACGGCGCTGCTCGAATTCGTCGAAGCGGCGCGCACCACGACGCTGGTACGGCAGCCACTCGTTCCGGGTGATACGCGGTGGGCGCCGGTGGACGTCGATCTTTCCGCGATCACCGGTCGCTCGGGAAAGCTCGTGCTGAAAACTCTTGCCGGGCCGGCGGGCGATGCGGTCGCCGACTGGGTCGGCTGGGCGGGTGCGCGGGTCGTGGCGCCGGCGGACGCCATCGAGCGGTCGGCGAAGATGTTCGTTGCGCTCGATCTGCTGGGGTCATGGGCAAGCGCGGTGCGCTCACCGACCGGCACGGGCGAACCCTTGGTTCGAGAGCTCGAGGTCGAGCGCGGTGGGACCAAGGAAAAGACGATCATGACTTTGCCCGGCGGCGAGATCGCGTTCGACCTGACGGTGCCGTCGGGAATGCCGGTTTTCGAGGCTCAGGTCGCAATGGCTCTCCCCGGCGGAGACGGTGCGGTAGCCGTTGCGCGATTCCAGGACGACTCGGGATCGACGGAACTGGTGCGAATGGAGCTCGAACCGGCGCCGAGTCAGCCGGGCTCGGCGGATCCCGGCTGGCAAACCGTGCGTTCCGACCTGTCGGCCCTCGCGGGGCGCAAGGGAAAATTGGTGCTCGCTTGCGAAGCGGGAGCCCGTGGCGACGCCGTCGCCGATTGGCTCGGCTGGGCGCAAGCCCGCGTCGTCGGAGTGCGTGGTGTCGGCGCGCGCCAGATACAAGATCTGTTGTCGCGCTTCGAATCGGCGAAGCGATTGCCGGCCGATCAAGTCAAGAAGTTAGACTTTGCCCGCGCTGGGCAAATGCGCCAGACGATCGTCACCTTGTCGCGCACCACGATCGCGTTTCCGGTGGAGATACCGGCGACGAAACCGGTGTTCGAGGCCGCCGTCGCGATGCCGCTTTCGAAGGGCGATGGCGCTGTTGCCGTCGTTCAATTCATCGAAGGCGGGCGAGTCTTCGAGCTGGGCAGGCAGCCGCTCCAGCCAATGCCCGGCAAAGCTGTGAAAGCGCCGGATCCAGGCTGGACGCCCTTCAGCGTCGATCTCGCAAAGTTTGCCGGTCATCGGGGCGAGCTCGTGCTCACTACCGACCCCGGCCCCAGTGGCAAGGCGGAAGCCGACTGGATCGGGTGGGCGTCGCCGCGCTTGGTGGGCGAGGGCGTGGTAACGGCGCAGAACAAGTAGGCAAGCTTCGAGAACGGAGTTTCAGCTCGGCTCGAGTGCGAGCTGAAGTGCGATCACGCCGAGCTCGCGTTTGTCTGTCGAGCTCGGAGGCAGGCTCTTGTCGAGAGTGAAGGTCAGATCGACGGCGCTGCCCTGGAATGCGGTCGGCGGAATCGCCGCCTTGAACTCGTGCTGCCCCGCCGTATCGAAGTACTGCACTGGGATCTGCACCGATCCCGCGCTGCAAGAGATGCCAAGCTTCTCGTACTCTTTCAGCGCCACCTCGGGCAGCGCAAACTTGAAGCGCAGCGTCGCTCCGCCGGTGCCGGCGTTCGCGGGCGCGGCCAGCTTTGCGACGAAGCGCTTCGCGGTCCAGCGCCACGCGCTGTCCTCGATGGCGTAAAAGCCCGCGACCAGCTGCTGGGATGAGCTCGGATTCGCCATCGACAAGGAGCTCGAAAGCGCTCCGGACGCCGCTTTGGCCGTTGCGTTAGCCGGCTGGTCGGTCTTCGGCGGCTCGGTCTTCCGTCCACAGGCTGCGAGCGCGGCGATTGCCAACGCCGCGAGCGCCACTCTGCGCGGCGGTGCATCCAGGAAAATCATTGCCTCGCGCCGCTACCAAACGCGATTGCCTCGGTCAAGCGAGCGTTCATGGGCTCGAGCTCAGGAAAGGACGACCTCCGCCAGCTCGTAGGCGAGCTCCCGATCGTCCAGGGAGCGCGTCGTTCGCGAGGGGCAGACCGCTTCGCTCGCACTCAGCTCCACCTGAACCGGACCCGAGCTCGCGGGGAACGGCAAATCCCAGTGGAACGTTCCCGGCGAAAACTGACGCTCGGTGACATTGCGGGCGATCGTGCATCGCAAGCGCTGCCCGCTCGCGATCGCCTCCGGTATGCGTCCCCGCAGCGTCAACGTCGTCGTCGGCATCATTGCGTCGATCGCGAAGCTCAACCTTCGACCCGCCCAGAGATCCGGCCACAGTCCTTCGAGCTGACTTACCGCTGCTGTCGGATCCCGCAACGGCAGCCGCGTGGGTCGCGGCCGGATCCTGGCCGCCGTGAGCGCAGCCAAGTCCGCGGCGAGTTCTTTCTCACGCTCGTAGAGGAGTTTCATGAGTTCGTCTTCACGGCGGAATATGGCTTCGATCAGCTCGATCTCGGAGCTTTCGATGCCACTGGCGGCGGTCTTGAGCAAGAGATCGACATTCTCTCCCACCACCGCCGCTTGTTGGCGGTCGCGCTGCGTCAAAAGCACGAGCAGGTCGGCGCGCCGTACCAGGGCGCGAACGATCCTCTCGCGATCGCGGACGCTGACGTCGTTGTCCGGACGCAACACCGTGGGCAGCGGACGCGGCACGTAGACCGTTTGGTGAGCCGGCGCGGTTTGCTCGCGAGGGCGTTCCCGCGTGTACATGTAGAGCGCCAGCGAGCGCCGTGACAGCCGAGGTCGCTGCGGCGGAGGCACGATCGCCTGAAAGCCGTGCCAGGAGCGTTCGCTGGTCTCGAACAGTACGGCGCGATTGGCGATCGGCGCGACGCGCTTGAAACGGTCGTGCTCCGGCGGGAGCCATGGATCGAGATGAAGCTCGAGCGATCCGCCCCAGGCCTCTTCCCACTCCGGATTGAGATAGACGATCAGATTGAGCCGGCGGTGCCAGGCGGTCTTGGGGTGGTAGTTGAAGTCGACGTGAGGATCGAGGTCTTGACCAGGCAGGTTCTCGTGCGTGCCGCCCCCGATGTAGTCGGGATCGTAGAGCAGTGCGTCGATGCCGGTGATCTGGGAGATCAGCGCCGCAAATTCAGGCGACCGAAACAGGTCATCGACCTCGAGGAACGGGCCGCCGAGGCCGCGCAGATCTTCTACCGTCGACTTGCCGCCCCGTTCGCCGAACTCGTTGAACGATGCTCCACGCTCGAACGCCGGGAATTCTCGGATCAGGCGGGCACAGAAGCGAGCGTCGAAGAAGCCGTCGATCACGGTGTGCGGGAAGGGGTCGGCGTTCTTGAAATGCTCCGCAAACTCCGAGCTGCGGTTCACCACGAGGTCGGACAGAATTCCTTCGATCAGCGGCATGACAAGTCTAGGGTTCCTGGGACAAGCGTCGCTCAGGGAGGGCTTCAGGCTGCTCTAGAGACCTGAAATCCCTCACGATAGCGCCACCTTCGGCTCGCACAACCCGGCAGCAGCGTCAACCCAGCAGGGGGCCAGGAATTGTTGGCGCCCTGCCCCTCAGATAGACTCTTCGAGTGGGAGCGCCGTAGTGGGTAGATACGGGGAACGTTTGCTCGCCGGGGGTCTCGGACTCATGAGCGTGGTCGCGGCGCGGGCGGCACACGCGGAAATCAAAGTAACGCTGCGGGAGCCAGCGCACCCGTACCTCGTGTCGGACGACGTACCGGTCGAAGTGGCGGTCGAATCCACGTACGCCCTCAGTGGCGTGCGCGCCGTGGTCCAAAACGCCGGTGTCGATCTCAGCTACAGTGCGCCGTACTGGTCCGGGGTGCTTTCGCTGGCAGCGCTTCAGAGTGGATCGAAGACCCTCGTCGTCACTGCGACGGATGTTTCGAGCGGCACGGGTAAAGTAGAGCAGGCGATCGTCCTGGACCGCCCGCCGGCAGTTTCACTGATGATGCCGGAGCCGCACAGCGTGGTACGCGGGCCGACGCGTTTCGTCGCGACCTGCTCGGAGGATGGTTCCGCGGGCTGCCTCGACTTTGCCGTCCGCCGTAGCGACTGCTCGGGGCCGGTGCTCGCGCGCGGAAGCGCCTCGAACATCGACGTCGTCGTCGCTCTTGACGCCTACGAGGGGGAAGAATTTCCGGTCGTAGCGTGCGCGAAAGACTCGGCCGAGCAGCGCACGACGATCTGGACGCCTGGAATCCACGTCGACACGAGTCCCTGGCTCACTGAACGCGAGCGTGTCGGCGGATGGGGCGAGGTACTCGATTTCGATGCTTCGCGCTTGGTCTGGCACGACCAGCGGGGATTGTGGCTACGGGATCGAGCGACTGATCAAGACACTCTGCTCACCGCCGCCAGGCACACGAGTGCGTTCGTATCGCCGCGCGGCGCGATCTGGGTAGAACAGCCAAGTCCGACCGAGTACGTCGTCAAGGAAGCGCGCGACGGACAGATCAGTGCGGTGTCCGCCGTCGAGCAAGCCTGGGCATTTTTGGAAGCGCTGGGCAACTACGCCGTGTGATCGTTCCTCCAGCAGGACACGATCTTGCGGCGGGATCTGGTGCAAGGGCAGACGAGCTCGATCGCCCACGGGCGTGTCGACTTTGGGGCCCTCACTGACAGCGGCGAATTCGCCTTCCACAACGGCGCTTATGTGTACCTTTTCGACGGTTCAATTCATCCGCTCACCGGCGTCGTGACGTCGGTGGGGCCCCTCGTCTACGACGGGGTGAACATCGTCTATATGCGGGCTGGCACTTCGGCCATCGCGCTGGTCCTGAACGACAAGACGTCGGAAACCATTTTGATTCCGAACACGACACAGGCTCCCGAGTTTCGCGCAGCCGGCGGCTGGGTGTCGTACACGAACAGCGCGGGTGGAGCTCGCCAAGTATTCGTTCGATCGCCAGAAGGCGTGGTAAAGCAAGCGAGCATCTGGGGGTCGAATAGCAGTATCTGCGCGCTTAATCCCGACGGCGCCGTTCTCGTGAACAACGGATCCCCTGCGGGCAAGCGCTACAGCGTGCTGCCCGGCGCTGCACCGCAGTTCGTCTCGTCGGCGCTGGGAAAGTGCGTTTATCGGAACGGTGCCTGGTACGTGAAGCTCGGACGATCGCTGTTCGAGGTGACGGGCAGCGGGCCGGTGGACGCGGGCAGCAGCCAGGACGCAGCTTCGGATGCTGGAAACGACGCATCCCTGGATGGCGGTTCGGAACCGCCCGATGCCGGCACGGGCGGTGCAGCCGGATCGAGCTCGGGAGGCAGCAGCGGATCCGGTGCGGCATCGAGCACTGGTGGCACGGGCGGCGCCGGCACCGGTGGCACGGGCGGCACCGGAATCGGCGGCACCGGCACAGTCGGTGCTGGTGGAATGAGCGGCACTGCCGGCGCTAGCGCCGCCGGACGTAGCGGTGCGAGCGGAAGTTCGACGATCCGCGATGGCGGCGTCACGGCGGGCGCGTCCAGCAATCCCGGCGCACCCGGAAGCGACGATTCGGGATGTTCGGGATGTAGCGTCCCGCGGCGCTCGGGCGCGGTCCCCGCGCTCGTGATGCTGTTCGCGGCCCTATGGCGGGCGCGCTCTCGACGGCGCGCCTGACGCTACGGACCTCCGACGCAAGCGTCGATATCGGTCTCGGAGCGGATACGCGCGATACAACGCGCTTCGCGGACGGTGGTGCCGCGCTCCTGGCACTCGCGAGTCCACTGCTCGCGGTGTTCGCGCGCGCGTTCGCTGTTCAATGCGGCATCGCGATCGGCGCTCAGCTGCCGCTTCTTCGCCGGGTCGGCCTCGTCGCGGATCGCGAGATCGATACCGAGCGCCACCAAGTGCTCGGCCGCGGCCGCGCAGTCTTTGCGCTTCGCGGGCGCGTCGAGCCGCGGCGCGCCAGTCGACGGTGCCGCGGGCGGCTCGTCCGTCGCCACGCCCGGTGTGTCGGGTGCACTGCCTCCTCCGTAGACGCCCTCGTGTGTCAGGTCCTCGCCGAGCAAAGTACGCGGATTCTCGGCTTCCTTCGGCCCGGGGCAAGCGACCAGGAAAGCCGAGGCGCCAATGCAGGATAAGCTGAGGAGATACAGTGGTTTAGATGGCCCTTCGCAGCTCGTCCGTGGCGCGTTTCGGAGGCCTTCGTTGTCACGGCTTAAATTTCGTGTACGAATCATTTCAGAACGAAAGAATTAGCCCCGGCGCTCGCCGAGGAGGTCGCGCGATGTTCAACCCGTATACCGAGGAGCACGAGCAGTTTCGCCAGACGGTACGCCAGTTTGCCGAAAAGGAGATCGCTCCTTACGCGGACGAATGGGAAAAGGCGAAGGACTTCCCGAGCGAGCTCTTCAAGAAGGCCGGTGCGATCGGGCTCTTCGGCGCGCACTACCCCGAAGAGAAGGGCGGAGCCGGTGGCGACTACTGGTTCAGCGTGGCCAAGGCTCAGGAGCTGCCACGGGGGCGTAGCGCCGGGGTCACGATGGCGCTGCTCGTGCAGAGCGACATGGCGACGCCGGTGATCGCCGATCTCGGCACGCCCGAGCAGATCGAGGAGTTCCTGAAGCCGGCGCTCGCCGGCGAGCGCATCGTTTCGATCGGCGTGTCGGAGCCGGCAGCGGGCAGCGACGTAGCCGGGATCAAGACCGTGGCGCGCAAGGTGGGCGGCGACTACGTGTTGAACGGGCAGAAGACCTTCATCACCAACGGCGCGCGCGCGAGCTTCATCACTCTGCTCGCGAAGACCAACCCGGAGCACGGCGCCCACGGTTGCACGTTCTTTCTGGTCCCGACCGACACCAAGGGCTTCAAGGTCGGCGGACGGCTCGAAAAGATCGGCAACCACGCTTCGGACACAGCCGAGCTCTTTCTCGAAGACGTGAAGATTCCGGAGCGCTACCGGCTCGGCGAAGAGAACATGGGGTTCATGTACCTGATGCAGAACTTCCAGTCCGAGCGGCTGATCGGCGCGGTCAGCGGCGTGGCCGGCTGCGGCTACGCGGTCGAGTTTTCGCGTCGCTACGGCGAGCAGCGCGTCGCCTTCGGCAAGCCGATCATCAAGCGCGAAGTGTGGCAGCACAAGTTCGTCGACATGTACACGAAGATCGAAATGGCCCAGGCGTTCATCGATCGCGTGGTCGATCACTACAACCACGACAAATACGTGGCGAAGGGCGACGTCTCGTTCGAGACCGTGAAGCTCATCAGCATGGCCAAGATCGTCGCGGGCGATCTGGTGAGCGAAATCATGGACACCTGCCTCCAGTTTCACGGGGGCTGGGGCTACATCGAGGAGTATCCAATCGCGCGCGCCTGGCGTGACTCGCGCTTGCTGCGCATCGGCGGCGGCACCAGCGAGACGATGCGCTACTACCTGGCGAAGCTGATGAGCTTGTGAGCTAAGGCGCGCGTTTCGCGCCGCTGAACTGAATCGTACCCGCCTCGAGCCCGTCTCTGACGATCGGAAAGCCGCCGTGCGCGAGGATCCACTCGAGCCGGTGATCGCGGTACTGCCGCGGGCGTTGGCGGGCTTGCTCGGCGTCGGAGCCGCCGTCATTGAGCGACGCTCGCACCTCGGCTTCGTCGGTTTGCACGCTCGGGCGCGCGCGCACGCGCTTCACCCAGTCGTTGACGCGGGGGCGCTCGGGGCCTGGTTTGATGCCGTACAGCGCCGCGCCGGCCAGGTGCGGTAGAAACGCGATGTCGGCGATGCCGAAGCTCTCCCCGGTCAAAAACGGCGCCGCTGCGAGCTCTCGCTCGATCAGGTCGAAGTGCGCGTCGATCGCGCCCTTGGCATTCGTTCGCAGTTGGTCCGCGAGCTCACCGCTTGCGCGTCCGAAGAAGAGCACCTCCATCAGCACCCACACGGCGGGCTCGAAGTGGGTGTCCGCGACGTCTTCGAGCATCCGCGCGCGGGCCCGCGCCGCCGGAGTCTTGGGGTAGAGCGCGGGCTCCGGACACTTCTCTTCGAGGTATTCGCAGATCACCGTCGAGTCGGTGATGGTGAATCCGTCATCGACGAGCGTCGGGACCTCGCGGCGCGGATTCAGCGCGCCGAGCTCGGCACCGTCGAGGTCGCGCGGCGACAGCCTGCGGCGTTCGAAGCCGAGGCCCTTCTCGAGCAACGCGAGCTTGACCTTGCGGACGTAGGGGCTGATGGGGATTTCGTAGAGAGCGAGCATGTGCCAGAACCTAGTACGGTTCGGGTACACCGAAAGATCACGGTCGCGCTACGCGGCGCTGGCCAGCCGGATTTTTTCTGCTTGGCCGGAACGGTAGAAGCGACGGAGCTCGCGTTCGACGCGGCTCCAGGCGCCGCGGGCGAGCAGCCGGGCGACGAAGCGGGCGGCCAAGTCGTTGGCGAGCCGGTAGCGGTCGCCTGCTTCGCTGCCCGGTGGATGCAGAAACGACACACTCTGGTAGAGGCGTTCCAGAACCGTTCCGCTGGAGACGGCCGGTGCTCGCCGCAGCGTGAGCAGCACGAACTTGTCGACCTCGGCCTGGAGCTCGAGCTCGAGCCGCGTGGCGGGAAGGCCGGTGCGGGCACGCTCGGCGATGTAGACGAAGTGGCTGACGCCCTCGACCAGCTGGAACCAGAGGTCGTCGGTTTTCGCGGAGCGGGCGGGCGGAAGGATCAGCGCGACTTCGAGCTCGCCGTCGCTTTCGCGGAGCAGCAGGGTTTCGCGGCTGCCGGCGTCGCCGATGCGCACGAAGTCGAGCACGTCGGGCGCGCTTTCCAGACCGTAGAAGCGCTCGAGCCGTCGCTGAATGAAGACCAGCTCGTCGCGATGGTCGTTCAATGCAGTGTCCTGTCTCCGCGTCGCGGGACCATGCCGCGCGCCGCGAGAGCTTCGGCGAGATCGCGCGAGCCGCTGCGGAGCCAGCGCTCGTAGAGCTTGAGCACGGCGGCCGGCGTGTGCGCGGAGCTCGCGAACAAGCTGTCCGAGACGTGACCGAGCAAGCGGACGAACATCGAGAAGTTCTCGGAGAGCTCGCGGAAGAGATCCGGCGCGCCGCCGTCCGCTTGCGCGCCGGCTCGTCGCAGTAGAGAGCCGGCGCTCTCGTAAGCGCGAGCGCCGACCGAGCTCACGTAGCCGAGCTCGACGCCGCGCATCGAAAGGTGCTCGCCGAAAAAGCCGCTCACGTAGAGGACGCCGTCACCCAGCGAGCGCAGCCGAACGAAGCGCTCGGGCCCGGTCGTTTCCAGGGCTTCGGCCAGGAGCAGAGTGAGTGGGCGACACAGTGTCTCGCCGCTCAGCTGGTTTGGACGCGCGTAGTCCGCCAGCAATCCGACCACGTAGTTTTCGGCGGCGGGCGTCGCCTCGTAGCCGTGCTCGCGGATCGCCTCGACGACTACCTGACTGAAGAAGAGAGAGAGATTGCTCGAGAGGTCGATCGCGCCCGGTTCGTCGCGATCCCGGGTCATGGGGCTTTAGATCCCCCAGCCGGGTAAGCGACCAGCCCTGTGGATAACTGGTGGATGGAGACCAGGAGACTCAAGGATTCTCCCCACCATTGTACGGGCAACCCCGGGCTTGCTTAAGCAGATTACCCTGCAAATTCGGGCAATAACGATGCTTTCTCAGCAGCAAAGCGCGTTGGCTGCTAACACCGCCTCGGCGTTCTGAAACCGAGAGGGGGCTCCGAAAGCTTCAAGAAAAGTGGCGCACCCCCTTGACCCCAGGCTTTACCTGGATATTTTCCGGAACCTCTGTCAGCACTCTCCCCTGGTGAGTGCTAATTCGGTGAACCAAAGCGATTCCAGCTATTTAGGTGCTCTTTTTCCCGCGTTTCGCGAGGCTTTTTGCACCCAAAACTGGGGTCCGAGACTGCTCCGCAAAGAGGAGGTTCGTCTGCCATGAAGATCCGACCGTTGCAGGACCGCGTGATCGTCAAGCGCGTCAAGGAAGAGGAAAAGACCAAGGGGGGCATCATCATCCCCGACACCGCCAAGGAGAAGCCGATCGAGGGCGAAGTGATCGCCGTCGGCAACGGCAAGGTGCAGGAGGACGGCAAGGTGCGTCCGCTCGACATCAAGGCCGGCGATCGCGTGCTGTTCGGCAAGTACGCCGGCACCGAGATCAAGATCGAAGGCGAAGAGCACCTGATTCTGCGCGAGGACGACATCCTCGGCGTCATCGAGAAGTGAGTGGAGGAAAGCAATGGCTGCCAAGGAAATCGTTTACCAAGAAGCCGCTCGTAACCTGATCCTCGCCGGCGTGAATGCGCTGGCGGACGCGGTCAAGGTCACGCTCGGCCCCAAGGGCCGCAACGTCGTGCTCGAAAAGAGCTTCGGTTCGCCGACCGTCACCAAGGACGGTGTCACGGTAGCGAAAGAGATCGAGCTCGAGAACAAGTTCGAGAACATGGGCGCGCAGATGGTGCGCGAGGTGGCGTCGAAGACCAGCGACGTCGCCGGTGACGGGACCACCACCGCGACCGTGCTCGCGCAGTCGATCTTCCGCGAGGGCTCGAAGCTCGTCGCAGCCGGCCACAACCCGATGGAGATCAAGCGCGGCATCGACAAGGCCGTCGAGAGCGTCGTTGCCGACCTGCGCAAGGCAGCGAAGCAGACCAAGGATCCGAAGGAGATCGCGCACGTCGGCACGGTCAGCGCCAACGGCGACGAGACGATCGGAACCCTGCTGAGCGAAGCGATGCAGAAGGTCGGCAAGGAAGGCGTGATCACGGTCGAAGAGGCCAAGAGCGCCGAGACCACGCTCGAGGTCGTCGAAGGCATGCAGTTCGACCGCGGCTACCTGTCGCCGTACTTCGTCACCGATCCGGAGCGCATGGAGGTGTCGCTCGAGGACGCCTACATCCTGATCAGCGAGAAGAAGATCAGCAACATGAAGGATCTTCTACCGGTGCTCGAGGCGATTGCTCGGCAGCAGAAGCCGCTCTTGATCCTCGCGGAGGACGTCGAGGGTGAGGCGCTGGCGACCTTGGTCGTCAACAAGCTGCGCGGCACGCTGTCGTGCGCCGCGGTGAAGGCTCCGGGCTTCGGCGACCGCCGCAAGGAGATGTTGAAGGACATCGCGGTGCTCACCGGCGGCCAGGTGATCGCGGAAGAGCTCGGGCTCAAGCTCGAGAACGTGACGATCAGCGATCTGGGCCGCGTCAAGCGCGTCAAGGTCGACAAGGACAACACCACGCTGATCGACGGTGCCGGCGACAAGAACAAGATCAAGGGCCGGCAGCAGGAAATCCGCCAGCAGGTGGAGAAGACCACCAGCGACTACGACCGCGAGAAGCTCCAGGAGCGCCTGGCCAAGCTCGTCGGCGGCGTCGCGGTGATCAAGGTCGGCGCGGCTACCGAGACCGAGATGAAAGAGAAGAAGGCTCGGGTCGAGGACGCGCTCCACGCCACTCGCGCCGCGGTCGAGGAAGGCATCGTCCCCGGCGGCGGTGTCGCCCTGCTGCGCGCGCAGAAGGGCCTCGAGAGCCTGAAGCTCGGCGCAGAGCAGCAGGTCGGCGTCAACATCATCCGCCGCGCGCTCGAGGAACCGTTGCGGCAGATCGTGGCCAACGCGGGTGAAGAAGGCTCGATCGTCGTGCAGAAGGTGCGTGAAGGCAAGGACACCTTCGGCTTCAACGCGGCGACTGGCCAGTACTCGGATCTGGTGGCCGATGGCGTGATCGACCCGGTGAAGGTCGTTCGCTCCGCGCTGCAGAACGCGGCCAGCGTCGCGGGCTTGATGCTCACGACCGAGGCGCTCGTTGCGGAGCGGCCGAAGGAAGAGAAGGCGGCCGCCGGCGGTCACGGCCACGGCCCGGGCGACTTCTGAGCGAACGCGCTCGCGGAACTCCGCGAGTGTGTCCGATCGAAGTCTGATGAAGGAGGCGGATCGAAAGGTCCGCCTCTTTCTTCATTTGGGCGTGGCGGGCTTGTGACGTCGATTGTGCGGATTAGAAGAACGGAGCTAGACTCGGCCTCACTTTTTCTTCTTCGAGCGATCGAACGACCCGTGGGACTGCGGAAAATGACCGAATGGAGGGGCTATCTGGCGCTTTTGGCGGGCCTTTTCGTCGCGGGCTGTCCCGAGGAGGACACGAAGCCATGTGACGCCCCGGTGATGGCCTTTCGCGTGACGCTGAACGCCGCGGATGGTCCGCTGCCCCCGGACACTGGGCTCCTCGTCCGCCACGGGACCGGAAACGCGGAATATCACCTGCAGGGTCTCCGCTCCGGGACCAATGTGCTGTTCTGCGGGGACCGGGACGGTGGCCAGATCGACCCGAATGACGCGGGGAAGCTGGATGTTCTGGTTTGCGAATTGTGGACGGACGGCGCGGCGCACGTCACGGTCAGGGCCAAGGGATACCTGACTCTCGACGAGCAGCTGGATGCGAAACTCGAGTCTGGTTGTCTACAGACCCGGGACGTACAGTTGACGCTCGAACGCGGCGACGCGGGAACGTGAGGAACCAGCCATGACGGGACCCACCGAACAGTTTTCCGTGCTTTCGGATCTTCGGGGCGCGTGGGAAACGCGCGGTCACGGCCCGCGTTTGCGCGCCGTGCGCAAGGCAGCGGAAGGGCTGCGCGAGCGATTCGCGAGCGGGCCGCGTGCGGTCTCGGTGCGAGCGCTGCCGATCACGACTCTCGCTTACCCGACGAAGTACGCGTTCTGGAGCGCCGCGTATTCGCCGGTCCCGTACGTGGTGATGAGCCACCGCGCCCTCTTGGTCCAGTTTCTGCAGCGTGGCGAGCTCAAGACGCTGCTCTTCAACCCGACGGACCACATCGCGTCGCGCGCCACGCCATTTTTCGCGCGCATGATCGAGATGGTCGGCGAGTACGTCGCGTTCAATCTGATGGCCAAGACCTTCGAGCCGCTCGAGGCGCAGCTCGCCGCTCTGGGGCTCGACGCAAAATCGATCGACTACGTGGCTTTCGACCACTTCCACACTCAGGATCTGCGGACCTTGCTCGGGACGACCGACGGCGAGCACGAGCCGCGGTTCCCGCGTGCGCGCCTCTTGGCCAAGGTGGCGGAATGGGACGACTGGGACGATCTGCACCCGATGCAGCGCGCCTGGTTCGTCGCGGACGGCAAGCGCAACGTGCGCACCGAGAACCTGCTCTTGATCGACGACGATCTCGAACTCGGCGACGGTGTCATGCTGCTCGCCACGCCGGGGCACACCAGCGGCAACCAGACGCTGTTCGTGAACACGCCCGACGGCGTCTGGGGCTGCAGCGAAAACGGGACTTGCGCCGACAACTGGAGTCCGCTCGAGAGCAAGATCAAGGGACTAGCGGCGCTGTGCCGGCGCCAGGACATGGACCTGATCCTGAACGCGAACACGCCGGAGCTCGGCGCTCAGCAGTACACGTCGATGCTGCTCGAGCGCACACTGGTCGACCGCGTGAAACGCGCGCCTGGTTTTTGCCAGATGTTTCCGTCGAGCGAGGTGACGCCGTCGCCGCTCGCGCCCGGGCTCAGCCCAACCATCGTTCATCGCGGCCTGAGCTACGGCAAGGTGGTGGAAACGCCGGCCACGGTCGCCCCGCGCAAGCCGAGCGAAGCCGGCGTCGGCCGCGAAAGCTACGGCGCGGCGAGCTGAGCAAAAAATCGCGCAACCGCAGGCGGAACTGCGCCGACCAGACGGTAGTCAGGGAGGCCAGCTCATGCCCGAAACAGTCTCCGGCTGCCGATCGGACGTGCGAAGCTGCAGCCCCGAGGATCGAGCGATCGTCGAAGCGGCCAGTCGGGACAACGTGGCTCACGCGGGAAAGCCGCTGCCCGTTCACGTGACGCCGAACGGTCCGACGCGCCGGGAGGTCAAACAAGCCCGGGCGACCGCGAGCGCCGAAGCGGTCGAGCTCGTGCGCCGCTTCGGCCAGGAGATCCGGGCCGAGCGGTTCGAGCAGCGGCCCGCCGAGCGGCTGGTCGGCATCCTCGTGGAGCGATTCGGGGGCTTGCCGGGGCGCGTCTACGGGGGAGTCAAAATGGCGACCATCGCGCACCGGCTGATCGTCGAACAGGCACGGGAGACGGCCGTCGCACTCGACGAAGCGGCACGCCGTGATGGGATGAACTTGTTCGTGCTGGACGTCATCAGTAGCGGGCTCGACCGCGGCTACGTGGCCTCGCAACGCACTGAACGCGCCGCGTCGAGCGCGATCGCCAAGGGCATCGGCGATCGCTTGGCGGCGCTGCCCGCGCCGGAATTCCTGTCCGTGCTCGAAGGGCTCAAACGGAGCGCGCGCGACGGCGTCGCGGCCGCGCTGGAGCACGGGCTTCGCGGGCTGTTGAATGATCCGCAGCTTTACCGTCGTTACGAAGCCGAAACCGCATTTCGCCTGGGCGCGGACTCGGTTGGGGCCGGGGCCCCAACCAACAACAGAAACCGTGGTGTTCGCTCGCGCTGAAAAATGGCGGTGATGTAGGCGTGAGATGTAGGCGTGAGTGGGAGCATCGAAGTGTTTGAATAAGGGGTGGAGCCCATTCACGGAGCCGTTACACGCGCGGTATATTGAAAAGGCTCTATGGGTCAGATGCGGGAACGCGCGCTGGCGCGACTGGGCTGGGTGCTCGCCGGCAAGTACGAGCTCCGCGCTTTGATCGCGACCGGCGGAATGGGAGCGGTTTACGCCGCGTGGCAGCCGTTTCTCGAGCGCTGGGTCGCAATTAAGATCTTGCACGCCGACCTCGCGCATTGCCGCGAGCACGTCGAGCGCTTCCTGCGCGAGTCGCGGCTGGCCTCGGCGCTCAACCATCCGAACATCGTGCGCGTCTTCGACGGCGGGCTGGCCGACGACGGCGCTCCGTATCTTGTTCAAGAGCTGCTCGAGGGCGAAGATCTGCAGGTCGCCCTCTCGGCGGATCGCATCGGCACGTCGGACGTGTTCGACATCGGCTTGTCGGTGCTCGACGCGCTGAACGCGGCGCACAACGCCGGCATCGTGCATCGCGACATCAAGCCGGAAAACGTATTTCTGGCGCGCGATCCCGAGGGCGGCTGGAAAGTGAAGCTGCTCGACTTCGGAATCGGCAAGAGCGATCGCCCGGCGGACGAGCTGACCGATCCGGGCTTTGCGATCGGCTCCCCCGGCTACATGAGCCCGGAGCAGGCGCTGGAGCAGCCGGTCGACGCGCGCGCGGACATCTGGGGCGTCGGTGCGCTCTTGTTTCACGCGCTGGCCGGCGTGACGCCGTATCACGACGAGGATTTGGTCGAGCTTTTGACCAAGGTCGCGTCCGCGCCGGCGCCTTCCCTGGCCGAGTTTCGTCCGGATCTGCCGCGCTGGCTCGTGGATGTCGTCGATCGCGCACTCAAGCGCGAACGCGGCGATCGGTTCCAGAGCGCGAGCCAGATGGCCGAAGCGCTGCGCCGGCGCGGGGCGAGCGAAGACAGCCTCGAAGCCTGGTGAGCCTCAGTCGCAGCGGCCGGTGACCTTGAACGGCGAGCACCCGACGCTGTACGCGCAGGCGCCTTGTTCGAACGAGCACAAGCCGGGCACGAAGAACGGGTCCTTGCAAAAGTTCTCGTCGCACACGGTGCCCTCTTCGGTTGCCGGCCCTGTTCCCGAGCACTCCATCGTGCAACCTTCGTTGTTGCAGCCGCAGGTCCTCGTGCAATAGCCGTTCGATTGCTTGCATGTGCGCCCGCCGCTGTCCCCGCTGCCGTAGCAGCCGATGCAGGTGACGTCGCCGCCGCTCAGTCCAGTGATGTCATTAGCGCTGCAGAAGAAGTGCCCCGATGGGTCGCACTCGCAGCTCAAGGACCATTCCCATGAGGCCAGCTGACACTTGGCACCGGCAGCGCAGGGCAAGCCGCTACCGCAGCGTCGCGGCGATCCGATCGCGCCGCCGTCGACGCCCCCACCCCCGTGAGTTCCCGCGGAACCGTCGTCACCGGATCCGCCCATCGCGTCGAACGTTTCGATGCTGCTCGCCGAACCGCCGCGGCCCGCGGAGCCTGAGCTGCCCAGGCTTCCGCCCGCAGCGGCTGAGCCGCCGCGGCCGATCGAGCCCGCCGTTCCCGCGTTACCCACCGTGCCATCGTGCCCGGAGTCCGCTGCGCCTCCGTCGTCTGATTGGCTCACTCTGGCAGCGCAGGACAGCGCGAAGCCGCCAGTCAGGCCCCAGATGATGGTCCGTCTTGTGCCACTTTTCCCCCCGGAGATCATGATCTCTCCAGTGGAGCAAAGCGTGTGCCCGAGAAGCGAGTTCTACTGCGCCGGCAAATTGTTGATATCGATGCGAGGTCCGTGCGACCTGAGCAGCGCGCGCTCGACCGTGTACTCGCCGTCGCTGGTTCCTTCGGCAACGAGCGAAACCATCCCCACGTCGGGGCAAAAGACCGTGGTCGCGCGCTTCGCTGTCGGAGACGACGTCTCCTCGACGGTCTCGAGGCACGCGGTGAACTTGCCGGCGGGCACGTCGACGCTGCGGTCGAGCGCGGTGATTCGGACCTCCCCGAATTGACCCTTGTAACGCGAGCCGACCGTGAGCGGAGCCTTGAGCAAGTAGCCACCGGTCGCGTGGCGGATCCCGTCCGCGACCAGATCCAGGCGCTGAATCCTGCCGGCGATGCTGATCTCGACCAGATCGGGCCGCGGCCGGGCGATGCTCATCATCAGGACGCCGGTTTCGCCGGTCGCTTCCGACGACGTCTCGTAGGCAAAGACGGTGTCGTGAACGAGCGGCAAGTAGCGTGCGGGGGCCTGCGGGTCGACCGCGGCGGCGCGCGGTTGCGGAGTCGCGGAAGTGGCTCCACCGCAGGCGCTCAAAAGCGCTGCACCAGCCAAGCAGTGAAGAAGGTGGGTGGCGCTCACGACGTTCAATCCGCATGTCCGAAGTAAGCGTACGCGGCCAAGAACAAGAGGAGCCCGATCGACACCGCGAACAGGTACTTGATCAGCGGATCGGGATCGATGCGCCGGCGCAGCTCGAGCGCCGCGTCGCGCACGGCCGGATCGTCAGCGCGTTCGGCGAGCGCCGGCGCTTCGCGACGGATCAGCGCGAAGTTTCCGCGCTCGAAGGCCTCGATCAGCCGTTCGAGCTCGGGATGCTGGGGAAATGCCAGCAAGAAGCGCGGGCGCTCGCGACCCTGAGCGTCGAGCTCGGGGCGGAGCTCGGGCCCGCTGGGGGCGGGCTTGGCCTTGCGTTTTTTCCGCTTGGGCCGCGAGGGTGCAGCGGGCTCGTTCATCAGAACTGGAAGTACACGAAGGGAACTGCTTCGGCGCTCGCCATCTGGCGTAGACCGACCGCGGCGAAGAATAGCGCGAGGCCCTGCGCCGGGGCCGGCAATCGCACGTACGCTTCGCGAAAGCCCTGGTAAAAGCGCTCCGGCGCAAAGTGCGCGAGCAGGCCGACCGCGAGCACGGCGACCACCCGCGCATCGAGATTCGGGTGGTAAGCGGTCAAGCTGCCGAGCCGACCGAATATCGTCCACGCCTTCGAGAAACTCTCGGCGCGAAAGAAGATCCACGCCGTGCAGACCAGGTGAAACGTGAGAAAGACGCAGATCACGTGCACGAGCGGCGAGCGGCTGCGAGGGATGCCGCGAGCTTCACGCCAGTTCTGAAACGCGCGCGTCGCTGCCAGCGCGGTGCCGTGCAGCGCGCCCCAGGCGACGAAGGTCCAGTTCGCGCCGTGCCAGAGGCCCCCGAGCAGCATGGTGATCAAGAGGTTCGCATAGGTACGGGCGGACCCTTTGCGGTTGCCGCCGAGTGGGATGTACAGATAGTCGCGAAGCCAGGTGGAAAGCGAAATGTGCCAGCGCCGCCAGAAATCCGCGATGTCGCGCGCCTTGTACGGAGCATCGAAGTTCAGCGGGAAGCGCACGCCTAGCAAGAGCGCGGAGCCGATCGCGATGTCGGTGTAGCCCGAGAAGTCGCAGTAGATCTGCAGCGCGTAGCCGATCACGCCGACGTAGCACTCGAGCGCCGAAAACTGCAGCGGCGCATCGAAGATGCGGTCCACGAGATTCAGCGCCAGGTAGTCGCCGATCGCGACCTTCTTCAATAGGCCGAGTGAGATCAGAAACATCGCCTCGCTGCCGTCGCTGCTGTTCCAGCGCGGCGCTCCGGCGAGCTGCGGCAACAGATCGCGCGGTCTAACGATCGGGCCCGCGACGAGATGCGGGAAAAACGCCACGAAGCTCAGGTATTCGAGGTAGCTTTTTTGCGGCTCGATCTGGCGCCGGTAGACGTCGATGACGTAGCTCATCGACTCGAAAGTGAAGAAGCTGATGCCGACCGGGAGCGCCACCCGTAGCGCGATCGCGGGTGTTTCGACGCCGAGCGCGGCGAGTGCGCTCTGCGCTGCGCCGATCCCAAAGTCGAGGTACTTGAAGATCGCGAGCACGCCCAGGTTGATCACGACCGTGCCTGCCAGCCAGAGCTTGCGACGCCGTGGATCGCTGGCGCGGCCGATCGCGTTCCCGAGCAGCCAGTCCGCCGTCGACGAGCCCCAGATCAGCGGCAGAAACCGCCAGTCCCAGTGCGCGTAGAAGACGTAGCTTGCTCCGAGCAGGAACAACAGCCGCAGCTTGTGCGCCCGCAACAGCGCGTAGCCGCCGATCAGTGACACCGCGAGCGACGGCAGCGTAGAGGTGAGGCTTTCGCCGATCGGGACGCCGAACGCGCGCAAGCCGTAGCCGAGCGGGTCCACGTGGTGATCGCGGTAGCTCATGAAGGCGAGCGCGCTGAGATTGAGCGACACGCTCAGCGCGGCGATCACGGGAGGTGGAGGCTGGTCGCGTTTCGGTACGCACAGCGCCGCGCTGAACAGGAGCGAGAGCGCTGCGAGCCCCAGCCGTTCCGGGGTAGGCGCGTGCGAGCTCGCGTACAAAAAGACGCCGAGCCACGGCAAAAGCGCTGCCCAGCGCCGCTGGACCAGCACCCAGCACACGACGAAGACGACCGCGAAGAACTTCGCGTAGGCGAGTGTGTTGAAGAGCACGAGCTCGGCTCTCGGGGGCAGGTATTGAAGCTCGGAACAGGGGCTGGGTCAGCCGTAAACGACCGCGTCCGGCGCGTCGGCTCGCGATGCTGCGGAGCAGCTCGCCCAGGCGCCGATGGCGGCCGCCAGGAGCAACGTGGCGATACTGATGATGATCAGCGCCAGGCTGAGTGAGCGGGCGCGGCGCGCCTCGCCGTCTAGAGCTGCCGTATCCGCGCTCATCAGCGGAGCGGTGCCCTTCGGCGGCTCCGGATTCGCCGTGGCGGGCGCATTGGCAAGCTCCGGCACGCGCTGTGTTCCCCCGCGCCCAGCGCTGATCGACGGCCCGATACCGGCCAGGGTGCCCTTCTGGGCGGGAGGCTCGATCTCGTAGTGCGTGGAAGCCTCGGACGCGGCCGGTTCCTTGGCAACGACGCGGATCTTCTGGACGCCCACCGCGGACCATTTGTGACGGCTCGCGCCGGAGCGCGACGGCTCCGGCGCGGAGCTGTTCGGCGGCGGTCGCACCGAGACATGGGACTCGCGCACCTGGCGCCGCAAGCGCTCGAGGCGATCCCCGCACAATTCCTCGACGAATTCGGCGACTTCGACGTGCGTCGCCATCCAGCCGCTGCTGCGACCGAGCGCGGCGATCGCGGAACCCATCGCCGAAGCGGTGGGAAAGCGCTGCGCGGGGTCGCGAGCACAAGCTTTCTGCACGACCTCGTCCAGGCCGGGAACGAGGCGGGCGCCGGTGGTGGCAAGCGACGGCAACCGATCGTGCAGGATCTTGCCGAGCAGCTGCGCGTCGTTCAACTCCGGCCATGGCTCGCCGCCCGCCAGCGCGACCCACAGCGTCATGCCCATCGCGTAGACGTCGAGCGTGCGGTCCACGCGCTGCTGGCGCAGATACTCGGGCGGCATGTAGAGCAGTTTACCGACCAGGCGATTCTGGGCGGTCTGATGAGTCGCGAGCACGCTCTTGGCGATGCCAAAATCACTGAGCCGCGACAGCCCGTCACAGCCGACCAGCACGTTCTGCGTGCTGACGTCGCGATGCAAAATATCGAGGCGCTTGCCGCTCGGGTCCTTCGTTTCGTGGACCGCCTGCAGGCCGGCGAGGGCGTCGGCGACGATGCGGAGCACGATCGGCGGGCTGGGGTGAACGCCGAGCTCGGTGCAGCGTTCGATCAACGCGTCGATGCTGACGCCTTCGACGTAGTCGAGCACCAGGTAGTAGCCGCCGGCATCGCGACCGAAGTGGTGCACGGCCACGACGTTGGCGTGACGCACGTGGGCGGCGACGCGGGCCTCGTCGACGAAGCGCCGCACCAGCTCGTCCGATTCGAGCAGCTCGGCGTTCATGCGTTTCAGCGCGACCAGCCGCTCGAAGCCGGCCGCGCCGATCGCGCGCGACAGCACGACTTTGCCCATGCCCCCGCGCCCTAGCTCTACCAGGGGTTCGTATTTCGGGGTGACGTCGAGATCAATCGGCAGGGTCGCTTCCTACCATACGGCACTCCGCTCGCCCCGGCTAACTGGGGGGCGTATTCTCCCGGCTCCGCTAGGACTCCCGGCTCCGCGTCTCGTTGTCGGTTGGGGCCCCGGCCCCAACCGGTCATTTACGAAGTGTTGCTGCAAGACCAAAGGATTTGCCGAGCGGTTGACGGGCGGCCCTCCACACACAAGGCTAGTGGCATCCATGCTGCGCCGCCTGCTCTTCGGCCTTTTCAAGGGTGCCCTGATCGGCGGCGTCGCGGCGGCCGTCTTGATCAAGGGGCTCGGGGTCGCGGTGTTCGGGGGGTTCCTCGCTTATACGGCGGCGGTGCTGGTCGGTGCGGTGACCGGTCTTTTTGCCGGCAAGCCGCTGTGGGCGAGAGACGCGCGGATCGAGGTGATCCTGAAGGCGATCGTCGGTGCAGCGGTCGCCGGCGCCGCGATGTTCGCGCTGCGCAAGTGGGTGCCGGCCGAGATCGATCTTTCGGCGCTCGGCGCCGGCGCGGTTGGTTCGCTTCCCGCCGTGAGCTTGCCGCTGATCTCGACCTTCCTCGCAGTGGTTTTCGAGCTCGACAACACCAAGGAAGCGCCGGCGACGGACGACAAGGCTGCGGTCGCACCGCCCAAGCACCGCCTCGAAGCCGCGGACGACGAGCTCGCCGAGGTCGAGGAAGACGCGCTCAAAGAGGCGGACTACGGCCGTTCGCGGCGCAAGCACTGACGGAGCTTTTTCGTGCCGCCAGCGCGCATCGTACTCTGGGTCACGAGCCTCGGCGGAATCGCCCTGCTCGCGCGCACCCTGTTTTTCGATCCGCCGCCGTTCTGGTTGGCGATTTCCGCGATGATCGGTTACGTCGCGCTGGCGACTGCAGGCGTGCTGATCCCGCAGCTCGAGATGTACGGCGACATGCTGTGGCGCGGGACACCGGGCGCGCGCACGGTCGCGCTCACCTTCGACGATGGCCCGCACCCGGAAACGACCCGGCGCGTGCTCGAGATGCTGCGCGCCAATGGCAACCAGCGGGCGACGTTCTTCGTGGTGGGACGAAAGGCGCGGCAGTATCCCGACGTGGTGCGCGAGATCCACGCCGCCGGTCACGCGATCGGGCTCCATGGCTACGAGCACGATCGGCTCTACGCGCTCAAGCCGCCCGCGTACGTGCAGGCGGACATCGAGCGTACGCAAAGCGCGATCGAAGACGCGTGCGGTGTTCGACCTACGCTGTTCCGGCCGCCGGTCGGGTACGTCAGCTCCCGAACCGCCGTCGGCGCCCGCAGCGCGGGGGTAACGCTGGTCGGCTGGTCGGCGCGCGGCATCGACGGTTTTGCCGGCACCAGTCCGGAGCGCGTCGTGCGGCGCGTCGCGGCGAACCTGAACGACGGTGCGATCGTGCTCTTGCACGACGCGGCCGAGCGCGACGACTTCGAGCCCGCGACGCTGCGCGCGCTACCGGAGATTCTGGCGCTGCTTTCCGAGCGCGGTCTCTCGTCCGTGCCGGTGGACGAGCTCGGTCACTTGGTCGAGACTCCGAGCAGCCGGCGCAGTCCCGCGTAGCGCTGCGAGATCGAGAACGGTAAGAGGTCGCGAGCGCGGTCGCGGGCGGTCAGGCCTGCCACCACGCCCCCCGAGCTGCCCAGCAACTGAACCGCCACGCTGACGTCGCCGGTGACGAGCAGCGCGGCGCGGCACGCCGCGATCTCGATCGTGCGCGTCCAGTGCTCGAGATCGAACGTGAACCCCTTGGCGGCGAGCCCTTCGCACGCGTTCACGAGAATGCGGCGGTTTTCGGCGTCGAGGTGGCGCGTCAACAGCTCGCGCAGGCCGCGCGCCGAACCGGTCAGCGACGGCGGTGGTTGCGCGTCGCTGCGGCCGATCGAGAGCCCCGCCCGCATCAGGTCTTCGAGCTGGTCGAGCTTCGGGTAGTAGGCCAAGAGCCGCCACCCGGGGCGCACGTAGGCCAGGTGATGGGCGGCGATGAAGCTGAGCTCGATGCTGGTCCTGCCGGCGAGCACCGGACGTCCCAGGAGCACACCGGGCTTGTGGCCTGGAACCGTCGCCGCACCGATCCGGGCGTTGTCCGGGTGAGCGTAGAGCACCGGTTGGGGCAAGCCGAGCGCACGCGCGCACCAGGCGAAGCTCTTGACCGCGGTGATCGTGGTCGTCTCGGGATCCTGGCGCAGCCGCGCATCGGGCTGCAGCTTCGCGCCCTGCGCCTCGCGATGTTCGATCCAGCCCGCGATCGCCGCGGGCTCGATCGCCGCGGCGAGCGCGTCGAGCGCCGAGTCGTGATCGAGCGGCAACAGTTCCGCCCAGACCTGGGCGTCGAACGAGCGCGTGAAGCGCAACGGCCCTTCGGGTGCGAGCTGGGCATAGCCGAGCTGCTCGTCGAGGTCGGCTTCCCCGAGCGTGACCAGCGCGGCACACGCCGCGAGCGCGCGATCTGCCTCGGCGGTGCGAATGAACAGCCGGCGCGCGCGCCGGTAGAGATCGGCGCGAAACGGCGCGTGTACGGCTACGTTCTCGATCCAGCGCACCGCGACCGCGGGCCGATCCAGCCATTCGAGCAGCTCGACCAGCATGTCGCAGCACTCGGCGTCGCCCGGAGTGAGCTCGAGCACGCTCTCGAACGCCTTGACGGCGGCGGGTGTGTCGGCGAGCCGATCGCGCGCGTTCACCGCGAGGCGCTTCAGCAGCGCGGCGCGGTCGGCCTCGGCTCCCTGCGCCGGCAACCGTTCGAGCTGGCGCTCGTAGGCGCGGCCGAGCCCGCGCCAGTCTTCGGCTTCGAGCAGCGTCTGCTCGATCGCGTCGAAGGCGCCCGGCGCCGCCGGGTCGTCGGCGAGCGCGGCTTCGTAAAGCGCGACCGCGCGCTGAAGATTGCGCGCCTTGTCGCGGCAGACCTCGGCCGCCGCCACCAGCGCCCGGGCGCGCTCCTTCGGCTCGCTGAGCGCAACGGCGAGCTGCACCTCGACGTTCACGGCATCTTCCCAATTTTCGGCGATTTCCGCGATCGCGCGGCGACGCCGCAACAGCTCGGGATCGCCGGGGTCGAGCTCGAGCCCGCGTGCCACGCCCTGGCGCGCCGCCTCCAGCGCCTCGCGTACGATCAGCCCGACCAGCTTGCGGCGCTCCACGCTGTCGCTGGCGGTCTCGAGCATCCGTTGCAGCATCGCGGCAGTGGTGGCGTGGTCGTCGGCGGCGCGCGCGATCGACGCGCTGATGCGCAGCGCGGCGGCGTGATTCGGATTGAGCGAGAGCGCGCGTTCGAGCAAGCGCTTGGCCGATTGGTTCCTGCCCTGCAGCCGTTCGATCTCGCCGAGCATCACCAAGACCTCGGCGTGACGCGGGCTGGAGTCGGGACCAGCGAGGCGCTCCTCGGCCTTTCGATACTCCTCGCGTGCGCTGTCCCAGGCGCCGCCTTCGAAGTCGCGACTGGCGCGACCGATCAGTGCTTCGACTTCTTGCTCTGCCGAGCTCGTCGCGGCGGACAGGGCGCGCTCGAGCCCGAGTGCGTCCCAGTCCGCCGCGCTGATCGAGGCGTGTCCGGCGACGTAAACCACGTTGATTCGATCGGACTCTATGGCGGTGAGGTTGAGCGCCCGCGCGGCGACGTGCTCGAAGCGCTCGTGCGGCAACACCGCGATCAGCCGGCGCCGCGCCGTGGGATGCGCGAGCCACTCCCGGAGCGCGGGTTCGTCGACCGGCGCGCTGTAGCACTGCGGCAGCTCTTCGAGCGCCGTACCCGGCGGCCAGAGCAGGATCGCGGTTCGCATGGCAGCTCACCAGATTACGCCGCTCGCCGCCGAGGCAGAAGACGCTTGCCGTTCAGGCTCTCGCGGGGAGGTCCCGGGCTTCTGGCAGCTCGATGACGAAACGGGCGCCCCGCGCCGTGCTCGGGTCGAGGACGATGCTTCCGCCCGCCGCCTCGATCAGCCCGCGGCACACCGCGAGGCCGAGCCCGGTGCCCTTGCCGACGTCCTTGGTGGTGACGAACGGCTCGAACAAGCGCGCGCGGACGGCCTCCGCCACGCCGGGACCGTCGTCCTCGACTTCGATGCGGGCGCCGTTTGCCGCGCGCCGCGCCCGCACCGTGACGTGACCTTTCGGCTGGCAGGCGTCGGCGGCATTCAGAATCAGATTCAACAGCACCTGGACCAGCTGCTCCCGGCTCAGCCCGACCTCGGGCAGTCCCGGTTCGAGATCGAGGTCGAGCGCGACGTCCTTCATGGCTTTTTGCGGCAACACGAGCGCAGCCGTGTCCTGGGCGGCGGTCTGGATGTCGCCGCGGCTCGCGCCCGCGCCGTCTTCGTGCGCCGGCCGCGCAAACTGCAAGAGATCGCGCAGGATGCCGTGGATGCGCTCGGTTTCGCGCCGCATGCGCTGCAAGAAGTCGCGCTCCTCCTTGGGCTCGAGCCCGCCTTCGAGCAACAGATCCTGGAGTCCGATCAAGGCGGCGATCGGATTTCCGATCTCGTGAGCCAGGCCCGCCGCGAGCCGTCCCACCGATGCCAGGCGCTCCGAGCGCACCAGGCGGTCCTGCGCCATCTTGAGCTCCTGCGTGGCGCGCTCGACTTCGTCGATCTTCCTGCGCAGGGCTTCTTCCTCTCGAATCAGCTTCTCGGTCATCGTCCGCAAGCTCATGCCGAGCGTGAACAGCTCGTGCGGCGCGGACAGCGGGACGTCGAGGCGCCGGGCGCCGAGCGCGACGCGCTCCGCGGCGTGGGTCAGGGCGTCGAGCGGGCGCACGATAAAACGGGTCAGCGCAAAGTACGCGAGCACCAGCAAGAGTAACGCGACCAGGCTGGTATAGAGGCCGACCAGGCGCACCAACGGGGCGGCCCGCACCGCGTCGTCGTCGGTGCGCAACACCGCGACTACCGCGCCGCGGTCGTCGGGCACCACTACGGCGATCGCGCGCCCGTGGGCGCTCTTCACTTCGTAAACGGCTTCACTGCGCGGATCGATCGGCCCGACGAGCGCGTCGACCGCGGTCGGATCGCCGGCGCGCGCAAGCGGCTTGCCGTCGCGCCCGTAGACGCCGATCGCCTCGACGCCCTCGGTGCCGATCTCGGCGTCGAGCAAGCTCATCAGATCCGACGGCGAGCGGCGCGCCCGTGCCTCGGCGACGTGGCCGGCGACCGCGCGACCGAGCGCGCGCGCGTTGGCGTCGCGGATCTGCTTGAGCGCGTAGTTGGTGTAGGTGGCGACGACGAAGAAGAGCGGCACGAAGGCGAGCAACATGAGGCCGCCCAAAAGAAACAGGATCTGAAGCCGTAGCCCTGGCCGCACGGGCCGATCTCACCACGAACGAGCTCGTGATTGCCAATTGCGGCGGGTCCCCGTAGTCTGGGTAACGATGCGGGTTTATTCGGCTGTGTGGTGTTTCGTGCTGATCGCCGGTTGCGGCGGCGGGGACGAGAAGGACCCGATTGCGGGCGGAAACGCCGTCTGCGACGTCGACTCCTTCACGCTCCAGGGGACGCTGGGCAGCGACAAGATTTCGTACCACGGCGAGCTCGGTAGCTACGCCTGGGTCCAGTTCGGCTCGTCGAACTCCCTCGACGCCGATTTACTCGCCGGCGGCCACCTCCGCGCCACCTGGGATCACATGATCTCCGAAGGCTCGAGCGCGGACATCACCGGAGCAATCACGCTTCCCTCCGGTGGGGCGCGGAGCGGCGCGCCGTTCAACGTCGGGTCCGGACTGTTGAGCAAGCTCGGGGACGAGGTGCGCTTCGATCTCGGCTCGCTCAGCGAGAGCGTGCAGTGCTTTGCGCCTCCCTGTCCGCAGAACTCCGTGGCCGGCGGCCTGCAAGGCTGCATCCACTGGCAGCACCAAGGGCCCTGAAGCGGCGGAGGGCGAGAAAGTGGGCCGGTATCCGGGCGCTCTGATACGGGCGTCCGATGGACCCGGTGGTGCGTGCGGCGCTCGGTCTGCAGCAGCTGATCGCTCGGATTGCGGGCGTCGGTTTCAGCCTCGCCTTCGCCGCGTACCTGGTGTGGTCCACGGCCAGCCACGGGGGCGGGCTCTGGGATGGGCTCTGGCTCGCGCTGCTGGTGGTCGCGACGCTGGTTTGCGCGGTGCGCCGTTTTCGCGCGCCGAACGTCGAAGGCGCGGTCCGTCTCGACCTCGACTTGTTTCTGCATCTCACGGTCGTGGCGTTCGCCGTCGTGCTGAGGTTGCCGGGGGGTCTGGACGGTCCCGGCTACGCCGGCTTGTACGCGCTGACGATGCTGGCGGCGGCGTTCGCGCGCCCCGCGGTGGCCGCCGGCACCTTGTCGTTCGCGGTGCTGCTCGAAGCCGGCCTCGATTACTTCACGACCAACGTGATGCTGTCCGAGCGGCTGCTCGCTCACGCCGGTCTGCTCGGCCTGTTCACTTTCCTCAACATGGTCGTGTTCCGCGCCGAGATCGCCCGCGTGCGACGGCTCTCACGGTCTCGGATCGAGAGCGAGATCGAGAAAATGAAAGAGGCCGCGCGCTCCTACCGCTTGTTCACGGTGCCGAGCGCGGCGGCGCCGCCGGTCGCGCCGCGCGACGACGAGACGCGGCTGCTGCGCTCAGGCGTGGACGAGATCGGGCACGCGCTCCAGTTTGCGCTCGACCTGCTGCGTCGTTCACTCGGCTTGAACACCGCGGCGCTGCTCGGGCTCGATGCCTCGGCATCGCGGCTCCACATCCAGGAGCTCTCGACCGATGACGATGCGATTTTGCCCGGTCCGTTCCGCCCGCAAGACGGCATCCTCGGTGCGGCGCTGGCGAAAGGCGAAGCGGTCAGCGTGTGCGGTCCGAAGGCGGCGAGTCTGGTGCCGTACTACGAAGCCAAGGCTTCGATCGGCGCGGTGTGCGCCGCCCCGCTGCTCGAACACGGACAGCCGCGTGGCGTGCTGGTAGTCGATCGCAAGGAACGCGAGCCGTTCACGACGCGCGAGGAAGAGCTGGTGTTTGCCACGACGCGCTTCATGCTGCGCGCCGTCGAAAACGAGCGCGTCTTCATCCAGCTCGATCGCCGAAAGGCCGAGCAGGGCAAGCTCTATCGCGCAGTCGAAGCGCTGGCCGCGGCTACCACCGAGGCCCAGGTGATCGAGACCGGAGTCAGCAGCGCCCGCGAGTTCACCGCGTTCGACTTCACGGTGGTCACGCTGTTCCACCGCTCCTCCAACGAACACGAGATCTGCGCTGCCAGCGGCGAAGGCGCCGAGCGCCTGGTCGGCACGCGTTTTCGCCACAACTCCGGCCTGGTTTCGATGGTGGTCGCGAATCGCCACGCGCTGCCGTATCGCGGCGACTACGACCCCGGGCGTCAGACGGTATTCACGCGCCGCGTCGCGCCGCCGGCGATGCCGTCGCTGCTGGTGCTGCCGCTGATCGTCCAGCAGCGGGCGCTCGGCACGCTGGTGCTGGGCTCGAAGCGCAAGGGAACCTTCACCGATTCGGTGCGGCCCACCCTGGAAGTGCTGGCGAGCCACATCGCGGTATCGCTCGCCAACGCGCGCATGATGAAGCGACTGGAAGAGCTCGCGACCACCGACGGCCTGACCGGGCTCTACAACAAGCGCATGCTCGAGGACGTGGCGGTGAACAAGCTGCGCAGTGCCAACCGTTTCAAGAAGCCGCTGAGCGTTTTGGTCTGCGACCTCGATCATTTCAAGCGCGTCAACGACACTTACGGCCACGACATCGGCGATACGGTGATCCGCGGCTTCTCCGACGTGCTCAAGCGCACCAAGCGCGACACCGACGTCGTCGGCCGCTTCGGCGGCGAGGAGTTCGTGCTGGTGTGCGAGGAAACCGACGGGCGCGGCGCCACCATGCTGGCCGAGCGCATCCGCAGCGAGCTCGAGGCCGTGACGTTTCACGCGGAGAGCGGGCCGTTCCAGGTCACGTGCTCGATCGGCACCGCCACCTGCCCGGCGGCGGGCGTCGAGTGGGAAGCGCTGTTCCGCTCGGCCGACGAAGCGCTCTATGTCTCGAAACGCTCGGGCAGAAACCGCGTCACGGTCTGGACGCCGAAGATGCAGGGCTGCGCGGCGTAGAATGCGCCCGTGCCTCGACCCCCGCTGCGCGAAGTGATCGAGCGCCTGGCCGCTCGCTACGGCAAGCCGGAGACACCGCCCACCTCCGATCCGTTCGAGCTCGTCCTGTGGGAAAACGTGGCCTATCTCGCTCCCCCCGCCCGCCGGCGCGAGGCGTTCGAGTTGCTCGTCGAGAGCGTGGGTACGGAGCCGCGCACGCTGCTCGCAGCCAAGCCGAGCGCGCTCGAACGCGTCACGGCGCGCGGGATCCTCAAGCAGACGTTCGCGGCGAAACTGCGCGGGTGCGCGAAGATCGCGATCGACGAGTTCGGCGGCGATCTCCGGCGCGCGCTGCCCAAGCCGCTCGATGGCGCCGTGCGCGCGCTCCGGTCGTTCCCCGGCATCGGCGAGCCCGGCGCGGAGAAGATCCTGCTCTTCAGCGGCCGGCAGGCGCTGCTCGCGCCCGAGTCGAACGGTCTGCGCGTGCTGGTGCGGCTGGGGCTGATTGAAGAGCAGAGCTCGTACGCGCGCACCTACGCCGAAAGCCGCGCGCTGAACGCCGGGCTCGGGAAAGTGGCATTCATCCAGCAGGCGCATTTGCTGCTCCAAAAGCACGGCCAGACGCTCTGCAAGCGCGGCGCGCCGTTGTGCTCCGAGTGCCCGCTCGCCACCGCGTGCGCCTACGCGCGCAAAAATCGGCCCAGAGCTCGCGGAAAGCGCGGCGGCGGAGACGAGCGCGTGCGAGATTA
>Ga0111538_10000749_pt1 | contig 44697 bp, 42 predicted proteins | sample SoiMethybrSBSTD1_FD_79669 | JGI IMG/M metagenome (GOLD analysis project Ga0111538, IMG submission 79669) | Bulk soil microbial communities from a Populus tree surrounding site in Tennessee, USA - Soil MetaG P. TD hybrid SBSTD1 (version 2)... | ecosystem: Environmental > Terrestrial > Soil >...
GAGCGTGGACAACCGCGCCGGCGTGCTCAAGTCTGGGATGCCGGTCGACGCGGAGCTGGCACTGCAATGACCGCGGGCGCCCCGGCGATCGAGCTTCGCAACGTCGTCAAGCGGTACGGCGCCGTCGAGGCCCTGGCTGGGCTGACTCTCGACGTGCGGGGCGGCGAGATGTTCGGTCTGATCGGGCCGGACGGCGCCGGCAAGACCACGGCGATCAGGCTGATCTGCGGTCTGCTCCACGCTGACAGCGGTGACGTTCGGGTCCTGGGTCTGGATCCGCACCGCGACCATCGTCGCCTCACCGAGCGCGTCGGCTACTTGTCACAGCGCTTCAGTCTCTACGGCGATCTGACGATCGACGAAAACATCGCCTTCTTCGCCGAGGTGCATGGCGTGCGCGACTACGGCGGTCGGCGGGATCAGCTGCTGTCGATGACACAGCTCACGCCGTTCCGAGGCCGGCTCGCGGATCGCCTGTCGGGCGGCATGAAGCAGAAGCTCGCGCTGGCGTGCACGCTCGTTCACGAACCGGAGTTGATCCTGCTCGACGAACCGACGACGGGTGTCGATCCGGTCTCCCGGCGCGAGTTCTGGAAGCTGCTCTCGGAGTTCCTGGCGAGCGGCATCACCATCCTGATGTCGACGCCGTATCTCGACGAGGCCGAGCGGTGCACGCGCGTCGCGCTCGTGCACGACGGCCGTGCGCTCGCCGTCGACGAGCCGGATCGTCTGCGATCGCTGATACGCGGTCGGATGGTCGAACTGATCGCCCACGGGAGCGATGCGGCCGAGATCGTTCGTCGTCTTCCGGGGGTGGCCGATGCGCAGGTGTTTGGCGAACGCATCCACGTCACGCTGGATGGGGACAGCGAGGAGAGCGAACAGCGATTCACTCGGGCACTGAAACACACGGCGCTCCGCGACGTGCCGATCCGGCGCGTCCAGCCGTCGCTGGAAGACGTGTTCATCGCGCGTCTCTCGGCCGAGAAGGAGGCCGCACGTGCGTAGTCCGTACGTAGGGTCCGGCTTTAGCCGGACCGTGATTGTCGCGTTGGCGCTTTCCAGCCTCGCTTTCACGCCGCTCTTCGCGCAAGACGGGCCCGTCGTCCGCCTGACCATTGAAGAAGCGCAGGCGCGCGCGCTGGCCGCCAGTCATCGCCTGGCCGAAGCGCGTGCCCGAGAGACGGCAGCGAAGGCGGGCGTCGACGTGCGTGCGTCGGCCGACAGGCCGACGATTGCCGCCGTCGCCGGCTACTCGCGCACCCAGCACGTAATCCCGTTCGCGGTACCGGGCGCGCTTGGCGTGCCGCGCCTGCTGTATCCCGACGTGCCGGACAACTACCACAGCCGGCTCGATCTGCAGTGGCCGATCTACACGGGCGGTCAGACCAGCGCGCTCGAGCGTGTGGCGCGAGCGGAAGCGACGGCCGTCGGCGCCGAGGTGTTGGTGGCGCAGGCGGACCTGCGCCTCGAAGTGGCGCGCGCGTTCTGGGCCGTCGTGACGGCCAAAGCGTCGGTCGACGTGCTCGAGGAGGGCATCAAGCGATCGCAAGCGCACGTCGCCGACGTTCGCTCGCGCTTCAATGCCGGGCTCGTCCCGCCGAACGAGATCGCGTCGGCCGAAGCGCAGGAATCGCGCTCACGCATGCTCGCGATCGAAGCGCGGAACCAGCGCGACGTGGCAGCGGCCGAGCTCACGCGGCTCGTCGGCCTGGATCCTGGCCAGGTGGTGGAACCCGCGACGACGCTGGACATCCCGAGCACCGCCGCAACCGCGATCGATCCGCTCGTCGCCGAGGCGCGCACGTCGCGACAGGAACGCCAGGCACTCGAGCAGCGGGTCGAAGCGGCGGAACAGACGCGAGCCGCCGCGGCCGCGGCCAGCCTGCCCACGATTTCCATCGCCGGCGGGGTGGACTACGCCCGCCCGAATCCGCGCATCTTCCCGCGCGCCGATCGCTGGGACGACTCGTGGGATGCGGGCGTCAACGTGCGCTGGCCGTTGTGGGACGGCGGCCGCACGGCCGCCAATGTCGCGCAAGCGGCGGGAGGTGCCGAAGCGTCACGCCAGCGTTTGGCCGAGTTCGACTCGGTGCTGTCGGTCGAAGTACGGCAACGCGCGCTCGATGTCGAGTCGGGCCGCGCCGCCATCGCTGCGGCAAACGACGCCGTCCGAGCGGCGAGCGAAGCCAGACGTGTCGTGACGGAGCGCTACCGGGCGGGCGTGATCGCACAAATCGAAGTGCTCGATGCCGAGTTCGCCCTCCTGCAGGCCGAGCTCGATCGCACGCGAGGGTTGGCAAACCTTCGCTTGTCCGAGGCGCGTCTGGCGCGCGCGGTGGGCCGATGAACGGCACGGCGATCGAGGCGCGGCATCTGACCCGCCGATTCGGTGACTTCGTCGCCGTCAACGACGTCTCGTTCGAGGTCCATGCTGGCGAGGTGTTCGGCTTTCTCGGCAGCAACGGCGCGGGCAAGTCGACGACGATTCGCATGCTCTGCGGCTTGCTGCGTCCGACGTCGGGGACCGCGCTGGTCGGCGGCATCGACGTCGGCAGCGATCCGGAAGGGGTGAAGCGGCGCATCGGCTACATGTCGCAGAAGTTCTCGCTCTACGAGAAGCTCACGGTCGACCAGAACATCGCGTTTTTCGGCGGCATCTACGGATTGAGCGGCGATCGCTTCGCGGCGCGACGCGACTTCGTGCTCGAGATGGCTGGCCTGCGCGGGCGTGAGCGCACCCTGACGGGCGCGCTGTCGGGCGGCTGGCGGCAGCGTCTGGCGCTCGGATGCGCGATTCTCCACGAGCCACCGATCGTCTTCCTCGATGAACCGACCGGCGGCGTCGATCCGCTTTCCCGCCGACAGTTCTGGCGTCTCATCGACGATCTCTCGCGCAGCGGCGTCGCCGTGCTCGTCACGACGCACTATCTCGACGAGGCCGAGCACTGCCACCGCATCGCGATCATCCAGGCGGGGAAGCTGGCGGCGCACGGGACCGTGCCGGAGCTCAAAGCGTCGTTTGCGTCGCGTCCGATTCTCGAGGTCCGCACGCCGGACGCCGTAGACGCGATGCGCGCGCTCGACGCGATGCCTGAGGTCGAGAAGACGAGCATCTTCGGGACGGCGGTCCACGCCGTACTACGAGCGGCCACCACGACGCCCGAGACGATCTCGAAGCGCCTTGCCGACGCGGGCATCAAGGTCACCTCGTGCGGCCGCGTCGAACCCTCGCTCGAGGACGTGTTCCTCGATGTTGCCGAACGGACTGCGGCATGACGTCCGTGTGGAAGACGTTAGCCGTCGCTCGCAAGGAGATGCGCCAGATCGCGCGCGATCGGCGGACGCTGCTGATCCTGCTGTTCGTGCCCGCGTTCTTCCTGCTCGTCTACGGCTACGCCCTCAACTTCGACATCCGGCACGTGCGCATTGCGGTGCAGGACAACGACCGCAGCACCGCGAGCCGCGAGGTGATCTCCTCGTTCGTCAACTCCGGCTATTTCGATCTGTATGCCGAGGTCGCCAACGAGGCCGAGCTCTCACGCGTTCTCGATCGCAACGAGGCGCGCGCCGTCCTGGTGATTCCCCAACGTTTTGGCGCCGACGTTGTCGCCGGCCGGCCGACCAGCGTGCAGTTCATCGTCAACGGCGACAACGCGAACACGGCGACGACCGTGGTCGGGTACGCGACCGGCCTCGTCGGCGCAACCTCCGCCCGCTATGAGCTACAGGCTCGGCTTGGGTCGCTGAGCGGTCCGCTGTTGAACGTCGAGCCGCGCGTCTTCTACAACCCCGAACTGCGCAGCACGCTCTTCCTCGTGCCGGGCCTCATCGCCTACATCGCGATGCTCACCGCCGTGGTGTCGACGGCGCTCTCGATCGTGCGCGAGAAGGAAGCGGGGACGATGGAGCAGGTGCGGATGTCGCCGATCGGTCCGGTGCCGTACATCCTTGGGAAGACGGCGCCGTACTTCGTCGTGTCGCTGCTCTCGGCAATGGGCATCGTCCTGGCGGCGATGGTGATGTTCGACATGCCGATGCGAGGGTCGTGGTTCGTCCTCCTCGCGGTGATCTCGTTGTTCCTCGTCGGTGCGCTCGGACTGGGCCTGTTCATCTCGAGCCTCGCCGAGACGCAGCAGGTGGCGTTCCAGATCGCGCTGCTGTCGTCCTTCCTGCCGACGTTGATGCTGTCCGGTTTCATCTTTCCCATCGCGAGCATGCCGGAGTTCCTGCAGGTCGTGACACGCATCGTGCCGGCCCGTTACTTTCTCGTGGCGCTGAGAGGCATCGTGCTCAAAGGCACGGGACCGGACGTGTTCTGGGCCGATCTGGTGGCACTCGCGGTGTTTGCGTTTCTCATCCTGGGACTCGCGTCGCTGCGCTTGAGACGGCAATGGGCCTGACATGACACGCCTGCTTCACGTCATTCGCAAGGAGTTCCTCGAGCTGCGGCAGGATCCGCGGCTGTTCGGCATCGTCATCATCGCCCCAATCGTGCAGTTGACGATGCTCGGCTACGCCGCGACGACAGACGTCCGCGACGTGCCGATGCTCGTCGTCGACGAAGACGCCTCGTCCGAGAGCCGCGATCTCGTCAGCCGGTTCGAGGCGTCCGGGAACTTCGTCGTGGTCGACCGGATGTCGTCGTCCGAGCGGATCGACGAGTATCTCGACAGCGGCCGTGCCTGGATGGCGCTGCAGATTCCGGCCAAGTACGGCGATCGCGTTCGATCGGGTCAGCCGACGACCGTGCAGGTCGTGGCCGACGGGACGGATGCGAACTCGACGAACGTGGCGCTGGGCTACACCGGGACCCTCGTCTCGTCGTTCGCTCGCGAGCTCGCCGTCGAATCGGGACGAGGCAGCCCGACGCCGCTCGTCTCCGCCGACGTCCGCGTGTGGTTCAACCCTCAGCTCGAGAGCAAGGACTTCATGATCCCCGGCATCATCGCGCTGCTGCTGCTGGTGGTGACGACGAACCTGTCGTCGATGGCGATCGTCCGCGAGCGCGAGCTTGGGACGCTCGAGCAATTGAACGTCACTCCAATTGCGCGATGGGAGCTGATTGTCGGCAAGATGCTTCCGTATGCCTTCATCGGCCTGGTCGACGTGCTGCTCGTCGTCGTGGTCGCGCTGTTCTGGTTCGAGGTACCGCTGCGCGGCAGCTTCCCGCTCCTGCTGGTGATGTGTCTGGTCTACCTGATGACGACGCTTGGTCTCGGCTTGTTCGTGTCGACGATCTCGGCGACACAGCAGCAGGCGATGATGACGGCGTCGTTCTTCTTCCTGATCCCGATGGTGTTTCTCTCCGGATTCGTGTTCCCGATCGAGAACATGCCGGCAGCCGTGCAGCCCGTCACCTACCTGATCCCGCTGCGCTATTTCCTGATCATCCTCCGCGACATCTTCCTGAAAGGCGTGGGACTCGAGACGTTCTGGCGGGAAGCCCTCGCGTTGACGGCCTGGGGCGTCGGCATCCTGACGCTGGCCACGCTGCGGTCGTCGAAGCGACTCGCCTGAAGCCCCGAGGGCCGTCTCGCTGATCCATAGTAGACGGGTGCGGTGGCTCCTTCGGCCGTTGCTCGTCTACGCCGCCTTCGCTGTGGTCACCACATGGCCGCTCGTGCTTCATCCGTCATCGCTCGTCGGCGCACCGGTTGGCCCTGGTGATCCGTTTCTCTATCTGTGGGTGCTCGGATGGGGGATGCACGCCGTCCTTCACGACCCGATCTCGCTGCTGAACGGCACCGTCTTCAACGCGAACATCTTCTATCCAGCGGCTGGCACGCTCTCGTACTCGGATCATTTGCTGTTGCAGAGCGTCGTCCTCTCGCCGATGTACGCGATCACTGGCGACGTCACGCTCTGCTACAACGTGCTGCTTTTCCTGTCGCTGGTGGCGAGCGCGGTGGCGATGTACGCGTTCGTCTGCGAAGTGACGGGATCGGAAGGCGGAGCCTACCTTGCGGGATTCGCGTGGGGCTTCGGCTCGTACCGGTTCGCGCATCTCATCCACGTGCAGCTGCAAGCGCTCTACTTCCTGCCGCTGACGTTTCTCTTCCTGCATCGGCTGATCGCGGCGGCGCGCCGGCGAGATGCGGTGTTTCTTGGGGTGACATTCGCCCTGCAAGCGATTTCGTCACCGTACTACGCGGTGATCGGCGGCGTCGGTCTCGTTCTTGGCGGGCTCGCGCTCTTCCTGACTGCGGGCCGCCGGGCCCATTGGAACCTGGTGCGCCGGTTCGTCCTCTCTGGCGTGATCGCCGGTGTCCTCGTGCTGCCGTTCGCGGTCGTCTACGTGCGGGTTCAGCAGTCGGAAGGGTTCGGCCGCAGCCTGTTCGAGGCGAGCCGGAGTGCGGCGTTCGCCGGCAGCTATCTGCAGGTGCCGCCCGGAAACCTGATCTACGGACGCTCCGACATCCTGCGAGACCATCGTGAACCGCCCGTTGGGGGCCCGCCGCGGACCGGACCGGAGCGCGAGCTCTTTCCTGGCTTCACGATCGCGCTGCTCGCTGCCTTTGGCATCTGGTCCGGGCGCCGCGCCGACGCCCGGCCATTGGTGATCGCGATGAGTGTCGTCGCGATCGCCGGGTTCATGCTGTCGCTCGGTCCAGATGGCCTTCGCAGCGTCTACGCAACGCTGCATCGCTACGTCTTCGGCTTTCAGGCGATTCGTGCCCCCGCTCGGTTCGCGGTGTTGGTGTTTCTCGGATTGTCCACACTCGCGGCGCTCGGATGGCGCGAGCTCGCTGCCGGTCTGTCGGACGAACAGAGGCTGACGCCGCGGCTGGTCCCAGCTCTCGTCATCGCGATAACGGTGCTCGAGTTGTTCCATGTGCCGGTGACGCTCGCCGCGGCGCCGGCGCTCCAGACGTCGGTTGGCCAATGGCTGAAGCGTGAACGCGCACCCGGAGCCGTTGCGGTGCTGCCGCTCACGATCGACGTCGACAACACGACGGCGATGGTGCAATCGCTCGAGCATCGTCGTCCGCTGTTGAACGGCTACAGCGGACAGCGGCCGGCGTACTATCCGTCGCTCGTCGACGCGCTGAGCACATTCCCGTCAGACGAAGCGCTGCATGCGCTGCTCGAGAGCGAGGTTCGATTCGTCGTCGCACCCAAGCCGATGATGATCGACGGCGCGCGATCTCCGCTCGTCGAGCGAGCCCGCTTCGACGAGGGCACGATTTACGAGCTGCGATGGACGCCCGAAGTGGAAGCGCAGGTCAGGCTGCGCGCGGCCGTCGAGCCGCCGCCGCCTGGTCCTATTCCATTTCGCGAGGGCGAACGAGCCTCCTATAGCGTGTCCTGGAACGGCGCGGCCAACGTGACCGCCGGCACGATCGAGATGCGAGTCGAGGGACCGCCGTATCGATTCGTCGTGTCGGCGGATACCGCGCCATGGATCGCGCGGTTCTATGAAGTGCACGCCGTTTTGACGACCGTCGCGAACCATCAACTGATGCCGCAGCAACATCAACGACGGATGCAAGAAGGCTCACGCTCGCTCGACCGGACGTACGTGTTCGACCCCGAAGGCGGTGTGATTCGCATCGGCCCGACAGTCGAGGAGGCGCGGTCCGGGAAGGCTGTGACGCTGCCGCTCGCCGCACATGCGCGCGACGCCATCGCGGCACTGTTCTTCGCACGGACGATGCCACTCACACCCGGGGCGCATTACCGCGTCCCCATCAACGATGGCGGGCGGAACGGCATCGTCGACGTCACCGTCGGCAGGCTGGAACCGATCGTCGTCCAGGGCCAGCGGCGACAGGCGGTGCGAATCGATCCGCGCATCGAGCATCGGGTGGAACGCCGGACGCCGCCATCGGCGACGGTCTGGCTCGATCCGGACGGGGCGCATGTGCCGCTCGCCGTTGAAATCACCGCAGCCTTTGGCACCGTGCGCATGGAACTGACCGGCTATGAGAGGGGCTCGGCTGGCGGTACAGGACCCTCCTGACGATAAACCGTACGCATGAGTACTCCCGAAGCGTCATCGAACGGTCGTCCCGACCTGGCGGTGTCGTTCCTGTCGCGCCTGAGCAAGTACGTGGCCAACGCGCTTCGCTACTGGGAGCCACGTCGCCTGATTTACAACGGCGTGCTCGCGCTCGTCGTCCTGGTCGAGATCGCTCTGAAGCGGGCCTCACAGCAGGTCACGTTCGACCTGCTGCTCGGTCTGTTCATCCTCGCGGTGCTCGCCAACGTCGCGTACTGCGCAGCGTATGCGGTCGATCTGTTCGTTCAATTTTCCGGACTGGACGCGCCGTGGCAGCGCGGGCGGATCCTCGTACTCGTCATCGGCATCGCCTTCGGTGCCGCGCTCGCGCACTTCTTCGTGCAGGGGATGTTGCTCGGGGGTTAGAGCGCCGGCGCGAGCCGCAGGATGCGGTCGTCGCCCTGCGCAGGCGTGCCACGGCCGTCGCGGTTGTTCGTGACGAAATAGAGATTGCCGTCGGGACCCATCACGACATCGCGGAGCCGGCCGTAACCCCCTTCTAGCAGTCGCTCCTGTGCTGTGATCCGGCGGCCTGCTGAGTCGACGGTGACTCGCAGCAAGGCCGTGCCGCGTAACGTTGCGACGAAGAAGTTGTTGGTGAACTGCGGAATGCGACCGCCGCGATAGAACGCGGCCCCCGACGGCGCAATCGCCGGGCTGAACGATGTCAAGGGCGCTTCCATGCTGGGCATGCTCTCGGAGCCCTGGATGCGCGGCCATCCGAAGTTCAGGCCCGATTGAATCTGGTTGATCTCGTCATTGCCGATGTTGCCGTGCTCCGACGACCACATCGTGCCGGCCGTGGGATGCCAGTCGATGCCCTGCGGGTTGCGGTGGCCATAGGTGTACATCGGCGAGCTGAAGCGGTTGTCGCGCGGCGTGGTTCCATCGCGATTGATCCGCAGAATCTTCCCGGCGAGCGACGAGACGTCCTGGGCGAGTCCCTGCGTTGCGGCATCACCGGTCGTCGCGTAGAGAAGCCCGTCCGGACCGAACTTCAACCGGCCGCCGTCGTGGATTCCGGCCGCGGGAATGCCGTCCAGCAGAACGGCCATCTCGCCCAAGCGATTGTTGACTTCGCGAAACCGCAGGATGCGATTGACCGCGCCGGTTGTGCCGACGCGCTGCGTCACGTAGATGTAGACCAAATGATTCTGCGAGAACTGTGGGTCGAGCGCGAGGCCGAGCATGCCGGCCTCGCTCTCTGTGAAGGTGCCGTCGAGGGAAAGCGCGATTTCGGATGTGCCGGTGGTGACATTCACGATCAGGACGAGGCCGAGTCGCTCGGTCACGAAGAGCCGCCCGTCCGGCGCGAACTCCATCGCCCAGGGAACGCCCTCCAGTCCCGTTGCGACGGTATCGACGCGGAAGCGGACACCGTCGCTCGTGGTGAACGGATCGCTACTCGACGGGTTCGCGGGATCCTTCGGGCACGCTTGAGTCGTGACGGTTTGCGCCACGAGTACGAGCGCGAGGACGCCAGCGCCAAGGCTGTTCCACACGCTCGGCATCATGCCACGAAGCTCTACGAGTCCTCACTCATTGGAGAGCTCAACCGACAAATTTTCGCGGACATTCCTGAGATGGCGGTCGAGTGATCACCTGAGTTTGGCGGCCGCTCTCGCCCCTAAAAGGCGTACTCGACACCGATCAGCGGCGAGATCTTGTCCCGCAGGCCGACCGAATTCAGCCGCACGAGCAGGTTCATGTTCAGCAGCATGCGGCCGAACGTGTTGATCTTGAGGCCGGCCGCCGCGCTCAGCTCGTTGAACGATCCGTGCTTGAAGGTGATGTTCGGAAACACCGACGTGCCGTCGAGCGCATGAAAGTCCTCGAGCGTCAGTCGGGGCGAGTCGATGATGAAGCGCCCGAGCAGGTCGACGGCGGCGGTCACCCGATTGTGGAGCTCGATGACGGCCCCTGCGGAATACACGGCCACATCGGGAAGATCCTCCGACAACCCTGTGCCGGGTTCACCGGCGAGCACGCTGTCGCCATTCCACTGGTAGCCGACGTTGACGTGTGGAGACAGCGCGCCGACGTTGGCCGACCACGCCGCAAACGGATTCACGCCGGGCGCCCCGGTGCCGAGCAGATTGTCCTCGTCGCCAGTGGGCAGGCGTAAGTCGAGACCGAGGGCTACGCCTTGCCGTCTGCTCTTTTTGAACGTCTGTTTCAGGCGCATCGTGATGTCGCCGAGCCCGGACGCGTTCCCGAACGCCGTGAACACCCGTCTCGTTCCGATCTCGTCGTCGAGCGAGCGAAAGAAGTGCGTCTCCGGATTCGTCGTCCCAATCCGCTGGATGACCGCATCGGATGTGACGACGATATCGGTCGACACCACAGGAATCACGACTGACACGTCGAGACTGTTGGTGACACCGTAGCTGATGAACGCGGCCGATCGGCTGACCTTCGCGTCGATGGTGTTGGTCGTGGTGACGACGTCTTCGCGGCCGCCGCGAAGTTCCGCAGAGTCGTGCGTGAACACCGCCGGCACCGAATTCAGATCGACGCCTTCGATCGAATCGAACGACAGCCGCTGGAAGGCGAATCCGATCGCCACGCGGTGCAGGCCGATCGTGTCCGCGCGTTCAGAGAGGATCGGACCGAAGCTGGTGGTGGTTCGGGAGAACACGCCGAGCGCCGGATCGAACTGATAGGTGAAGCCCGACGCGGGCGGCGGCAGCGGCAGCGAGACGATCTGGCTGGTCAGCGCGGTGCCGAATTGCGAGAACTCGCTCTCGAAACCGCTATTGAAGTGGCTCGAATGGGTGGCGCCGCCCGGCAGCGGTGTCAAGCTGTTCACGACCAATCCGCTCGGTCCATACAGCTCCGTAAAGATGTGCGAAAGCTCGGTCACACGCACAGACATGTTGATCGGTTGTTGCGCCTGTGCAGGGTACGTTACTGCCAGCAGCGCGATCGCCGCGCCGACCACTCCAAGCCGCATTCATGCCTCCACTAGTGGAATGTATCAACTGGAAGAGTACCGGGGAGCACGGCTCAACAAGTCAACCGCTGATTGAGATGATGATCCAGCCGTTCGCTGATTTCTCTAAGCGGATCGTCTGGCGGCTGCTCTCGAGCTGCCGTCGCCCCGAGTTCACGATCACGTCCTGTCGCGACAGGCGAGCCGTGGCCATGCGCCCATCGATGCGGACGTCTTCGATCGAGATCGAGATCTGCTGCGAGCCGACCTGCCGAAAGCTCTCGCGAAGCCGCGTTTCTTCGGCGGCGGAGAGCCCCGGCCGCACGGAGCGGTACAGCGCGACGTTCTTCGTCTCGATGGCCGTCTTGTAGGTCGCGATCACGCGCCGGATGGCCGCATCGTCTGACTCTGGCGACGTCGGTGGGATGCCAGTGTCGGACGCAGTCGCGCCTCGTGTCGATGGCGTGTCGGCGGAACGCGCGGGCGCAGGGCCGGCACGCGGCGTCGGTTGCGCCGGTGGCGTGTCGACGGGCCGCGCAGGCGCAGGCGGCGGCGGAGTCGGAGCGGGCGCTGCCGGGGCGTTCTCGGTCGCGGCCGGAGGAGTCGTCTGCACCGGTGGCGGCGGCGTCGTCACCGCGGGAGTTGGCGTTGGCGATGGCGTCTGCGCAGCAGGCGGCGGTGAGGGTTGCGTCGGCGGCTCCGCCGGTGTAGCCGATGGTGCCGAACCTCGGGCCGGCGGGTTCGATTTCGGATCGACCGTCGCGCGCGGCAGGGCAGGCGGCGGTGCGGTGTTCGCTGGCCGCGGAGGAGGACTCGCGACGGCGGTCGGTGGCGCGACCGGTGCCGGCGGTGGCGGAACGGGCGCTGGCGTAGATAGCGGCGCGCTCGGCTGAACGGGTGCCGGCGCCCCCGGCTGCACGAGCGTCGCGCGGTTCTCGATCTGGGTTGCGGGTTGCTGGCCACGGCCCGACCAGAGCGTGAATGCGACGGCTCCGACGATGAAGATGCCGAGCGCGGCGATGCCGTACCGCCGCCAGTTCGATGAGGGAACCGGAGGCGGTGGTGGCAGCTGCTGTGACGACCCGCGCCGTGATGCCGAGACCGAGGCGCGTGACGGAGCCGATGCGCCGATCGTCGACCGAGCGGCGGGAACTGCGGCGAGTGTGCCCGAATCGAGGTCACGTCTGAGCCGCTTCAGCTCGGCTTGCAGATCGGAGGCGTGCTGATAGCGAAGCTCGCGATCCTTCTCCAGCAGGGTCTCGATGATCGTTTCGAGCCGCGCCGGGATGAGCGCGTTGAACTCGCTCGCCGGCGCCGGGGTGTGGTTGAGAATCGCGTCGAAGATGACCGCCGGCGTGTTGCCGCCGAACGCCTGCGTCCCGGTCGCCATCTCGAACAGCACCGCGCCGAGCGAGAACAGATCGGTCCGCGTGTCGACGTCCTCGCCCCGCGCCTGTTCGGGCGACATGTACGAGACGGTGCCGAGGGCCGAGCCGGGCAAGGTGAGCTGCTTGACGATGGTCTGATGTGTGCTGGCGTCGACGGCTTCGCCACCGGCGGATATGCCGCCGGGGCCGGCGAGCTTGGCCAATCCGAAGTCGAGAATCTTCGCGCGATTCTTGTCGTTCACGAAGATGTTCGACGGCTTGATGTCGCGATGGATGATGCCCTGCGTGTGGGCGGCCTCCAGCGCATCGGCCAGCTGGATGCCGATCTCGACGATGTCGGCGACCTTCAGTGGACCCTTGTTGATACGGTCACGAAGGTTCTCGCCCTTCAGCGCCTCCATGACGATGAAGGGCGTCCCCTCATCGTCGCCGATGTCGTAGATCGCGCAGATGCCAGGATGACTCAGGGAGCTGGCCGCCCGCGCTTCCACGCGAAAGCGATCGAGCGCCTGGCGATTGCGAACCGACTCCGGCGGCAGGAACTTGAGCGCAACCTGACGGCCCAACCGCTCGTCCTCGGCCAGATAGACCACGCCCATCCCGCCCGATCCGAGCGCGCTCAGCACACGATAGTGGGATACGGCACGGCCGATCATTGGTTAGTGCGAGCGGTCCCCGGGGACCATTGCCCGGATCACCGAGAATCGCTTAAAGCCCCGCGGCATGTCAAAGCGCCGAGCCACTCACCGCCTGCGCCTCGCCGGCCGCCACGTCGACGCGGGTCAACGCCATCGCTCCCAGCACGAAGAACACGAGCACCGACAACACGGCGGCCCGGCTGGACTGGAACAGCGTGATCGACCCGGCGAAGACCGCGGGCCCCGCGATGCCAGCGAACTTCTCGAACACCGCAAAGAAGCCGAAACACTCCGACGACTTCTCTTTCGGGATCATGCGCGCGTACAGTGAGCGGCTCAGCGCCTGGCTCGGTCCCTGGACGATGCCAACCAGAAACGCTAGCGCAAAGAACTGCCACGCCGTCATCAGGAAATACCCCAATATCGTGATGCCCATGTAAACCGTCAGGGTGACGAACAGTGCAGTCTTTGCGCCGATCCGACCCGCCGCCGCACCAAACAGAAACGAGCAGGGCACCCCGACAAACTGAACCATGACGAACGCTGCGATTTGCGCGTTGCGATCGATACCGATTTCCGCCCCGTAAATCGACGACATGCGGATGATCGTCTGGATGCCGTCGTTGTAGAGCAGAAACGCCACGAGCATCCACAGCGCGTGGCGGTGTCGCCGCAGCTCCTGAAATGTGTTCCAGGTCGTTCGGATCGTTGCGCCGAGCTGAAACGGCCGTGCCGTCGCTGGCGATCGCACGGCCGGTTCGCGCACGACCCGGAAGAGAGGAATGGAGAAGAGCAGCCACCACACTCCGACGCTGGCGAGTGACAGCTTGATCGCGTCGACGGTGCCGGACAGGCCGAACGTGCCGGGGCTCAGGATCCACGCAAGGTTGACGAGCAGCAGCACGCCGCCGCCGATGAATCCGATGGCGTATCCGGCCGTCGACACGCGATCGAACTCGTCGGGCGCTGCAATGTGCGGCAGCAGCGAGTCGTAGAAGACGAGCGTCGAGGCGACGCCCACGTTGGCGACGATGAACAGCAGCAGCGCGTAGCGCCACTCGCCGCGGCCGATGGTGGCCATCAGCAGCGTCGCCGTGACGCCGATGATCAGAAACGCGCCGAGCAGCGGCTTCTTCATCGCGCGTTGATCGGCGATCGTGCCGAGCACGGGCGCGATGATCGCCACGATCGTGACCGCGATCGTCGTGCCCCACGCGTAGCGCGATGTCGCCTCGAGCGAAGCGAGCCCGTCGGCGGCGTACTCGCTGAAGAAGGGCGGGAACACCGCGACGATGACGGTCGTCCAGAAGGCGGAGTTGGCCCAGTCGTACATCGCCCAGGCGACGAGCTCGCGACGGCCCAAGCCGATCCGCGCCAGCCATTCACTCATCTAGTGGAGTGTACCGCCCCCATCGAGACCGGCCGCTCCGCTCGCACCCCACCGCGCAGGCGTGCGCGGCGGGGACCCCGCGCTGTCGCGGCCGGCAGACCGCGCTCGAGGCTCGTTATGCGAAGTACTTTTCCAGTTGAGACGATCCACTAAAACGTTCTCCGCGCCACCCACTCGCGAAACAGCGAGTCGACGACGACGTACTTTCCGCCTTCCTGAACGACGAGATCCTGCTTGGCGAGCGCGGCGAGCGATTTCTGCACGCTCGACGGTCCGCTCAATCGATGTCGCGTCCGCGTGTCGGCCGACAGCAGTTCTCGGCCTTCCTGCAGGACGACGGCGCGAAGCGCCGCGCGCTGGACCAGCGTGAGCCGCTGCCAGAGTGCCTCGAACAGCGTGTCCTGCTCGGAGAGCAGCCGCCCGAGCGTGGCGTGCAGGTGCTCGAGCGACGCGCGCCGGCCGCCGGCCCTCTTGATGTCGTCCCACGTTTCGTGGGCGAGCCGCTGGATGTCGTACGGGAGATTGCCGGCGAGCTCGACGATCGCCGCGCCCAGGCCGGCGTCGGCGCGGATCCCGCTGCGGGTGAATCGGGCCTCGATGAAGGCGGCAAACAGGTCGGCCGGGATCTTGTCCAGGCGCATCACCGGCCCGGCCTTGTAGAACGGACGTTTGGGTCCGATCATCTTCTCCATCAGGCTGGGTTCGGATCCGGCAAACACGTATCCGACGCGGCGCTGGTGCTGCACGGCCGCGCGCAGCGCGTGCTCGACGCTGCCGCCGTTGAAGCTGTCGACCGCCTGAAACTCGTCGAGCGCGACGATCACGGTGCGCTTGCGTTCGGCCGCCAGCCGCCCGGGCAGCGTGAAGACTTCGTTCGCCACCCGGTTGACGTCGCGATCCGACTGCACCAGCGGGAAAGCGACGGTGAGCCGACCGGGCCCGGTGTCGTCGGGTTCGTATCGCACCTCCGGCCGCGTCGACGAGATGACGCTCATGAGCCAGTTGCGCGCGCGCTCCCAGCGCGTCTCGACCGTGGCCAGCGCGCGAGCGTAGCCCTCGAGGAAGGAGAGGTACGAGCTGTAGCTGCTCACCGTGAGGTCGACGGTCAACGCGCCGCGCCGCCCCAGGGCCGCGAGCGCCTGCCGGATCAGGGAGGACTTGCCATACCGGCGCGGCGAGATCAGAAAGACCTTCTGGCCGGCATCGAGGTCGTTGATCAGACGCTCGAGCTCGGCCTCGCGATCGACGAAGGCATCGCCGGGCACGACCTCGCCGTAGACGAACGGGTTCTGCACCATTACGCTGATCGGCGTAATGATTACGCTAAGTGGCGTAACGAATCAAGGTCGCCGGCGCGGCGCGCCGTCGCCCGGCATCAGCGCTCGAGCGGCAGCTGGCCGGTGTAGATCGCCATGCCGACGACCGCGTCCACGCCGGCGGCGTCGAGACGGTCGATCTCGTCCCAGGTGGTGATCCCGCCCGCCGCGGTGACCCGGCGCGACGTCGCCTGACGCACCGCCAGGATGGCCGCCATGTCGGTGCCCTGCATCAGTCCTTCGGTGTCGACGTGGGTGTAGAGAAACTCTCCGCAAAACGGCTCCAGCGCTCGCACGGCCGCCACGGCGGTGATCGGCAGCGGCGTCTTCCACCCGTGAATGACCACCTGCCCGCGGCGGCTGTCGACGGCGGCGATGACGCGGTCGCGCCCGATGGCTTCGGCGAGCGCGCGCGCGAAGACGACGTCGACCGCGCCGTCGCGGAACAGCGCCGAGCTGGCGATCACCGCGTGCGCGCCCAACGCCAGCACCGCCTGCGCCCGCTCGACCCCACGAATGCCGCCGCCGACGCGGCAGGGCAGCCGGCCGCAGATGTCGGCGACGAGCGTGGCGTTGTCGCCGCGCCCGCGCGCGGCGTCGAGATCGATCAGCTGCACCCGTGGGAAGCCTGCGAACCGCGCGATCCAGGGCTCCGGGCTCGGCGCCTCGATCGCGAGTCGTTCGCCCTGCACCAGCTGCACCACGTGCCCGTTCTGGAGGTCGATGGAGGGAATCAGCATTTACGTTGCGTGGCGCTGATCGCAGAGGGAGCGGAGATCGCAGGGAAAAGCGATCACGCAGAGACGGCCGAGGGGCAGAGCACCGCTGAGGACGCGTGCGGCGGGTGACCTGCGGGTGCTTCGTGTGCAGGTCGCCCGCCACACGCGCGCTCTGCGATCTCTGCTCCTCGGCCAACTCTGCGTGATTGCCCTTCTCGGCGATCTCGGCATGCTCTGTGGTCGCACGGCTACAGTCTTACGGGAATGCCGCGCTCACGAAGATGCTGCTTCAAATCCGTGACACTCGATTCGGCGTAGTGAAAGATCGACGCGGCCAGCGCCGCATCGGCGTGGCCGCCGGTGAAGACGTCGACGAAATGATCGAACGTGCCGGCGCCGCCCGAGGCGATCACCGGAATGTTCACCGCGTCCGACACCGCGGCCGTCATGTCACAGTCGAAGCCGGCTTTGGTGCCGTCGCGGTCCATCGACGTGAGGAGGATCTCGCCGGCGCCGCGATCTTCCGCCTCACGCGCCCACGCGACCGCGTCGCGGGCGGCATCGGTCGTGCCGCTGCGAACGAACACCGCGAAACCATCCGCCGCCCGCTTCGCGTCGATCGCGACGATCACCGCTTGGCTGCCGTAGCGGCCGGCGAGCGTGGCAATGAGCTGCGGCTGCCGCAGGGCCGCGGTATTGAGGCTGACCTTGTCGGCTCCCGCTTCGATCACCGCCTCGGCATCAGCCTCGGAGCGGATCCCTCCGCCGACCGTGAGCGGCAGGAAGATCTCCTGCGCGACGGCGCGAATCGTGCGGGCGAGCGTCTGCCGGCTCTCGAGCGTCGCCGTGATATCGAGCACGACGACTTCGTCGATCCCTTCGACGTTGTACCGCCGCGCCAGCTCCGCCGGATCGCCGGCGTGGCGCAGCTGCTGGAATTGAACGCCTTTGACGACCTGGCCGTCTCGCACGTCGAGACACGCAATGATGCGGCGCGACAACATCAGCGGCACACGTCGAGAAAGTTGCGAAGAATATGCAGGCCGACGTCGCCCGATTTCTCGGGATGGAACTGCACGCCGAAGATGTTGTCGCGCTCGACGACCGCGGCGAACGTATTCGCGTGCGTGGTCGAAGCGGCGCAGTCGGGCGTCACCGGCGCCGCGTACGAGTGCGTAAAGTAGACCTGCGAGCCTGACGCGAGACCCGCGAGCAGTCGCGCCGTTCCGGTGAGCGTCAACGCGTTCCAGCCGACGTGCGGCACCTTCAGACGCGCCGCGGCGTTGCCGTCAAGCCGTGCGATGCGGCCGGCCATCACGCCGAGACCGGCGACGTCGGGCGCCTCCTCGCTGCCTTCGAACAGCCACTGCATTCCGACGCAGATGCCGAACAGCGGCGCGCCGCTGCGCGTCGCCTCGCTGATCGCCTCACGCCACGGCGCGTCGAGACGTGCCGTCGCGGCGAAATGGCCGACGCCAGGGACGATCACGGCGGCGGCGCGACGACATTCGTCCGGAGAAGCAGGCACACTGAACCGGGCGCCCAACGACGTCAGCGCCTTCTTCACCGACGTCAGATTGCCCGCTCCATAGTCGACCAGCGCAATCACAGCAACCCCTTCGTGCTCGGCAGCATCTTCGCCAGCCGCGCGTCCTTCGCACAGGCGACGCGCAGCGCCCGGGCAAACGCCTTGAACACCGCCTCGATGTGATGGTGGCTCGAACGGCCATACAGCACCTTGGCATGCACGTTCGCCCGTGCGCCCATCGCGAACCCGTCGAAGAAGTCGTGAACAAGCTCGGTCTGCAGATCGCCCACGAGCCGCGTGCGAACCTTCAGATCGACGACGGCGTGCGGGCGTCCGCTCAAGTCGACCGCGACGACCGCCAGCGTCTCGTCCATCGGCATCACGAAATACCCGGCGCGATTGATCCCCTTCCGGTCACCGAGCGCCTTGAGCAGCGACTCGCCGAGCACGATGCCGACATCCTCGACGGTGTGATGCTGATCGACGTCGAGGTCGCCGGTGGCGCGAAGCGTGAGATCGAAGCCGCCATGTCGCGTGAACAGCTCGAGCATGTGGTCGAAGAACCGGATACCGGTCCGGATGTCGTAGCGGCCCCGGCCGTCGATCGCGATCCGTCCGTTGATCTGCGTCTCCGTCGTCCGACGGTCGAACGTCGTCGCTCGCGTCATCGCGTCCGCCTTCCGGCCACCACCGACTCGAGCGCGTCGATGGCCGCGTCGGTGTGTTCGGTCATGCCGGCGGTAATCCGAATGCAGCCCGGCGTGGTGGGATCCTTGGAGCGATCGCGCACGTGGATGCGCCGGGCCGCGAGTGCCTCGACAACCAGCGGCACCGCATCGCCGACGCGCACCATGATGAAGTTCGCCGCGCTCTCCCAGAACTCGAGTCCGAGCGACCGACACGCCTCGTAGAGGCGGGCCCGCGACTCGGCCACCTGGGCCGCATAGCGCGGAAGGAACTCGACGTCCTCGAGCGCCGCCAGCGTCGCCGCCATCGCGACGGCATTGACGTTGAACGGCAGCGTGACCGCTCGAACGGGATCGAGTACCGGCGGCTGACCGATGACGATGCCGACACGCATGCCGGCGAGTCCATACGCCTTCGAGAACGTGCGTCCGACGAGCACGTTCGGACACTGCGGCAGCTCCGGCAGGAACGTCTCACCGCCGAACTCGATGTATGCCTCGTCGATCAGCACCACGGCCTGCGGCGCCGCCGCCGCAATCCGTTTCAAGTCGGCGATTGGTATGAGCTGTCCGGTCGGATTGTTCGGCGTGTTCAGGAAGATCATGCGCGTGCGCGGCGTGATCGCCTCCAGCACCGCCTCGGTCTGAAACACGTAGTTCGGCAGCGGCGGCACGCGAATCGCCTTGGCGCCAACGGCCGCCGTCGAGTTCGGATACGGGTCGAACGCCGGCAGCGGAATGATCGTCTCGGCGTCGAACGCACGCGCCCGTGCGATGTGCCCGAGTGCCGCCATCAGGATGCCTTCGTCCAGCCCGTTCGTCAGAAGGATCCATTCGGGGTCGACGCCGAAGTGCCGCGCGCATGCCGCGACGAGCGCCGGATACGACGGATACGTCGACACGTCCGTCGTCCTCACACGCTTGATCGCGTCGAGCACACGCGGCGAGCAGCCGCCGGTGTTCTCGTTGAGATGGAGCCTCAGCCCCTCGCCCGGATCCGGATAGCCTTGTATGCGCACCCTTTCTCCAATCGTGTCGCGATCGATGCGGCGTGGGCGCTGAGGCCCTCGGCCTGCGCGAGCGCGATGACGCTTGGCCCGATCGCGCCGAGACCGCGCCGCGTGAGCCGCTGCACGGTGATCTGCTTGACGAAATCAGCTGCGGACAAACCGCCGCGGACGCGCGCTGCGCCCGCGGTCGGCAGCACGTGATTCGACCCGATGGCGTAATCACCGGCGACCTGAGCGGACCATTCGCCCACGAACACCGAACCCGCGCTCGTCACTTGCGCGGCCATGCGCTCGTCGTCGACGACGAGATGCTCGGCGGCCGCACTGTTGGCCAGCGCCATCGCCTCCTTCGTCGATTTCGCGACGATGATGCCGCCGTGCTCACGGATGGATTCGGCGGCAGGACCCGTCGCGGGCATCGTCGTGTCGAGCATGCGTGCGACCCGGGTTGCGAGCGATCGACTGGTCGTGATCAGCACGGCACGCGCGTCGGGATCGTGCTCGGCCTGCGCGATGAGATCGGCGGCGATCCATCGCGGGTCTCCCTGTGTGCCGACGATCACGATCTCGGTGGGACCGGCGTAGAAATCGATGCCGCAGTCGGCCGCGACGAGCGCCTTGGCGGCGGCGACGTAGCGGTTTCCCGGGCCAACGATCTTGTCGACGCGAGGGACCGACTGCGTGCCGTACGCCATCGCCGCGATGGCTTGCGCGCCGCCGATCCGAAACAGGTGAGAGACGCCGGCTTCGAGCGCGGCTGCCATCACCACCGCGTCCGGCTTGGGGCACGCGACGATGACCTGCTTCACGCCTGCGGCGGTCGCCGGGAGTGCCGTCATCAGCAGCGTCGAGGGCAGGGGATAGCGGCCACCGGGAACGTAACAGCCCACGCGATCGAGCGGTACAACTCGTTGTTCGACCGTGATGCCCGCGCCGACGGTGACGCGCCAGCCGCGCGGCACTTGCCGTTTCGCCACGGTGCGGATGTTCTTGGCGGCGACCCGCATCGCCTTGCGAACCGCCGGTGCCACGGTCTTGGCGGCCGCCAGCATCTCCGGTCGCGATACCTCGACGGGGCCATCGAGCCGATCGAACTCGCGTGCATAGTGCAGGAGTGCGCTCTCGCCCTGGGTGCGGACGTCGTCCACGATCTGCGCGACGCGCCGATCGGCGTCGCCGTCGCGATCCCGATCGGGCCAGAGCAGCGTCTCGACCGCCGCGGCGTCACGTGCGTCAACGATTCTGATCATGCTCAGAACACAATCTTGTTCAACGGGTACTCGACGATGCCTTGTCCACCGGCGGCCTTCAGTTTCGGAATCAAGTCGCGGACCGTGCGTTCCTCGATGATCGTGTTCACCGCGACCCATTCCCCTTCGCTGAGCGACGAGATCGTCGGCCGCTGCAGAGCGGGAAGGAGCGCGAGCACCTTGTCGAGGTCCTTGCGTTCGACGTTCAACATCAGCCCGACGCGTCCCTGTGCTTCGATCGCCGCTCGAAGCAGCAGCGAGATGTTCTCGACCTTCGTGCGCGTCCACTCGTCGGCGAGCGCGTCCTCGTTGGCGATCAGCTGCGTGTTCGACTCCATGACGGTGTCGAGAATGCGCAAGCGGTTGGCACGCAGCGTCGAGCCGGTTTCGGTCGCCTCGACGATGCCATCGGCGAGGACGGGGGGCTTGACCTCGGTGGCGCCCCACGAGAACTCGACACGCTTCACCTTGACGCCGAGCCGTTCGAAGTAATTGCGGGTGACGTGCACGAATTCAGTCGCGACGACCGCGCCGGCGAAGTCCTGCGGCGTCTTGAACCGCGAGTCCTCGGGCGCGGCGAGCACCCATCGCACCTTGCCGAAGCTTTGCTTCGAGTAGACGAGATCCGCCAGGCTCGTCACGCACCGGTGTGGGTCGCGTCCGTAACGGTGTTCGGCCACACAGTCGAGCCCGGTGAGCCCCGCGTCGAGCACGCCCTCGCACACGTACCGCGGCATCTCCTGCGGACGGATCAGCATGCACTCGATGTCGGGATCGTCGATCGTCGGGAAGTACGACCGTGTGCTCACGTAGACGTTGAAGCCGGCGCGGGCGAAGAGCTGTACCGTCGCCTCCTGCAACGAACCTTTCGGCAGACCGAGTTTGAGCTTCATGGAATCGTGATCCCTTCGACACGCTGGAAGAAGCACGTCCGCTCGCCGGTGTGGCAGACGTTGCCGTCGCCCAGGCGCTCGGCTTTCACCAGCACGGTGTCATCGTCGCAGTCGACGAAGATGTCGCGGACGGCCAGGCGGTTGCCGGACGTCTCGCCTTTCGTCCACAGCTTCTGCCGCGTGCGGCTGTAGAACGTCACATATCCCGTTCGGCGCGTGACGTCCCACGCGACGTCGTTCATGAAGCCGACCATCAGCACTTCGCCGGACAGGTGGTCTTGCACCACCGCGGGAATCAGGCCGTCGAGTTTGGAGAAGTCCATAGCGGTTGCGAGTTCCAGAGTTCCGAAGTTTCGTACAACAAAAAACCCCGCCTACGTCCGGCGGGGCTGCGTGAGTCGCGAGCTTGGGATGTTGCTGCCTGGTGCTTCAATCCTCGCGCGCGCGCAGTCCGGCCGGACGGCCATTGTGGCCGTGATGGTGGTGATGCGCGTGGTGGAGGACGGCGAACATCTGTGCGGATCAGCGTATCTGAAGTGGATGTTGATCTGCAAGCCGCAGCTCCTGCTTCTTGTGCAGGGCGGAATCGCGACTCCAGATTCCCGCTCCGGGAGGAAGACGTACGCCGGCCCAGCGTTGACACGATACAGCGCGTCGGTCACTCTGTTGACGATGAGATACCGCCGACTGTCGTGGGCGATCGCACTGTTCCTGCCGTGCGTCATCGCCGGAGGATGCCGCCAACCCGACGGGGCATGGCCCCAGGACGGTGGCGAGGTGACGAACCGACTCAGCGATCTTCAGCGCGATCTACAAAACGTCGCCGCCGGTGACGGTGAGGGCGCCAAAGACCTGGCGGATGATCTCGCCGTCTTCGCCGCCACGCCTGAAGGGACGGCAGCGGCGCGCACGCTGGCTGGCAGTGTCAGCGTCGCGGTGGCGAAGCGTGGCCTGAACGAGGACGCCCTCAAGCAGTTGTCCTCGAATCTCTGGAAGACGGTTGCGTCACGCGAGCTCAGCGAGCGTCAGGTGGATGCGTTGAAGGACGACATGCGTGGGACGCTGACGTCGATCGGCGTCGCTCAGTCGGACGCCAACGCCGTGGCCGACCGCGTCGCTCAGACACAGAAGGCGGTGAGCAACCGCACGCGGCGCTGGTACGAACGATACTGAAGAAGGGTGAAAGAGGAAGGGCCACCTGAAGGTGGCCCCTACTGCCGAAGAAGGGCCACCTGAAGGTGGCCCCCACAGGAACGACGCGTTACCGCGCGACTGCGGCGGCTTTCTCGACGGTCTCCCATGGCAGACCGGTACGGCCGAAGTGACCGTAGTTGGTCGACTGGCGATAGATCGGGCGCAGCAGATTCAGCTTCTCGATGATCGCCCGCGGACGGAAGTCGAAGTTGTTCATCACGAAATCCGCTGCCGCTCGCTCGTCGCCGGTGCCGAACGTATCGACCTTCACCGAAACCGGCTTGGCCATGCCGATGGCGTAGCCGACCTGGATTTCCGCCTTCTTCGCGAAACCAGCCGACACGACCTGCTTGGCGACGTAGCGGCAGAAGTACGCACTGCTGCGATCGACTTTCGACGGATCCTTGCCGCTGAACGCGCCGCCGCCGTGACGGCCCCAGCCGCCGTAGCTGTCGACGATGATCTTGCGTCCGGTGACGCCGGCGTCGGCCGACGGCCCGCCGTGAATGAAGCTGCCGGTCGGGTTCACAAAGAGCGTGAGGTTCTTGTTCCACCACTGGCCGAGCGCGCGCGGTCCGAGCTCTTCGCGGACATACTCGGTAATCTTCTTCTGATCGGCGGCGGGAGTGTGCTGCGTGGAGACGACGACGGCCGTGACGTCGAGTGGTTCGTTGCCGTCGTAATTGAGCGAGACCTGCGACTTGCTGTCAGGACGCAGCCACGACACTTTGCCCGCGTGGCGATCCTCGGCCATCGCTTTCATCAGCTTGTGCGCCAGCAGAATCGGCAGCGGCATCATCTCCGCTGATTCGTCGGTGGCGTAGCCGAACATGATGCCCTGGTCGCCGGCGCCCTGGTCGCCGCTCTGGCTGGTCGCCTCGGTGACGCCCTGCGAGATTTCGTTCGACTGCTTGGTGATCAGCGAGAGCAGCTTCAGTGTGGTATCGCAGAACGGTTCGGACGTCTCCAGATAGCCGATTTCCTTGACCGCCTGGCGCACGATCTTGTCGAAATCGAGCTTGGCGTTGGTCGTGATTTCACCGGCGAGGACGACATGGTCGCTCTTCACCAGTGTCTCGCAGGCTACCCGGCTCTTCGGGTCCTGTTCCAGGCAGGCGTCGAGGACCGAGTCGGAGATGTAATCGCAGACCTTGTCGGGATGACCTTCGGACACTGATTCAGACGTGAACGTGAAACGCGCCATGTTGCTCCTCGAAAACAAAAAAGGCCCGCCGACGTCGTCGCGGGCCCGGGTTCGCGACTTAGATAGAGCGTGCTGGTTCGCGTTGGCGTTCCAGCGAGGCGCGGCCCATCAAGTCGGTGAAATCGCCGCGCGCACGAAACAGACAAGTATAGATCACATTCGCGCGAGCGCAAGGCGTTCGGCAGGCGCAGGATTAACTGTGCCCCGCTTCGCGCGGCGAGCCGGTTTGACCGGGGTCGAGCCGGCTAGCGACGAGGGCTGTGTTCCTTGATATAGGTGGCGGCGAACTCCTTCAGCCGGGGGTTCTGAAGCCCGATCGCCTCGCCTTCGGCTTGCGCCTTTTCCAACGGCCAGCCATCCTGCAGCGCCCGCTTAATCATCCACACGGCGCCGACGCGATTGGCCGTGCCACAGTGGATGTAGACGGGTTGGTTGCGCTTGTCGGCCACGGCGTCGAGGAAGGCGCTGACGATTTTTGGATCGGGCGATGCGCCGTCAAAGGGCAGATGGATGTACTTGAGGCCGGCAGATTGAGCGGCCGCCCGGCTTTCCTCGATTTGCGCGCCCTGTTCGGTCGCCATCCGCAGGTTGATCACCGCGACATAGCCCTCTTTTTTCAGCGCGGCCATCGCGCTCGGGTCGGTTTGCCCGCCGCATCCAACCGTCGCGTCGACGCGTGAATAGCGCTGAACTCCGGCGAGCTCCTGCTGCTTGACCTGGGCCGATGCCGGCAGAGCGACCGTGAGGGCTAGGGCGAGGATGACGAGCAGTCGTGCGCGCATGGAAACCTCCAGACGCGCGATCTTAGCGTAGAGGCCGGCCTCGTGGGCCGCCTAAAGGCGCCCCATTCAAAAGCGGCCTACTTCTTCTCGACAGTGACGGTGACCGGTTCTTCGAGGCTAACGGTCAGCGGCGAGCCCGACGTCATCGTGGCGTTGTTGCGTCCGCCGGCCATCACGGCCGCGGTGCCGGCGCCGGCGCCGACCGAGCCGCCGATCGCTGCGCCCTTGGCGCCTCCAAGAATGCCGCCGATGATGGCGCCTCCGATCGCGCCGCCGCCAATCTTCGCAGCACTCTCGCGACCTTGCGCGTCACCCTCTCGAAATACTGTCTCGGTGGCAATCGGCAGCCGGGTGCCGTCAGCCAGCACGATGGACGTGAAGCGGATCCCCAGCCGCGCGCGGTCCTTGAACCGGCCCGCACGTTCCACCAGCGTGACCTCGCCGTTCGCTTTGGCGCCAGCCGGAATGGCGACACGGTCGCCGACCTTCACGTCGCGCGTCACGCGGGCGACCACCTGATCCTCGACCTGTGCGCGCTCACTGGTCACGTTTGTTTCCATTTGCAGACCGATGACCGATTGTGCGGAAACGACGAGCTCCTCCAACACCGGTCCGGGCGGCTCGACGGATCGTGAGGCCTGGTTGTCTGCAATTGGGGCAGGGGCAATCGCGACAGGCGGCTCCGGACCAGCCGGGGTTGCGGGTTCGGGCGCCTTGGCGGGCGACTCCCTTCGTCTTGCCGGGGCTGCCGGCCGTGACGTGGGCGCCGCCGGTTTGGGTGCAGCAGGGACGGCCTCGGCGCGTGCAGCCGGTGGCGTCGGGGCAGGCGCCTCCGCGACGATGCCCTCCGATTGCTCGACTGTGGCAGTTGGCGTCGGTTCGGGTGCTGTGGCAACCGCTGCGGGCGGCTTCGATGGGGCGGTCGCGCGAACGAGCAGGTAGGTGCTCCCAGCACCAGCGGCGACGCAAAAGACGGCGAGCAACGCCTTGCTCATCATGGCTCAAGACCTCTAACGCTCCTGCAGAGCAAGGGCTGTGCCTGCAGAGATCGCGTCAATGGAATGTCCGGAATAAGACCGCCCCCGCCGATCGCCCTGTTTTTCGGACCGCGTGTTCGCCCCCTTGTCCCTTCGCCCTTGCCCCTCGCCCCTTCACGTGACGAACTTATACCCGAGTCCGTGGACGGTCAGGATGTGTTGCGGGTGACGTGGATTGTCTTCGATCTTCTGTCGCAACCACGCCACGTGCACGTCGACGGTTCGCGTCGATGGCATCGCGTTGTACCCCCACACCTCGTTCAGCAGTTCGTCGCGCGACAGTGCGGCGCCGCGATGCTCGACGAAGTATCTGAGGAGTTTGAACTCCCGGGCCGACAAATCGAGCGGCTGCCCGTCTTTGGCCACTTCCGCTTTCCGGAAGTCGATCGAGATCTGGCCGAAACGGAATGAATCGACGACTGACCCAGCCGACGCCTGCACCGCGCCGCGACGCAGCAGCGCCTCGATCCGCGCCAGCAACTCGGCCATCTCGAACGGCTTGACCAGGTAGTCGTCAGCGCCAAGCTTCAGGCCGACGACGCGATCCACCACCTGACCGCGCGCGGTCAACATCAGAATCGGCGTGTGCACTCCGCGCTGCCGCAGCGTCCGACACACATCGAAGCCGTTTCCGCCGGGCAGCATGACGTCGAGAAGGATGGCGTCGAAGGTGCTGGTGCTCGCGCGCGTGAGACCGCGCACGGCGTCCCCTTCGTGCTCGACGTCATAGCCTTCCGCCGAAAGGCGGTCGGTCAGCGTCATGACGAGCCCGGGCTCGTCTTCGATCAGGAGCAGACGGCGGGCGGCCGGCATGGGCCTGAGTGTACTGTCAGGAGTGACTGGCGGTTTGAAGTTCCTGGCCGACGGCGCGGGTTTGGGCGTCGGGAGACGCCGCGGGCAGAGTAATCGTGAACGAACTGCCGACACCGGCGCGCGTGCTGACACTGACGCGACCGCCGTGTGCGACGACGATGCGACGGACGAGTGACAGACCGAGGCCATTGCCGTGAACCTGACGGGCGACGGCGTCTGCGCCGCGATAGAACGGATCGAAGATGTGCGGCAGTTCCTCGGCGGGAATACCCGGTCCGTGATCGCTGATGACGATGTGAACCTCCGAGCCCGAGTGGTCGGCTTTGATGCCGACCCATCGATCGCTGCCGCCGTACTTGACGGCGTTGGCAATGAGGTTCTGAACTGCCGACCGCAACGCGGCGGCATCGCCCACCACGGGCGGCAGATTCGGAGCGATCTCTCGATGGAACGTCACGGTGTGGTCGTCGAGTACCGAACGTGCGCTTTCGACCGCGCTCTCGATGATCTCCGCGGGCGCGAGCGGGAGGCGCGAGGCCAGGCCGAGTCCCGATTCAATCCCTGCGAACTGCAGCACGCGCTCGACCATCTCGCCGAGCCGCTTGGCTTCCGTCTCGAGCAGCTGTCCGTACCGCTTGACGCGATCGCCCGCGACGACGCCTTGCGACAGGTTCTCGGCGGCGGAGCGGATGACGGCGACCGGCGTGCGAAGCTCGTGACTGACGCCGGCAACGAATTCCATCTGCTGCCGTGCAAGACGGTGAGCGCGACGCGAGGTCGCCGAGAGCAGCGCAACGCTCAACGTCAGCAGCAGGAGGATCCCGAAGCTGATCGCGAGGTTTTGTCGTCGCGCGCGGCTGACCGCGGCTTCGAGGGATCCGCGCTGGTGCTGGACGAGCACCTGCCACCGGCCCAGTGGTTCTTCAGGTCGCGGCCCCGGGCCTGATGCGTCGGCCGATCTCAAGCGTCCGAGCCGATCCCCACCGTCGAGCGGTGGCCGCGGCGGCCGCCCGAAAAGGAACGGGTCGGAGCGGCCGAGCAGCAGCGACGGGAGCAGCATCGACGTGGCGTCGGCGTGTGCCGGATCCACTGGCGCCGTCGGATCGGATTTGTACAGGACGTCTTTCGGATCGTCCGTCGCAACCACTGCCACTCGATACAGGTCGTCGTTGGCGTGGGAGAAGTGACGTCGTGCCAGCTCGGGGAGCATCTGCTCCTTGATGTAGGCGATGTTCAGCTGAATGATCGTGAAGCCGAACACCGGAGTTACCGTCTGCGGCCCTGGCGCAGGCGAGGTCTGCACGACGCGATTGCGTAATGGTGTGACGATCAGCGAGTCTTCACCGCGAAACGGCGGACGTCGATTCGGTGGATGTCCGGCTTTGAAGTCCGTCAATTCCTGCTCGAACTCCGATTGCCATCGCGCGAGCACGGCGGGCCACGCCGCCGGATCGAACGTATGCGTCTCGGCGTTCCAGCGGCGAAGGCGGAGGCCATGGTCGTCGTCGATCAGGAAGATCTCTGCAACGATCTGCGGGTGTGCCGCCGTATTCAGCCACGTGTCGTAGCGATCGGTGTAGCGGTCGGACGCGCCTTCCTGGGCTGTCTGCGGACCGACCTGCAGGCTGATCGCCGCGCGGACGATCTCGCCGTCGAACGCTTCGCGGAATTGCTCGGCGGCGGTCCGCATGTTGCGCTGCATGCGCTCGCGTTCGGCTGTGCTCACCTGACCGACCCAGCGATACTGGAGCACGGCAAGCGCCGGCAGCAGCACGAGCAGCGCTACCGTGACGAGCGTCGGTCCAGAGGGTCGTTTGAGGCTCACGGGCCGAGTCTAGCATCAAAGGAATTTGCTGTAACGCGCTGAAGAATAGGCCTTTACATTCTTAACAAGCTTTGCCGACTCTTAACGACCGTGCTGATACTGTGAGCGCCATCGCATGAAGCGGCTCGTTGCCCTCGTCTCGCTCTGTGTCGTGACTCCAGTGTTCGCGCAGCAGGATGCCAACACCTCACAACTTCGTCTCGTCGTCGTCGACGAGACAGGTGCGGGGATTCCCTCGGCGACGATCGTCGTGAAGCCGGCTTCGGGCCCGGCCGTTACGTTCACCACCGACGAGCGAGGCTTGGCCACGTCGCCGACGCTGCCGATCGGCAACGCCACGCTGCACGTCGAGTTCGGCGGCTTCGAACCATTCGATGGGACCGTCACCTTGCGGCGCGGCGCGATGAATCACAACGTCACGCTGAAAATCGCCGGCCTGTCCGAGGAGGTCCTCGTCAGCGACACGACGGCTACCGACGATCGGCGCGGCAACTCGCTCAGCACGACGCTGGAGGAATCCGAGATCGAGGCGCTCCCCGAGGATCCCGAAGAGCTCGCCGAAGTGTTGACGGCGATGGCCGGCGCGTCGGGCGCGGTATTTCAAGTGAGCGGATTTCGCGGCGGGCGACTGCCCGCGCGCGATGAGATTCGCCAGATCCGGTTCCGCACCAATTCGTTTTCGGCGGACAACCACGATGCCGGACGCACCCAGGTCGAGATCATCACGCGGCCGAACGTGCGCGCATGGAGTGGGAACGGCTCGTTCAACTACCGCAGCGACGCGATGAACGCGCGCAACGCGTTTGCAACCGCGAAGACGCCGGAAGGGAACCGCAACTTCAATCTTGGAACGCGCGGTCCGATCGTGGCGGGACGCACGTCGATTCGGCTCAATGTCGACGGCCGGCGCGATTTCCAGGCCGACACGATCGTCGCCATCGACGAGAGCGGCCAACGGCTGGGCGACTACGTCCGGCGGCCGTCCGAATCGACCAACATCACGATCGGCGTGGAGCACGGCCTGACGAAGGATCAGACGGTGCGTCTCGAGTTCCGCACGAGTGACTCGGCGACCACCAACGCCGGTGTCGGCGGCTTCAATCTGCCCGAGCGCGCCTACAACACAGAGGGAAACACGCAGCAGCTGCGCGCGCAAATCCAGGGCGTCCTCAAGAAGACGATGCTGCACGAAGTGCGGCTGCAGGTGCACTCACAGGAGAGCGCGCAGACGTCGCTGTCGAGCACGCCGACGATCGTGGTGCTCGATGCGTTCACTCGAGGCGGCGCCGGAATCGCCAATCACGGGTCGTCGCGCACGTTCGAGCTGTCGCAGAACCTCGACGTCAACGTCGGCCGCAAGCAGCAGATGCGCGTCGGCTACCTGCTCGAGGGCGGCGACTACCGAAACTTCGATGCTCGAAACGCCGCCGGCACGTTCACCTTCAGCACGCTCGACGACTTCAAGGGCGGAACACCGGCGACGTTCACACAGCGGACCGGCCAGGTCGATACCCGCTTCACGCAGTACACACTCGGCTTCTACTATTCGGATGATGTGCGCGTGAACGGCAAGCTGTCGTTCGGCTTTGGTCTGCGTAACGAACTGCAGTCGCACATCGACGGTCGTCTCAATCTGATGCCGCGGGCCGGCTTCACGTGGACGCCATGGGGCAATCGGACGAGCATCCGCGGCGGATACGGCCTGTTCTACGACTGGTACGAGTCGAACCTGTACGACCAGACGCTTCGCGTCAACGGCATCGCGCAGCGCGACCTGCTCATCATCAACCCCGGCTATCCCGACCCGTCGATCGGCGTCGCTGCGGATGTACGCCCCGGCGGCCGTGTGCAGGCCAATCCCGATCTCGAGATGCCCAAGGTGCACCAGGCGTCTATCGGCATCGAGCGGCAGCTCACACAGAATCTCAGCGTGCAGGCGAGCTACCAGATGCTGCGGGGCCGCAATCAGCTGCGGTCGATCAACATCAACGCGCCCGATGCGCTCGGCGTGCGCCCCGATCCGACCGTCGGCACGGTCACGGAGTTCGATTCGACCGGGCGTGCGCAGAGCGATCGGCTCGAGCTGCGCGGCACCTATCGATTTCCGCGACGCAACGTGTTCCTGAATCTGAACTACGCCCTTGGACAGGTGAAGAACCACGCGGACAGCGCCACCGCGCTGCCGGCGAACAACCTCGACCCGAATGCGGAATGGGGCCCGTCGCGGCAGGACATTCGTCATCGCGTGCAGGGCACCGTGAACGTGCCGCTGTTGGCTGGCGTGCGAAGCAATGTCAACTTCCAGGCGCAATCAGCCGCGCCGTACACGATCACGACGGGCGAGGACGGCAACCGCGATGGCGTGGTCAACGATCGTCCTCTTGGCGTTGGCCGCAACACGGCCCGCGGCCGGGCGATATGGACGCTGAGCGTGAACGTCAACAAACAGTTCGCCATCGGCGGCGTCCGCGGTGGTCAAGCCGGCGATGGCAATGGGCGCGGCGGCAGACCTGGCGGAGCCGCGGCGGCTCCTGTCAACCCACGTCTCGAGCAAGGCTCGGCGGGACCGCAACAAGTGAACCTGGCGCAGCAGGGGCAGGGACGCGGTGGACAGGCCGGCCGGGGACCTCAGGGCAACAACGGCCGTGGCGACGCGCAGACCAGCAGCGCGCGTTACACGATGGAGCTTTTCATCCGCGCCGACAACGTCCTCAACCGCGTGAACTACGGCGGCTTCAGCGGCAACCTGCTGTCGCCCTTCTTCGGCCGCCCCACCAGCGCCCAGCAACCGCGACGCCTCACGGTAGGAACGGCCTTCCGGTTCTAAAATCACCTTGTGAAAGTCATCGTTGTTGGCGCCGGGATCGCCGGCTGCGCGATCGCGTACGAGCTGGCGCGCCGTGGTGCACAGGTGCACGTGCTCGACGGCCGCGCTCCTGGTCGCGGAGCGACGTTCGCTTCGGCCGGCATTCTGGCCCCCGCCGTCGAAGGACATAACCCCGAGCTGCTCCACCTCACGTCGTGCAGCCTCGCCGCCTACGACGACTTCATCCGACGCGTGCGGGACGATTCGGGTCTCGATGTCGATTACGCCCGCAATGGCACGGTGCAGGTGGCGTTCACGCCGCAGCAATCGGCCGAGCTCGAGCAGAACGCCCGCCGGTTCGCTTCGACGGGCGTGGCTCACGCGCTGCTCGACGGCGACGCGGCGCGCGAGGTCGAGCCGGCGCTTTCGACATCGGTGATGACAGCGCTGCGGCTGCCGACCCAAGGCTATGTCAGCGCCGAGCAGCTGATCGCGGCACTCGCGCAAGCCGCCCGGCATCGAGGCGCCGTCTTCGCGACGGCGCATGCCGATCGGGTCGAGGGCGGTGCAGGCGGTGCCGCCGTCTTCATCGCCGGCGACCGGATCGACGCCGATGCGGTCGTCGTGGCATCGGGCAGCTGGCCGGTCGCCGAGCAGCCCGGGCCGGTCAAACCAATTCGCGGACAGTTGCTGCACCTGCGTGTGGACGAAGCGATCGCCGCACACGTGTTGTGGGGACCCGACTGTTACGTCGTACCGTGGCGTGATCGGACCGTGCTCGTTGGCGCGACGGTCGAGGATGTCGGTTTCGACGAGCGAGCCACGGTCGAGGGTGTGCGGTCGTTGTTGACGGCGGCCGTGCACATGGTGCCGTCACTCGATCGTGCGGGCTTCAAGGAAGTGCGCGTTGGGTTGCGCCCGAAGACCGAGGACGAGTTGCCGGCGATCGGCCGTTCGTCGACAATGCCGCACGTGTTTCACGCGACCGGGCTGTATCGCAACGGCATCCTGCTGGCGCCCTTGACGGCCAGCCTGGTCGCCGATCTCGTGCTCGACGGGCGCGAGCGCGAGGAGCTCGCGATGGTGCGTCCCGCCAGGCTCGGCCTGTGAGACTCAAGAAACTCTACTCATCGCGCGAGGTCGCCGTGATGACCGGGCTGACCGCCCGCCAGCTGCAGTGGTGGGACGCCCGTCGTCTGTTTGCGCCCGCGGTGGCCTCTCGACGCACCGAAGCCGGTGGCTTCACCGAGCGTCGATACACGCCGATCGACGTCCTCGAGCTGCAGGTGCTCGCCGAGCTGCGGCACCGCGGCTTCTCGATTCCGCAGATCCGGCGTCTGCTCTCGTCGCTGCGCGATGTGTTCGGCATCCGCCTGTATGAAGCGATCGGCGAGGATGGGCCGATGGCGCTGTTCATCAGCGGGGATCAGCTGTATGCCCGCGCGCGCGATGGGCAGCTGTATGACATGAATCGTCCGACCGAGCCGCTGCTGATGGTCGGCGAGGATTTGCCGCTTCGACCGCTCGCCGCGCGCGATCGGCGGCGGCGTCGCGCGACGTGAACGTCGCGAGTCACTTCGACTCTCGACACCTACCCCCTTCGCAACGATTGTTCTCGTTGCAGACCATCTCGTAGAGCCCCGTCTTGTCCCACTCGGGGTGACGCTTCATCACCCATTGCACCGACCACGGCTTGGTGAAGATCTTGGGATCGTCGACGGTGAACTCGTAGGAGATCGTGTCGGCGTCGACGCGCCGCAGCCGTTCGATGGTGTGGAACGCGTCGCTGTGCATCCGGTATTCCTTGGGGTTCTGGTAGTAGTAGTCGTCCAGCGACCACCGTTTGTAGTTCCTCGCATCGATCACGAGCGTGTCGCCTTCCCAGCGGCCGATCGGCTCGCCGTAGAACGTCGGCTCGATGTCGGTCTTGTGAGGCCGCCCGTCGAGCGGAATGATGCGCGTCACGTTCATGAACTCGGTCGACATCACCAGGTGCTGCGGCGTCTGAATGAACTGGACCGGGTACGGGCCGAGAAACGCCGATGGAAAACCCGACGGCATGCAGAACGCGCGCGGCTCGTCGTGACGCGGGTCGCCGGTGCGCGGCTCGAAGAAACGGGCCTCGCCACCGGGAACGAACGGCGCCATCTTGTTCTTGTCGAACACGGTCGCAGCTCCGCGCGCGCCGGGCTCTTTCGGGTTGTCCCACATCCCGCTGAAGTCCGGCTTGCCGTCGGGAGTTCTGGGAATCTGACCAGTGGCCGCCGCCTTCTGCGTACTCGCTGACTGCGCGCTGGTGAGCGGTGTCACCACCACGGACGCGACCGCGAGCATCGCCAGGCAGGCCGCGACGAACGCGACGCGAGCGCGGACGTCGATGCGGGGTTGGATGTAACGCACGGCGTCCTCCTTTAGCGCGGAGCGCGATCCTCGTTTGACGCGGTAAAGACGCTTCGTCCGTCAGGGAACGTCACGCGCCCGCCCGACGCGTTGTTCGATCCGTCGCGGGCGCGAAACCCTTCGACGACGACGACGTCGCCGGCCTTGAGGACGTTCTTCGAGATGCCGCGCCGCTGCAGCACGCCGGGCGGACCAGCCGAGAATGCCCAGTTCGTGACGCGCCCCTGATCGTCCTTCACGTCGACGAAGAACCAGATGTGCGGGTTGGTCCACTCGACCTTCGTCACCGTGCCGGTCACCTTGACCGGCGCCTTGTCGTCGTACTCCGCGGCGAACGAGTGATGCGCCAGGAGCGCCGGTCCCGTCGCGAGCAGCAGCGCGAGGGTCGTCGCACGCAGCAGCGATGTCATGAGCGTGTCTCCTGGCGCGCATTGTACCGATTTCCCCGAGCCGTGACGCTACCGGTTCAGCGTGAACCCGACCGTGACCGTCATCACCACCGGAATCGGCTGCCCGTTGAGCATCGGCGTCGTAAACCGCCACTGTTTGACCGCGTCCATTGCCGCTTGATCGAACAGCGGATCGGACCGGAGGACTTTGACTTCGCGAACGCTGCCGTCCTCGCTGATCACGGCCTGCAGAATGACCATCCCCGGTTTGCCGGCCGCCAACGCAATTGGCGGATAGATCGGCGCCACGTGAACGATCTTCTTTGGCGGCAGAATCAGGCCCCCGACCGGCATTGGGTCCTTCGGCCGCGGCGGAAGTGGCGGCGGCAACGGCTCTCCACCGACGACAGGTTCGCCGAACACCCCGGTCATTGGCGGCCCGGGAACGGCGAGGCTGGCTTGATCGATCGGTTCGACAGCAGGTTCGGGCTGGATGCCATCGGGCGGCTCGAGTGGAATTGGATTCTGTGTCGGAGCGGTCGCCGTTTGCGCTGGCCTCACCGGGATCGGATCGGGCAGCACAGGTCGGATGATGATGAACGACGTCGTGCGCAGTGGTTCCGGCAGGGTGTCGGTGGCGAGAGCTGGAGCGATGATCACCCACGCGATGGCGGCGGCATGGGCGAAGACGGAGAACGCGAACGTGTACTTCCGCATAGGCCTCCTTCGAAGGAAGCCTCGCCGGCGGGGCTAGAAGCTAAGACACCGGAACTGCCAGAAGGTTCGGGCATCGGCGGGTCTGAAGACCCGCCTCCACAACGCCTGTTAGCAAACGTCGTAGAGGCGGGTCTTTTAGACCCGCCGGAATGAACGTTGAGAATTGCCTACTTCGCGGGGGCGGCTTCGCCGCGAAAGCGGCCGACGTATGCCGACTTCGCGACGATCTTTCCGGCCATGGCTTTCAATAGATCGTCACGGCTGGCCGTCGCGGGCAGATCGAGATTTGCGTTGAGCGCGTAGAGCTCGAAGACGTAATGGTGATACCGCGGGCCTGGAGGTGCGCCGGGCCCGAAGTACGCCGCTTGTCCGGCGATGTTGTTGCCCTGCACCGAGCCTTCAGGCAGCTTGCCTTCCGGAATGCCGCCGGCCGACGCCGGAATGTTCCACGCGATCCAGTGCAGCACGTCGCCGGTGCCATTCATCAACGCCACGTCGATATCGTGAAAGATCATCGCGTAGCTCACAGTGCCCTCCGGCGCACCGCTGAACTTGAAGCCGGGCTGCACACCACCGCGACCGGTGTACTTCGCGGGAACGATGCCGCCATCGGGGAACGCGTCGGTCTGCATCAGCAGCGGTGGCAGGTTGAATCCACCTCGTCCGCCGCCGCGACCCGCGCCGCCGCCGCGCTGTTCCTGCTGCTGCGCTGACATGCCGGCGCCGAGCGTCGTGCATACGACGAGCGCCACGATCGACAAGAACCATCTGCTACGCATCCATCGCTCCTTGAGTGAAAGTGGAAGAAGCCTCGAGCGCACTTTATCTCACTTATGAATTCATGTACTTCTCTTCTTCCACTTGTCCACTTCTTCCAGTTTTCCGCGTGCGCGCGCTGTCGACTTTCCGGCCTTGACAGCGCGCGCCGACGGGCGTATTCGTACGGATAGCCACATCACTCGTGACGTGGAGGTTCGCATGGAGGAACCGCCGGGCTGATGGGGCGCGTCGCTGGGTCGATCGCTGATCACGGTCTCCCACGGCGCGCGCACTGACGATTCACAATAGAAGATTCGTACGTCAGTTATTCTGGCTCCTGCCAGAATGCGTGTTCGACACGCAAACGCCCGACGCGAGGCATCCGCCTCAGGTCGGGCGTTTCTTTTTTGAGCTCGTGCGCAGGCGCTAGTTCGCTGGCGCCGTCATCAGCTTTCCGGTCTTCTCGTTACACCCTCCTGATGGCATGGTCATGCCGCACGACACGATCGGGCCGCCCACCGCGCCCATCGGCCGGCCGTCGCGCAACGGATGCAGCGTCACGGTCATGATCGTGCCGGGCGGAAACGACTCGACAGTGACGCCGCTTCGTGCCATCGCGGCGGCCGAGCCGGTTTCCATCCCCCACACGAGCGGCTTGCCCTTCTCCATGACCGGGGAGCCGTCGGCGTTGAGCACTTCGAAGATCAGCTGCGCATGATTGCTGCCGGGTATGAATCGCGTGAGCTTGCCCGTCATGACCTTGGTGACGCCCATGTTGTACATCGCGAAGGAATGATGCGCGGACGCCGCCGGCGCCAGTGTCGACACCCACACGGCGATCGCAATCGCTATTCCTCCAGTTCGTATCGTCCTCATGTTGCGTGGCTCCTTGCGCGTTACGGCTTCTTCCAGCCCTTCTCGAAATGTTTCTCCCAGTTCTGCGCCCACGGCCGGCCGAAGTAATCGATGTAGCCTTCGTCGACGAACGTCGTCTGGGTGGGCCGGCCGTCAGGGCCGTTGACGATCGTGCTCTGCACGCGGCACTCGACGAAAGAGAACCGCTGCTGCGGATCGTTGGGCGCCGCGGTGCGCTCCCATGGGGTCACCGTGTGGAGCGGGCGAGTGAATGCTTCCGGATCGTAGAAGGTCGAATCGACCGTGAGCATCTTGCCGTCGGCGCTCGGCGTGAACATTTCGATCACTTCCAGCTTGTTGCTGTACTCGAACATCGAGTGCGAGAGCGTCCACCCCTGCACGTTCGCGGTCCACGCCACGAGCGTCGTGCCGTTCCAGAATCCGACCGTCTCGCCGTACCACTGCGGCACCTTCTGCACGTGTGCGCGTCCGACGAGCACCCGCCGTAGCAGGTTGTCGGCGATGCCGGTCAGGAACTGCACCTGGTTGGTCGTCATCATGAGCTCGATGGGACCTCCGTGGGCGGCTTCCGACCACCATCGCATCAGCCCTTCCGGATAGCAGAACGACGCCATCCACTGCGGCGAGTTGCTCACCGCCTCGTGGTAGTTCATCTGCGTCATGCGCGTCTGGTACTCCGGCGTCAGCAGCGACAGCATCGTCGCGGCCTGGAGATTGCGCCCGAAGATCCACTGATCGTCACGCCCGCGCCGCTGATACCAGCCGTCCCACTCGGGTAGCGTCTGCCGAGTGTGAACAGTCGGACCGCCGGCCTTCTTGGCCTCCGCCATCAGCGCCTGGTAGTGCTCGCCCGCGGTCTTGTATGGATACGGGCTGACGATCTTCTCGATCGGGTAATCGAGATTGCAGTCGCCCCAGTGCGCCACGCGGTTGTCGCGCGCCCACATGTCGGTGAGCTGCCGCGGCGTGTTGCAGCGCGAGTAGCGCTTGTCGGTCCACGAGGCGCGATCCAGGTAGAAGTTCTTCGTCGTGAAGAGGTCGACCTTCAGTGGCGTGACGCCCGATGGGGGAGTCGTCGACGTCGGCGTCGCCGTTCCACGGCCGCGTCCGCCGAAGCCGCCGCCACCACCACCCTGTTGGGCCACAGCGTGATCGCCGAGTGCGATACCGATCGCTACCGCGACAAGCAGCGCCGCCGCGGATGCTGTCATCCGTCCCATAGCCATGAATACGTGCTCCTGTATTAGCCGCGCGACATCGCGTCGCGCCGCAAACACTAACATGACAGTGTAGGCCGGGTCTTGCTCTGTGGACAGTGTAGGCCGGGCCTGTTCTTGAGGCCCGGCGTGCAGAGCTCGCCACACCCCCGATGCTACGATCGCACCCCGTGGCTGGTTACTCGGGTACTCCTCTCGCAAAGAAGCTCGGACTCAAAGACGGTCTCACCGTGCTGCTGATGGGCGCGCCCGACGGTTATCGCAAGCAGCTCGATGCGCCATCGTCCGTGCGTTTCACTCCGACGCTCTCGAAGGCCGTCAACCTCGTGCAGATCTTCGCCACGAAGCGCGCGCAGCTGGCGCACGCGCTCGCCCGCTACCGGCATGCGCTCGCATCGGATGCGGTGGTCTGGGTGTCGTGGCCGAAGAAGTCGTCGAAGGTCCCGACAGACATCACCGAAGACACCGTGCGCGAGGTGGCGCTTCCGCTCGGCTTCGTCGACGTCAAGGTGTGCGCCGTCGATGAGGTTTGGAGTGGACTGAAGCTGGTGGTCCGGAAAGAGCTTCGATAACGTCCTTCAACTCGCCGCGCGGCGCATCGCGGCTTCGACGCCGTCTCTCGTCATCGCGTGGTAGCCGCCGCGCGCTTTTTCGTAGATCGCCGTGGCGAGCGGTCGTCCTTCCGGAGTGGACGCGAGGTCCCGGTACAGCGGCACAACCAGCTTCCGGCGTCCGATGCGAATCATGTAGCGCTCCATCGCCGGATACGCCGCGGTATAGCGATTCGCAATCGCAAGACGGTACCACGCATGCGCGATCTCGGCGTTCTGCGATTCGGTCAGCGTGAACTGGCGATCGAGCGACGTCAGGCGGGCGGCGTCCATCTTCCGCGGCATCGTGTCGATGAAATGCAGCCACTCCTGCGTCGACCAGGTCGCGGCGGTTTTTGCCAGCGGGCCGATCGGCTGACCCCCGAGCCACGCGTCGCGCGCCTGCTCGACCTTGGCGAAGGCATCGGACGAGGGCAGCACGGCAAATGCGGGCACGCCTTCCGTGTGCAGCCATTCCTCGAGCTGCGCATCGGTGACCGCGCCGGGCTTCGTCGACAGCAGGTGCGTCTTCAAGAACGACAGGAACTCCTGCGTCGTTGCGCTCTTGAACGCGTGCTCGTCGAACCAGCGACGGAGGAATGTGTCGAACGCGTCGCGTCCGAACTTCGACTCGAGGAACACCAGGAACAGCGCACCCTGTTCGTAGGGCACTCGCGACAAGGCATCGTCCGGATCGCGACCGGCGATGTCGGGCTGCAGCGTCTTGTCCCCGGGTTGCTCGGCGACCGCGCGATCTTCCGCGAGATCGCGCACGCCGATGGCCGCCTCCATCCGCGAGAACGACGCGCCGTAGAGCACTTCGACGATGCGCCGCTCGAGATAGGTGGTGAAGCCCTCGTTCAACCAGAAGTCTTTCCAGGTCGCGTTGGTGACCAAGTTCCCGGACCACGAGTGCGCCAGTTCATGCGCAACGAGTGACACGAGCGACTTGTCGCCGACGATCACCGTCGGGGTGGCGAAGGTGAGCCGTGGGTTCTCCATGCCGCCGAAGGGGAACGACGGCGGCAGGACGAGGAGATCGTAACGACCCCACCGATAGGGCCCGTACAGACCCTCGGCTGTCTTCATCATCTTCTCGGTGTCCTCGAACTCGCGCGCCGCCGCGTCGATCATCGACGGCTCGGCCCAGATGCCGGTGCGATCGCTCAAGGGCTTGAAGACGAGATCACCGATCGCGAGCGCGATGAGATACGACGGAATCGGCTGCGGCATGCGGAAGTGGAACACCCCGCTGCCCGCCTCGCCCGGTTTCATCTCCGCGGCCATCACCGCCACGAGCTCCTTCGGTGTACGAATCGTCGCGTCGTACGTGATCCGCACGCCTGGCAGATCCTGCAATGGCACGAAGGAGCGCGCCTGAATCGCCTGCGCCTGGCTGAAGAGGAACGGTTGTTTCTTCCCCGCCGTCTGGGCCGGCGCAAGCCACTGCAGCCCCTTTGCCGATGGTGCGGTCGAGTAGGCGATGCGCACTCGCTCGGCTTCGCGCGGCATCGTGATGTGGAGCGCGCTGCCGAAAGCCGGTGTCGCCCCGTCGAGTCGGTAGGCAGCGCTCGACCAGGGGCCGCTCTTGCCCGCCGTCTCAACGCTGCGGATCGTCAAGTCGCGTGTGTCGAGGACGAGCTCGCCCGCGTCGGCGGTGCGGCGCTCGACGGCGAGCTCCGCGGTGCCCGATAACGTCCTGGCGTCGAAGTCCGCAGTCAGGTCGAGCACGATGTGTGTGGTGACGAACGAGTCGGTGTTCGCGTAGCTCGACGGATCGTGCGGAACGGATGCAGGCGTTGACGAGGCCACAGGAGTTCGAGTGCAAGCAGCGGCAAGAATCAGGAGCGCGCCGAACGCGACGCGCCACACGCATGAATTGATCACCTGCCGTCATTATAGGAAAAGGGAATGGCCCAGGGGCCTTCCTGATTCCTGATTCCTGATTCCTGATTCCTAGTTTCCCGTCGGTCGTTCCAGAGCGTCGATGACGACGACGGCGACCGGGCCTCGTGTGGCCTCGAGCCTCAACCCGAGCTGTTCCGGGAAAACGCTGAAGAGTGATGGAAGAGACGGACGATCGAGTGGATCGCGAACGCCGGGCGGTGGGGGAGGCGGACCGAACTCGGCGGCGACGTCGAAGTCGCCATCGAAATAGCCCGTGAGCCCGGTGCGGTCGATGACGCCACGCCGCAGGACCGGCATCAGCAAGCGCGTCAGGCCGTCCATCGTGATGCCACGAATCGCCATTCGCGCACGTCCTGACGCGAGTTCGGCCCCCGGCGTCGGGCCCAGGTAGTTGCATCGCGCTGCCGGATCAGGCGGTCCCTGAATCGGGGCAGCGGTTGCGATGCAGTCGGCTTGCGATCGCCGGAATTCGGGCCCGAGCGCGCCGTCCTTGCGCGCGACGACGAGGGCATAGAGCGGCGCGTCGCGCGTTTCGTCGTGGACGCGCAGCTTGAAGCGCTCGATCAGCACCGATCGGAGCATGAGCCGAATGCGATCTGGAGGCGTTCCTTCAGGTGCCTTGGCGATGACGTCGAATCGATCGTCGCTGAGCCATGACGGCCCGCCCGCGAGCTGAAAGTCCTGCACGTCGTAGGCGTAGCGGATCAGCGCGCGCGCAGTGACGTTGGTCGCGGTGAGGCTGCCGGTCGGTGTGACCGTGAAGCGACGCGGCTCGTCGATGGCGCCGGTCGATGGTTTCACTGACGCGACGTCGAACGTGTCGGCCGCGGTCAGCGTCGCGGCGAACGCGATGAGGAAGAACATGGAGTGTCCGGCTTTCTTGCCCTCCATAGCGCGACGCGCGGAGGCAGGAGCCGGACGACGAATGCTGCGCATTTCAATTCTCCGTCGGCCGCTCGACGCTGTCGATGACGAGGACCTCCCCGGGCACACGACGGGCGTCGAGCTTGAGCCCGAGTTGTTCTTGCACGGCCGTCACGACCGATGGCGCGTCGGGTGGCAACGGGAACGACGACGGCACCCTGACCTCCGGTTGAAAGAGGAGATCGATGTCGAACAGGCCCGTCAGCTTCGTGTCGTCAATTACCGGACGCTCCAGATTCCGCGACAGATAAATGACGAACTGCGCCGTGGTCATCCCGCGAGCGGATAGCACCCCGGGGCCGAGCATGGAGCCGCACGTTGTCCTGAGTCGAACGTCAGGTCCAAGCGGAGTCGCTGCGGCCACTCCGCCTGGTGGCGATGGCGGTGGTGGTGGTACAGGGAATCCGGCCGGTGGCTTGATCGGCGCGCACTCCTTCTCCGTCGGCCGCATGTCTCGACCGAGTTGCCGTCCTGCCGTCACGAGGACGAAGCCTTGCGTTTCACGCTTCTCCGGGTGCGCCATCAGCTTGAATCGATCCGCCAGCAGTCTGCGAAGCATGGCGCGGGCGTCGGCCGCGTTCGTCGCTGCGCTGGACGTGGCGTCCACCTCGAAGCCGTCAGCGCCCATCCAGCCGGGTCCGCCCACGATCTGCCGATCCTCGAGGTCGTAGGCGACGCGAATGAGATCTCGCAACGTCGCGTTCGGCGCATGAAACCGTCCACTGTTCGTGAGACGCGCGATTGGAAGCGGGTAGCCGGCCGGATTCGGCTTGACCGATGCGGCTTCGAAGGCGGACGTCTGTGCGCGCGCGACGACAGTCGCTGCGCACGCGAGCATCAGCAGCGCCCCGAGTGTGAGGCAATGGCGACGAGTGACCATGACGATCACCTCGGGGCTCCTGGCGGTGGTGGCGGAGGTGGCGGAGGCGGTGGCGGTGGAAAGACGTTGACGATTCGGACGAGCGGTGCCGGCGTGGGCAGCTCTGTCGTCTGCGTCGCCGAATACACCCACACACCGGCAGCGAAGAGCAACATCACTGCGAGACTGATGACGGCTTGGAGCCGAGCCGGTCGCATCGACCTGTGAGAAGCGCGCCAGCTCACATCGTCGGCCATGCCGAGCAGGAGGCGGACCATCACGTGGAGCGCCGGGAGCACACTCCGACCGTGGTGCTCGCGTGAGAACTCCCAGAGATCGGAATCGATCTCGGCACGTCGAACGTCGCGCGTACCCGTCGGCAATCGCCACGTGTAGAGTCGCGTCCAGGCGCGGACCAGCGCGCTGGAGGCGTCGAGCGGGCTCATGCGGGGAGCGGCCGCCGTCGCCGCGTGCGCGTGGGCGCCGAGTCCGCCGCGGCGCTACGCGACTGTTCGAGCGCGGTTTCGCCGGCAGGTGTGAGCGAGTAGAGCCTGCGGCCGGGACGATTCTCGCGCGCGGGCACTTCGGGGTCTTCCCATCGGCTCTCGAGGAATCCCATGCCCTCGAGTCGACCGAGTGCGCGATAGAGCGTGCCGTAGGCAGTGAGCAGCTTGTGATCGGCGACGTCGCTCAGCCGCTTGGCGATCTCATAGCCGTGGAATTCGCGAGTGCCGCGAACCAGCAAGTCCGCGGCACACGTGCAGATAGCGATTTCGAGAGGGACCAGTCCTCCTGGCTTCCGTCGCATGGTCCGGGAGTATGCGCAGATATATGCTCAATGTCAATAAGCATATATCTGCTCATACGACCGTAGTGTCCGGCTTTAGCCGGACCGGTCTGAACGCGTCAGCAGGACAAGCTGGTGCCAGCGATCGATACGATTGCGCCATGGATACTGAGTCGCGGCATCGCACCTTTCATCAGCTTCATCAGTCTGGCTGCTTCGTCATGCCGAACCCGTGGGACCTCGGGAGCGCGCGCGTGCTCGCAGGGTTGGGATTCAAGGCGCTCGCGACCACGAGTGCGGGCTTCGCGTGGTCGGTCGCGCGATACGACAACGGCATTTCGATCGATCAGGCGCTGACGCATCTGACGGCGATGGCGGCCGCAGTTGACGTTCCGCTGAACGCCGACTTCGAAGGGGGATTCGCCGTCGAGCCAGAGCGCGTCGCCGCCAACGTCACGCGTGCGGTCGCGACGGGAATCGCCGGTCTGTCGATCGAAGACTCCACGGGCAAGCCCGACGATCCGCAGTTCGGGTTCTCGCTGGCGGTGGAACGCATCCGCGCGGCACGCCGCGCCATCGACGACAGCGGGACCGGCGTGCTCCTGACCGGCCGCTCCGAAGGGTTCATCGTCGGGCGTCCTGACCTCGCGCAGACCATCGCGCGTCTCGTCGCATATGCCGAGGCCGGCGCGGATTGTCTTTATGCGCCCGGGATCCGATCGATGTCCGACATCGACGCGGTCGTGAAGGCCGTTGCGCCGAAGCCGGTGAACGTGCTCGTGAGTACGCCGTTTGCCACGGCCGCGCAACTGCAGGAGGCCGGCGTCCGACGCATCAGCGTCGGCGGCGCGCTGGCGCGCGTGGCGTTGAGCGCGTTTCTGGATGCCGCCGAGGAGATCGCCGCGCGCGGCAGTTTCGCGGGGCTCGGCCGGGCGCGTCCACACCCGGAGATCAACAAGCTGTTCCGGCCGTGACGTGTTCTACCGAATCGGGAAGATCTTTTCGAGGTCGTCGGCGGGGCGCGGAATCACGTGCACGCCGATCAGCTCACCGACGCGCCGGGCCGCCGCCGCACCGGCGTCGGTCGCGGCTTTCACCGAGCCGACATCGCCGCGAATGAGCGCGGTGACCAGGCCGGCGTCGACCTTCTGCCAGCTGACGAGGACGACGTTCGCCGTCTTCAGCATCGCGTCGGCGGCCTCGATCATGCCGACGAGGCCGCGCGTCTCAATCATGCCGAGCGCGTCGCCGATATCTACTTTGGGATCGGAAGGCATCGTGCGCGCATGATCTTACCATCCCTCGCGCCGGCGCAGCGCGGTGATGTGCGCCAGATGATGGTGCGAGTGCCACGCGTAGTTCTGGAGGTGGTGGTCGAGCGTCAGCTCGGCCCCGAGCTCCGGATGCACGAACGTGCGCGTGAACTGATCGACCCTCATCGCGCGATATACCGCAACCCAGCGCGCGTGAAGGCTGTCCAACAGGCTCAGTGACACCGCGACGGGCAGCGCCATGTCGCCCAGCGTCGACCACGAGTTCTCGTCGTAGGGCTTGATCGTCGGCGCATCCTCGGTCAGCGCGAGCTTGACGCGGATCAGGCCGTTCATGTGGCTGTCGGCGACGTGATGGACGACCTGCCGAACGGTCCATCCGCCCGGACGATAAGGTGTGTCGAGCTGCCGGTCGTCGAGACCGGACACGGCCTCGCGCATGCGCGCCGGAAGACCCGCGATGGCGTCGATGCCGGCGTCACGCAGCTCCTGCGTGACCGGCATCACCGCCTTGAAGCGCCCGATCGGATAGCGGAGGTCGTCAGATGTCATGCCATCTTCTACACCAACCAAGGGCTCCTGAAAAC